>ERZ1034569.346-NODE-346-length-17356-cov-9.079880_pt1 | contig 17356 bp, 13 predicted proteins | sample MGYA00520706_ERZ1034569 | MGnify/ENA primary metagenome ERZ1034569 (study PRJEB33760, sample SAMEA4777722) | hypersaline lake metagenome | biome: hypersaline environment; feature: brines | place: Spain | collected 2014-08 | depth 0 m ...
CCCCCGCTCCAGTCGGTCACCGGTGGCGGCCCGCTCGCGCTGGTCGTCACCTTCCTGCTGGCGAGCCTGTTCTACGCGTTCACCCTCCATCTCGCCGCGACCTTCTTCATCGGTGAGGTCCCCTCGCAGAAGGCGGCCTACGTCGGGCCGGTCCCCGCCGCGGTCTCCATCCTCCTCCAGCAGTACGGCCTCAGCAGCTCGCTGCTGGTCGGGGTGGTCATCGTCGCGACGCTGGTGGCGGAACTGCTCGCCGTCAGTGCCGTCTACCGGCTGAAGTTCCGGTCGGCGGCCCCGCTGGTCGTCCTCCACTTCGGCTTCGCCGCGGTGATGGGCGTCGCGCTGGCGAACGTCTTCGGCGTGGTTTGGCCGGCGCGGACGGTCGCCCTGCCGCTCCGTCTCGGCGTCGGCGTCGGGCCCGCCGGCTCCGGGTTCGGTCCCGGGCAGGTCCGGGAGCGTCCGGGTCCCGGCCGGGAGGACGCGCTCGTCAAGCGGGTAGGGCCCCGAGCCGGTCACGAGCACCGCCGAACTCAGCCCGAACAGGGTGACGTGCGCCAGGACCGGGTCGTTCGGGAGGCCGAACAGGGTCGTCGTCAGAACCACGAACCCGAGCGCGGCGGCGGCGCGACTGAACAGCCCGAGCACCAGCAGCAGACCGACCCCGAACTCGACGAGACCGGCGCCGAACACCCACAGCTCCGGCGCCAACGGGAGCACCGACGTGAGCCCGAGGTCGACGGCGAGCGTCGCCGCGCGGCCGGGCTGGAACCACTTCTCGGCGACACCGAGCAGCATGAAGTTCAACCCGAGGCCGACCCGGATGGCCACGGGGGCGAGTCGGCGGTCGACGCCGAGGCGCCGGAGTGCCACCAGCGGCCGGGGGCGGCCCGACGCGACCCGGTTGACGATGGTCCCGTCCGTGACCGCCAGCCGCCGGAGGAGGCCGTCTGCGCTTGGCTGCCCGGCCCCGAGCAGCACCAGCCCCAGGAAGCCGGCGAGATACTCGCTGGCGAGCAGCAGTTCGGACCCGAAGACGGCCAACCCGCCGAGGTACGCCACGAGCCCCGCGACGGCGACGACTCGCGTCGCCAGCCCGAACAGGAGCAGGAACCCGAGCACGACCTGGAGGAGCCGGGCTTCGACGGGGACGCTCGGGGTGAAGTAGTACCCGGTGAACGCAGCCCCGACCAGCGGCAACCCGGTCGAGAGCCGGAGCATCCACGGGAGATACGGCGTGTACGAGGCCAGCGTCCGCCGCGCCACCTCGATGTCGGGGATGCGCTCCCCGACGACCAGCAGGCCGGCGGCTGCCGCCAGCGCGACCGCCGTTCCAAGCCCCACGAGCAGCAGGGTCAGCGGGTCCGTCAGTACGTCGGCGAGGAAGGCGACACCGTCGCCGATGGGTTCACCATCGGTGACGTAGTCCACGTGGGCCGGAACCGGCTCGAGGACCGCCCCGGTCGAAGAGGAGTCCATAGTGGTGCCACGCACCGAACGAACCTAAAGGGCCCTGTCGCCGCAGTTCTCTCGCCGAACCCTTACCGCAGCGCGTCCAGCCGGAACTCGAACCCGGCGACGGGGAGTTCGAGATCGTGTTCTACCAGCACGCGCGGGTGGAGTTCGCCGATGACGCCCACCTCGTCGCCGTCGATGACGATGCTCGCGGTGCGGCCGTCGATGAACGACGGGTGGTCCGTCGGCGGCGTCGACAGGTCGACGTCGAAGACCCGGCAGAGCGCCTGGAGCTTCCCCTTGGCGTCCTCGTAGGAGGCGTCGGTCCGGGCGAGCACGCCGGCCACGGTGCGACGCTCGGCGACGCGGGTGTTCGCCCCGTCGTCCCGATGCGCCGCGAGTCCGATCTCCGCGAGGTCCTGCGGGTACGCCCGGTGCGTGTTGCGCTCGAGCACCATGGTCAGGGAGGGGAGCGCCCACGACCGGACCATCGTGTAGTCCTCGCTGTACGGTTCCGTGATGGTGACCGGCGGCCGTGCACCCAGCGGGGCGTCCGGGTCCGGCGTGACCTCGTCGTCGTGGGCCGACGGCGTGTCGAGCCCCATCCGCTCGTAGTTCTCGGCCTCGCTCGTCATGTGGAAGTTCAGCATGTCCTCGAACCCGAGGCCGACGAGGGCGTCCCGGGCGGCGTCCTCGATGCGGGACCGCTCGTGGCGACCACCGATGGTCCCGACGTCGGGGTAGCGCGGCTCGAGATCGTTGAACCCGTACGCCCGGCCCACGTCGTCGACGACGTCCAGCGGGTGGAGTACGTCGACGCGGTAGGGCGGGACCGCGACCTCGTAGGTCAGGGTTCCGTCCTCCTCGGCGACGGCGTCGAGGCCGGCGCGTTCCAGCAGGTCCACGACCTCACCGGGGTCGAACGAGACGCCGAGCAGCGACTCGATGCGGTCGTGGCCGACGGTCTTGCGGTCGGTCGAGAGGTCCGGACGGTCCAGCGTCCGGTCGGGGTAGTCGATGTCGACGCGCTCGACCCGGCCGCCGCGCGCGTCCAGCGCGTAGCAGACGATGTTCAGCATCCGGTCGATGGTCCACTGGTCGGTCCCCGTCATCTCGATGAACAGGTCCCGGGAGGCGGTCTCGACCTCGGTCCGCGTCCCGTTGATCACCGGCGGGAAGGAGAACAGTCCCACGTCGTCGTAGATGGCGGGGTAACGCTCGTAGTCGGCGACGAGGCCGGCGTACGTCTCGCCGGTCGGGTGGTCGGTGAGGACCTCCCCCGGGGTGAGTTCGCGGTCCGAGTCCAGCGGGACGAACGTCTCGCCGTCGGGCTCGATACCGGTGTAGCGGATGGACTTCCTGCCGCCACTGGCCCCCGTGGCCGACGCGCCCTTCAGCATCGTCAGGTCGTGGACGCCGATGGCGCCCTTGGCGCGCTTGCGGCCCATCGTGGCGTGGAGCTTCTCCTGGAGCTGGATGAGCGACTCCAGCCCCGCCTCGTCCAGGTCGAGCCCCCGAACGACGGCGCCGGTGACGTACGGGCGCTCGTCCGGGACCGACCCCTCGACCTCGATGGTCCAGTCGGCGTCGTTCGTGTCCGGGATGTAGACGCCGCGGTCGTCGCCGTACTGGTAGCGCAGCGACCGGGCGACCCCCTCGACGGAGAGCCGGTCCAGCCGGTCGGGGGCGAACTCCAGCTGGAGCAGGCCGTCCTCGGTCTCGCCCTCGAACTCCAGGCCGAGCGCGAACAGGTCCTCTTTCAGCGCCTCGTCGTCCTTCTCGTCGTGGCCGGTCAGGCGGCGCAGCTCGTCGGGGTCCACGTCGACGACGGGCATCAGTGGACCACCTCCGCGGTCCGCAGCCGGTCCAGGTCACACAGCGTCCCGTGGACGTCCCGGATGTCCTCGAAGCCGTACATGAGCATCAGCAGCCGCTCCAGGGCCAGTCCCCAGGCCATCACGTCGCACTCGACCCCGAGCGGGCCCAGCACCTCCTCGCGGAAGATGCCGGAGTTCCCGATCTCGACCATCTCGCCCGTCTCCGGATGGGTGCCGAACAGCTCGAAACTCGGCTCAGTGTACGGGTTGTAGTGGGGCTTGAACTGGATGTCCGTGATGCCGAACCGTTCGTAGAACTCCGTGAACGTCCCCATCAGGTCCCGTACCGAGAGCTCCTCGGCCATCACCCAGCCCTCGATCTGGAAGAACTCCAGCAGGTGGGTCGGGTCGAGCGTGTCGTTGCGGTACACCTTCTCGACGGAGAACCAGCGCTGGGGCGGGTCGAGGTCGCCGACCTGCTCGCCCGAGAGGTAGCGCATCGACAGCGAGGTGGTGTGGCCCCGGAGGTCGACCCCCTTCGCCACGTCCTCTGTCCAGGGGGAGTGGTAGCCGTCGCCGTCCGCGCCGACGCCCTCGCGGTGGGCCGACTCGACCGCCGCCACGAGGTCGTCGGGCAGCTCCCGCATCGGCGGCACGTCCAGCGCGAACTGGTCCCAGTGGGTCCGGGCGGGGTGGTCCTGTGGCATGAACAGGCAGTCGTTGATCCAGAACTCCGCGTCGGCGTGGGGGCCCTCCATCTCGGAGAAGCCCATCCCGACGAGGACGTCCTTCACGCGGTCGGCCGTCTGCCGGAGGACGTGCTTGCGGCCGCCGTAGTCGGTCTCGGCGTCGGCCTCGACGTTGTAGTCGGCGAACTCGACGTCCGCCCATTCGCCCGACGTGAGGAGTTCGGGCGTGAGCGCGCCGACCGTCTCGGCCGTCTCGATACCCTCCATCAGTGCCGTCACGCCCTCGTCGGTGAGCGTCACCGACCGGACGGTGGTCTCCGTCCGGCTGGCGAGCCCCCGGTCCTCGAGTCGGTCGAGGACGGTCCCGTCGAGGTAGCCCGCGTTGCCGTCGGCGATGGCGGCAAGCGCGCCGGCCTCCGGGTCGTCCTCGGGGTCGACGTCCGGGCCGCCCGCCAGGTCGACGCGGACGGCGCCCTCCTCGATGTCGCCGAACCCCTTCCGCGCGAAGTTCGACAGCGCGATGTCGACCTCGGGGCCCTCCAGCCCGGCGGCGCCGACGAGCTCGCCGATGCTGACGGCCTCGTCCTCGGCGCCGGCGTCGACAGCCGCGCGGTAGAGCCGCAGTTCGGGCAGTCCGGCCTCGCGGTAGCGATCGCCCTCGTCGGTGAGGTCGACCGCCTCGGCGCTGTACGCCTCGACCTCGACGAGGCCGTCGGCGGCGAGTTCGAACGCGGCGTTGGTGACCGCGGTCGGGTCCGCGTCGAGTTCCGTAGCGAGCGATTCGACCGTCTTCGTCCCGGTCGCGCTGGCGGCCTCCAGCAGCGCGACCTCTGTCTCCGGGCGTCGCATGTGATGTGTATTGTCGGTGGGTGCGCGTGGCCGGCGACGGGTCGCCAGCGTGGTCGTCAGCGATGCGTGCGTCGGCCGGACAACTAACGGTTCCGGACCCCCGCGACGGTTTCGCGGCCAACCCCTCTGTTTCGTCTCCAGATAGCGAGGGGTCGGTCGGTCCACCGCCGCGTCAGGCGAGGAAGAACGGGTCGGACGCGGCTGGCGGTCGTGGGGCGGCGCGTCGTCGCCTCCGTCCGACTGACATACGCTCGCGTGTGGGTGAGTGACACTTCAACGTTGTGGGCGCCAGAGCGTCCCGAACGCCCGAACGGCCCCCGAGCCTATCGAAATACCGAGATATATGTGAAACAGTTCGCGGACAGTCGTGGTTCATGATATACGTGGGGTTCTCGGATTCTATACCCGACGTCCCTCGGAAACTCCTGGCCGGTCGTGGAGCCCCCCGGCCGCGGTGGTCCCATCCCGTCGTCCTCGCGGGGGGAGCCGTGGGCCCCCCGACCGCGAGGGCCCGGGGCACGTGCCGTCGCCGCGGTCCGAGAGCGGACGGGTCGTCCGGATATCTGAAAGATTGATAGGTACGTCCGCGTAACGGGCCTTCAGTGTCATCCTACGTGGACGAGGACACGGCCGCAGCAATCGACAGCGGCCGTGCGACCGCGGGCGCGATGCTCCGGCAGGTCCAGAAGCACCTCCAGAAGGTGTTCATCCTGTTCGTCATCGGGCTCATGGGGACCATCTACCTGCTGCGGAACTTCGTCTGGGCGCGGCTGAAGGCGGACCTCAACGTCCAGGAGGACATCGTCGTGGTCGCGGTCACGCCGTTCGACGTCATCCTCCTCCAGGTGAAGATCGGCCTCCTCGTCGGCGTCATCGTCGCGCTGCCGTTGCTGCTCTACTACTCCCGGGACGCGCTGAAGGAGCGTGGCATCTGGCCGCGCGGCATCCCGCGCTGGAAGGTCGGGACGGTCGCCGGTTTCAGCGGCCTGCTGTTCACCGGCGGCGTCGCGTACGGGTACGGCGTCTTCTTCCCGACGGCGTTCCAGTTCCTCGCCCAGAACGCCGTCGATTCGGGGTTCACGCCCACCTACTCCATCGTGAAATGGGCGCAGTTCATCATCCTCCTCTCGCTGTCGTTCGGCCTCGCCGCTCAACTGCCGCTCGCGATGAGCGCGCTGTCGTACTCCGGGGTCGTCCCGTACACGACGTTCCGTGACTACTGGCGACACGCGGTCGTGGGACTGTACGCGGTCGGGGCGCTGTTCACGCCGCCGGACCCGCTCACACAGCTGCTGTGGGCGACGCCGCTCATCGTGCTGTACGCCGTCAGCCTGCAGATATCGAAGTTCGTCGTGACGGCGAAGCTCTCCAGCGAACGGCTCGGGGCGCGCAACGTCGCCCGTGCCAACTGGAACACCGTCGCGGGCGCGGCGGCCGTCGCGGGCGCGGCGACGTACTTCGGCTACCGGGCGGTGCTGGGCGGCGCGGCCGACTCGGTGGTCCCGCAGGTCAACGCCGGGCTGACCGTGCTGGACCGGTACGTCGCCACGGGACGGCTCCGCCCCCCCTCGCAGTGGACGCCCGACCCGGTGTTCGGGCTGGACCCGGCAGTCGCGCTCGCGCTGGGGGCCGCGGTGGTCGCGCTGGGCGCGGCTCTCGGGGCGCTCGCCTACCACCTCGTCGCCGCGGTCGACGAGATCATCGCGGCAGAGGGCGGGCTGAAGGCGGTCGAGCGCGGCCGCACCCCCTCGGTGACTAGCGACTCCGGCGCCGCGCCCGCCTCGACCGGCGCGCCCGGGGAGATCGACCTCTCGGAGCTCGACGCCGGTGGCATCCGCGCGGCCCCCATCGAGGCGTTCGCGGACATGGCAGAGGACGAGGCCGTCTCGCTGGCCAGCGAGGCGATGGGCGAGGACGACCCGGACCGCGCGGAGGCCATCCTCGACCGGTTCGACGAGGCCCAGGAGCTGGCCGAGGCCGACCCCGTCGAGGCCGGCGCCACGGCCGCGGCCGCCAACGACGTGGGCCAACCCGCCGGGACGGGCCCGGGCGCCGACGAACCCGGCGTCAACGCGGGCGCCGAGGAGGCCGGCGTCGGCACCCGGACCGCCGCGGGCGTCGCCAACGCCTTCACCGAGGACGAGACCGACGAGGAGGACATCGGCGGCTACCTCTACGACATCCAGTTCATCGTCGAGTCGCTCACCTCGAAGGCGTTCCTCATCGTCGGGCTGTTCATGATCGTCCTGGCGGCCTCGTTCAGCGCGCTCTACCTCGGCGGTATCGGGATGCTGAAACAGGAGTTCGTCTCCCGGGTCCCCTCACAGGTCATCGACCCGGAGAGCATCAACATCGTCGCGCTCCACCCGGTCGAGGTGCTGGTCTTCGAGATCAAGGTGTCGGTCATCTTCGCGGTGGTCGCGACGCTGCCGGTGCTGCTGTACTACGCCTGGCCGGCGATGCGGGAGCGGGGCCTCGCCGCCGGCAACCGGAACGTCCTGCTGCTGTGGGGCGGGCTCACGACGCTGGGGCTCGTGGTCGGCAGCGCCGTCGGCTTCCTCTACGTCGCGCCGAACGTCATCTCCTGGCTGGTCGCGGACGCGCTCGGCGCGAACATGGTCATCGCCTACCAGATCAACTCCTTCGGCTGGCTCGTCTTCTTCACCACCGTCGGGGTCGGGCTGCTGTTCGACATCCCCGTCACGATGTACCTGTTCCACCGGGGCGGGCTGGTCCCGTACCGCACGCAACTGGGGCGCTGGCGGGAGGTGAGCGTCCTCGTGCTCGGCGGGGCCGCGATATTCACGCCGAAGAGCGTCTTCTCGATGTTCATCGTCGGCATCCCCGTCCTGCTGGCGTACCTCGCCGGACTGGCGCTGCTGTACGCCGTGACGCTGGGCGGTCGCCGCGGCGGACCGAAGCCGCCCGTGGCCGAACCCAGCGACTGAGGTCTCGAACGACGGCTTCGCCACCGGCCGTCACTCCACGCCGCACTCGCTCCTCGCTACCGCTTCGACCGGCGTCACGCCTCGCCCGGAGGGTCGTCGACGCGCCTCGGGGACGTCCCCGGCGAACGGCGAAGCTATACCACGACCCTGGCCCAACGGCGGGTATGCCCAAGATCTCGGTCGAGATGCCACAGGAACTGCTGGACGACCTGGACGAGCACGTCGGTGACGACGGGAAGTTCGTCAACCGGAGCGATGCCATCCGCGCCTCCGTGCGGAAGACGCTCGACCTGCTGGACGAGATCGACGCCCGCCACGGCCGGCTGGACGGGGCGGAGTGAGCCCGGCGACTACTCGCCGGCGTCGGGATCCGGCGCCGCCGCGTCGGCGGTCTCCGCGGCCCCGTCGTCCGTCCCCTCGGGGCCGTGGTCGATCACCTCGGCGAAGCCGAAGCGGGGCTTCACCTCGTCGACGCGAACCCGGACCCGGTCCCCGACCACGGTGTCCGGGACGAACAGCGTGTAGCCGTCGACGCGGGCGATACCGTCGCCCTCTGCGCCCACGTCCGTCACCTCGACGACGGCCTCGTCGCCGCCCCGGACCGGTGCCGTGATGCGGTTCTTCGCGACGAGGTAGAGCTCCGAGGAACTGTCCCGGGAGGCCCGCGGCCGGACGTCGCGGACGTACTCGAACTCCGCGTCGATCGCCTCGCGGAGGTCGTCCAGGTCGCGGCCGTCGAACACCTTCACGACGAGGTCGCCACCCGCCGGGAGCACCGTCAACGCGGTCTCGAACGCCTGCCGCGCCAGATGGACGGAGCGGGCGTGGTCGAGGTCGTACTCGCCGGTCATGTTCGGTGCCATGTCCGAGAGGACGACGTCGGCCCCTCCCTCGCCGACCAGGTCGGCGACCCGCTCGCGGGTGTCGGCCTCGGTCATGTCCCCGCGGACGGTCTCGATGTGTGCGGCACCGTCGCCGCTGCCGGCCTCGTCCGCCGAGAGGTCCCGTACGCTCTGCAGGTCGATACCGACCACCTTGCCGCTCGCGCCGACCCGCTGGGCGGCCACCTGCAGCCAGCCACCCGGCGCCGCCCCGAGGTCGACCGCGATGTCGCCCTGCGAGAGGAGTCCACACTCCTCGTCCAGCTGCTGGAGCTTGTAGGCCGCCCGGGACCGGTAGCCCTCCTGCTTGGCGCGGTTGTAGAACTCGTCCTTACCCGTCATGCGTGCCTCGCTCGTGTCAGCGTGGGTCTCGCGGTGGTTGCAGGCGAGATGGCGTTCACGTCCGGACGGAGCGCACCGAGGGGGAAATGCACGTCGGATGCGGGCCGTTCGGCGCTCCCCCGCCGCTCACCGCGGATACCGGACGGCGCTCGGCCCCCGCGTCGTGGCGGTGTGCCGACGCGCCGGTCACGGCCAACAGTCAGCTGGGAGCACTCATACCGGTTGATACTGTGGGGAACGACGCACGTCGCGGCAGTGACGGCCCGAGGGTCCAGGAGACCGGCTCTGGGGAGCGACAGCTCCGCGAGGGACCCCTCGAGATCAGTCCGGTGCCGGTCGCCATCCTCGCGGACCGACAGGTCGTGTGCGCGAACGACCGGGCGAAACAGGAGTCGGGGTTCAGGGAGGACGAGCTCCTCGGCCCGAGCCCCGCCGACTCGGCGCTCTCGGCGATCGACGCAGACGGAAACCGCATCGACGACGAGGGCATCACCGTCGAAACCCTCGAGCGCGGCGAGCCGGTGTGGAACCGTGTCTGCGGGTCGACATGCCGGACGGGCGATCGATCTGGCTCTCGACCAGTGGGACGCCGCTGCTTGATAACCGCGGCGAGGTCCGGCACATCGTGCCGGCCTTCGAGAACGTTACCGAGCGCAAGCAGCGTGAGCGGCGGTTCGATGCCGTGTTCAACCATACGTTCCCGTTCACGGGGCTGATGAAGCCGGACGGGACGCTTACCGAGGCCAACGACACCGGCCCGGAGTTCGCCGGCGCGGAACGCGAGGCGGTCGTCGGGACCTATCTCGTCGGGCGCCCGTGGGTCACCGACGAGAGCCGCGACCGCGTCTACGACGCCGCCGACCGCGCCCGCGAGGGGGAGCTGGTCCGGTTCGGGATGGAGACCGGCAGTGCCCGGCGAAACGGGACAGTGCCCATCGACCGCTCGCTCAAACCGTTCCACGACGAGGCCGGCGAGGTGGTGCTGCCACCCGAGGCCGACGGCTTCCACGCCGCCGATGAGGGCCCCGGTATCCCGCCCGAGGAGCGGCGGGAGCTGTTCGAGCACGGCTCGACGGATGGCAGCGGCCCCCGGGCCTCACCATCGTCCGGAACGTGGCCGACGACCACGGCTAGGAGATCCGGGTGACCGAGAGCGAGACGGGCGGGGCCAGATTCGAGATCAGCGATCTGCCGGACACGCTCACCGACCTCCGGCGCCGCGCGGCCGGCATCGACCCCGTCTGAGAGCCGTCGACGTGCCGGGCGACGATCTCGGACTTCCGAGCGTTGTATTTGGATCGGTATTATCGAACGGATTTGTAGCAGGAACGCCTCTCGAGTCCAATTTTTGACTCGTGGTCGGCGTTTATACTGGTCAGCAAGGCGAATACCCCGACCCACCGTGGTCGGGGATGAAGCTGACAACTCGGGACACAACAATTAACTGACAATACGGATAATCAAGTGATAGCGATGGAGTACAGTCACCGCTACCGCGCTTACCCGACACAAGAGGTAGCGGAGCGACTGGAACACCATCTTGACGTTCATCGCCAACTCTACAACCACGTCCGCTGGGACTACGAACAAGCCCCGGAAGACGACAAGCCGAGTGAGTACGACCAGAATAACCGACTCACCGACTGGAAACAACGGTGGCCGGTGTTCGGCGAATTACACTCGAAAGCCGCGCAAGCCACTGTCGCTCGCTTCCACCGCAATCTCTCGAACCTTCGCAAGAAGAAAGAGAAAGGGTACAACGTTGGTCGGCTCAAACGGCAAGCACTCAGCGACTACCGAAGCGTGACGTACAACCAGTCCGGTTTCGACCTCGATGAAAAGAGGGGCCACGACAAGTACGCATACGTCCGCTTCAGCAAAATCGGCTGGGTGAAAATCCGGTACTCGCGTCCGATTCCCGACCACGTCACCATCAAAGAAGTCACCTTCAAGAAGGAGACAACCGGCGAATGGTTCGTTTCCTTCGGATTGGAAACTGACGACACCAACCTGCCCGAGAACCCCGACGTAGACTCGCTCAATACGAGCAACAGCGTTGGGATTGACCTCGGTATCCAGAACTACATCCACACGAGTGATGGGAAGACCGTAGATTGGCTCGACCTCGAAGACGACTACAAGCGTCTTCGCCGCGAGCAACGCAAGCTCTCGCGGAAGCAGAAAGGGTCGAACAACTACGAGAAACAGCGTCGGAAAGTGGCGAAGGTCAAGCGTCACATCAAGCGGAAGGTGTTGGACTACCAGCACAAGATTACGACGTGTCTCGTCCGCGAGTACGACGCCGTGTTCGTGGAAGACCTGAACGTCCAGAGTATGATTCGGGGCGACGGGAACGCCCGGAACAAGCAGGACGCAGCGTGGAGACAATTCATCACGCTCCTCGAATACAAAGCCGACCTGTACGGTTGTCACGTCGTACAGGTCGAAGCACGAGGCACCACGAAAGAGTGTGCGTCGTGTGGTGTCGAGACGGCGAAACCCATCTGGGTGCGGGAACACTCCTGTCCGAGTTGTGGGTTCGAGACGGATAGAGATGCGAACGCGGCGATGAACGTTCTCAAGCGTGGTTTTTCTGAGTTAGGGCTGGGATGGCCCGAATCAACGCCTGTGGAGACTGTGACCGCTACGGACACACCTGATTTTCAGCGCGTGTCTGCAAGTCACGTCCTCGAAACAGGAAGCCTACCCTCGTGAGAGCAGGATTCCCCGCGCCACCGTGCGCGGGGTAACATTCAAGAGCTTAGACCTCTCGCACTGTGGTAGTGGTCGCCGGTCGTGGCGACCGCACACGGGATGAAACGCCACACGAGCCGCCGCCAGTTCGTGTCTGGGGCAGTATGTGGGAGCATCGTCGGGGGGCTCGCGGGTAGGGCCGCCGGAGCCCGCGCTCAGGAGCGCTCGCCGATCGTCTGGAGCGCCAGTGTCGGCGGCACGGTCACCGCCTACGCCGTGACGGCTACCGACGTCTACATCGGGACCGACCGGAACCGAGTCCGGCACGTCGACAGGGCCAGTGGCGAACCCGTCGCCACCGTCGACCTCGAGGCGGGCGTCCATCCGGGCGGCATCGCCGTCACCGATGAGCATCTCGTGGTCGCGACCCGGGACGACCGACTCGCCGTCTACCGGACGGCAGACCTCGCCGGCGACGACGCGACCCCGACCTACCGGACACAGCTGCCCAGACCCGTCGGCATGGACACCCGCGACGGCCTCGTCGCGCTCGGGACCCGCGACGGGCTGTTCGTCCTCGACCCCGCGGCCGGAGCGTTCCGCTGGCAGCTGTTCACCGATGAGCTCGACGTGGACTTTCTGGCCCCGCCACTCGTCTGGAGCGACGGGGGGATCGTCCTCACCGGCGACACCTCCGTGCTGTTCGTCGATCCGGAGACGGGTGAGCTGTCGGTCCGGGTCCCGTTCGAGGCGCCGAACCACGTCGACGTCCTGAGCCACCTCCCGGCGGCCATCACGACCGCCGGGCCGTACGTTGCCTACACCGGGAGCGACACACACGGCTGCTGTCCGAGCTGGGCGACGTTCGTGGTCGACACGGAGACGCGGGAGTTCGTCTACCGTGACTTCGCCCGGACCTCGGACGCCACCCCACAGCGGGCGGGTGCCGTCACCGAATCCGCCGTGGTCCATCAGCGCGGGCACGGCACGGTCCGCAGGCGGTCCCTCGACGGCACCGACGAGTTTCAGCTCGACTACGACCCCCGACTGGACGGCATCGCCGCCACGACCGACCGGACGTTCGTCGCGGACGGGTCGGGCCTGGAGGCGACGAACACGGGGCAGAATCTGGAACGGGGTCCGACCGAGCTCGTCGCGGTCGACAACGAGGGGTACGGTATCGCGTGGAGCCACACCTTCGACACGCCGATCACCCGGCTACGGGCCGACGGCGAGTTCCTGTTCGGCGTCGACCGGGCCGAGGGGCGGCTCGTCGCGATGGCACAGTCCGGCGACGGGGTGGCTCTCCGCCCGGCAGCGACGGACTCCGAGACGCCGTCCCAGCCGACGGCGACCGCGTCCGGCGGGACGGCCGACGACGGGTCGGGAACCTCCAACCCGGGTGCGGCCAGCACCGGTCCAGCGACTGCAACCGCGCCCAGGCGTGGCTTCCTGACGAACGGTGACGACCAGGGGCTGGAGGGCGTCGGTCTCCCCGGGCTGAGTATCGGCAGCACCATCGGGGGAATACTGGTGACGCTGTACGACATGGTGCGGGGGGGCAACTGATGGCCCGCGGCGTCCCGCGGCTGTGGGGGGTCGCCCTCGGCGCGCCGACGATGGTCGCCGGTGGCGTGTTGCTCGTCGACGATACCGGCGGCGTTCCGGGAACGGTCGGCTACCCGTTCGTCCTGCTCGGGCTGATGGCCGTCCTTGTCGGTGCGTACGTCCACCGGGTAGCCCCGGGGCAACTGGACCTGACACCGGTCGAGACGTTCAACCCGAGCCAGCTCGGCGCCTACCTGCTCGGTGCCGCGGCGATGGTGCCCCTGGCCGTCACGCTGTACCTCCTGGTTGCGACCCGGCTCCCGTACGTCTGGCCGACGCTCGCCTTCGTCGCGTTCGTGGTCCTGCTGGTGAAGGCGCTCGTCCGGTACTGGCAGAACTCACTGACGACCTACTACGTCACCGAGGACGCCCGCATCGTCAGCGAGTACCGGTTCCTCTCGCTCCGTCGATCGAGCGTCCGGACGGACTCGGTCCAGAGCGTCGTCCGGGAGCAGTCCGTCCTCGAGACCCTCACCGGACTCGGGAGCGTCACCGTCCGGTCGGCATCCGGCGACGTGTCGTTCCGTGACCTCTCGGGCCCCAGCGAGGCAGAACGGGTCCTGAACGAAATCATCCGGAGCTGACGACTACCGAGGTCGACCCTGCCGGAAATCCGCGCCCGCGCAGGGCTAGGGGTGACTTTTTACCGGGGGGCGACCAACCGAGCAGCATGTTCAAGGCCATCGTGAGCGCCGACACGCTGGAGTCGGCGCTCGACTCCGTCAGCGTGCTCGTCGACGAGTGCAAGATTAACCTCAACGAGGACGGCCTGGCCATCCGCGCCGTCGACCCCGCCAACGTCGGGATGGTCGATCTCTCGCTTGCCGCCGACGCCTTCGAGTCCTACGAGACCGACGGCGGCATCATCGGGGTCAACCTCGCGCGGCTGGAGGAGTTCGTCGGGATGGCCGACTCCGGCCAGCTGGTCCAGCTCGAACTCGACGAGGAGACCCGCAAGCTCCACATCCAGATCGAGGGGCTGGAGGGGACGCTCGCGCTCATCGACCCCGACTCCATCCGCCAGGAGCCCGACCTCCCGGATCTCGACCTCTCGGCCGAGATCGTCGTCGAGGGCCGGGATATCGACCGCGCCGTGACGGCCGCCGACATGGTGAGCGACCACATCGCGCTGGGCGTCGACACCGACGAGGAGGTCTTCTACGTCGACGCGGAGGGTGACACCGACGACGTCCATCTCACGCTGACCCGCGAGGACCTCATCTCCCTGGAGGCCGGCGAGGCCCGCTCGCTGTTCTCGCTCGACTACCTCAAGGACATGGACAAGGCCATTCCGAAGGATACGGAGGTCCGCATCGAACTCGGCGAGGAGTTCCCCGTCAAGATGCACTTCGAGATCGCGGAAGGGAAAGGTAAAATTACTTACATGTTAGCGCCGCGTATCCAGAGCGACTGAATCGAAGGATGAGTGGCATCTGTCCGTCTTGCGGTGAGGAGTTCGACAAGCCGGGGCTTCACTGGTCACACGGCACCTGCCCGTACCCAGAGATTTCTCCGATTCAGGAGGCGGTGTTCGAGGGGCTACTAATGGGGGACGGCTCCATCCCGAAGCAGAGCGGCGCCGGCCGCGCATCCTCCCGCACTCCTCGTGGACGCGCCCAGGACCGCACGCGGGAGAGTCCGATCCATCTCCGGTGATCGCAGGGACGGAACTGTGGGAACACGTTTCTCCCTCGATCCGGAGATGGAGGATAACTCCGGACGTACTCGTGATATCGAACCGGTTCGAGGCGTACACGGGGGATATATCGTGTACTCAGTCGATATCTGCCAGCCGCGTCTCCCCGGCCCGCGTCCCGGCGCCTTTGCTCACGCGGAGGTCGGTCTCCGTGACGCCCGCCGGGAGCAGCACGTCGGCCCGGGAGCCAAAGGAGATGTGGCCGAGCCGCTCGCCCCGGGCCAGGTCGTCGCCGGCCTCGACGTAGGGGTGGATGCGCCGGGCGAAGGCGCCGGCGATGAGCGTGACACGGTAGTCGCGGGCGCCCGCGATGTCGACGTGGACGCGCTCGTTGTGCTCGGACTCCTTCGAGAACGCCAGCCGGTTGCCCCCGGGGACGTGTTCGACGGCTGCGACGGTCCCGTCGAGCGGCACCCGGTTGACGTGGACGTCCAGCGCGGACATGTAGACCCCGACGCGGACCCGAGCGTCGCCGTCGTGCTCCTCCGTCCGGACGACGGAGACGACGCCGTCCGCCGGGGCGACGACGCCGTCGCCGGGCGACGACCGCTCGGGGTCCCGGTGGAAGGCGAGCACGGCCGCCGCGCCGACGAGCCCCAGCGCGACCGCGGCCCGGCGGCCGAGTCGGCGGGCGATGGCGAGGCCAGTCAGCAACGCGGCGACCGCGTAGCGGACGCCGCCGGGGGCGATGTCCATGCCCGACTGTGGGGCCGTCGGCCACATCACCGTTCCGACCGCCGCCCCGGACCCCTCCACTTCACCTGGAGATAGCCCCTCCCGAGGTCAACGTTTCCCACGGGAGCCGTCGAGATGGACCTGTGGGGTCGTTCCAGCCGGTTCCGCTCCGCGTCTCGTCGCCCGGCCCCGGCGAGCTGGACCCGAAACGGTGGGTGCCGGTGGGGCCCGGCGACGGTGCCGGGGGAACGGCCCGCGCCGGCCGTGTGGGGGCGTGACGGGATACTGCAAGGCCTTAGTACGCGGCCCGTCTCGGCCCGGTATGAACGTCGCAGACGCTATGACCTCCCGCTCGGAGGTCGTGACGGTGTCCATCCCCGGTACGCGGGAGGACGCCCTCGAGCAGCTCCAGGGCGGCACCTTCTCGTCGATCCCGGTCGTCAAGGAGACCGACGACGGCGAGGAGTTTCGCGGGCTCGTGACCCGCGAGGCGCTCATCGAGCGGCCGGACGAGGACCAGCTCGCGCTGCTGGTCAACGAGGTCCCGACCGTCACCAGCGACGCCACGCTGGTCGACGTGGCGCGGCTCGCCCGGGAGACGGGCGGGAGCCGCGTCCCCGTCGTCGACGACGCCCGGCTCGTCGGTATCGTCACCGTCACGGACATCGTCCGTGCACTCGCGAACGACGAACTCGCCGGCGCGGACGCCATCGTCGGCGACCTCGCGACGCGCGAGGTCAACACGACCTACCGGGGGACGCCGCTGACGGTCGGCCAGGCGGAGTTGGACTACGCCGAGGTCCCGTACGCCGTGGTGCTGGACGAGGACGGCGACCCCGAGGGTATGCTGACCGAGGTCGACATCATCGAGGTGGCCCGGGTCGAGGAGGGCGAGGAGAACACCGGCGAGTCCATCGCCGACGAGGACGACGACTGGAAGTGGGAGGGGATCAAGGCGACCGGCAACCGCTACATGCCGACCCGGAACGTCGAGCTCCCGGCCGAGCCCGTCGCCCGGTTCATGACCGAGGACCTCGTGACGGTCACGCGCAAGCGAACGGTCAAGGACGCCGCCCGCCTGCTGATCTCGAACGACATCGAACAGCTCCCGCTGATGACGGCCGACGACCTGGTCGGTATCGTCCGTGACACGGACCTGCTCGCGGCGGTGGTGGCGGATGAGTGAGGAGCCCGCCCGGATCCCCGCCGACGAGGAGCTGGAGACGGTCGCGGAGCTGTCCAAGCGCCGGGGCTTCTTTTTCCCCGCGTCGCGGGCCTACGGCGGCGTCGCCGGCTTCTACACCTACGGCCCGGAGGGCGCCTCGCTGAAGCGCAACATCGAGGACTCATGGCGCGACCTGTTCGTCACCCAGGAGGGCCACATGGAGATCTCCGCGCCGGACGTGATGCCCGAGCCCGTCTTCGAGGCGTCGGGCCATCTCGACGGCTTCGACGACATGATAATCGAGTGCCCGGCGTGTGACAGCTCCCATCGGGCGGACCACCTCGTCGAGGACGCCACCCGGATCGAGGAGGCCGAGTCCCTCCCCATCCCGGAGGTGGAGGCGCTCATCGCGGAGTACGACCTCGACTGCCCGGTCTGCGGCGAGGCGCTGACCGACGTGCCCGTCGAGGAGTTCAACCTGATGTTCGAGACGAACATCGGCCCCGGTACGTCCTCGCCGGGCTACCTCCGCCCGGAGACCGC
>ERZ1034569.348-NODE-348-length-17336-cov-20.414212_pt1 | contig 17336 bp, 18 predicted proteins | sample MGYA00520706_ERZ1034569 | MGnify/ENA primary metagenome ERZ1034569 (study PRJEB33760, sample SAMEA4777722) | hypersaline lake metagenome | biome: hypersaline environment; feature: brines | place: Spain | collected 2014-08 | depth 0 m ...
CGAGTTCAAATCTCGGCCGACGCATCTTCTTTCGAACACAACACTGCGAGCGACTTCCATGTCGCTCGCGCTTCGTGTGAGGCTGTCATCGCTCACGAAATTTGAACCAGAGAGCGATGCGAACGACGTGAGCGGAGCGACCGTGGTTCAAATCTCGGCCGACGCATTTTCTCCCGGACACACTATCCGTGAGCGGCGTCTGTTGAACCACACAAATCAGCGGAATTAGGCCTATCGAGCACGACCATTCCTCAATGACCGTTATCGCGCTCCTCAGCGTCGCCCCGGTGATCGAAGACAGCATGGCCGGCGAGGTCGCCAAGGCCGTCGACGCCCTCGACGACCACGACGTGCGCTACGAGACGAATCCGATGGGCACCGTCATCGAGGCCGACGGTATCGACACCTTACTTGCGGCTGTCGGTGACGCCCACAAGGCTGTTGACGGTGACCGCGTCAGTACGGTGCTCAAGATCGATCACAAACGCACCAGCGATCAGGCAGCCGCCGAGAAGGTCGATGCGGTTGAAGCCGAACTGGGTCGGCCGGCGAAGACGGATCGATCACCCGGAACCGACGACGAATCTCTTTAACAGATCACGAGTAACCCACCTGTATGGAGAGCATCAACCGATCGGCGATCGAACTCGTCGATGAGGCGTTAGACTTTACAGACGAACTTGGCGTCGAGATGACTGAACTTGACTGTGGGGCAGTCGTCCTCGACTTCGGTGTCGGCGTCGACGGTGGGGTCGAAGCCGGCCTCATGTTGGCCGACATCCAGACCGCAGGGCTAGCGACGATCTACACCCAGATGGATCGGATCGCTGACGCGCCGACCCCCTACGTTGAGTTGACAACCGACCGCCCCCCGATCGCGTTGCTGTGTGCCCAGAAAGCCGGCTGGGAACTCGATTTAGGCGATTTCGATGGGCTGGGCTCGGGGCCAGCCCGCGCGCTCGTCGGCGAGGAAACTGACTTCGAGCGCGTCGGCTACTACGATGAGTTCGACTTCGCGGTTTTGGCCGTCGAAAGCGCCGAACTACCCGACGACGAGATCGCCACCTACATTGCCGAGACCGCCGGTGTCGATCCGGGCAGCCTCTTTTTACCAACCTACGCGACCGGATCGATGGCCGGTAGCGTCTCGATGGCCGCTCGCGCCGCCGAGTTAGCGGTCTTCCGCCTCTCCGAGTTGGGGTATCCGCCAACCGAGATCCTGACCGCAACCGGGCGCGCGCCGGTCGCGCCGGTCAGCTACAACGAGTCGGTGGCGATGGCCCGGACGAACGACGCCCTCGCCTACGGTGGCGAGGTGTATCTCCAAGTGCGGGAGGAGTCAACCGTCTTTGAGGAGGTGCCGTCGAATGCCCGCGAGGAGTACGGCGTTCCCTTCGAGGAAATCTTCGAGGAGGCCGGCTGGGACTTCTACGAGCTGCCGGAATCTGTCTTCGCGCCCGCGAAGGTAACAATCGATGTCGTCGACGGCGACACCTACGTTGTCGGCGAGACCGACGAGGAGCTGCTCGCCGAATCGTTCGGACTGCAGTAGCGACACAGTCCGGGCGACCGGCGTGGTGAGGTGGCTGCAACGACAGCGACAGCAGGGCCGTGAGAACACTTAACTCGATGCCATGGGAGGGGTAGCGCATGGAACCACTCGAAGTCGAGGGGCTTCGGGAGTCAGTCTCCTATGAGCCGGTGAGCGTCAAGGAGCTGCTCGTCGAGATGAAAGACACCTCGGAACTCCTCATCGATCTGGCCTACTCGGCGGTGCTCCATCAGAGCGACCAGATCGCCCACGAGGTCTTAGAGCTCGAAGCAAAAATGCAGGTGCTACAGGTGCGCGCCCGGATGAGCCTCATGTTGGCGGCCCGCAGCCCGGATGAGGCCGAGGCACTCGCCCCCGTTTTGGGTGTCGTCGAGGCCGCCGACACGATCGCCGATGCGGCGGGCGATATCGCCAAGATCGTCATCGAGGAGATCGGCCTTCCGCCGTCGATGCGGGGCGCGCTGTCGACGGCTGTCGAGCTGCTGGTTCGTGGAACCGTTGCCGATGACTCGACGTGGGCCGGCCAAACCCTCGAAGCGATCGATCTCGAATCCGAAACCGGTATTCGTGTCATCGCTGTCCGCCGCGGCGACGAGTGGATTCGTAACCCTGGCCCAGAGACACGGATCACGGCTGGCGACGTAACGCTGCTCCGGGGCCCTGAGGCCGCGATCGGCGAGGTTTACGAGCGGCTGACCGGTGAGGCATACGACCCCAAGCCGGCCCCCGAGCCGGCGATGGCGGATCTCGAACGCGCCGTCGACTCCATCGTCTTGATGAAGAACCTCTCGGAGTTAGCCGTCGATCTCGCCTATGGTGCGATCCTCTTCGATGACGAGGCGTTAGCCAGAGAGGTCGCCAATCTGGAAGTCGAGGTCGACGCCCTTCAGTCACGGTTTGAGGCATGGGTGTTGCAGGCCGCCGCCGAGGCCGACGATCCGGTCGCGCTACGCGGGCTGATTCATCTCGGTGTCAGCACCGAGGTTATCAGCGACGCCGCCGTCTCGATCAGCGAGGGCGTATTGCGCAACATCGGTGTTCATCCGGTTGTCGAACTCGCAGTCCAGGAAAGCGACGAGCTCATCGCCCGTGTCGAGATCGACGCCAACAGCGAGCTTGCGGGCACCGAGATCGTCGAGGGGGTACCGGCCGTCGACGTCTCAACGAGCGTCATCGCGATCCGCCGCCCGGAGGACGGGTGGCTCGTTGGGCCGGATATGGACACAAGGCTGCGAGCCGGCGACGTGCTCATTACGAAAGGCACCCGCACCTCGGCCACTGAGTTCGAATCGTTGGCGGTATCGCCCGATTAGTCGTCAGCCGGCGTCGATGGCCCATCAGTATCGGTCGACACCACCGTTCCAACCCCCTTGCTCGCGCCCTCTCGGAACACGAACCGCTGGCCTTCCTCGATAAAGTACGGCCGGAACTTGAACTCGATGTCGGTCATTCCGGTGTCACCGGGCAGCAGCTTGCCACCCTCGGGCCGAAAGATCGCGGTCTCGCTGAGCGTTTCGAGATGAACGACCGGTTCGTAGCCCTCCCGGATACGGGTTGGGTGGTTGAGCACCATCACCTCAGCCGCAAACGAGCGGGTCGCCGTCGGTTCGGCGTGTCGTGGTAGCAACGCCATCCCGCGTTTGATCTCGGCTTCGTCAACGCCTTTCAGCGCGATGCCGACGATCCGGCCGGCTTTGGCGGCATCAACACGGTGATAATGCATCTCGATCGAGCGGGCTTCGACCTCGCGGAAACTGCCGTCTGGCATCGGCCCCAAGAGGAGTTCGTCGCCGGCCTCGACGTGGCCAGCGTTGATCGTCCCCGAGGCGACCGCGCCGACGCCGGTGACGTTGTAGGTGCGGTCGATATACATCCGGAACTCGCCGTGATCGTCGCTAGTGCGCTTCGGGAGTTGGCCAAAGAGCCGATCGAGGTCGTCCATCCCGTCGCCGCGAACCGCGCTCGTCCGGATGATCGGGACGACCGTCTCGCTCAACTCCTCGGCGGCGGTCTCGATGCTGTAGCGGTCGGTTCGAAGCGGGCTCCGCTGGACGTCCCGAAGCATCGATTCCACCGCTTTTTCAACCTCGGCGACGCGCTCATCGGAGACGGTGTCGACCTTGGTGATCGTGACGATTGTCGGGAGGTCGGTCGCAAGCAGGATGCCAAGATGTTCACGGGTCGTTTTTGTGGGGCCATCGTCGGCAGCAACCGCCAGCAAACCGTAATCGAGTTTTTGTCCAACAAGGCCGCGGATCGTCGTTCGTAGCCACGGCTCGTGGCCGACGGTGTCAACAAACGAGACAAGACGGTTGGATTCCTCCACCACGCGTGCGCGATCACTTTTTCGGTGCGGATTATCCATCCGGATCGGCTCGCCGGTCGCATCGAAGCCATACACCGCATACGAGAGATCCGCCGACAGCCCGCGTTCGACCTCGTGGGGCTGTACGTCGAGAAAGCCCCGGGTCGCGCCGTTACCGTCGTCGGCCTCGCCGGTGACCAGCGAGCCGACAAGCGTCGATTTGCCGTGGTCAACGTGGCCGGCGGTGCCGATAACGATATGACCGTCGTCGGCCTCTAACATTGCGCCCTCGCGTATCGTTGCCATGCCGACGAGGCCGCTGTCGCCGGCGGCCCACGTCTCCACGTCGTCGATGTGGGCGTCGGCCTCCTCGGCGAGCAGCGAGAGGACATCCATCGTTTCCGAGAAGGCGTCCTGTGAGATGCCGGCGATCCCGCCGTCGTCGGTGACACCGACAACGTAGGTGGCCTCGCCGTCGCCGGAAAGAACCCGATGCCGAAGTTGGGCGACAAGACTCTCCTTTCGGCCGTCTTCAAGATGGAGGGTTCGGGTGAGACGTTCCTTGAACTCGATGTGGCCGTCTTCTTTTTCGCCGTGCGCTAGGGCCTGCTCTAAGGCGGCCCGATCCGCGCTCATAGAGAGGCGTTGGCAAGGGGCGGTGAAAACGCTTTCCGTGGTGTGAGAATACATGTCATAAGTGGGTTCAATACCACTCGGGAGTATGCATGAACCCGCCGCGCGCCCCTACTCGCCAAGCGTCTCGTAGGCCGCTTTCACCGATTTAAACTCGTCTTCATCACCGTCGGGGGCATCAGGGTGAGCAGTTTTGACCCGCTCGCGGTAGGCGGATTTCACCGTTTCGGCGTCAGCCTCGGCGTCGACATCGAGGATATCAGCGGCCGCTGACTTCGAGAGCCCGGACTGCTGGGCAACGCTTCCACCGTCGCGAGCGCGCTGTCGACGGCGGCGGTCTTGTCCGCGTGCTTGCTGACGATTCGTGCGCTCGCGGGTGAAGCGACCCTCAAACGGGCCGGCATCGAACCCACCCGGGCCGCCACCACCGCGGGCCGATCGGGCGTAGCCAGCCGGGTTGGCACGGATGCGCTCGGCGAGTTTGCCGCTGGCCTGATACCACAGCAGATAGGCCGCACCGCCGAAGGGGGCAGCGACAAGCAGGAAAAACGGGGAGACGACGATCCCGGCGATCAGCATGAGCGCGGTGATCCCCATAAACACCGCCGCAATCCCCATGAGCAGGCCGTCTCGGTTCACACCCGGTGTTGGGGATCCACCGGTGAAAATCTCTCGGCCGTGCAGTGCGATCGGATCCAGCGAGGACAGTGATACTCAGTCATCGCCGCGGTGCTGATTGAGTCGCTGTTTGAGTTGTTTGGCCGATTGGCCCGCAGCGGCGGCAAAGTTCTCACCCATATCTTCGCCGGCGAAAATGATCCCCCGCGAGGAGTTGACGAGGCCGACACCATCGTCGCGGAGGCCGTACTCGACGGCGGCTTTGGCGTCGCCACCCTGCGCGCCGACACCGGGGACAAGGAACGGCAGCGACGGCACCTGCTCGCGGATCGTCTCAAGTTCGTCGGGGCCGGTCGCGCCGACGACGAGGCCAACGTTGTTGTGCTCGTTCCACGCGACGGCGCGGTCGGCGACGCGCTCATAGAGCGTCCCACCCGAATCGAGGTCGAGATCCTGGAAGTCAGTGCGGCCGGGATTCGAGGTGCGACAGAGCACGAAGACACCCTTGTCGGCGCGATCCACAAACGGCTGCAGCGAATCGTAGCCCATGTAGGGGTTGACGGTGATCGCGTCGACATCGTCGAGGATCTCAGCGTACTGCCGGGTCGTATTGCCGATGTCAGCACGTTTGGCGTCGAGGAGGACGGGGACATCCTTTCCGTGAGCGTAGGCGATCGTTTCCCGAAGGGCACGCCAGCCGTCGGCCGACTCATAGAAGGCGGCGTTCGGCTTGTAGCAGGCCGCGTGCTCGTGGGTGGCGTCGATAATACGGCGGTTGAACGCCCACTGTGGGAGATCGTGGGCTTGCAGGTGCTCGGGCAGCCGATCGGGTTGGGAGTCAAGGCCAACCGAGACGACGCTGTCGATAGCGGCGATGCGGTCGGCAAGGCGGTCGAAGAAGGCGGTAGCCATTTGCCGAAGGGTCGCAGGCGACCCTCAAGCGTCTTTCGTGTCTCGGGTGACCGTCGGCGTCAGATCTCCAACTCGTGAGGGACGACCACGGTCGGACGGTCGGACTGCAGCAATACCTGCTCGCTGATATCCCCGATGGCGACCGTGCCCGTTTCCGTTGGCGTCCGCACGCCGATGACGACCTCGTCGGCATCAACTTCCTCTGCAAAGGAGAGAATATCCGCAACGGGGGCGTTGCCGCGGTTGAACTGCTCGGTTTCGACGGTTGTCACCGCCGCCAGTCGTGACGCGACGGCGTTGAGCGCGTCCTTGCCGTCGCGGCTCGCTTCGGGGGCATCATCGTGGAGGGAGTTGACCGCATAGACGGTGTCGGCCTCGTCGACGCGGTCGAAGAGATAATCACAGATTGCCGCGCTCGTATGCACCGAGTCGGTCGCAACGACGAACGTTGTCATGGCTGTTCGGAGGTTGGTGGGCAAGTAAACCCTTACTCACGGAACCGGCAGGCATAACAGCGAAACACCGGAACCAGTGCTGTTTAGCACATAGTGACAAAAGACAAGCTATGACCGACGACCCCCTCCGCTGGGAGACGAGTGGTAGCGAGATCGACTACGCATGTCCAGGGTTCGACGTGCGACGCGACGACGTTCGGCTGCCAGACGGCACCGAAACCGAGTACCACTACGTTGACGAGTCGCCGGCGGTCGTTATCCTGCCGCTGACGCCCGACGGTGATGTCGTCGTGATCGAGGAGTGGCGACAGGCCGTCGACCGCATCAACCGCGGCCTACCCGCTGGCTCGATGGAAGCCGACGAGGATCGCACGGTTGCAGCCCACCGTGAACTCCGCGAGGAAACGGGCTACGAGGCCGACCGGATCGAACACTTGCTGACGACCGAACCATCGAACGGGATCGCCAACTCGGTACACCACCACCTCGTGGCCTCCGACTGCGAGCCGACAGCCGAACAGGAACTCGACGACAACGAAAGTATCCGCGTCGACACAGTTGGCTACAACGAGTATCTCGATAGCGTTGTCAACGACGACTTAGACGACGGCCGGTCGGCACTGACGGTTATGCACTACGAGTTGACGCACTGACGGCCTGCGCTCGTTGCCGCTGTGACCCGAACGCAATCCTTACCGACCAGCCCGCGGTAGCGACGGGTAATGCGTGACCACTTCGAGATCCGGGACGCCGACGCCGCCGGGCGGATCGGCCGACTGGAGATCCCACGGGCCGACCGAACGGTCGAGACGCCCGCCCTGATGCCGGTGATCAATCCAAACCGGCTTACGATTGAGCCCGCCCGTCTTGCCGCCGAGTTCGGCGTCGAGATCCTGATCACGAACTCCTATATCATCCGCGAGACCGAATCGCTTCGCGAACAGGCCCTCGACGAGGGCCTCCACGAGATGCTTGGGTTCGACGGCGCGATCATGACCGATTCCGGTTCCTTCCAGCTCTCCGAGTACAGCGATGTCGAGGTGACGACAGCGGAGATTATCGAGTTCCAACACGCCATCGGGTCGGATATCGGGACGCCGGTCGACATTCCGACACCGCCGGATGTGAGTCGCGAACAGGCCGAATCGGAGCTGGCAACGACCCAGCAGGCACTCGCCGACGCCGAGGGGCTGGACGTCGACGAGATGCTCCTGAACGCGCCGGTGCAGGGCTCAACGTACCCTGCCCTCCGTGAAGAGGCCGCTGTACACGCGGCCGAAACCGATCTCGACGTGTTCCCGATCGGCGCGGTCGTCCCGCTGATGAACAGCTACCGGTACGACGATATGGTCGAGGCCGTTGCCGCCGCAAAACGCGGCCTCGGTGCTGACTGCCCCGTTCACCTTTTTGGGGCGGGCCACCCGATGATGCTTGCGCTGGCGGTCGCGTTGGGCTGTGACCTCTTCGATTCGGCCGCCTACGCGCTGTATGCACGCGGCGGCCGGTATCTGACGGTTGCTGGCACTCAACAGCTCGAGGATCTCGACTACTTCCCCTGCTCGTGTCCGATCTGCGGTGAGCGAACGCCGGCCGACCTCCGCAACGAAGACGACGAAACGCAAACTCGACTGCTCGCCGAGCACAACCTCCATGTCACCTTCGAGGAGCTCCGCCGGATCAAACAGGCGATCCGAGGCGGCAATCTGCTGGAACTTGTCGAACGCCGCGCCCGCGGCCATCCGGCGATGTACGACGGCTACCGCGCACTGTTAGATCACGCCGACCAGCTCGAAGCCGAAGATCCGGTCTCAAAAGGAACGTTCTTCGCCACCTCCGCCGAGAGCGCACGCCGGCCTGAGGTTCGTCGACATCACGACCGCCTCAACCGGCTATCGACGCCGGATCGGCTGTTGTTGACCGAGTCCGGTGTTCCCGATACCGATGCGTACGACGCCGTCTGGCGCGTCAAACCGCCGTTCGGCCCGTTTCCCCGTGCGCTCGCCGAGAGCTATCCGCTCACTGCGACAGTTCCTGATCGGACAGATCGTGCCGCTGAGTGTGCTGCCGCTGAGGGGGTTCGAACGCTCGTTGCGGCGAATCCGGAGACAGAGTTTACCCTCACCGTTGCGGCGTGGCATCCCGACGCCGAAGAGCGGATTCCGGATCGTGTCTCGGTTGAGTCGCTGTCGGCGATTCACCAGTCGGGCTCGGCGGAGGATTAGTCGGCTGACGCCGGTGTCTCGTCGGCTTGGGCCCCCCAGAGAGCGGCGTAGGTGCCATCAGTCGCCAACAGGTCGTCATGGCTGCCGCGTTCGATGATCTCGCCGTCGTCCATCACGACGATACGGTCGGCATCCTGAATCGTTGACAGCCGGTGGGCGATCACAAGCGCGGTGCGGTCGGCGATCAGCCGCGAGAGACTGGCCTGGATGTGTTGTTCGGTCTCGGTGTCAACGTCGCTGGTGGCCTCATCAAGGATGATGATCGCCGGATCGTTGAGGATCGCCCGGGCGATGGCAAGCCGCTGCCGTTGGCCGCCGGAGAGTTTCACGCCGCGTTCGCCGATCTCAGTGTCGTAGCCCGCCGGGAGGTCGTTGATAAATCGATCGGCCTCGGCGGCGTCAGCCGCCTCAACAACGGCCGACGGCACCGAGCCACTCGTTCGAAGCTCGGTCAGCGTCTCGCGGTCACCGTAGGCGATGTTTTCGGCGACGGTGCCGGAGAACAGATACGGCGACTGGCCAACGATAGCAACCCCCCGCCGGAGATGCTGGCGGGCGTACTCACGGACGTCAACACCGTCGACACGGACACAGCCGCTGTCGACATCGTAGAACCGCGGCACAAGCTGGGCCAGCGTTGATTTGCCGGCGCCGGTTTCGCCGGCGAAACCGATCGTTTCGCCGGGCTGTATCGACAACGACACCCCATTGAGCACCGGCTCGCGGTCGCCGTAAGCGAACGTCACATCATCAAAGGTGATCTCGCCGTCGATCCGTTCAGGGGTGTGGGGGTCGTCGGGATCGTCGATCGTGGCTGTCTGGCCGAGCAGGCCAAACACACGTTCAGCACTCGATTTGGCCTGCTGGTATTTGTTTGCCGAGCGACCGATCCGCCGCATCGGCGAGTACAGCCGCCGGAGATACAGGAAAAACAACGCGAACGAGCCCGTCGACAGCGCGCCGGCATCCCCGAGGCGGATGATATCCCGGCCACCGATAAACAGGATAGCGACGAAGGCAACCCCGGTCAACAGTCTGAGCCCGGCAAAAAACGCCCGCCGTAGCCGTAGGGCGCTGATCTGCTCGTCGTGATACTGCGCGCTTTGGGTGGCGACCCGCTCGTGTTCAAACGCGTACCGGTCGAAGGATTTGATCACGTCGATGCCGCCGATGTTGTTTTCTAAGCGGCTGTTGAGCCGGGAGACCGTTTCGCGGATCGACTGATAGCGCGGCTCGATCCAGGTGAGAAACCTCGCGCTGGCAAGGCCGATCAGCGGCACCGGCAGGAGGGCGATCGTCGCTAGCTTCGGCGAGTAGCTCCAGAGGATGATCGCGATCCCAGAAACGGTGGCGACAACACGGATCAGCTGTCGGAACTCGCTGTTGAGAAAGCTCTCAAGCCGATTGATATCGCTGTTGAGCACCGACAGCATCGCCCCGGTTTGGTGGGTAATAAAGAAATCCATCGAGAGATGCTGGAGGTGGTCGTAGGCATCGTTGCGGAGATCCCGTTGTACCTTCTGGGCGGTCGACTGCAGCAGATACCGCGAGGCAAACCGCGTTGCCGAGCGAATAAGGTAGGCAACCGCCGCGATGATGACAAGCCGGCGGAGAAGGTCGATTCGGGCGGCCTCGCCGGCGATAGCCCCGGTCGGCAACAGCCCAACATCGGTCAGCAGCCCCGGATCAGCCCCGCCAAGGACGACGCGATCGATCGTGGCCGCGACGATCAATGCCGGGACTAAGCGAGCAAACCGGGTGATGACCGCGGTTACTACGCCGGTCAGGAGTCGCGGCCAGTACCGCAGCGCATACCGGATGAGATTAGCCATCGGGTGGCCGACAACGTTGTCGCGAACAGACTCGAAGCCCCCGTGCTCGTCAGCCATACTGTGGGTTGCGGAGCCCGACGCCTAACGCTGACGCTCCGGTGACTCACTGTGTGTCTCCGCCGACCGTCGATCCGTACCCACCCATCGTTCGACGGCGACGACTGCAGTCGGTCGCTGAAATCCCAGGTATGCAACCGGTTGGAGTCGATCCGGATGCTGACCTCGTCGCGCTCGGGCACAAAGGCAAGATAGTTGCCCGTCGGCGGTCGACGGAAGGCAATGACCGAGTATTTCGAAGTCCTCGACCGCGACGGCGCGGCGCGGATCGGCGACCTCCGGCTCGCCGAGTCGGTGACAACGCCGGCCCGCCTCGACGATGTGCTCGTCGACAGCGGGAGCCTGTGGAACGCCGACCGCGAGGCACCTGACGGCGACGAACGCGAGTTGACGATCCTCCCACATCGCTCGCTGCCGGCTGGGACTCGTGACGAGGTGCAGGATGCTTTCGCAACTGATCACGCTGACACCGATTTTCCAACGGCTGCGGTCGTCGCCAGCGACGACCCCACGCCGCAGGGAGCCGACGCCTACATCCTAAGCGACGCGTCGGGGTTCGTCGGCCACGGCGGGGGGTTCAAAGACGCGATCATCAGCGCGAAGGACGCGCTGCCAGCCGACACCGCGCTCGTGCTTTCGGGCGTTGCAACGCCGCGAAACGTCGCGCTGTTGGCCTACGCCGGCGTCGACGGCGTCGACGCGAAGTTAGCGAAGGTGAAAGCCAGCCAAGGGATGTATCTCACCAGCGATGCCGAGCTGTTTCTCGCTGATCTCAACGAACTCCCCTGTTCGTGTCCAGCCTGCCAGCAACCCCGCGAGGAGTTCGACCGCGAGGACTGTATCGATCACAACGTCGCCGCCCTCGATGCCGAGTTGCGGCGCGTCCGCGAGCGGGTTCGGGCGGGTCGGCTGCGAGACTATATCGAGGGCCAGGCCCGCCACGACAACTGGCTGACAGCCGCGTTTCGGGAGTTCGACGACGAGTACAGCTATCTCGAAACCCGGACGCCCGTGATGCGAACCAGCGAGATCGCAGCGGCGACAAGCGACACCATCCGCCGCGTTGAGATTCAGCGATTCGCCGAACGCGTGACCACCCGCTATCGCAACCGCTTCGACAACCCCCTTGTCCTCGTGCCGTGTTCGGCTCGCAAACCATACAGCGATTCCCAGAGCCACGGCCAGTTCCACGACGCCATCGGCTACCGCGGCCACACCGTCTCGATGACCTCGCCGATCGGCGTTGTCCCGCCGGAACTCGAACTAACATACCCCGCCCAACAGTACGATTCGGTCGTCACGGGTCGGTGGTCGGAGGATGAAAAACAGTTCGTCGCCAGCGTGCTCCGAAGGTATCTCCAGCGCAATGACTACCCTCGCGTTGTCGCTCACGTGCCCGATCATGGCTACCGCGATATCGTCGAACGCGTCGAAGCCGACCCGGAGATCGACCTCGATTTCGAGTACACAGTCGAGGGCCACCCAACCGATACGGATTCGCTGGCGAACCTCGCTGGCGCAGTTGAGGGTGAACTCAAATTCTCAAAGCGAGAACGCCAGCACAACACGATCAAAGCCATCGCCGACTACCAGTTCGGCGACAACGCCGGTGACGCACTGTTCGGTGATATCGAGATTCAGACGACGGGCCGCTATCCCAAGCTACAGATCCGCAACGACGACGGCGAGCAGTTGGCGACGATGGTGCCGCAGTACGGCCTGCTGGCGATGACACTCGCCGGCGGGGATCGCTGGCTCGCAAGCGACGCGCCGACAAAACGGGTCGATATCGAGGGGTTCGTCCCCCATGGCAGTGTTCTCGCACCAGGCGTTGTCGACGCCAGCGACGACATCCGACCGGGCGACGAGGTCGTCATCGATGGATCGGCCGCCTTCGCCGTCGGCCGCGCGGAGATGAGCGGCCCGGAGATGGTCGATTCAACCCGCGGCGTCGCCAGCACGGTGCGACACGTCCGTGAGCGCTAGCAAATAAAAAGTTATCACTCTGATGTAACTGAATGAAACAACAATCAGAGTGTGATATTGTTACTGGTTGGCGTGCAAGATAGAAGGCGCATATTCAGCGCATGTCTTGATCTATTTTCAGTGTGAGTAATACTGTTTTGCGAAATTATGTGTGTGTTTTTGCACGTCAGCTACAATCATACTGAGTAGAAATACACAAATTGTATCGGTGAATAGCTGGTGATCAATCTGTCAGTGTCAAAATGTTTAATTGAATTCAGCATCCAATTTTTATTATCGTCTAATCCCCGATATAATTGTTCTGTCGATCTCATCGTAATTAATCGTACGGCCATTGTATTCGCTAATAAATCGCGCTGCATCGTCACTGTTAGAAAACGGGAGAAGAGTACTACCCATCCCTCCTCTCGCATCACTACCGACAACATAGGTAAGTTCCGTTGCATCGGCGAACGTTTCTGGACTTGTTGGGGCAGGCATGATCATAGTATCAGACGATAGCTCCCAATCTACTGTTGAATAATCTGTCACATAGATAGCAGCTGCTTGGGCACCGCTGTTACGCATTTCAAAGTGGTAGGGGAACAACCCGTAAACAAGCGTATGAAACCACGCAAGGTTATCAGGTGAATTTCCCTCTACACCGGCACCTTGTCGCGGTTTCGGCTCGGTTTCTTCATAGAAGATCTGTCCGTTGGGGCCACCATGATCACCTATTACCATACCCCCTTGGAAGTCTGTCTTTTGCCCTGACAAATCAACTGGATCAGGTGCCTGTCTACCAGCCCCTTCGTTTTGAGCACATCCAGCGATTGAGAGTAGACTAACCGTTGTTGCTGCAGTAATAAACTGTCGTCTGTTTCTCATAGCCCGAATAGCCGATGAACGACAAAAACCATTTGCAAAGTGCGTACTCCGTATCGGTGATTCGGCTATTTATCAACTACAGGATAGAAAGATCTAACAAATGAAAAATAGAATGCACCCGACCCGGTCAACACATCTGATCGTGCTGGCTATCTCAGAATTTGATGAACCATTGGAGACGAACTTCCATGACACGGAGATCGAGGGTAGAATTATAACAACCGAATTAACTGATTGTGTGCTCACCTTTGATGTCGATGAGGTAGTGGCTGTCTGGAGTTATACACACTCGTTCGCCGACTTCGGACTGGAAGACTAACTCCATTGGACGAGTTACCGCCCGTCACAACACAGTATGTCGCACTATTTAGAAAGCAAATAATTATATCCGACCTATACAAAACAGACGATATAATAATTTTTAATATTTTCCTTCGATTCACTTCATACATGAGTGTAGTGAGCATCTCAATGCCAGAAGAATTACTTGATCGAATTGACCAATTTGCCGACGATCACGGCTATACCGGGCGAAGCGAAGTCCTCCGTGAAGCCGGTCGCAATCTGCTGGGGGAGTTTGAGGATGAAAAGCTAGAAGACAGGGATCTAATGGGTGTTGTCACCGTACTTTTCGACTACGAAACAACGACTGTCGAGGAAAAAATGATGCATCTTCGCCACGAGCATGAAGAAATTGTTGCGTCTAACTTTCACAGTCACGTTGGGGGACATCACTGCATGGAGTTGTTCGTGCTAGAAGGGTCGCTTGAACAAATTTCGACCTTTGTCGGAAAGATACGGGCAACAAAAGATACGCTTACTATCGACTACTCAGTGCTACCGGTAGACGATTTTGGGCCACTCGCAGATATAAACTGATCTGAATTTAAAATTCATTTAACTAGAAAATAACGTTTGTTTTACTCGGCTATTTACTTAGGCCAGTTTGTTTAATCGATCCCGGAAAAATAGCTAAAACAACATTCAATCCTATTTTAGTATTTTATATTAATTTTGTTTGTCTAAACCACTGTATCTATTATCTTTGAGTCTTATTTTAATATATGCCCATAGTAAGCTCCTCGATGACAGAGCGACTTCGAGACGATCTCGACACGTTTGCAGAAGAACATGGCTACACAGGACGAAGTGAGGTCATCCGGGAGGCTTGCCAGTCACTACTGGAGGAATATCAACATTCTGATGACGAAGATCAGTTGGTACTAGCGACAGTGACGGCGATGTTCGGCTATGACGAACCGGATATCGAAAGTAGAATGATGGATATACGTCACGAGCATGAAACATCGGTCAGATCAAATTCTCATATCTGTCTTGAAGACAGGGAGGGCTGTGTCGAGACGTTTGTTATCGAGGCTGAATATAGTGATGTTTTGCAGTTTATTGGCACTGTGCAGGGTGTAGATGAATCGATTTCAGTTGAATACACAGCCACAGCTATTGATGTTGTGAGCACTGAAATTGAACAACATTGATTTGGGTATTGACAGCCTCCTGTATCAAGTGATATTGCAAGGATGGCTTTTATTATTATTTTTTAGCTTTTGGTACAGCAAGTTTATTATAACATCGGCCAGTATTGCCAATCACGTATGGCACACATTCACCTCGGCGAAGGGTCGTTTCCACTGTGGGCAGTGATCGTTTGGACGCTACTTGGGCTTGGACTCATCAGTACCATCATTTACCGAATTCGGAAGGGAGGTATTGAGACCCATCAGATAGCACTCGCAGGCATCGGCGCGGCCGCGAGCTTCGCAGTTTTCCAGCTAAATATCCCTGTGTGGGGCGGAATTCATATGAACTTAACAGGTCTCGTTGGGATTCTTGCTGGCCCCTTGCTTGGAGCACTTATTGCACTGGTCGTGAACATTTTTTCAGCAGCACTTGGCCACGGGGCTGTTGGCTTGCTCGGAGCTAACACACTTGTCAACGCGAGCGAAGCGATCGTCGCCTACTACATGTTCAAGACGCTAATGGGAATGGACTGGGATGTTTTCCCCGCAAGCACCAGTGCCGCAACGATCGGGCTCTCGGCAGGAGCCTTCCTGATGGGGGCGATCATCGTTATCAGCGGCGTGAACGGGAGCGCGTTACCGCGCGGTGACCTGGCGATCGCTGTTGGTGGTCTTGTCGGCCTCAATCTTGGCGTCGCTGTCATCGAGGGGCTCCTGACAGGGTTTATTATCAATTTCCTTACGTCTGTTCGCCCAGACCTCGTTGGAATGGTTGACCGTGACAGCACAGAGGAGCCGGCAGGGGTGACCGGTTAATGCAGTGGTGGAAACAGTACGGCGGGCTGGGTGCGCTTTTCGCTGCCTTCCTTGCCGCCGGCTACTGGGGCTTTACTGCAACCGGCGGTGCACTCCCGTGGGCCAAACGCTCTGCAAGAGCTCTTCAGCGCGGGGTTCAGGAGGGTGGCGGCGCGCTTGTTAATGTGGGTCGCGGGATCATCGTTGCGGGGCCAATCAGAAAGGGAGGCCTCATGCTAGAATTTGGCGGACTCGTCGTCCTCTTATCGATGATTGGTCTCGGGTTGTACGTCTATGTTGACCGCTACAATGGCTTTGACAGGGATCAACCCACACAGAAACCGTGACGACACTCTCGAATCACGTTCCCGATCCGCGGCTCATCACTGCGTTTGCCGAGCGGCGAGACGGACCGTTGCACCGCGTCAATCCCTGGACAAAGGTCGGCATCGTTGGCGCGCTTGTTCTCGCTGTTACGGTATTTGACCGACTCGTGCTATTGGCTGGACTCTACGGGGGCGTTCTCGGCATCTATGGTCTTGCAGGTCTGCCGTATCGACGGCTCATCGGTTGGTATACGCTTCCGATGCTGTTTGTCATCTCTGTGGCTGGGCCGCTGGCATTTCTCGAACCGGGCCCGCCGGTCGGCGGGGCGCTCTCCACACCGATTGGTTCGCTGTCAGTCACATGGGCTGGCCTCAGCCTTTTTTTGGAACTCACGTGTCGGTCACTTACCGTTGTCACGTTCGCGTTGACGGCATCAATGACCACCAAATACACACACGTGGCATACATACTCGGCCGGTTACTCCCGCGACCGATCGATCAGATCGCGCTGCTTACCTACCGTTTTACATTCGTCATGCTTGAAACACTTGAGGATCTGGTAAAAGCCGTACTGTCTCGTGGCGGGAACCTTGCTGAGTTCTGGTCGAACAGGCGGCTATACGCCAGAATTCTCGGCATGACGATGTTGTCGGCGATTGAGCGATCCGAGCGGCTCGTCAAATCAATGGAGGCTCGTGGCTACAGCGGTGATATCACGCTGTACGGTGACGTTTCGCGACCCCCAATCCACGAACTGCTCATCATTGCTGGCTTGTACAGTGGCGTCGTTGGCTATGTGATAGTCGTTGTCTATGAGGTGAGGTTATGAGTCGAGACGAGAGCCCACTTATCGACCTCCGGTGTGAGGCCCACACATACCCTGATGGGACAGTCGGCATGCATGATGTCGATTTTTCCGTGTACCCCAACGAGGTTGTCGCGCTTGTCGGTGGCAACGGTGCTGGGAAATCAACGCTTCTTGAACACCTGAACGCAACGCTTGTTCCCGACGACGGCGAACTTGTTGTTGAGGGCACACCGGTTACCGAAGACAACAAACAACATGCACGGAAAGAGGTCGGATTCGTGTTTCAGGACGCTGATACGCAACTCGTCGCACCCACAGTCCTCGATGACGTGCTGTTCGGCCTCCAGAACTACGGTGTTCCTGATAGTGATGCACAGGAGCGCGCTCGTGAGGCGCTGGCAACTGTCGACGCGGGCCATCTCGAAGATCGGGTTCCCCACTATCTCAGCGGCGGTGAAAAACGCCTTGTCGGTCTTGCAGGTGTCCTCG
>ERZ1034569.349-NODE-349-length-17330-cov-13.310043_pt1 | contig 17330 bp, 18 predicted proteins | sample MGYA00520706_ERZ1034569 | MGnify/ENA primary metagenome ERZ1034569 (study PRJEB33760, sample SAMEA4777722) | hypersaline lake metagenome | biome: hypersaline environment; feature: brines | place: Spain | collected 2014-08 | depth 0 m ...
AGGAGTGGGCTCGCCCAGATTTGAACTGGGGACCTCCCGCGAGTCAGGCGGACGTCATAGCCAACTAGACCACGAGCCCATGTGTGTTAGTCGAGTAGGATCTCCACCATTTCGGCGAAGGCTGGTCGTGATATCACGACACCGGCTGTTACGCCCATAATAGTCGTTAATGCAAAGCCGCTTAAGAGTCCTGCGCCTGCGAAGAGTAGTGGGAGCATTGCCACGACGAGGGTGAAGTAGGCGGCGAAGATGATGAAGAAGGCTTTTTTCATGCGTTCTTCCCAGCCGCGTTTCTTCTCTTTCCGACCGAGGGTTTCATCTGTGATGACGATTTGGTCGTCGACGCTGCTACCAATGGTGATCACGATAGCTGCGATGGCAGCCATGTCTATGTTCCATCCAATGAAGGATGCTATGCCGAGGAGGATTGTGACCTCGCTCAGCATGGTTATCACCATGGGTATGCTGATCTTCCACTCTCTGTAGCGTAGGAGGACGATGCTGACGACGATGAGCACGGCGAGTAGGCCTGCTCGTATGGCGCTCTGGGTGAATTCGGCGCCGAGTGATGGGCTTATCGTGTCAGTTTTGACGATGTTGAGTTCGACGGGGAGACTGCCTGTTTCGAGGATTGCTTGTGTGCTCCGCATTTCCTCTAGGCTGTTCCGCTGTGCTTGACGCTGTGTAGCGCCGGACCCCGTGCCAGAGATGCTGAGTTCTCGTTGTGGTTGGCCTCGGAGGTCTGGGCTGATCGTGAGGCTTTGCACCGTTGAGTTATCGATGATGAACGTGATGTTTTCGCTGAGACTGCTGCCTTGCACTTCGAGATCCCGGGTGGCGTCTGCTTGGTTTTGTGCTGCGTCTTCTGATATTGTGATGCTGAATCTGTGTCCGCACGTCCATTGACTAGCGCTTGTTTGTTGGCATCCGTTCGGTGTGAGACCGCTACATTGGGATTGGCGGCAGATGTATTGGATGTCGTCTCCGGTGAACACGGTTTGGTCACCTATTTGTGCTTCAAATCGTCCTTGTCGTTCTAAGAGGTTGACGACGCTTTCTTGGCTTACCCCGGGGACTTCAACGATGATGAAGTCGCCGCCGCTAAGATCTGATGCGCTTGTCACACTGGCGTCGCTGAGTCCGAAGGCGTTTATGCGTTGTTCGATGTTGTTTAGTATGCGTCGTTGTTCAGTGCTGTTCACCGGTCGGGCTGGTTCGAGTATGACTCTGGTTCCGCCGGCGAGGTCGAGGCCGAGTTGTAAATTTGTGGAGGCTTTGTCTTGGACTCTGAGGCCGAGGGTTTTCGTCCCGTTTTGTTCTCTGACAGGGACGAAGTATTGCTGTGATCCGATTGTCAAGGATGCTGTGCTGTTTGTATCAAGTGATCGTAAGGTGTTATAGAAAGCTTCTGCGGAGCTAGCTGGCTCGCCGTTGAACCTGGCTATTTCAGGGTTGTTGTCTGCGCTGATCGGTGCAGGTGTGGCGTTGGCTGCTGGGCCGTCATTCTCTACTGCTTGCACTGTGACGCCGTCTCCGAGGCTTGGGCCTAAGGCGAAGACGCTGAGTAGTACGGCCGCGGCGAGTATGAGGACGCGAGGGTTTGTTACGATTCGTTTGAGCTTTGTTTTCATCGTTTATCCCAGTGTAAGTGTATGTCGAGTAACGGGGCGTTTTGGAGCCACGTGTTGATTATGTCTACGAGGAGGCCGATGACGAGGACGAGCATGATCTGGCTCAAGGTTTGGCTTTGAGCGACGAGGTATGTGACGGTCACCGCTGAGAGCGTGGTCAGCGTCATGGTGATACCGGTTGTGAACGCGTCGGTGACCCGGTCTCGGTATTCGTCTTCGCGTTCTTTGACGACCCTGGTACTGAGTAGGATGTCGGTGTCAACGCTGTACCCGATGAGCATGAGTAACGCTGCGATACTTGCCGTGCCAATCTTGATTTGGAGCAAGCTTAACACGGCGACTGTGATGACGATGTCGCTGAACGCGGCGAGAATAACTGCTATGCTTGGAATGCTGTACCAAGCGTAGACGACGAGTAAGCCGACTGTGAGGATGCCGGCGGCGATGAGCACGAGAGGATTTGTTGAGAGCGTGGCCATGAGGCCAGCTATGAGGCTGACCACTGCTGTGCCGATCTTACGCTTTGTGGTGTCACCGAAGTAGTAGAACACGCATGCTCCCATGAAGAGGAAGGCAACCCACAGTGCTTTCATGGTTTGTTGAAAGAACTGTTGGCCGAGGCTTGCACCGACACTGTCTACACTGATGTCCTCAGCTGCCGTGCCGGTTGCGTCGCTCACGGTCGCAGTGAAGCTCTGTATCTGGTCTTGTTCCTGCGAGGTTATATCGGCTTCAACGACGAGGCCGATTTGGTCGCCGAGCTCGGTGAGTGTTCGAACGTTGATATCGTTATTCGGGTATGATTCGCTCAGTGATGCCTGTACTGTGTCTGCGTCGGCTGTTGTGTCGAGCACGGTGAGGCTGACCCCGCCGCTAAGACTTAGATCTCGGTAGATCATGTCACCGGTTGTGCTATAGGTGTAACCGAATGTGGCGAGGGCGCCAACGAATAAGAGTAGGGGGATAACCCAGAGGTAAGAAAGGTTATCTACGTACTTGTCGCCTAGCCAGGATAATGTGAACATATAGTGCGATAATGGCATCCAATTCGTTTAATAAACGTTGGGATTTACACGTATCGTGACGGACGTACCAGCTCTCAAAATAGACTCGCTCAGTAAGTCTTACGGCGACACAGACGCCTTAACAGATGTTTCCCTTACGGTTCAACAAGGAGAGATATTTGGCTTGCTTGGACCGAACGGTTCTGGGAAGACCACGTTGATCAACTGCGTGGCGCAACTCGCTGACCGAGACACCGGGTCGATCTCCGTCATGGGGTTGGACATCGACGACGCATACAATGAAGTGAAGAAGCGGATTGGGTTGAGCTTGCAAGAGCCCAACGCAGACCCTTATTTTGGCATTCGGAGCGCGCTCATCTACCAAGCAGGGTATTTTGGCATACCTCGTGATGCGGCTGAGAGCAGGGTTGACACTTTGCTCCACCAGTTCAATCTGTATGAGAAGCGCTCCGATACGTTCAGGGAGCTCAGCGGGGGTATGCAGCGCAAGATTAGTTTGATCAAGGCATTGTTGCACGAGCCGGACGTCCTAATATTAGATGAGCCCACCGCCGCCCTCGACGTTGAGGCACGCGTGGAGCTCTGGGATCACGTGCGGTCAGTGAATGACGCCGGAGTGACAGTGTTGTTAACAACTCATTACATTGAAGAAGCAGAGGAGATGTGTGAGCGTATCTGTTTCTTGCGCGACGGAGGCGTCCTTCGCGTGTCACAAACGGAGCACATCATGGATGAACTGTCTCGTAACTCGATACGAATACTGTTTGATAATGGTGTTCCAAGCTTACCGTCGTCGTTCCCTGAACACAGCGTGGAAGAAGATAGGGGTGCTGTGGAAATAACTGTGTCTCGGAAGGAACAAAGCCAACGCTTACAACAAGCCCTTGGCGTACTCGACGACAACGGCATCGCGTATAGGAATTTCAACATCGAAGAGGATCGCTTAGAGCAAATATTTAGGAGGATGATGAACGATGACTGAGAACAACACATCGTGGACGAGTTGGTGGACGCTGCTAAAACGCGAGTGCCTACGCTTCGTGCAAGTCCCCATCACAACCGTAGTGCCTGCTTTGACCACGGTTTTGTTTTATTTCATGATATTTGGGTTGGTGATCGGTTCACGGATTGATCAAATCCAAGGCATCGAATACATTGCTTTCATCGTCCCTGGCCTGTTAGTCCAAAACGTGTTGAACGGGTCGTATAGTAATCCGTCCGGGTCGTTGTTCATGTCTCGTCAGCACGCGAACATCGAGGACTTCTTGCTCGCCCCTATTAATTACATGCCGTTCACGCTAGCCTACGTGTTAGCAGGTGTGTTCCGAGGCGCCACGCTGGGTATCGGCACCTTGGTCATAGCAGCGTTTATGACAAACATCACGATTCACAGCTACACGGTGTTCATGGCGTTCCTCATCTTGATCAGCGCCACATTTGCGTGTTTCGGATTAATCGTTGGTTTGTGGGCGCAAGACCATCAGCAGCTCAACATCTTCACAAACTTCTTGGTCACACCGTTGACGTTCCTCGGAGGCGTGTTTTATTCGTTAGACATGGTGAATCCGACGCTCAGGTTCATCACCCAGTTGAACCCGATTTACTACATGGTCGCCGGTGTGCGTTACGGGATGATCGGCTTTGAGGAAACCCCTCTGTGGATAGGGTTGACATTTCTATCGGTGCTCACCGTTGCACTGTTTGGCTTAGCATATTACCTCGTGCGGATCGGCTACCATCTGCGGAGTTAGTCACGTCTAAGCTGTGAGAGAAAGTCCTCGTGTTCAGCTCACGTGTTCTAACATTGTTTGTTCCATGTCATGGAGGTCAGCTGGGAGTATCAAGCTATGAAGCGGTTGATCACCGTCGAAGGCTTCGATGCTGCCGAGCTCACCCGTCCATATCTTCTGGTCAGGGCCGGTGAGGTCTTGCACGACTATCAACGGTGTGTCATCGGTTATCACATTGGATGCTTCACGTCGTTCTAGTTCGTAGAGGATGTTGACGGCTTCTTGTGCTGTCATGAACGTGTCTTCGGCACCGTCTAAACCAGCGCTGTCTGCTTTGATGTCGAGCAAGCACAATGTGTGAAGGCCTTTGTCTCGGTTGTCTCGTATTGCTTCGTACGGGGTTGCTGGTAGCCAGTCACCATCAGGGTAGACGATGCTCGTTGTCTTGCCGAACTTGTAGAGTTGCAAACCGGTTTGACTCACTGCGGTGATGATGCTTGCGTTGTGGACGATGTCCACGGGGATGCCGCGTTCTCTTGCTTCGACGAAGAGCATTGAGTGCGTGGTAGCGCTGAAGACATCGCCGATGACGAGGACGGCGACATCCTTGTTTTCTGCTTCGTCGAGTATGTCGTCGTGGTCTTGTTCGAGTTGTCGTCGTGGCGCAACGGTTATGCTTTGTTCGTAGAGTGCTTCGAGTTCGTCCTGAGTTGCGTTGAGCTTAGACGTGTATCCTTCGAGATAGACTTTGTCCGCAGATTTGGCTTTTTCTAGGCCTTTGACCGTGATGTCGTCTGGGTCGCTGAGTCCGACGCCGATCAGGTGTAGCATCGAGGCTTAGTTGTTGCCTTGCAGGGCGAGTAAGTCCTCGGTCGTGATGGTTTCGCGGTTCTCGATTTTTTCTTCCGCTTCTTTTGCTTTCTCTTCGATTTGTTGTTGTCGCTGTACGTCTTGTTTGCTTTTGACCTCGATGTCGTTGTCGCGGAGTTTTCGTTTGACCTCGTTGACTTCGTCGAGCTTGTCACGGAGTTCTTTGTTGATTTGGATGAACTCATCTTTCTTGTCCGTGAACTTCTGGTATGCTTCCTCTTCTTTTTCTTTGAGGTCGTCGACTTCTTCGCTTTTCTCGAGGAGTTCTTCGTGTGCTTCTTGGCTGCGATTGGCTTTTTCTTGGAGTTCTTGATGGTATTCGTTTGCTTCTTCTTTGAGTTCGTCGATGTATTCGCTTTTTTCTTGCAGGTCTTGCTTGTCATCCATGTGTTCTTCTGCTTCCTGCAAGGTCTCCATCATGTCTTTGAGTCGTTTCCGGAGTCGTTTTTCCTTGTCGTATTCCATGGGCTCCGTTTCGAGTTTAAACTCAAGTTTTTCGATGTTGTCACGTAGCTTGTTGGGGTTGACGCGGTCTCCGTCGAGCGTGGGGTATTGTTGTCGTTTCTCTTCTTTGATTTCTTCTATGAGATCCCCGATTTTTTCGTTCAGCCTGTTTCGTTCTTGTTTGAGTTCTTGTACTTCGTCGGTGAGGCTGTTCCGTTTTTTGCGTAGCTGTTTGATCTCGCCGATGCGTTGTCTTATCTTAGCACCGTAGTTGCTTTTTTCGTCGTAGTATGCTTCTTTTTCTTCGTTTGCTTGGTCGAGACGGTCACGGATGTCATTGCTTTCTTCTCGGAGTTGTTCTAGTTTTTCAAGGAGTGCGTCGGTGTTTTCTTCGTCGATGTCTTCTGGGTCGACGTCGTCGACTTCGTCTGGTTCGATGAAGTCATTGTTTGCTGGCTCGTCACCTTGGTCTGCTTTTGCTTGTGGTTCTTCAAGTGATTCGGCTTCGTCGTCTTCGTGTTCGACATCGTCCGCTTCGTCGTCTTGGGATGTGTCATTAGGTGATGCTTCTGCTGCTTGGTCAGGGTCGTCGTCTGCGGTTTCCTCGGCGTCCGCGGTGTTGGTTTCCGGAGATTCTACTGGTTGTTCGTCTGCGTTGCCGTCTGGTGCAGCGTCGATGTCTTCAGCTTGGTCGGTTTGGTCTTGGGATGTGTCGTTGTCAGTCATGAATGTAAGAGGTGAAGGTGAGACCAGGGGTGACCCCTGGTTGTAGTGTGTTAGAAGAGGTTGTCGAGACCTTCTGCTGCTTCTTCGTCGTCTTCCTCGTCGTCTTCTTCCTCTTCTTCAGTATCTTCGTCTTCGTCGCCGTCGTCATCGCTGGCGTCGTCTGCTGGGGCGGGTGCGGCTCCGCCGCCGCCTGCGTTGATAACTGCGTTGTCGATGGCTTCATCGATGTCGACGTCTTCAAGTGCTGCGATGAGGGATTTGACTTGGTTGTCGTCGACATCCATCCCGGCTGCTTCGAGGACGTCTGTGACGTTGTCCTCGGTGATGTCTTCACCGGCTTTGTGTAAAATCATTGCTGCGTATACGTATTCCATGGTTACCTCCTAGTCAGTAGTCTTGTCTTGTAATTCTTGTGCGTGTGCGTTGGCTGTTGCTATCATGTCTTCGATTGTTTCTTCTGTGATGATGTCTTGCGACTTGGCAAGTTTGAGCGCGTCTTCTTGGGCGTTTGCGAGCAGTGCTTTGATCGTGGTCGTGTTGGGGATGCTCGCTGCGACGCCGAGTCGGTATGCGCGGCTTGCTGCTGCTTCCACGTCGTCTTTGAAGCTGTCTGGGTTGATGTCGAGGACATCGCTTGGGATGACGTCGCCGTCTTCGTATGCGGCGGTGATGTTCAACCCGATCTCCATGGGGTGGATTTCGAGTCGGTTGAGTATCCCTGCTAGTTCGCCGTCGACGGTCTCACCGGCTTCGGCGACCGTGGCGTCGTTTTGCACGACGACTTTGCCCCCTTCGATACCTGCACCGACGCCGAAGTTGCTTAGTTCGCCGATGATCGGTCCTGGTGCGAAGTCTGTTGGGCCTTCTGGGATGACGATGTCATCTGGAGCTGTTTGTCCTGCTTTGATAGGAGCAGATGTCTTTGTGTCTTTGAGTCGTTGGAACAGTTTGAAAGGATTTTCTTCTGTGAAGAGTAGGGCTGGCATGCCGATAAAGTAGTCGGTGAGGAGTTGTAGACCGTTTTTCTCGGATTCGCTGAATGCTCGTTGCATCAGCGTGGCTTTGCCGACTTTGAGCTTGGCTTTACCTCGTAGGTCGGCGCGCATCTCGCTGAGTTGTTTTGCTGGTAGGCCTTGTATGTTGACGGCTGCGACAACGCTGTATTCGTTGATGAGCTCTGTGAATCGGTTGACGATTTGTTTTTTGTCTTCTAAGTTGTGTTGGGGTTCTTGTTGTAACATGTATTAGAGGACCTCGATTGGCTGGCTCATTGTTAATTTGAGATAGGCGTCTTTGATGTTGTTGCGTTCTTTTGCTAGGTTGTCGAGTAATTCGTCGTAGGATGCGAGTAGGTTGTCTGTGATGTGGTCTTCATCCATTGATTCGTCGCCGACCTTGATCTGGACGACAGGGTCTTTCTTCCCTTTCAAATGAATTGTGCGAGTCAGTCGATCACATAGGCTTTCTACGTCTGTGCCAGGGTTGATGACCGTGCCGAGTTGTGGGTTTGGCATTTTATCCCGTGGCCCAAGGAACCGTCCGAACGTGGTAGCGACGTCGGGCATGACGTCTGCTTGGGCGAGGAAGAAATCGTGATTTTTCGCTAGGTTTTTCGCTTGCCGTGAGTTCTCAGCGTATTCGTCGAAGTCTTGACGTGCGACAACGGTGTCGACGATATCATCGACGTCGTCTTCAAGTTCTGGCCCGACAAGTGCGGCGAACCGCGTTTCGTCGCCTGTGTCGTGTGGTAAGGCGAGATAGGCGTCGACTTGGTCGTCCGGGTCGTTGAGATCTACGTCTTTGAGTGTGACGACAAGGTCGAAACTCTGCGTGAAGTTACGAGGTGGGCTGTCGTCGATGAGTGTCTGTATTGCGTTTCTTATGTCTTCTTTTTCCATACTCCCTCCTATAATAGTTGCATTATAGTAACCGGGCTGTGACACACGACGCCGAATCCCTTTTTAAGCATTGGGGTGTGGGCTCGAAAAAACTTAAAAACAGATTCTGCTGTTTGTGATATAGACTTCTCATGACGCAAACCAAAGAATCGATGGATACTGGTACGACAACAATGGGCATAGTAGGCGATGGATTCGTCTTACTAGCTTCTGATAAGCGGGCGAGCATGGGCAAATACATCGCAAGCCACGATGTTCAAAAAGTCAAGCCCTTAACCGATAATATCGCGATCACGTTCGCAGGCACAGTGTCCACTATCCAATTCGTCAAGAAAGTAGCACAAAGCAGACTACGGTTGAAAGAACTTAATAGCGGTCGGAAGAGCACCGTGAAAGAAGCCGCAAGCGTCCTCACTAATATTAACTTCCGCAACGCGCGAGGCAATCCGATGCCTACCGCAGCAAGCTTCATCGTCGGAGGATTTGACGACGCACCACGACTCTTCGACGTACAACCCGACGGGGCGATGTACGAGCTACCTGAAGACACACAGTACCGTGCTGGAGGCTCAGGTCGTATGATGGCTCAAAGCATGCTAGACGACAGTTGGGAGCCCGGGATGAGCGAGGATGACACGGTTGACCTCGCAGTTCGAGCGCTCACAAGCGCTGTAAAACGAGACTCCGGGAGCGGAAGCGGCATGTTCGTCACAGTAATCGACGAAGACGGGTTCAGAGTCGTAAAAGAAACAGACACGTTACCTACCGTGAAAGAATAATTCGTAACTACACTCTTCACATACAATCTTCACCATAGCCATGCCTAATATCAAAGACGTCGTTCGTAACGAATTACCTGACGGGAAAGTAGATGAGATAGCGTTTGAGGGAGCAAACATCATACTGTACTCCACGGACAAAGACTTCTGCTTCGGCAACGACGACCTCATCAAAGACATCGTTAACAAGATCAAAAAACGCGTCGAACTCCGCCCTGACCCATCCCTCACGATCAGCCAAGACGAAGCAAGACGCACTATCAAGGAGATCGTGCCGGCTAAGACAAACTTAGACAAGATCACATTTGATGAAGAACGAAGCATCGTCGTCCTCGAAGCAGAGAACACGCAGATGCTCACAGGGAGAGATACCGACGTCGTTGACACGATCAAACAAGAGACGTACTGGATACCTGAGATAAAACGAACCCCGATTATCCGGAGCCCTATCATCGAAAACATCCGGGGCGTCCTGTATCAGAACAGTAAAGAGCGTCGTGACTTCCTGAACGAGACCGGGAAGCGCGTGTACAATGGCTGGCAGCGAAACCAGAAAAAGGACGAGTGGGTACGGGTGAGCTTCCTTGGCGGGAGCAGACAAGTTGGGCGTAGCTGCCTCCTCTTGCAAACCCCTGAGAGCAACGTCGTGTTAGACTGCGGTATTGACGTCGCAGGCGACGACGAAAGCGCCTACCCGTACTTGCAAGCACCGGAGTTCGACATCCGTGACATCGACGCAGTCATCGTGACGCACTGCCACGTCGATCACACCGGGCTCGTACCATACTTATACAAATTCGGCTACGACGGACCGGTTTACTGCACGGCGCCAACCCGAGACATCATGGCCTTACTCCAGTTAGACACTATCAAAATACACCAGAACGAAGGGCGGAAAGAACTGTACAGTCAAGAACACGTTAAGAAAATGGTAGAACACACCATCCCGCTCGACTATCGACAAGTCACAGACCTCACACCAGACGTCCGCCTCACCTTATACAACGCAGGCCACACCATAGGGTCAGCGATGGCGCACCTCAACATCGGTAACGGCTTGCATAACTTGCTGTACACAGGAGACATCAAATACAAGGACACTCGGTTACTGAGCAAGGCCCACACCCGTTTCCGCCGCGTTGAAACAATGATTATGGAGAGCACGTACGGTGGTAAGGATAACAAGACTAACGACGAAGACCAGGATGAGAAGCTCAGCGCTATCGTTAAAGACACGATAAAACGAAACGGCAAGGTGCTCATGCCCGTCCTCGGTAGTGGGCGCGGCCAAGAAATCATCATGATGATCGTTAATCTCATGCGAGAGGGCGAGATCCCGGAAGTCCCGATCTACGTCGACGGCATGGTCTGGGATATCACCGCTATCCACACCGCGTACCCAGAGTTCCTCAACCGGAACGTGAGACATGACATATTCAACGAAGGAAACAACCCCTTCACCCATGATAGTATCACAAAAGTCGGCAGTCACCGCGAGCGAGAAAAAATAATCGAAGAAGCCGAACCATGCATCGTCCTCGCTACAAGTGGTATGCTCGTCGGCGGTCCAAGCGTTGAATACTTGAAAGGCTTCGCCGAAGACCAGCGAAGCAGCCTCATCTTCAGCTGCTACCAAGGCGACGGGAGCCTCGGACGCCGAATACAAAGCGGGCAAAGACGGTTAACGTTCCGAGAGGGTAGCAAAGAAGAAAACCTGAACTTGAAGATGAACGTGTCCAAGATCCAAGTCAGCGGGCACGCCGACAGAGACGAACTCATGCACTTCGTGAAACGACTAAAACCACAACCAAACCGCATACTCATCAACCACGGAGACAAAGACCGAAGCATCGACCTACGCACCAGTCTCCATAAACGGTTTCATATGCGGACAGAAGTACCTCGGAATCTTGACAGCTTGAGGTTGAAATGAGCGGTGTCATCGTCATCACCGGCGCGTCGAGCGGGATCGGACGAGCAACGGCGAAGGTCTTCGCAGCAAAGAACTACACGTGCGTCCTCAACGCACGGTCGAAAGACGACTTAGACTCGATCGCCCACGACCTACCAGGTGACCACAGGGTCGTCGACGGAGACATCACCGAGGAGGCTACAAGTGAAGCGCTTCGAGAAACCGTGGATGATCTCGGCGGCATCGACGTCTTGTTCGCGAACGCAGGGTACGGGTCGTTCAAACCCGTCGAAGAGTTCACAAAAGACGAGTTCGAGGACCAGTTTGCAACGAACGTCACAGGGGTTTTCTTACCCATCAAACACTTACTACCTGTCTTCCGAGATCAAGATAACGGATCTATCATCGTGACGAGCAGCATGGCTGCGAAGAACACGTTCAAAACTGGGAGCGCGTACGCCGCTACGAAACACGCTGTGCAGGGATTCATTGGCTGCGTGAAAGACGAGCTCCGTGACAGTCACGTGAAGTGTGCTAGCGTCCTCCCCGGCAGCGTTGACACAGCGTTCTTCAAAGATAAGGACTTTGGACCAACGGAAGATCGTCATCTCAGCGCTGATGACGTCGCCGAAACCGTGCGGTTCGTCGCAGAGCAACCAAGTACAGCTGACTTGGACGAAATCGTATTACGTCCGGCGCGTCGTTAGTCACAGGTTATAAAACACGTGACTCGTCAATCGTAGACGAAGATGAACAGCTTAGACATCTTCTCAACGCAAAAAGTCCGATACAACGGCCGGTACGAGTTCGACGCCGTATACCAGCAAGTGTTCGACTTCTTAGAAAACCTACGATACGACGTCTGGGAGAAATCGTATAAGCGAGACGCCACGAATAACAAGCTCGACGTGCGGATCGAAGCGCAACGTGAAATCAACGCGATGATCCGACGACGTATTATCATCAAATTCCAAGCCTACGACATGGAAGAATACCAAGTGGAAACAAAAGACGGCCGTAAATCCATGTGTGACGGGCGACTCATCATCAGCATAACAGGTTACGCTGACATCGACTACCGGGACATATTCACCGGGCCGGGGTGGAGGGAATGGCTGGGGGATGTCATCTTCACCACGATACGTCGCGGCTTGTTCAAGAAATACTTCGGGCCAAACTACTTCGCACCGATCTACAAAGACTGCGCGAAACTACGCGGCACGCTCAACGGCGCCCTAGGGAGGAACACCTGATGCCGGAGATACGACACCTCATATCAGGACAAACAGTGAGTTACAACGGGCCGTTCCACCTCGCTGACCTGCGCAGTGAAATAGACGACTGGTTTGACCGTTTTGACTACGACGCAGACATCGTGGAGGACAAAGAGATGGTGTTCCAAGACCACAAAGAGTGCCGTATCGTCTGGGAAGCAGAAAAAGACATGAGTGACTACGCTGCCATAGACATGGAGGTCACAGTGGTACTAAGTGACTTACGCGACGTCACAATCGAAACCGAGGAGGGTGGTGACATCCACTGCCAAGACAGCGATGTAGAGATGACCGTGGACGGGTGGATACAGACAGACACAGAAGGAAAATACGAAGGACGACCCCTTCTATACTTCTTCCGCTACATCGGCGAACACATGATTTACAAGGACTACGTCGAAGAATACGAGGAGCGCCTCCATGAACACTGCGAGGACTTGAAACGAGAAGTGAGACGGTTTCTTAACACCGAGCTATCACAAACGTAGATGGGCGCTCCGGAGATCATACTCGGCCTCCAACGTCTCGCAGACAGGTGATGCCGGCGTGTTTGTGACATGCCAGCGACGATTCCCCCCCCAGCGCGGCTGCTAAGACTTAAAACAACGTTGTGTCTTATCTGTAACTGTGCCTCAGTCGCATAACCTGGTATTGCGCTGGCCTTGAGAGCCAGTTCCCTTAGCGGGAGTTCCCGGTTCAAATCCGGGCTGGGGCGTCTTACCACACATGATAAATGATATCGTAGCAGGACAACTAGGGAAGATCAGTGTCTTACTTGAATTAGAAGGCAAAGACTGGGAGAGCAAAGCATTCCGTGACGCAAAGTCCACTGTTAAAAGACTTGAACGACCTGTGTCCTCCCTGTATGAAGACCGAGGCCACGATGGCCTGAAAGCGCTCGACGACATCGGTTCCGGGATTGCCAGTGTCATAGCGGACTACCTCGAGCATGGCTCAATGGCCAAACTTGACAACCTCTGCGAAAGATACCCTGACGACGTGTTCGATATAACTAAGATCCGAGGCGTCGGCCCAACGACAACGCGGAAACTCCTTGATAACCTCTCCGTTGAGACCGTCGAGGATTTGAAACAAGCAGCGGAAAACGAAGAGGTTAGGCGGATTTCAGGACTAGGTCCATCCACAGAGCAAAAAATCATAGACGGAGTTGAGACCTTACAGAGCAAAGAAGAAGCGGTGTTACTCAGCGAGGCAGACAGAATCACAAACGTGATTCAACGAGTTTTGACCGGTCATGACAGCGTCAACGAGGTTCACGTCGCCGGTGAACAACGACGCCGCTGCGAAACCGTGAGCGAGCTCATCGTCGTCATCGCCACTGAATCACCCAGGGCTGTCCACAGCCTGGTTCGACGCCATGAGTTTATCAGAGACGCCCTTGATAAAGACGAGAACAGTGTGACATATGCGTTCGCAAAGGGCGATGTGTCCATCACCGTGCGAACCGTCGCACCATCTCAATTCGGATCAGCACTGTTCTCCCTGACAGGGCCCGAAGACCACGTTGAAGAAGTCCATGAGAGCGGAGGGAGCGGTGACTTTGAAGACGAAAAAGACGTGTATGAAGCTGCGTCACTACCGTTCATCCCTCCAGAGCTCCGAGACAGCGGAGAAGACACCCACAAGGTGAATCCGGAGCAAAGCGTAGACATTGTGGACAAAGATGATGTTCGCGGTGATCTGCACGTCCACACGAACTGGAGTGATGGTCGAGGCAGCGTTCGAGACATGGTTGACGCCGCTGAACAGCAAGGCTATGAATACATAGCGCTCACCGACCATAGCAAGTCAAGCGGGTTCGCAGGAGGTCTCTCCTCGGATGAACTCGCTCGAAAAAACGAAGTGATAGAGACAGTGAACGACGAAACCGACCTCGACGTTTTGAAAGGATCCGAAGTTGACATTCTCAACGATGGAAGCCTTGACTATGACGACACCGTTCTCCGCCAACTAGACGTTGTGGTGGCCAGCGTGCACTCCCAGTTCGACATGGACGAAGCTGCGATGACGCATCGTGTCTGCCAAGCAGTCAAACACCCTCTTGTAGACATCCTCGGCCATATGACCGGGCGGTTACTGCTGGAACGAGAAGGATACGACATCGACGTGGGAGCCGTCCTACAAGCCGCTGCAGACCATGAAACAGCCGTAGAGATTAACAGTACGCCGCGGCGCCTGGATGTCTCCGCTGACACAGCGCGGCGGGCGAAACACCTCGGCGTGCGAGTCGTTATCAACACTGATAGTCACTCCCCCCGGTCCTTGCCGAGTGTGAGATACGGCGTCGATCAGGCTCGCCGCGCAGGATTACAAGCCAGTGACATCCTCAACACGAAGCCCATCCAGGACTGGCCTGAAAACATGTCGTTTTAAACGAGTAGTGCTTCCCTATGAGTATGGGTAAACGTGCATTCATCAAACAAGTATTAGACGACGTCGGCCAACGGTTAAACAGAGAGTTCCCTGTGCGGCAAGCAACACAGAAAGAACCACATGAGTTCGTAACAGAACAAGACAAGCAAACCGAATCCTACATACGGGACAAGATACAGTCAAACTATCCTGACGACGGTATAATCGGAGAAGAACACGACGACTATAACAGCTCTTCGGATACGTACTGGGTGATCGACCCGATCGATGGCACGACGAACTATTCACACGACATACCCTTCTTCTGCGCGGCGATCGCCTCAATCACCGATGACACGGTGACGCACAGCGGCGTGGTCTCACCGATGCACGAGTCAACGTGGACGGCGGTTAACGGAGAGGGCGCTTGGCGAGATGACAGTGTGGTACGCGTCGACGACGTGTCGTCGTCAGACGCCGTCCTCGGATTTTGTCATGGCAGTGAGGATACCCACGTCGACTGGGTTTCGCAGCATTATTCCACGCTCAAATCATCATATGCTGACGCTCGGCAGTTCGGCGCTGCCGACTTGGAAATAGCGTTGACCGGGTCTGGGAGTCTAGGCGGATTTATCGGAAAAGGGATTAAGCCGTGGGACTTCTTACCAGGGTGTCTTATCGCAGACGAAGCAGGGTGTGCGGTGACCGGGTTCGACGGAGAGTCCTGGATGAGCAGTGAGAACGAAAACGTGGTCGTCGGGGCTCCAAGCGTGCACGAGGACTTGTTAGATCTTGTTAGCGACGGCCGATGAACAAGGAAAGTTTTTGCGAGACCGTCGCGCGTCGAGCTGGCCGTATCATGGTCAAGTATTTCTACGAGGAAAAACGCGTTGACTGGAAAGACGATCACACCCCTGTGACCGTTGCCGACCGCCGTATCAACCAGCACGTGATCAGCATGGTCGATGAGTACTACCCTGAAGCAGATGTGCTCGGTGAAGAGCAGAGCAGCGTTGATCAGAGTAGCGAGGAGGTATGGGTGTGTGACCCGATCGATGGGACCACGCCGTTCAGTCACGGCATACCCACAGCGACGTTTAGCTTAGCACACGTGGTAGGCGGAGATGTCGTCACCGCTGTAATCTATGACCCTTGGGAAGACCGGCTTTATTACGCTTCACAGGGTTCCGGGACTGTTGTGAACGGAGAGCCCGTGTCCGTGAACGACAAGGACGGCGTTGGGGACGCTGTGTTTGGATTGGAAGCGTCGGCGTCATCCCCGTACAGTGTTGGCGGCGTCGATGAACGACTCGACGACAACGGCGGTAACGTTGTGCGGTTAATGAGTAGTAATTACACGAGCATGCTCATAGCTTCCGGGGAGCTAGCCGGCATCGTCTACGCAGGGGACAAGCCTTTCGATGGAGCAGCGGTGAAGCTGGTCGTCGAGGAAGCAGGTGGTCGTGTTACTGATATCTACGGTGAGGAGCAACGATACGACAAATCCTTGAGGGGCTACGTAGCGTCCAACGGATTGGTCCACGATGAACTCTTGGATTTCATTACAGGATGATCGTCTGCTCGCACAGAGGTTGTGATCGCAATGGATGATCGATATGAACAGTTCGCAGAGTTCGTGTTGATAGGAGTTGTTTTGGGCGTCGTGGAGGATCTCATCGCATTTTACTTCGCGACAGGGGGTCGGTTCCCTATCACGCTGGAAACCCTTGGTGTTGTCACGGCTGTGGCGATACCGTTCGCAGCGTTCTCCGAGCTCGTCATCGACGAGTGACGTATCCGGTGCTGTACCCGACCTCCCTGGTCAGAGGTTGTGGGATGCCAAGTCGTCAACACACTATCCTTTGATTTGTGTTAGTTGCGTATTCGAGCGGCGACTTTTTTCGTTTCACCTTGTAAGTCATAGAACACTGGTTCTCCACGTAAGTCCGGCGTGACTAGCTCGACGAAGTATTCTAGTTTGCGCAGGTGTTTTTCCGATTCGTAATACGTGCTGTTATCGAGTAAGTCCGCTGTTTTTATGAGTAGAGCTTGTCGTCCGAACGCTTTACTCCGACTGAACAGGTCTTTGTATCTATCTTCGTAGGACGGTATGGTGTCGTCAAACGTTGTGGCTTTCACTAGCGCAGCCATGTCGTCGTCGAATCGGTTCGCTAGGTCACCTGGTTCAACGGCTGTGTCTTCGAGGAGGTCGTGGAGGATTGCCCCGATGACTATGTCTGTGTCGTATCCTTCGTCGTAGAGAGACATAGCGACTCGGACGCTGTGCAGTATGACTGGCTTTGGGTTATTCCCTGATGCGGTGAACGTGTCCACGAGGTATCTTACGGCGTCCTCTATGCGCTCATCGTCTTGTTTGCTTCGCTTGTTCCTCGCTGCTTTCCGCTGGTGCGATCGTCGTTTCTCGTAGTCGTCGATGATGTCTTTGAGCCATGCTCGAACCGGTCTTACCCGTTCCCTGTACGTGTCAAACTCTATTTTGTCATAGTCACTGTCGATTTTGGCTTTGAGCCACTCCGTGTAGGGTTTGAAATGCGTTGAGAACTGTGCCTTCGCAAGATAATGTATGGAGTTGTACTTTGCGTATCCGTCACAGGTACGAACGATTTTCTGGTTGAGGGAAGGATTATCAGGTCGTTCATCGGTTGCT
>ERZ1034569.350-NODE-350-length-17302-cov-89.239172_pt1 | contig 17302 bp, 14 predicted proteins | sample MGYA00520706_ERZ1034569 | MGnify/ENA primary metagenome ERZ1034569 (study PRJEB33760, sample SAMEA4777722) | hypersaline lake metagenome | biome: hypersaline environment; feature: brines | place: Spain | collected 2014-08 | depth 0 m ...
GGGACTGAGGTTACTGTCGTTGATGAAACTGGTGAAAGGGTCCCGTGGGACGGCTCGCCGGGAGAAAGGCCGGCGGGGGCGCTCCCCTGCGAGCGGGCGGCGGCCTGGTCCTGTGCGGCGACCGATGACTCGTCCCGAGAAAAGCGGGGGCTGAGCGCGGCGGACTGACCCGCGGACAGCGTGATCACAGTGTCGCGGCTTCCGTAGTCTGCCCGATCAATGGTGACCAGGTAGGTCCCGGGCGAGAGCGGGTGGTTGTTGATCGGGGTGACGCCGGCCGTGTCGGCGCCCACGATCACCACGGCGCCGGGGGGCTGGGAGTCGACCGACAGGGTGGAGGTGGGCTCGTCGTCGGCCGGCGGGGACGTAAGGCGCGTGGGGGCGAAGTAGATCAGCAGCCCGATCGCGAGGGCGATTGTCCCCGCCGTGATCGAAAACGCGTAGCGGCGCAGCAGGCGCAGTGCTCCGCCCCTGCCTCCCTGTGGGGACTGGTACGGCTCCCAGGACGCAGAGCCGGCCCCCGAACGGGCAGCGTCATCTGGCTCCGGAAACGGGGCATCGTCGGCCATCCGCGTGCCGAATGCGACGTTGGTCGGGAGAAGTGACTTAACTCCTACCTCGGGTGCGCGGAAAGGTTCGTCGCGCAGGCTGTGGGGCGGCCACGAGCACTACGACAAGAGGGGGCGAGCCGGCTCCGTTCGGCCGAGTGGAGGACCTCTTCTCAACGGATGCTTGGGACACCCCCTGGACGCGGTGGCGCTGGCATCGGGGAAAGTCTGGCCCGGGTACTCTGCCGTTACCCCACCCGAGCGAAGCCGAGGCCGTGCTCGGCGTAGTCCTCCTGGTAGCGGCGGCGGAGCCGCTCGTGCTCGTCGGCCCGCAGGTGCGGGTCCTTCTCGATGAGGGCGAAGGCGGCCTCGCGGGCGACCTCCAGAATCTCATCGTCCTCGGTGAGGTCGGCAATCTTGAGGTCGGGCATGCCGCTCTGGCGGGTGCCAAAGAAGTCCCCGGCGCCGCGGATCTGGAGGTCCGTCTCGCTGATCTCGAAGCCGTCGTTCGTGCGGGCCATCGCCTCCAGGCGCTGCTTCGCCTCCTGACTTCGTTTGTAGCTGGCCATGAGGACGCAGTAGCTCTGCTGGTCGGACCGCCCCACCCGGCCGCGCAGCTGGTGGAGCTGGCTGAGCCCGAACCGCTCGGCGTGCTCCACGAGCATCACCGTCGCGTTCGGCACGTCGACCCCCACCTCGATCACGGTCGTGGCCACGAGGAGGTCGATGTCCCCCTCCTTGAACCGGCGCATCGTCGCGTCCTTGTCGTCGGCCGAGAGCTGGCCGTGCACCAGCCCGACCGTGTAGTCCGGGAATTTCTCCTGCAGCTCCTGGGCCCCGCTCTCCGCGTCCTTCAGGTCCATCTTCTCGCTCTCCTCCACGAGCGGGTACACCACGAACGCCTGCTCGCCCTGCTCCAGCCGGTCGTTTAGAAACGCGTACACCTCCCCCCGCCGCTTTTCGGCCCGCAGGCGCGTCTCGACCGGCTTGCGGCCCGGCGGCATCTCGTCAATCTTCGACACGTCGAGGTCGCCGTAGAGCGTGAGGGCGAGGGAGCGGGGAATGGGCGTGGCCGTCATGAGGAGCATGTGGGGCCGCTCGCCCTTCTCGAACATCTCGGCCCGCTGGGCCACCCCGAAGCGGTGCTGCTCGTCGACCACCGCGAGGCCGAGACGGTCGAACGCGACCTCGTCCTGGATGAGGGCGTGCGTGCCGACGGCGACCGGGCTCTCGCCGCTGCGGACGGCCTGGAGCGCCGCCTCCCGTTCTGCCTTGGTCTGGCTCCCGATCAGCAGGCGGGGCTCCAGCCCCAGCGGCTGGAGGTAGTCCTGCAGGTTGGCGTGGTGCTGCTCGGCGAGGATCTCGGTGGGGGCCATGAAGGCGCTCTGGTAGCCGCTGTCGTAGGCGTGCATCATGGCGGCCACGGCGACGACCGTCTTGCCGCTGCCCACGTCCCCCTGCAGGAGGCGGTTCATCTGCGTGCCCGTCTGTACGTCGCCGATGATCTCGCGCAGGGCCCGGGTCTGGGCGCCCGTGAGCTCGAAGGGCAGCACCTCCCGCACAAACTCACGGGTGTATGCGCCAGGGTCGTCGAAGGCGGGCCCCGCCACCTCCTCCTGTTGCTCGTGCATCTGGGCCAGCAGGAGCTGGATGAAGAAGAGCTCCTCGAACTTAAGCCGCCGCCGGGCCCGCGAGAGCTCCTGCTGGGTCTTCGGGAAGTGAATGGCCCGCAGCGCCACGCGGCCCTCCATGAGGTCGTACCCGTCCATGATCCAGTCGGGCATCGTCTCCGTGAGCTTCAGGCCGTGCTCCTTGAACAGGTCGTACAGGACGCGGCGGACGGTCCGGCTCGTGAGGCCGACGTTGCTCATGGCCTCCCCGCCCGGATAGAGCGGCACGATGCGGCCCGTGTCGAGGAGGGGGCCCTCGTCGTTGAGGCGGTCGAAGTCCGGGTGGGTCATCGAGTGCCAGCGGCCGTACTTCTCCACCGTTCCGTGGAAGGCCACGCGGTCGCCCTCGTCGAACGCCTTCCGCACCCACCAGACCCCCTGAAACCAGGTGCCCTTCATGCGCCCGCCCTGCTCCCCCTCCAGGATGATTTCGAGCCGCTTCTGGTTGTTGCCGGGCACCACGTTGACGGAGCGGACGGTCCCGACGACCGTGACCGAGTCGGGGCCCTCCTGCAGCCGGCGCACCGGGGTCACGGTCGTGCGGTCGAGGTAGCGGCGGGGGTAGAAGCGCAGCAGGTCGTGCACCGTGCGCACGCCGTGCTGCTCCGCCCACACGTCGGCGCGCTTCTCCCCCACGCCCTTTACGTAGCGGACGTCCTGTTGAAGAAAGTCCTCGCTCATAGACGAAGGAGATCACGGAAGAAAACGGATGTGTGGACACTGTGTACCGTACATCCGTCGTCTCGATCCGTCCGCAAGAGAGCGATTGGGGGGGCGCTCTCACCCGCCGAGGCCTCGGCCCGGGGACGGTTACGGCACGCCGCCGCCCGTCGCAACGACGTTGGAGACGGTATGGACCGCCGTCCCCCAAATCGAGTGGCCGGTAGTGACGGACAGGAGCATGTCCAGAGCAAAGAAGAGGAAGATGCCCGTTCCGACGAAGTGGGCCTTTCGAAAGTTGACCCGGTGCGCGAAGTGGTGGAAGAACAGGGCGTTGGCGAGGCTCACTGGGAGGATGGCAAGCATCTCGCCCAGCCAGATTGCCGAGGCGGCCTCGTACTGCACAGCAAGGCTGATCGTCACGAGCTGCGTTTTGTCCCCCACCTCCCCGAAGGCCATCATCGAGAAGATGCCGAGGAAGGTTGCGAGCGAACTGGGGAGCTCCACACCCAGGACCTCCACGGTCCCGGCGCCGATCCAGCCCTCGTCGTCCGCCTCCGACGCCGGAGAGGTCGTGCCACTCTCGGGGGCCGACCGATACATCAACACTGCGAACAGCAAAAAGAGGCCGGCGGTAAGGAGGTCGAGGTAGAGTTGAGGCAGGGCGTCGCGCAGCACCGCCCCGAAGGTTACCTCCAGGATCGTCCAGCCGGCAAAAGCACTTCCGGCCGCGGCCACAATGAGGTATGGGCTAAATCGGGTCGAGAGGCCGGCAATGATAAATTGAACCTTCTCGCCCGGCAGCACGGCAAGCTGTGCACCGGCCGCAATCAGCATGATCTCGATCCATTCAGTCATGGGCGTCTCCTCCCCCACCCAGTGGGCGGCCCTGATTCATTTTTAGTATTGGCTAATATAATAGTTAGAACGCACGAACTTATTCGGGCGACGGCACTTCGTTTCGAGCACGAGTGAGCAGTGTGGAATAGCGGGCAGTCTTTGGGGAGTCTTAGAAGTGCTGGTTCAACATGGTTGAAGTAACGGGAAGGGGGAGCGCGCCCCCCAGGGTGCTGAGAGGGGGGGCAGGCGCCAGGTCATAATGCGATAACGCGATGCGGATGATTTTCCGAGTGTGCATTTCCACCTTGGTCCCACCGCAGGTTCTGTGCAAATATTTCCCAACCGATGTCTCAGACCCGCCGCGACTTCTTGAAGTATCTCAGCCTCACCGGGGCCGCCCTCGGCGTCCCGGGCGTGGCCACGGGAGCGCCGCACCTGAGCGCCGGCCGTGAGTCGGTTGCCGTCACCGGCCGCGTGACGGGGCCGGATGGGGGGCTGGAGGGCGTGCCTGTCACCGACGGCGTCGCCGTCACGCAGACCGGCCCCGACGGGCGCTATGAGCTGGCCGCCTCGCCCCGCCGGCCGTTTGTCTACCTCTCGGTGCCGAGCGGGTACCGCCTCCCGACCCACGAGACGGGCACCGCCCGGTTCTACCGGCCTCTGGGCGCGGCGGGCGGCGGCACGGCGGAGGCGTCGTTTCGGCTCACGCCCCTCGACCGCGACGACGAGCAGCACGCGTTCCTCTTCCTGGCCGATCCGCAGACCCGGACGGCGGCGGAAATGCAGCAATTCCGGGACGAGACGGTGCCGGACGTGCAGGAGGCCGTGCGGGCGCTCGGGGACCGTCCCGTCTTCGGCGTGGGCGGGGGCGACCTCGTGTTCGACGAGCTGTCGCTCTTTTCCGGCTACGAGGCGGCGGTTGAGGAGATGGGCATCCCGTTCGTACAGGCGGTGGGCAACCACGACCTCAACTTCGACGCGCCGGGCGATCCGGGCTCCACGGCCACCTTCCGGCAGCACTTCGGCCCCGAGTACTACTCGTTCGACCGGGGGGCCGTCCACTACGTCGTGCTCGACGACGTGTACTGGCCGGGGAGCGACGGCTTTGGGCGGGAGACCGGTGACTACCACGGCCACCTCGACGCCGCCCAGCTTGCGTGGCTGGAGCAGGACCTCGCGCTCGTGGAGGACGGCCGGCCCGTCGTCGTGTTCACGCACATCCCGCCCCTCAGTACCGCCTACGAGCGGCGCGGCGAGGACAGCCCGTCGGTCCGGGGCCGGATCGGAAACCGGGCCGCGCTCTACGAACTGCTCGATCCGTTCGACGCCCACATCGTCAGCGGGCACGTCCACGAAAACGAGCACCGCTTTGCCGACGGGCCGCACGAGCACGTGGTGGGCACGGTGTGCGGCGCGTGGTGGACCGGGCCGGTCTGCTACGACGGCACGCCCAAGGGCTACGCGGTCTACGAGGTGGACGGGGACTCCGTCGCGTGGCGCTACAAGGCCACCGGCCGCGCCGCCGACCACCAGGTGCGGGCGTACCCGTCCGGGGCCGACCCCGAGGCGCCGGGCGAGTGGGTGGCCAACGTCTGGGACGCCACCGACGACTGGACGGTGGTGTGGTACGAGGACGGCATCCGCACCGGCGCCATGGCCCGCCGCGTGGGCCTCGATCCGATGAGCCGGCGCCGCCACGAAGGGGACAACCAGCCGGAGAAGCACACGTGGGTGGAGCCCCAGCCCACCGCCCATCTGTACTACGCGCCCGCCAACCCCGACGCGAATCGGGTGCGCGTGGAGGCCACCGATCCCTTCGGGCGCACCTACGTGGCCCGCCCTTCCTCAAATAGGGGATGAACCCGCCTGCTTCTCGGAAGGCCTCTCGCTGTGTTCTCGATCCCCTCTTTTGCAGGTACGGCCCGTCGGTTTCGCAGGTGCATTTCGTCGGGGTGCTCCTCCTGGGGGGCTGGTCGGGAGTGGGGGCACCGAGTCGGAGCCCCCGTCCACCCCCAGTGAGGTGAAGACCCAGACGCCAATCACGCGCATCGCGTTCGGGTCGTGCAACGACCAGGCGGCCCCACAGCCGCTCTGGGCCCCCATCCGGGCCGCCGAGCCGGATCTGTGGATCTGGATGGGCGACAACGTCTACGCGGACACGCTCAACATGACGGCCCTCGACTCAATCTATGCCCGGCAGAACCGCCGGCCCGGCCACCGCGCCCTCCGCGAGTCGACACGGGTCATCGGCACGTGGGACGACCACGACCACGGCGCCAACGATGCGGGCCGCTCCTACCCGAAGCGGGACCGCAGTCAGGCGCACGTCCTCGACTTCATGGACGTGCCGGAGGAGCACCCCGGCCGGGAGCGGGCGGGCGTCTACAGCGCCCACACCTACGGCCCGCCCGGGAAGCGCGTAAAGGTGATCCTGCTCGACACGCGCTACCACCGCGATCCGATCACGCGCGACCCGATCAGCCGTCAGCGCTACTTTCCCAACGAGGAGGGGGACATCCTGGGCGAGGCGCAGTGGGAGTGGCTGAAGCGCGAGCTGCGCACGAGCACCGCGCAGGTCCATCTCATCGGGACCAGCATCTAGGCCGCCTCCAGCCAACATCCGTGGGCGAAATGGGCCAATTTCCCCGGGCCCGCGAGCGGCTCTTCCGCGTCATTGACGCGTCGGGCGTCCCCGGGGCCGTGCTCCTCAGTGGGGACCGCCACATCTCCGAGCTGTCCCGTCACGACGAGGCCGCCGGGGACCCGCTCTACGAGTTTACGTCCAGCGGCCTCACGCACCACGCCCCCATGCACGAGGCGGCAAACCGGCACCGCGTCGGGCCGCTCGTCGCGGCGCTCAACTACGGCCTCGTGACGATCGACTGGGCCGCCGATCCCGTTACGCTTCGGTTCGAGGTGCGGGGCACCGACAACGAGACGCTGCTCGACCACACCCTTTCGCTGTCGGCGTTGCGGCCGTCGGGCGGGTCGTGAGGAGGCCGGTCAGGGCCGGTCCGTGACCGTGATCGTGTCCGTCACGGCCGGCTGATTGCCCTGGGGGACCCTCACGGCAAGGCGGCCCGGCTCAAACGGTGGGGAGGCCACATGCGTCGTGTCGAGCGGCACGATCGCCATCGTGCACGCCCGGTCGTCCGCGGTCGGGGGCCGGACCCGTGGCGTCAGCGTGAGCCGGCCAGGCGTGCGGCCCTCGTCGATCCGGGCGAGCGCGTAGCAGCCGTTGGGGCCCACGGTGCCGGACAGGTGGACTCGAAGGGTGTCGGAGGTCGCAATCTGGTCGGGCACGTCGATCCGCGCAACCCGGGCCGTATCGAGGACGGGCGCGTCGGTCGTCGCGGGGGGCTGGGAGGTGGTGGCGGCAGTGGAGCCGCAGCCCGCCCCACTGAGGAGCAGAAGCCCGACGAGCATTGCGGCCAGTGCGGGACGGCGGAAGCACATGGGGCGATGTGGGCGCTTGGTGGCGGATGAGGGCGAATCTGAACGTACAACGCGACGGGGCGCGTCACCGCCGGAAGAGGTGCGCCGGCATGGCGTCAAGGAGGCCCCAGCCCAGGCGGGCGCAGACGGTCGTCGGTTCGGGACCGAGAACAATCCGGGCCGAGTGGGAGCCCCGCAACGAGAGGAGTGCTGTTCCCCCTGGCGGGCAGCAGAGGGGAAAAGGGCAACGAGCCCACCCGGGGCCCCGGCTCATTGCACCTCCACCTCGTCGCTGATGTCCAGCAGGTCCTCGGGGACGGAGGCGGGGACGGTCCAGAGGTAGACCGTTTCCTGTCCGATCTTGCCCGGGCCGAGGTCGATGACCCGGTCCGGCTCCCAGTCGCCCATCCGAAAGTCGTGCGAGACGATCCGGTCCCCAGGGTCCAGTGTCCGGAGCAGCTTCGGGCGCAGCTTCACGTTGATCTCCGGCCACAGGTACAGGGTCACGACCGTCGCCTCGCCCAGGTCGGCCTCAAACAGGTCTCCCTGCCGAAACTCGACCAGGTCGGAGACCCCGGCCGCCTCCGCGTTCTCGCGGGCCTTGGCGATCAGCTCCGGATCGATCTCGACGCCGATGCCGCGGGCGCCGTGTCGTTGGGCGGCGGCAATCGGGATGCGCCCGTCGCCGCTACCGAGGTCGATCACCACGTCGTCGCTGGTCACCTGGGCCGCCTCGAGCATCCGGTTCACGACGCGCTGCGACGTGGAGACGTACGGGACGTCCTTCTCGACGGTGTCCGAGTCGGAGATGACCGCCGACTCGGTCAGCGACTCCTCCTGCAGGATCGGCGGGAGCGGGTCCACGGTTTGACCGGTTCCCCGCAGGGGCAGAACGGCCCAGAGCACGAGGAGGGCCGCGGAGAGAGAAATCGTTATGGGACGCAAACGAGACATTGTCGAGGGAGCGAGAATGATCGGCAGAAGAGCGCGAGCGAGAAGCGAGACTGGGGGCATCGGGCAGCCGCCCGGATATTGCCTTCCCCAAACGAGGCGGACGGACGGACAGGTCCCGACCCTCGGATGCTCGGCGTGCGGGGCAGGATGGGCAGCCGATGGGGCGCGTCGCTGTCCGGGCCCCGTTGTCGGGGGCACGCCCCAAAACGGGTGCTCGACCCCCCGCCTCCGGCGGGCGGATCACGGAAAAGTAATCGAATCCCACGAGACCGATCCGTATAATGCCGTTGGTTTGTTTTCCCGCCTCCGCGCAGACACGGCCAAACACGAGCCGCGTCCGACAGTCGAGCCACGCCCGCACAACTGGGTGCCGGGCCCGGGCGTGGGCCGTGCACGCGTTACGCTCTTGTTCTTCTGGAGAACGGGAAGGCCTGCCCTCTGTAACCCATCAAGGCCGGCAGAGACAAAGTGAGGACCGGCCGCGTTCTTCTGCGCGGCGAAAGAGGAACACCCCACGACCAGGCAGTGCCATCCGGGGAGCGACCCGCCCCGGATGGCAGTTTGATGACACCCCCCACACACAGCACACCATTCCATGGCGACGGACCTCCTTGAGGAGACAGACATCGAGACCCAGACGATCAACACCATCCGGTTCTTGTCGGCCGATGCGGTGCAGCGGGCCGAGAGCGGGCACCCGGGGACGCCGATGGGGCTGGCGCCGGTGGCCTACGTCCTGTGGACCCGCCACCTGCGGCACAACCCACAAGACCCAGACTGGCCGGGGCGGGACCGGTTCGTGCTGTCGGCGGGCCACGCCTCGATGCTTCTGTACAGCCTGCTCCACCTGACCGGCTACGACCTGCCGATGGAGGAGCTGAAAGGCTTCCGGCAGTGGGGCAGCCGGACGCCCGGCCACCCGGAGGCGCACCTGACGCCAGGCGTGGAGACGACGACCGGCCCGCTCGGGCAGGGCTTTGCCAACGGAATCGGGATGGCGATCGCCGAGCAGCTCCTGGCCGACGAGTTCAACGAGGAGGGCTTTCCGCTTTTCGACCACCACACGTATGCCATCTGTTCGGACGGGGACCTGATGGAGGGCATCTCGCAGGAGGCCGCCTCCCTGGCGGGCCACCTCGGGCTGGGCAAGCTGGTGTACTTCTTCGACGACAACGACATCACGATCGACGGCTCCACGGACCTGGCCTTCACCGAGGACGTGGCCGCCCGGTTTGAGGCCTACGGCTGGCACGTGGCCCACGTGGAGGATGCCAACGACCTGGAGGCGGTCGACCGCGCGATCGAGGAGGCGAAGGCCGAGACCGAGCGGCCCTCGCTGATCCGGGTCCAGTCCCACATCGGCTACGGCAGCCCGAACAAGCAGGACACCGCCGCGGCCCACGGGGCGCCGCTCGGCGAGGAGGAGGTGCGGGGGGCGAAGGAAAACCTCGGCTGGCCGCCCGGGGAGACGTTTTACGTCCCGGACGCGGTCTACGACCACATGCGGGCGGCGAAGACGGAGGGGCAGGAGGCCCAGCGCGAGTGGGAGGCCCTCCGCGAGGCGTACGAGGAGGCCCACCCCGGGCAGGCCGCCCGGCTGAAGCGCTGGATGAACCGGGAGCTGCCGGAGGGATGGGAGGAGGCCCTTCCTGCGTTCGAGCCGACGGCGGACACGGGGGAGGAGCTGGCCACCCGCAAGGCGAGCGGGCTCACCCTCGAGGCGCTGGCCCCGGAGGTGGGGTACCTGATTGGCGGCTCGGCGGACCTCACCGGCTCGAACAAGACCGACGTGGAGGGGCGGGGCGACTTCCAGAAAGACAGCCGAAGCGGGCGGTACTTCCGGTTCGGGGTGCGGGAGCACGCGATGGCGGGACTCTCCAACGGGATGGCCCTGCACGGAGGCATCCAGCCCTACGCCGGGACGTTCCTCATCTTTAGCGACTACCTGCGGCCGTCCCTGCGGCTGAGTGCCCTGATGGAGCAACCGGTCGTGTACGTGTTTACCCACGACTCGATTGGGCTTGGGGAGGACGGGCCGACGCACCAGCCGGTGGAGCACCTGATGGCGCTGCGGGCGATCCCCGGGGCGACCCTGATCCGGCCGGCCGACGCGAACGAGGCGGCCCGGGCGTGGGCGGCGGCGGTGACCCGGACCGACGGGCCGACGGCGCTGGCCCTGACGCGGCAGACCCTGCCCATTGTCGACCGCACCGAGCTGACGACGGCGGAGGGGCTCCACCGCGGCGCCTACATTCTGCGGGAGGCGGCGGGGCAGCCGGACGCGGTGCTGATGGGAACCGGGAGCGAAGTCCAGCATGCCCTGCAGGCCGCCCGCGCCCTTGAGAAGGACGGCATCCAGGCGCAGGTGGTAAGCATGCCGAGCTGGGAGCTCTTCGAGGAGCAGTCCGAGACCTACCGGCGAAAGGTGCTGCCGCCGTCGGTCGAGGCGCGCGTCTCGATCGAGGCGGGCGTCACGCAGGGATGGGAGCGCTACGTCGGCCCCGAAGGCACCGCGATCGGGGTGGATCGGTTCGGGGCGTCGGCGCCGGGGGAACGCGTGATGGAGGAGTACGGCCTGACCGCCGAGCGGGTCGCCGAGGAAGCCCGCTCACTGGTGCGGGGGTAGGGCCCCGAGCCCCCGCCCCGCACGCCGGACGGGCGAGATCGGCCCGTCCCTGCACCGTCAGCAAGACGCATTTTTGAGGTCAACCACACCCGACTCGCTATGAAGTTCTTTGTAGACACCGCCAACCTTGAAGACATCCGTGAAGCCAACGACATGGGCGTCCTCGACGGGGTGACCACGAACCCCTCCCTCGTGAAGGCGGAGGGCAACGTGGACTTCCACGAGCGCGTGCTGGAGATCTGCCAGGTCGTGGATGGAGATGTCTCCGCGGAGGTGACGGCGACCGAGTTTGACGGCATGATGGAGGAGGCCCACGCTTTGGCCCAGATCCACGACAACGTCGTCGTCAAAATCCCGCTCATCAAAGACGGCATCAAGGCGCTCTGTGCCCTAGGCGAGGAGGGGATCAAGACAAACTGTACGCTCTGCTTCTCGCCGACGCAGGCGCTGGTGGCGGCGAAGGCGGGGGCCGACTACATCAGCCCCTTCATCGGGCGCATCGACGACATCTCGTCCGACGGCATGGGCCTGATCGAAGAGATCGTGCAGATCTACGACAACTACGGGTTTGAGACCGAGATTCTCGCGGCGTCGATCCGGCACCCGACCCACGTGAAGCGGGCGGCCCTGGCGGGGGCCGACGTGGCGACGATGCCGTTCTCGGTGTTGACGAACCTGCTGGACCACCCGCTCACGGACCGCGGGCTGGAGCGCTTCCTGGCGGACTGGGAGGACTACAAGGAGGCCCGGGACGAGGCCCCCGCGACCACGACGGCGTAAGGCCCCCTGCACGTCTCCGGCGGCCTGCCGACACGCTCACGGCCGCGCTGCCGGGAGCGAGCGCCGGCCCCGCAGCCTACCAGAAGAAGGCGTAGAGCGCGGCGGTGATGGCGAGGATGCCGAAGGCCGCCACGTTGTAGATGGGATCCCGTTCGCGCTCGATGCCCCCGACGTCGATCGCCTTCGGGTGGTCCTCCCCCTCGTTCTCCAGCAGGGAGATCGCGACGATCAGGGCGACGGAGATGAAGAACACGATCAGCATCCGGTTTAGGAACGCGACCCCCGGCGTCCAGAACTTGAAGGCCGCCGAGAGCGGAATGCTCAGGACCGCCGACACCAGGGCCGCGTTCGGGGTGGCCTTGCTCCAGAACAGCCCCAGCACGAAGATGGCGAGGACGCCCGGGCTCACAAACCCGGTGTACTCCTGAATGTACTGGAAGACCTGGTCGAGGTCGGCCAACTGCGGGGCCAGGGCGGCGGCCACCACGATGCAGATCAGCGCGACCGCCCGCCCAATCCGTACCAGGCGCCGCTCGGACACGTCCTCCCGGCTCGTGTAGTTGCGGTAGAGGTCCATCGTGAAGATCGTGGAGGCGCTGTTCATCATCGACGCCAGCGAGGAGATGATCGCCGCCACCAGGGCCGCGAAGGCCAGCCCGCGAAAGCCCGACCCCACGTACTCCCCCAGCAGCCAGGGATAGGCCTCGTCGCCCCGCTGGATGGGGGCGTCCAGCGCAAACGCCACGATGCCCGGCACCACCACGATGAGGGGAAGGAGCAGCTTCAGGTAGCCGGCGAAGGCCAGGCCCCGCTGGGCCTCCTTCAGGCTCTTGGCGGCCAGGGCCCGCTGGATGATGTACTGGTTGCAGCCCCAGTAGAACAGGTTGGCCACCCACAGGCCCCCAAACAGCACGCTCAGGCCGGGAAGGAGCTGGTAGGCGTCTTTCAGGGCGCCCTCGTCGTTGCGGTACATCAGCTCCCCCTCGAACAGGATCATGTTGAACCGGCCCGACGCGTCGCCCATCAGTTGCGTGAAGCCCCCGACGACCCCGGCCTCGCTGCCGCCGTAGGCGTCGAGCGCCACCCAGGTCGTGAGGAGCCCCCCGCCGACCAGCACCACCACCTGCACCACGTCGGTCCAGGCCACGGCCTTGAGGCCCCCGTACAGGCTGTAGGCGGTGGCGACCGCGGCCAGTCCAAGGACCGACGCCCAGAGCGGAAAGCCCATGATGACGTTGATCGACAGGCCGCCCATGTAGAGCACCGACGTCAGGTTCACGAACACGTACACCAGCAGCCAAAAAATGGCGAGCAGCATCCGCACCCGCCCGTCGTAGCGCTCCTCCAGGAACTGCGGCATCGTGTAGATCTCCTTCTCCAGGTAGATCGGCAAGAAGAACCAGGCGATCACCAGCAGGGTCACGGCGGCCATCCACTCGTAGGAGGCGATGGCCAGGCCCACCCGGAAGCCCGAGCCGCTCATGCCGATGAACTGCTCGGCGGAAATGTTGGCCGCGATCAGGGAGGAGCCGATGGCCCAGAACGGAAGCGCCTTGCTGGCCAGGAAGTAATCGGCGCTGTCCTTCTCCTCCCCTTCCTCCTCCTGGGAGACCCAGAGGCCGAGCCCGACGATGACAAACAGGTAGACGCCAAAGATGACGTAGTCCAGCGTCGTAAACGCGACGGCGGCGGAGTCCATGTATCAGTGCGCAGTGGTGAAACGGGCGGAGAGCAGGGAACGCGCGCTTCCGATTTGGAGCGAACGCTCCTAAAAAAGCGCTCCCGAGGCGCAGGCGCAAGGCGACGGGCGGCCATTGAAGAGCACAAAACAGCAGTGCGGGCCCCAGGGCCGGGGCCACAGCCCGCAAAAACGAGTCGGTGCTCGTCGGCGAGGGCGTCGCACCGCCGGTGTGGATGCCTCGTGTGGGGCCCCATGCCCCTGCCCCCGAGGGAGGGCCTGCGGAAATGAAAATAGACGGAAGGCGGGGGCGTGCCCCAATCGGTCCCCCGTTCGACTGCCGACAGTGGCCCTCCTTGTCCCCGCCGATGGGCCCGCGGCGGCCGCCACGCGCCCTCGACGACGCGTTCGGGGGCGGCCGTGCCCGAACGGCGTCGGCCGGACTGGTGCGCCGGACGGCCCGCCGCCTACCCCATTTCCTCGGGAATCGACAGGTCGTCGAGCTCCTCCACGTCGTCCCCCACGGCCTCGGCGGCGGTCGTGCCCGTGTAGACGAGGAAGTTGAGGCCGCGGTCGAGCAGGCTCTGGGCGAGGAGCATGCTGGCGAGGGGCGCTTCCGGAATCTGGAGCGGCCCGGACAGGCCCACGCCCGCGCTCATGAACACGAGGCCCCGGGACGGCACGAACGGGACCTGCTGGATCACGATGTACAGCGCGAGCAGCGTGATCCAGGTGCCCGCCGAGACCTCCGGGATGACCACGGCCCACTGCGTCACCTGCAGGCCGTTGTTGAGGACGAAGCGGGCAACGTGGCCGGCGGCGAAGAGCCCCAGCAGCGACGACGGAAGGGACAGAATGGAGCGCCGGAAGGCCACGACGGCGCTCACGAGGATGATCAGCACGGCCACGCCGGCCCCGAGCGTGTAGGCCTCCGACGGCAGGTACTGGCGGAGCAGCTCAATCTGGCCGGTGAGGAAGAAGACGGCCAGCAGCCCGAAGGCCACGCTGGTGGACGCGACCGAGGAGATCACCACGTTGTCCTTCACGGTGCGGAGCACGGTTCCCGTGCCCAGGTTGGTCTCGCGGCGGGCCCACAGGTAGAAGTAGGCCTCCCCGGAGTAGCCGAGCACGTCGTTGTTCAGGACCCGTTTTCGGAAGAGGACCGGCAGGAGGTCGCGGTACTGGGCGCCCCAGGCCGTCCCGTAGAGAACCGCCTCGGTGAGGGGCAGGGTGCCGTACATGAGCAGCAGCAGGACGTAAAACCATGGCGTAACGGGGAGGGCGCGTGCCACTTCCCCCCACCCGATGGTCGTAAGTTCGTAGGCCAGGTACGCCACGATGCCCCCCACGAACAGCCAGCGGAGGCCGGTCCGAACCCACGCCCCCACGGGGCTTTCGGTGAACCGAGTCCAGCGGGCACGGAGGGTGGAAAGGGTCTCGTAGAACCGCTGGAGCATGAGGGCCCGAAGAGCCGAGCGAAAGAAGAGGAGAGAACTACCGAGGTCAAAGGGGGGCGCGCTGCTTCAACGTCTCGTGCAGCGCAGCGGCGCGCCGTCGCGTTTCCGAAGAGAGGGCGGCGGTCTCTACGGAATGGGAGCGGGGCGGACGCAACTGATCGGCCTGACCGGTGAGGGCAGATGGGTCTACAGAAATGAGATCGGCCAAACGAGAAAGGGCTGTGCGCGGTTCGTCAACGAGGCGGTCGTACGAGAGAAGGACAGTATTTTCGTCGGCGTGGGCCAGCACATGCTGGTAGGCCGCGATCCAGTACCGGACCCAGAAGGCAAGGCTCGTGGGCTCGGGGGCGTCGTCGACCCAGCCGTCGAAGTTCACGGGGCGGAGGCCGTGCCCAAACTCATGGTGCCCGATGGCCTCCATGTACTCTCGCACGAAGTCATCGTCGTCGTGAAGCTGGAGGAAGCGTTCGTGCTGCTGCAGCATGGAGGCCGCCTGCTGGAATGGGGCGCGGAAAGGGACCACGAACGTACCGGCCTCAAGCGGCCGGGGGAGGGCCCCGAGACGGGCAATGTTGAGGTTGTTCTTCGAGAGGTAGCGCAAGTCGGCCGAGGGGGCGTCCCGCCGTACGGCCACGACCTTGCGCATGTGGGACTCGTAAAACGTGTCGAACGCAGGGTCGTGGTCGTCGTCCGACCAGGGCTGGATGCACCGTCCCCGATATGCATCCGGCCAGAAGTGCTTCCAGATCATTTCCTCGAAGGCTTCGGGGCTCTTGCCCGACACCTGAAGCCCGTCGCCGTGTGCCCGTTCGGTCGTCTGGGTCCCGCCGTCGAACTGATCGGAGAACCGGTCCCAGAACAAGGGACATAGCAGAAACGGCATGTCCTGATACGTGTGGCTCGCGAACCGGCCCGTGTTCCACAGGAGGCGCAGCACAATGGTCGTGCCCGAGCGGGGGAGCGCCGTGATAAAAACCGGATCGTCGACCGAAATCGAGCTGAGGGTGTCCCGGTACAGAATGTTCTCTACGTCGGACAGGGCGTGCTGGGCCGTGCCGGCGCGGAAGGCCGTGCGGTGGAGAAGCCGATCGAGCCAGCCGTAGCGGTCCTCGAAAGTCATGATGCACGGGTGCGTTGAACGAGGACGTATGCGAGCAGGCCGACCGCCGTCGTCACGGCGAGAAAATCAATGCGCTGAAGCGTGGCGAAGGTGCCGCTAAATGAGCCGACGCCCGCACGGCCAAGAAGCCAGACGCCCCCCAGAGGAAGCCCCAGTGCGAGGGCACTTCCCCCCACCAGTCGACCCAGGAGCCCGAAAAGCTCCCGGGCGCGATTCTGCAGGGCCGTTTCCTTCGCCGCGTCATCCAGGGAGTCGTCCCGAAGCACCCGAAGACAGGTGGTGCTGTGCCGCCCCACCTGGCGGGCGTGCCCGGGAAGGCGAAGGCGTTCGATGATGACGGCAAAGCCGACCACGACGCCGGCGGCGAGGACAATGTTCATTCGGCCGAAGGATCTGCGTCCGAGGGAGAAGCCGCTGAGGCCGCGTGCTCCGGCTCATCGTCGGTCGTGCTCTGGAGGAGACGCTTCAGGGGAAACCAGATGAAGCCGAAGAGAGAGGCAAGCAGGGCCGCAATCGCTGCGAGAAGGGCCCCGATGCCCGAAATCACGCTTCCGGGCCCCCCGTACGCGTGAGCGCTGTCCGGGAGCGCCAGGCAAAGAAGCGTGAAGGCGACGAAGGCGACGAGGAGTCGAGGCGCGGATCGTGTGGTCATGGTGGTGTCTGTTGAGCTATTGTGGTGTGGGCGTGCGAACGAAGTCTTTCGAGGCGCAGGGCCAGTCGCTGAGGTCGTCTGGAGAAAGGTCGTACCGGGTGCCCTCCTGCACCGCGGGGACCGTCGAGCCCTCGTGGGGAGGATGGATCCATTCCCAGACCGTACGGCCGTCCGGGGCGACCTCCATGACCCGTCCAGAGTGGCTTTCAGTCAGAAGCAAATTGGCGTTGTCCAGCATCTGCCATTTCCCTCCGGCTTCCGTGTAGAAGGAGTCGGACTTTGGCGTCGGGAAGAGTTTTCTCGTGGAGTCAGTGTGAGGTTGAATTCCGATGATGCGGGTTCCCCCCTGCACAGTCCCCCGCTCGGTGAAGTCCCGGTTGTTATCAAACACCCCGATCCAGCCGTCGCCGATAAAATCGGGATCGTGCTGCATGATAAAAGGCTCAGACGCGTGCCACTTCACCGTTTCCGTCTCGGGGTCGAGGACGAACACGAGATGGACGTTGCGCAGAGAGACCAGTAGGTCCCCGGCCTCGAACAGCGGGTACTCGTCGGCCATGGAGGGAGGCAGAGGCTCCACGTCGTTGAGGTGGGTTGGGTCTGTTCCTGGAAGGCGTGCCGCGTTGTCCTCTACGCGGCCTGCAATGAAGGATTTGCTGATGTAACGGGCCAGATTGTTGGCGTAAAGCACCCTGAGCACGTTGATGGTGCGGAGCACCTGTCCGTCTGGAGAGACGTGCGTGAGCCGGTCGAGGTATGCCGTCTCCAGTCCGGAATTGTTGCCGGGCACGGCAGTGCTTGCCTGGCGAGGAGACTGGGTAATGTCGGAAACCCAGAACGACCCGTCTGCGGCCCGATCGATGGAGTGGTGGGTGCCAATGG
>ERZ1034569.352-NODE-352-length-17173-cov-8.147213_pt1 | contig 17173 bp, 16 predicted proteins | sample MGYA00520706_ERZ1034569 | MGnify/ENA primary metagenome ERZ1034569 (study PRJEB33760, sample SAMEA4777722) | hypersaline lake metagenome | biome: hypersaline environment; feature: brines | place: Spain | collected 2014-08 | depth 0 m ...
ATAAAGCCGATCTACAGCCGATCTCGACCGTCTCCGAGGATCAACTCGCGGTTGATGAAAAGATGATCCGCCTCCACGGCCAGAAGTTCTGGCTGTACGGCGCGGTTGATCCACAGACGAACGAGATCCTTCACGTGAGCCTCTATCCGACCGCAAATAAACAGACGACGCGATGGTTTCTCACCGAGCTACACCGGCGCTATCAGCTCGATAACGTGGAATTTCTCGTCGATGACGCAGACTATCTCGGATCAGTTCTCGCTGAAGACGGCTATCGATTTCAAGTCATTCAACATGGAAATCGGAATGCTATCGAACGTGTCTTTTGGGAAATAGAACGACGAACATCATCGTTTGCGAATAGTTTCAGCAATGTTGCGCTAGAGACAGCTCAAAACTGGCTCGAAGCCGTCGCCGTCTATCACAATTCACGCCAAACTTAACGCGACCAATCACTCAGTAGTAGTCAGCAGTCGTACGTCGTGGATACTGGCGCATCAACTCGATGTTGTATTCAGTTCTGGTGAACCGCCCAGCAGGTCTTCGACTTTCATCAGTGTCGGAGACACGTAATCTACCCTACGGATTTATCTGTTCGACTCCTCCAAAATGAGTAATGACAACATACACTCAAAATTGGGGAGATATGGACGAATCATATGTCCACAGTATCTTCTGGCGATGGGTCGATACACAGTCAGAGTACACCCAGATCGCAAATGAGGTGCGCCTCGGCGACGCTGGACAGATCGATCTGGTTGCGAAAACCGAATCTGGAGATTACGTAGGATTCGAGGTGAAAGTCAACCCGACATATACCGGATATAAAGACGATCGAATTACCACTCAGCTTCCCAAATACAAGCAATCAGGGTATCTAGACGAGTTGTACCTCGTCGGCGTCGACAATGCAGGATACGACTATCTGGATACGTTCCTCTCAGACACCGATCGGTATGATGGAATCGGAGTTCTCGAGCTCGTCTTTGAATTGGGTGATGAACCACCCCTTCCGGGCGTGTCTGAAACAACTATTATCAACCACCGTGAGGCCGAGCCACTAGCGCGTAACCAAACCCCTACGCTTTCTCAGCAAAACGAGGCATGGGTTCAGCATCATGTCTGGAAAGAATTCGGCGATGTGAAGGAGGGAAAGCTTCCAGATTCGAACACAAAGACGGAACGCCAGATAGACGTTCTTCGCTTCGAGGGTGGCGATCACCCTACCGAGATTTTGAAACGTGGCGGAGAGGTCATAGGAATTGAAGCGAAAGACGGGGAACTAACTCCCTCTCGAGGAAAGAAAATTCGCCAGCAGCTGGACGTGTACGTTCAATCCGGGGGGCTCAGCCAGATTTATCTTGCTGTCCCTGCCCATGCCGAGGAGTCAGCAAGAGCCATTCTCTGGGGAGACAGTTCTGAGCAATCCAATTCACAATTGCGTTCCGACATTTCCGAGATTACAGGGTTACTCACAGTTGATGAAGAGGGAGCAATAGAAGTGGTTCGTGATGCAACGAGCTGTGAGTTGGAATACGATGGATATCGGGTTGACTCTGGCTCTGATTATCTTCGGACTATGGGATATGGGAAGCAGTTCATTCGCCCGCCAAGATCGTACGTCTCTATCTACGAAATGGATCCAACCGATCGAGCGAAGGCCAATATTCCTCCGCTTACATCTATTACACAGGAGGAATATGAAGAACCGATCGTATGGCCGGCTTCCCTCGTTGCAAAAATCGAGACGGAAGACGATCTCACAAAAGCTGAGACGGTCTGGAAACACGTGTTGGAGCATCGGGATGAACTGTATGGTGAATATCCTCTTGGGACAGAATGGAGTGAGATAACCCAACATGAAAAAACGCGTTTGGCGTTACAACCCGAATCCCTGATCGAAGATCTCCCGATAAGCATCAGTCAGTCATATCTCAAAGATCTACTAGAAGAGATGAACAGTCAGGGATATGCTCGGCGCACAGATGGCAAAGGAACTTGGGTTCCGGGAATCGATGGGCGAGTGAAATACTTGCTCATTCCCCTCAGAATACAACTCGAAAGAGCCCTAGCGACGTGAGAACATAACCAATTCACAGTTCGGATAGTTGGTTAGATCTTTATGAAAGTCTCTTGCTACAGCTCGAAATCACGCTCTGTGGAATCTCGAGGTAACGACGGACGCCCTCCGGCTAGTTGGTATCAGACCTGTGCGGTTCGAGTGTGGTTTCGGCTGGGGCCCGATCCGATATCGAGATCTCGAGAAGATACTTGTTGAATACATCTCTCTGTATCCAGCAAGTCTTTCCTATCCGTCTCAGAGGATTTCAACAGAGCTGATGGGGTGTAAGAGAGTGAGTTTTGAGAGAGCCTCGTGAGACCATCCTTTCGATAGCGACTCTCACAGAGAGTAGTCGATTAAACGATCTCCCCCGTATTGACCCATCGTGTATACCGTCTGTATCGCACGGTTCGCCACGGTATTTACCCCAGATAGTACATGGGTAAACCAAAGCAGTTCAGCTACGTGATCAGTGCTATGGTGGTCATCGGTCGCTCAAAGGAGTCTAAAGCGAAATCGAGAAAATTCCTCCAAGCAATATACGATGGAGGTGGGAGAGCGCGGACAAGCGAGATTCGACGGAGATCCGGTCTGAGTCGTTCAGACGTGAAATATCGGTACCAATTACTGGAAGACAAGAATCTAATCAAGATTGAATATGATGAGGAGGGCATTACAGGGCCGAATGAGTCTGCCCAAAAGATTGCTATACTCACGGACCTTGCCTATGAGGAGGTTGAAACCAAAGGTTTGCTTCAGGGAGGACACTACCAACCGGAAGGGGACACACGTGACGTAGAGGAGTTAGCAGCGCAGATGGATGAACTATTAGAACGACTTGACGCCCAAGAGCAACAAATCGAACAGTTACAGACGTATATATCTGAAAGGGTGTACAGGAATATCAGTATGCTACAATGGTCTACAGCTCGTCTGGAAGCCGCTATAGAGAGTGAAGGGGGATCGCTATCTTCAATCGATCCGAACGATCGTCTATCAGCTCTCAAACAACGAGCGAAGAATTTCGAGGTTAAGTGAACCATCGAGTAAGAAGGATTGACCAGCGCGAGTGAGATCGGTCCAGTTGGTCTTGCACTATGTATAAATTCGCTAACAATCTCTCTATAAGAGATGGCATTCAGCCCTCCAAACAGAATCAAGCGGCTACATATCAACAGTAGTTGTCCAGAGAAAGACGCAGGATTAGCGTTCCAGAATACGCAAGTATACCGCAAGGCAGGCTACAGCGTCGGAACCGAGGTGAGAGTAGTCGGCGTTGGCAGTGTACTCGTACTGGCTTCACAACAGGTCGATGATGGTCTGTTATTGGAGCTTATATCGGTCCTCTCCGCTTCGGGTCGGGACGGATTGGGAGAGTCCGTCAGCACGAAGGTACGCAGTTCGGGGGACAAGGGAATGCAAATAACAATAACGGGACCTGCCCGGTCAATTGACCTTAATAAGGGGCAAAAAATAGTACCTAGGAATTTTGGCCGCAATTCAGGACTAATCGTCTTGATACCGGAGGATGTAGATGCTGGCCCTATCAAAAAAGCGGTATCCATGATCTTCGAAGAATAGCGTGCTACACGTTGGTTGTACGACTGTATGAAATCAGATTCTACTTCCGAGTCATATACTTCCTGTTAAGGCTTCTATCGCTCCCACCCGGGAGGATTACGACGGCTGTCCACCGTACCAGTCCACTGATGGGACCTTGCGAATTGAATGAGGTGCTCAAACTGTCTACGCCGGACATCTTCTTCTGGTGTCTGAGTGGGAGTTAACGGAGGTGACTCTAATACAACCGATTGAATCACAGTTTCAAGATACTCGTCGACAGAGAGCAACGCATACATCTCCCGCGGATATCGTACAGGGAAGTCGCTGTAACTGAGTTCTCTTGCTGTTTCAATCTCTTTTCGTGCTCGTAAGAGCGCATTGAGAATTGCTTCATCGGAGTCATCCAATTCAGAGCTGCTTTCTTCGGACATTACATCCGTCCGGAAGGGTCGTCCGACTAAGCACTTGTCTCAAGACTCTCCGAATAGTAGATAACGACTAGCGGATCATCGGTGCGATCTCTTCGTACGGTAGTGTAGGGCATGGCATAGTGACGCTGCGAGCAAGCAAGTACCAACAGCGGTGGTAGGTCTTGGTAGCGATTCAACCTACCAGTGTTGGTAGGTGGGTTCGGGGGTGAAATGGCAGTGGGACCCCGGGGGGAAGCCCTATGGGTGGTATACCCCCGGCTAACCGAGGGAGTCTAATAAGGTAGTACAGAGAGAGATCGGCTGTGTTTTGACTTTATTTCTTGCTTTGCCAGCTTGAACCGGTGAGTTACTACCAAATTCCCGCTAATCCGCCCTACCAACACTGGTAGGTTGGTGGGAGTTGGTATTTCACCGCTGCCGAAGGGGCCTCGATTCCCGCTTCAGCGCCTCTACTGTATATTTAGCTACGTTTCACCCGTATAAAGGTATCACGGTCAGGAGGAGGAACTGCCTTAATTCCGAATACTCCCACGGAAGGAGTGATTCAGCAAATTGAAATCGCTTAGGGCGTCTCTTTAACCTCAAGTGGAGCAGTGACTCGGGCTTCTAGCGTTCGATATTTTCCTCGTCGACTATCTGTCTCTGATTTCTCAACGAAAGGTAGAGATCCGTGCTGCCCGATATCTACCAACTCTCCCTTCGAAAACGGGGCGTTGTCCTTAATTCCGCAGAACCTTGCGGTCTCAGATTGTAACCACTTCCGCCTTGGTCAACGTGTCGTTAAGTGGCACCATTTTAAAATACGTAATCGACCCAACACGCAGGCCGATCACGAACCCAACAGGCAGTGAAAACCTCCACTGTAGAAATCCGAAGTACCGGCCTCGTTCAGGGGGAAGCTACCGGAACACATCCAAGCGAATTCAAATACATGAACATCGCACATCTGGCCGACATTCACCTTGGCCACCGACAATACGGTCTAAAGCAGCGTGAGGATGACATGGCAAACTCGTTCGTAGCGACGCTCAAACTTATTCTCAAGCAGGACCCAGATGCCATTCTGCTTCCCGGAGACTTGTTCCACTCACGAGACCTACGTCCAAAAATCCTCGAAGATGCCGAAAAGGGTCTCGAATTGGTTCCTGACGACGTTCCTGTCCTCGTTTCTCGAGGGAACCACGATGAAAACCTTACACCACGGGACGTGACATGGTTGAACTATCTCCATCGACGAGAACACATCGTCCTACTTGAAGCAGATCTAGATACCGTCCCCGACACCGCCGACTTCACACCGTATGGAGATCGAACGGACAAAGCTGGATTCTACGATATCGAGACCGAGTCAGGTACTACTCGAGTATTCGGCTTACAGTGGCGGGGAGCGCAGACAGATACTGCTCTCGAGAAGATTGCTGACGGAATCCAGTCGACCAACAAAGAATACGGAGAACCGGATTACACGGTACTGCTTAGCCACTTCGGGATCGAAGACGAAGTTCCGTCGCTCGGAGGGAACATCACACATGCAGAGCTTCGTGAGGTGAGGGAAGTCGTCGATTACCTCGCGCTAGGCCACATTCACAAGCGGTACGATTCGGCTGGTTGGATTTACAATCCCGGTTCGCCGGAAGCCCATTCGACGCGCGAGGCACGAGACGACTGGAATCACGGCTACTACTCCGTTAGACTCACTCCTGCGGGAGAAACGTACGATGGGCCGGGTATGCTTGAACACAACGTTGAGCATCATCACGGACGACGTAGACCATACTTCAGTCCGCCAGCGTTCGATGTCACACCCTACGATTCGTTCGGCGAACTTCGGGAGGCCTTCGATAGGCATATCGACGGGCAAAAGGATTCGCTGGAGGCAGAAATTCACGAAGAAGAGTTCACTAAGGGTGGCGAGCTCCGTCAGCCGATGGTCGATTTAAAATTCGAAGGAACGTTGCAATTCGATCGAGGCGACCTCGCAATAGAGGAGCTCGCCGAATGGACGGAGGACGCGTACGATGCGCTCTACGTCCAGACGAACACCAGCCGTATCACGTCTGCTGATATCGAGGAGCTTCTCTCCGAGATAGGTGATGACGAAGTCTTCGTGGACGGACGGCTGCGAACGGAAGCACTCGAACAGCGTGTCTTCGAGGCGATCGCATCAGAGTCCCAGTACAGCGACCATACTGAAGAGGTGGCATCACTTCTTAGCGACACTCACCGGATGGCGGAGAGTGGTGAAGGGGCGGATGACATCGCGGACGTTGTGACAGAGCTTCGGCGCGAGTTGTTCTCGGATTCCATCGAAAGCGTGTCGATAGATGTGCCAGAGGATCCCTTCGCTAGCGAAGACCAACAAGAGCCTGCCGACGGTGTCCCCGGGGATACATCAGATGACCGCAGTTCTAGTGAGGAGAGCAGAAGCGAGACTGGAGAGGTCCCAAGTACGGACGGAGGTGACCGCCAGTGAGAATCAAAGAGGTCACTCTAGAGAACATCAAGTCCTACGGGGAGAGGACAAGCATCGACCTACGGGGGGGCGTCACGGCCATCCTCGGTGAGAATGGCTCTGGGAAGTCGACGATACAAGAAGCGATCGGCTTCGCTCTCTTCGACTCACTGCCATTCAACAACAACGAGTTTGTTCGTGAGGGGGCGTCTTCCGGAACGGTCGAGGTCGTCATCGAATTCGGCCAAGGAGACGATGTCGAGGTGTACAGAGTGACTCGTTCCGCCAAACGTTCGAATTACGGCGTCGCTCGCTATGACGAGCCGACCGACGAGTGGGTGAGTCAGGATATCGATTCAAAGAATGCCTTGGTCGACTGGCTCTGTGCTCGGTTCGATGTGGACGGCAAGGACGACTTACGGAGTCTCTGGAAGTCGTGTGTTGGAGTGCCTCAGACCCGATTCCTCTCTGACTTCGCGCAGACCCCACGGAACCGGAAGTCTACCTTTGATGAACTTCTCGGCGTCGATGCCTACGAGGAGTCGTTCAAGGGCGCTCTGAAGCAGGTGCCAGATACGATCGATGCAGAGCGAGAAGACGTTCGGGGAGAGATTCAGCAGCTAACGGGAGAGGTACAGGATCTCCCGGACAAACGCTCGAGGAAAGCCGAGCTAGAAGGTCAGATCCAGTCCATCTCTACGGAGATTACGGAGACGGAATCCGAACTCACCGAGGTCGAGAAAGAGTTCGACGAGCTAGACACCGTCAAGGATCGAATTGAGGAGCTAGAGACGGATATTGAAAAGCTCGAACAGGAGATCGATGCTAAGGAGGACGCGCTAGACACCGCAAAGTCGGAACTCTCGAAGGCGCGTGAGGCAGCCAAGAAATGCGAAGAGGCAGCGGAGGGGCACGAGAAATACGAGGTGGCAAAGGACAGAGAAGAGGTGCTCAGCGAGCGGAAAAAAGAGCTTGACGCACTCGAAGATCAACTCTCGGAGCAGGAGGCCAGACTCCAACGTCTGAAGGACAGGGAGGAAACTCTACAGGAGCAGGCCGAGAAACATCAAGAGGCCAAAAAGAGCCTCGAAAAGCACGAGCAGGAGAAGGAACGTTATGAGGAGTTAGGAGAGAAGATATCCGAGCTGGAAGGCGAGCAGAAGACGGTCAACCGACTGGAGGGGGAGATAGAGGGTCTGGACGATGAGGCACACGAGACCCTACTAGAACTTCGAGAAAAAGAAGAACTCATCGCGGAGATTGAGGAAGAGGCAGAGGACGCCCCCGATGCCAATGAACTCCGAGATGAGATCGGAGACAAGCGAGCGGATCGCAAGTCGCTCGCAACCGAAAAGAAAGACATCGAAGCACATCTCGCGATTCTGCGGGATGCCGACTCCGATGCTCCCTGTCCAACGTGTGGGAAATCGTTGGATCCGGAAGATCGCGAGGAGAGAATCGAGGAGCAGGAGGCTCGGCTGAAAGAGATTGAATCAGAGCGCTCCAAGTTGAAGGAGAAGATCGAACAACTACAAGAAGAGCTAGCAGAAGCTGAACGAGTCGAGGGCCGCGTATCGAAATTAGAGATCCACCGTGAGTCGGTTGCCGAACTGGAACGCGAACTGGCCGACATCCAGAGAGAACGGAAAGAGAAGGATGAGAGAATCACTCAGCGCGAAGAGGAGATCGACACTCTGCCGGCGCTTCGAGAGGAACGTACCTCGCTCGAGGATGCGAAAGATGCGTACTACCAAGCAAAGGCCCGTGTCGATGATTACTCCGACGCTCCTGAGGAGTTAGCGGAACTCAAGGGAGATATCAAGGAGACTGTCGGGAAGATCGAGCAAACCGAGGAAGAGTTGACCGAGTACGCGGGTGTCGACGAAGAGCTGGAGCAACTCAGGACCCAGCTCGGGAAGCACGAAGAGGAGTACAAGAAGTACGAGCGGAACAAGCAAGCGGCAGAACAGCTAGAAGAGCGAGAACAAGCCGTCGATACTCTACAAGATGAGATTGATGGGCTAGAGGATAAAAAGCGAGAGCTGGAGAACGACCTCTCTGAACGGCAGGAAGAGTTTGACCCTGAGGAACACCAGCAACTTGAAAAACGGGCTGACACGCTTGACGACAAGGTAACAAAACTCGGAGTTCAGAAGAGCGAGCGAGAAGACCAACATCAGGAAGTCACCGCTGAAGTCGAGCGTTTGGAAGCCAAACTGGAGGAGCGATCTGAGAAGGTTGAAACGCTACGCGACCTCACAGCCGACTATAATTTCGCCAAGTGGGTCCGAAAAAACGTCCGCAAGGCCGGGCCGAAGATGCGAGAGGTGATTACCAGTAGGATTGGCACGCGTGCGAACTCCATCTTCCGGTCGATCCGGGGGCGCAACGCGGAGCAACTTGAGTGGACATCGGACTACGACATCGTCGTCGTAGATGCTGATGTCCGTAAGTCCTTCTCGACGCTGTCAGGCGGGGAGAAGATGGCAGCAGCGCTTGCGGTGCGGCTGGCCATCCTCGAACAGATGTCGGGACTAGGAATCGCGTTCCTCGACGAGCCGACTGCAAATCTGGACCAGCAGAAGAAGGCCAACCTCGTGGATCAATTGAACGCCCTCGACACCTTTGAACAGCTCACCGTTATCAGCCACGACTCGACGTTCGAGACGATGACGGACCATAGTATTGTCATCGAGAAACCAGAGCAGACATCGGAGGTGGTGGGTGACTGATGCCGCTTGATAAAGCCGGGGTGGCGGCTGCCCTTGACGATAATATCGACGCGATTCGAACCTACGTCGAAGATGATGACGATCTCGTCGAACGATATCAGGAGGTGTTCCGAAACCTTCCAACGATGGGGACGGCGGAAGAGCTCCGGTCGGAACTGTCGCAATACTCGTACCCCGGGGCGGTTCCAGTCGATGGGTTCGATAGTTGTGACTCACTGATCAATCACCACGCGCAGTCGGACGCGTGGGAAAGCCACGAAGCGGTAAACGACTGGGCGCGTGAGCTTTTGATGGACGTTCCGATGCTGGCGGCTGACGGGTCAGAAATCCCACCGACGACGCAGTTCAACGTCCCTCTTGCGTACGTCCAAGCAGCATGGTGTCTCAATCACCACAAACCAGAAGGGAAGCTCGAACGAGCACGCGATGGTAAGTTGTTGGGGCCGACGGACGTGACCCGTACTGGTGGGGAGGAAGGCGATGAAGAGTATCGATTCGTCGATAGCTCGTTGGTTGGGTTACATCGGTACGAACACGAAGCAGCGGTGCTCGTTGAACAAATCGAGGAGCTCGCGGCAGACTACAAATCGAACGAGTCCGATCATCCACCGATCGTCCTCTATGATGGGCCGCTAGTCGTCTCGTTCGCTAACCCGAAGCGACCTGCCGTTCGAACACGCTATCTTGAAGCAGTCAGTCGAATCCTCGCAGCGAGTCAGCATCACGAAATACCGGTCGTGGGATACGTGGCTGGGACAAACGCTGTCGAACTCTCGAAGATGACGCGGCTTCTGCTACAGGAGGATTTTGGGGGTGACCGGACCATTCCGGACGCGCGTGTACTCACCGGGATGATGAGTCCGTGGGGAGATTCGACAATCCCGTTCCTGTGTCGCCGCGATGGCAGTGTGGACGCGCTGGAAGCTTCGTACAAGGGTCAAAAGTACAGATTCGCAGACGAGATTCACTTCAGCTATCTCAAAGTCCCGCCGGGAGCTGGGTTAGATAGGCTGGAATTTCCGGGGTGGCTTCTGGATACAACTGCCCCAGATGGCTACGAAAACCTCTACGAGTACACTCTTGCAATGATTCGAGCCGAAGCAGGAGTCGGACGGGGGTACCCAGAAATCCTACAGCAGGCCGATACTGACGCAGTCCTCAATCATCAGGATCGGGAACAGTTCCTCCGGCTCCTCCAGAGCTGGGGCGAAAGGAACGATGTTCCGATCGAGTGGAACGCCAAAGCACTCAGCAAGGAGTTGAGAAGGCGATGATCCTGAATCGGACTCACCACCATTGTGGAGCAATAATCGGAGAAGAAGAGTATCGCGGTGATAGCTCAACTTATAGAGCTTCCATAAGTCAGAGTTTGCCCGGTGACCAGATCCGTTCGCACGATCCCGGTAGTGGAGCCGTCACATCCACATTCAGCATACACCACTCATGAGTTCACGATCTACAAACGACACCGGAAACGAGGCGAGCACTATTGATGACTGCCTCGCCATCGGAAGCATTGTCAATTCTAACAGTCACATGGACTACACGGTTGAGATATTCAACGAAACAGACCGTGACCGTCCACCGGAGCCCCACGAGTGTGGCTTCGGTCAACCAGTCTTCATCAACAAGACCATCGATGGTACCGAGTACATCATTATGGGAGTCATCTACGACACCCAGCTCGTGGACCCGGATCAGGGACGATCAGGGCCACGGCTCGCACAGGGCGATCAACCTCAATTCACGCCCGGATATGTCGAAGAGCGGACGACGCTCGCTGGAGTCGTCCTTCTGGGTACTGCTGAGGTAGCTGGTGACGGGACTGTTAAATCCCCGAGTCAGGAGATGCCCCGCTGGACGCTTGCGGTTGACGATGTCGTGAAACAGTGTCCTGACGAAGTCATACGAAGTTTCCATTCAAGTCCAGATGACGGCCTTCAGATTGCTTACATCGAGCGTCTCCTTGACGTGGCCGGCCCACTTGGAGCGGAGGTCACTCTCTCGATCGTGGAGCGACTCCGCGAACTGTTCCCAGAGGATCCGAATCAGCGGGTGCTAGATGTGGTCGAGAAAGACGTGCGTTGGCAGTCTTCCGTTGACCGGGGGGTGATGCGATGAGTTCCACCGACTCGACATCTTCCACAGGTAAAAGTGGAAAAGAACTCATTGGGACAGCTGCGGGACCCGGTGAAGATCCGAACGAATTCATCGTCGTGACGCCAGACGAGCAGGCAGTCAAGACGGGAGAATTCATCACGTACTCAGTCCCCGTCGAGGGAACAGACAGGGATGTAATTGCGAGAGTGTCGAACCGTGAGCAGGCTAGAGGGTTGCCAGAGACATTCATGGCGGATCCGAACGTCGCCCCGGAGACTGTTGCATCTACGCTCGGCGTTCCAACGGATGAAATCGATCTCTACCGACTGGAAGCGACGGTTATCGGCTATTACGATACGGGAATGCAGACGTTTTCTAATCCTCGTCAGCTTCCGAGTCCGGGAACACGACTGTGGACCGCCCCCAACGAGATGTTGGAGGCGATACTACCGAACCTCGGGGTTGACGAGCAGGAAGCGACTGACGCGAGCGGATCGGTTGAGCTTAGTCGCGTAAACGTGGAAGAAGGAGAAGGCATCGCTCATATGGGCTGGCTTCTCAACCGAGAGGCCAATGCCGTGGACATTCACATCCCAATTGACGAGTTTGCTGCGACTCACCTCGCTATCCTCGCCTCCACAGGATCGGGAAAGTCGTACACAGCAGGTGTTCTAATGGAGGAGATGATGATGCCTGACTCACGGGCATCGTTACTCGTTTTCGATCCTCACGGCGAGTATGGGACACTCTCGAAGATGCGTGGTGACGAGATGTTCTCCAGTGGGGGGTACCAGCCCGAGGTGGAGTATTTCGATCCAGAGAACCTGCGTATCCGCATCTCCGAGTTGAACGTTGGAGACGTGATGTCCATCCTCGATAATCCGAGCGATCGGATGCAAGAACGGTTGGACGGCGGGTGGCGGGCGATGCAACGCCGAGAATCACGGACGTGGGGTGTCGATGATCTACTAGATGAGATGCGCCAGCAGTACGGTGAGGACGACTCCAGTGTGGGTGCGCTGGAGTGGCGACTTCGACGGTCGATTCAGCGGAATAATCTCTTCACCACAGATGCGAACGTTCCACTCGACGAGTTGGTGGCCCCCGGCCGATGTACTGTTCTCCAGATGGACACCCTGAGCCGTCGCGATCAGCAGATGATTACGACCGTTCTCCTACGTCGGCTGTATCAGGCACGGCTAGCCTCGGTTCGGAATCGGGGCGATGATGACGAGTATGACGGCGAAATTGTCGAACATCCACTATTTGCCCTCTTCGAGGAAGGCCACCGATTCGCTCCTTCAGCTGGTGAGGCCCCGTCGCTTGGGATTATGCGAACGATTACGTCCGAAGGTCGGAAGTTCGGCTTCGGACTGGGAATCATCAGTCAGCGTCCCTCGAAGATCGATCAAGACGTGCTGTCACAGTGTGGAACGCAGGTGACGATGCAGATCCAGAATCCGACTGATCAAGATGCAATCAAGAATAGCGTCGAAGCAGCCGGTGAAGAAGTTCTTCGAGAACTTCCCGGACTGACTCCGGGGCAGGCTGTCGTCTCCGGAGATGCGATGAACACCCCTGTCCTAATTCAGATTCGGCCACGGTATACGGAACACGGGGCAGACAGCATTCCGGCCACCTCACAGTGGCGCAAGGCTCATGAGCGGTATCAACAACAACCAACTCGCTCTGAAAGTGCTGATATGGGCGGCGGAGAATCATCCGGCGAAGAGGATCTGTTATAATCGAAATCAAAGTGCTTACCGTTCATCTCTACTAATTCATAGCTGAGAAGTTCCGAGAGATTGAAACTCTCTATCTTTTTTCAGATTTTGACTCCGTTCGCCAGTTGGACCCATATTGCTGTCCGAATGGGGCATCCGGTAGGCAATCGTTTATGAAATAATTTCCGTGTTTTCCTTGCTCTATGAGTCCCTCTCAGCAGCCATCGCTTCCAATAACTTGTCGATATCGTAGTCCATACTTGTATTCACCACTCGAGATCCCGTACACTGTTGTCGCCAAGCAGCATAGACATGTCAAACTGGTCACGGCCGTGGATGACCGCAATCACGAGTTGGGCTTTCAATCCTTCATAGAGCATCACTCCAGCCTCAGACGCGTTGTGCTCTCCCTCGACCACGTCCTGTAGTTTCTGGACGGTATGATAAAGCCCGTTGTGTATATCGGCCAACTCTTCATCAGTCATCTTCTCAAACTGTTCTAGAAATATCCCAAGCTCTTTTCGAACATGTGGAACCATTTTAGCTGGTACATTTCGCTGAATCATCATTTCAACAGGCTTCAGGAACTCTTCGTTTGCCATTAGCTATAGATAGGGTTCACCCGCATATAAATATCACTATTATTACGTGATGGGCAGACCACTCAGTATCCAGACATTACACATGGCTACCAGTATTGTGATAACGGACAACCTGATCAATGAAAGGATGATATTGGCGGTTCAGACGATCCTTTATAATGATTCACGGGACATTTAGCGAGCTAATAAAGGGAGCAGAACGAATTAATTGGCCCCCTCGTCGCAGCCAGATACTGCTTCTGAAGCGTGGAATCATCGCTCCTCTGAGCGAGTTCCTGTGGGGTCACCTCTCTATGGGCTTTGTTACTAGGGTCAAACCATCCCTCGGGTGCGAACGCGTGATGATGGAGATCTCGCTGAGCGTACGGTTCAACGTCCGCTTGACAACGGAATTGACCGAAACTATCGAGATTAGCCAAAGTAGGCGTACTCCTGCACGTGTAACCCAGCACTTGTCCAGCCCACGTTCGTCAGCTCGTTGGCCCGTCCCGCCTCGTGGTTTTTCGCTGTTGACCGGGGGACAAACTCTACGCTATTCACCTCGACAGGAGAAAAGAGCTCAAGATAGGTCGGATCGAAATTGTCTTTTCGGTGATTGGTTGGTGCAAAGTGCCGCAAGACTCTGGATATTCGCTTTGATTGGCCAACATAGTAGAGTCGACGTGCCAGACTTCCAAGATAGTGCTTCATCGGAATACAGGTCCCATCCGCCGTCTCGACGTATTCATCTCCCTGATACTTCACGTTGTCAGGTTTTTGTGTACCGAAGTTATCGTTCTGGTGAATTGTAACGTGAGGATTTTCTTGTTGCCACTCACTTCGCTGTCTGAGTATCTGTTCGTAATTGTTGGAATAGATACTCATGGGGTCACACTCGATCGTGTAGACGATGTTTTGATTGGTCATCTGCATCCACATTTGGAATTTTGCGAGTTTTCGGATGTATTCTTGAGCTCTGTTTATTCGATACATCGTACAAACATGAGTCGATGTGGATAATATATTTAATCTATCCGCAGTGAAAGTGGATTATCTGAATAATGCTCCTGTGTAAATATGAAGCGGTAATTAGTCGGATTACCCGCTGGCAAGGAGAATTGTCAATCAAAAGATGACCAGTTTTGCAAGCATCTAGTTTCACCGAGTTTGCTTATTCTGGCGAGTCGCTTTCCAGTTCCAAGAGCATTTGTGCCTTAGCCCCGGGTTTCCATACGTCACCATCTTGCTGTACCCAATCTTTGTTTTCAAGGCGACGCAATATTCGCCAAACGCCGACTAATTCGCTTTGCTCAAACGGTAATTCGTCAAGAGAGAATTCACCTTCTGTTTTGAGTGTTGCCAGCACTGTCTCCCACGTTTCGTCAACTAACATTCAGTCTGAACTACGGCTTGTCAGTATATATTGAAGACACATCATACAAAATAGAATAGCGTGGATTAAACCAATAGGGTCGCTTAACGTAGCTCTCTGTATGGTTGACCGTCAGCAACGTATCACCGATGGACATTTCGAATATACTCAAGTCACTGGACAATGGTATCAGTGTCCTCTATGTGATTTGGTCGTGTCAGCACGGGAAGTGACTGAAACGCTCCATTACCATCGATGTCATGATTTGGAATAGTAGGGCTGATGAAATTCTCTACATGCCTTCCGATCGACGTAGAAGCCAGTTTGATATTGTATTTACAAATACCAGTGAAGAGCGGATCTCCAGAACGCGAACTCTAACGATTTCAGCGGATCCGATTAATTTCGTTTAGCAGTGACAATCTGCTACGGTGCCCGTGGAATCACAGAGATACATTCGGTACAGAGCCAACAAGAATTTTGATTTCTTGTGCCTTCTGTTGGCCACTCACACCACTCGACTGAGTATGCAACCTCATCTTCGGATATGTGGACTCCACATCGATCACATTGTACTGTATCCAAAGAGTTCATTCCTGTTACTTTATTTCGGCATTCTGGACTCACCGGGTGGTTACTGATCTTTTCGTCTTTTGTTGCGACATTACCCGTGTCTTCTGTCGTCTGGTGTTTGTCTCCCATCTCCGAGTAAGACTCGTTTATGAGTATTATACAGATGGTACGGGGTGAAAGTTATATACGATATTGTAACTCAACTATCGCTCACACGTTTTTTACGTGTTCGGCTGGATTCCAGCACAAACCAGTATTCAATCCTACGAAGCAAAAAACTGAAGTGGCAATAATCACGTTCGAAACATATGGAAGATGATAATAAACTTTCAGAGGAGTTTAGCTTGGATCTCCGAGATCCTGAAGAACTTATGGATATATTACAAGAAGACCCTTACGCTATCACCTTCGGGGATATATTTGATTCAGATTATCTGGCTGAGAAATCTGAATATAGCTCCCTAAATCAGTTTGTAAATGATTTACCTCCCGAGATCGAATTTGGTGTTGAACTAGCAGAAGTACCGATGGTTGCCTCTTTATCAAGTGACGATCCAACTGAGCAGGAACTATTGGATAAGCACGTGGCAAACAATACCTCGTTCGAAGATTGGGAAGACATGAAAGAGGATGGAATGAAACAGATGATGTCAAAGTGGGCGTCAGGTAGATTAGAAGTAAACCAATAGTATCACAATCAAAATGTTTTCTAAGTCGAATTAGCAGTGGCGGTCTGATCTTATTAATGACGGAGGGGTTCGCTAAATGCTCCAGTTGAGATCCTACCGGTAGATACCGTAGTTGTCGATTCGGGCAGTCAAGTTATAATACAGTATTCTTACATTTTATGATTGATGAGCACGTAGGGAATGTTATGATAGACTCAGATATCGGTTGGCCGGATGATCTCCGGTGTGGGGAATGTGCGAGCCCTGTAGGTGAAGATGGCGTGAAGATACATCTAGTACAGCTCGTAGTCCCCCAAGATCCAGAACTCTACGGGTGGTGCGAGGACCACTCTCCCGATACGGTACAGGAAGAACGAGATCTGAAGGGTCGCGTGAAGCGAGGCGAATTACGAGATCAGGCTCAGTCGTGGGGAGATTATGACTGACCCTTCTCTCGAGGACGCGGACATCAAAAGCAACGGAGTGAAAAAATGGAGGTGGTCTCTAATTGAGTGGGTCAATAGTCGATTTACAAACGATAACGAATAGATTGCTTTGTGCTGTGTATCTAATAAGGCTCTGTTAAAATCCTCCGCTGGTGATACATTCAACTGGTTCTGCTGAATATACAGCGCGAGTCTTGTATTAAGTTCCTCTCAGATTCGATCAGGCCGGATTGGTCAGTATGGGTGTACATTCAGCAGACAATTCTCCGGTAAATTGTTGTAATATCCGCTCGGCCGCTCAGGACGGGGAATTAAATCTTCGGGCGCTGTATATGTAGTATCGAACGGATGTATCGAGACGCGAACCTCTCGATCCAAACCGGGCTATCGGTTCTCGAATAAGTAAATGTGAGCAAGGCATGGGATCCGGATGATATTTTCGACGTACTGGCCAGCGAGGATGTCCGTC
>ERZ1034569.354-NODE-354-length-17159-cov-14.653239_pt1 | contig 17159 bp, 20 predicted proteins | sample MGYA00520706_ERZ1034569 | MGnify/ENA primary metagenome ERZ1034569 (study PRJEB33760, sample SAMEA4777722) | hypersaline lake metagenome | biome: hypersaline environment; feature: brines | place: Spain | collected 2014-08 | depth 0 m ...
AAGCAACGCTGAAAGCAGCAGAGGAGCGCAAAGCAAACGACAAACCAGTCAACACACGGAACCTACATGAAGCAAAACGAAACATAGCGTTCTACGACCACCTCCGCGACCTCATCAACGACGAAACAAGCCTGGACGAACAGTGGAAGCACAGATACCAGGATATCCTATCAACACTGCTCCGAGAGCACGACGAAGCTACCATGATAATCAACGAATCAATGTTTGACGCCGACGACGTCTTTGATAACAGACCAAGCGGCGTCGACAAAGACACCTGGGAAGCACTGACTGGTTAAGACCTGTATAAGAACAGACTAGGATGCATGCAGGCTAATACCTCGCAAAGAATGTTATCAAATATCAGGTAAGTAACATTACGACCGCAGTGACACACTGACGTCATCAACGACTTCGATGACCGCATGGCTACCACTTCTTCCTTCCCCGACATTCACTATCTTTGTATCACCGATGATGTCAGTCCCGCGTCCTTCCTCGATGTGGCCGTGCACGCAGAGCCTGGGCTGATAGCGCTCAACAATCCGACGGGCTAGCTTTGAACCGTAATGTTCTCCTTGTACGCTCTCATCAGCGTCCTCACTTGTAATCATATCCGTATTAGTATCATAAGGCCCGTTGTGCGAGACCAATATTACCTTCTTATCCTCGTGTTTTTTCCACTCAAAGGTTTTGAAAGCATTGTCAAGCCAGCGCCGATGTCGACGGTAAGGATCACTCTGCACGCGACCAGGGAAACTCGATAACGGGTAACCGATAAGGACGTAGTCACCGATTATGTCAGCCCCGTAACTGATATCTTTCACTCCTAACAAGTCATCAAGGAAGGGATACAAGTAATCTTGGTCTGGCCATGCCCAGGCATGATTTGAACTCTCAGTATCTTCTTTCTCCCAAATCGTACGATCCACATTTCCTGGAACAAAACGGACTGGGAAGGGTAAATCATCAAGCACGCCAAGCACGTGATGAGCATCCGCAAAATCCTTTCTCGTCTCAGCCTTGAACCGTTTCTTACCGATGTACTCCCACAAGGGTTTATCTTCATCCGACCCGTAGACGTGCTCAAAATATTCATCTCGAAGACGGAACGGTGTCACATCCCCACAGCACACAACCACGTCAGGTTCCTCGTCCATGATGCGTTCGCGCAGATCATCAGGGAACACCCCGTGTAAATCACTGAGAACGAACAACTTCAACATACAATCATTAAATCATATCCGGTCTTAAAATGTTCTGAGCACAACGCCATGATAACCATAGAAAGCAACCAAATCCAATCAAACCTGGAGAGCCTAATCGCACGGATTAGGAAAGGACAGACACTGGTTTATCCTACGGACACCGTGTACGGCATTGGATGTGACGCCACCAACAAGACCGCAGTTAAACAAGTCCGAGACGCAAAACAGCGTCCTGACAAGCCGATGTCAGTCATTGCCCCAAGCCAGGAATGGATAACGAAGCACTTCGATGTCGACAAAGCCGTGCAAGACGCCCTTGACGACCTACCAGGCCCATACACGTACATACTACGGGCTAAGCAACCCGTTGTAGCCGATAATGTCGCCCCAGGACGAGACTCACTCGGCGTCCGACGACCAGACCACTGGATAACAAACCTCGTCAAAGACCTAGGAAAACCCATCGTCACCACCTCTGCAAACATAAGCGGCGAACCAACAGAGAACACAGTCAAAGATTTACCAGAGGCGCTCACGGAACACGTCGACGTAGCCATCGACGAAGGCAGAATCGAGGGCTCCGCGAGCACCATAATCGACTACACCGGAGACGAACCAGAAAGAGTTCGGTAGCCAGCGGTTTCAAAAACACGGCATGACTACACCTATGTATGGAAGAACACACGTGGACAGTCGACGACGTTCTCGGCGGCGACGACGAGACAACCATCGAAGAAAACATTGACGCACTCCGTGATGAACTCACCGACTACGAAGACAGACTAGACGATATCTCCGCCGACGGCCTTCACGAATTCCTCACAACGTATGAAGAGTTACAAGAAGAACTCAGTGCGATAAACGCATACTACTCGCTCCGATTCGCCGAAAACACAGGGGACACCGAGGTCCTCGCAAAACAAAAACAGCTCTCACAACAACGAGCGGAGATTAGCAACGACTTACTCTTCTTCTTCGACTGGTTCAAACACCTCGACCAAGAGCAAGCCAGACGATACATAGGATCAGAGGAGCTCAGCAACTACGCCTACTACTTAGAAAAGCTACGAAGCAAAGCCCAATACACGAGGAGCAGAGAAGTCGAAGAAGCCCTAACGATCAAAGACGTCGCGACAAGTAACCTCAGCGACCTCTATGACACAATCACCAACGACTTCACCTACGAGTTCCAAGGAGAGGAAATCACTGAGGAGGAGCTCAAAACCTACATGCTCAGTACGGACCCAGAGGAACGACGATCATCCTACGACGTCCTACTCGGCACGTACGAAGACCACGCAACCCCTCTCACCGAAGTATACACCATGATCGCCAACGACTGGCGGAACGAAGCCACGAAGATACGCGGCTACAAGGAAAGCATCGCCGTGCGAAGCACGGGTCAAGACATCGACACCGACGCCGTCCACACACTGATGGAAACAGTGCGAGACAACCGTGGTATCTTCCAAGACTACTTCGACGTCAAACACGACATCCTACGCGACCTCGGACAAGACGTCGAAAACAACAGAGTGCACGCCTACGCACCCCTCTCAGAAGAACAAAAAGAATACGGGTTCGACGAAGCAAAACAACTCGTCCTCTCCACGTTTAAAGACTTCGACTCCAGGTTCTACAACGCTGCCAAGGAAATATTCGACGCAGACCACGTCGACTCACACCCGCGGGAGAAGAAACAAAGCGGGGCGTTCTGCTTAGACGCACCACGAGACATCCCCCCGTACGTCATGACCAATTACGACGGCACACAGAACGACGTGTTGACACTCGCACACGAACTCGGCCACGGCATCCACGACGTCCTCATCAAAGACCAAACAAAGGTGAACCGCCACCCGGTGATCCCGATGGCAGAAACAGCCAGCGTGTTCGCCGAAATGCTTGTCATGGACCGCCTCCAAGAATCAATTACGACACCGGAGCAAAACATAGCCTTGCTCGGCCGCTTCCTCGACGACCAGTTCGCCACGGTGCTCCGCCAAGTCTACTTCACCGAGTTCGAACGACAAGCACACGAAGCCCTCGGCGACGGCGCCAGCCAAGACGACCTCAACGACATATACTACGAGCTACTCCAAGAACAGTTCGGCAACATGGAGATACCCCGGATTTTCAAACGAGAATGGAACCGGGTCCCACACATCCACCACTCACCGTTTTATTGCTACGCCTACGCATGGGGAAACCTCCTCGTCCTCAGCCTCTACGACGTCTACCAAGATAGAGGAGACGACTTTATCGACGACTACATCGACATGCTCAGCGCAGGGAAGAGCGAATCACCAGACGACCTCCTCGGACGGTTCGGCTTCAACCCATCAAATCGTTCATTCTGGGAGCGCGGACTCCAAGTCGTAGAACGACGCCTCGACGACCTCAAAGACGCACACAACGACTTCAATGGACGTTGAAACAGCGTACGACAAGTTACTCAAGGAACATGGCCGCCAAGGATGGTGGCCGCTACTCACACGTCGCGACGAAGATGGATACGACGACAGCGGATACCACCCAGGTATATACGACTACACAGACACAGACCAACACCGATTCGAAGTCTATGCTGGAAGCATACTAACCCAGAACACCCGTTGGGAAAATGCAAACAAAGCACTAAAAAGACTTCTCAGGGAAGACCTCCTCTCACCTACAAGTATACTCGACGAAGACCAAGAGCAAATACAACAGGTTATCAAACCAGCCAGGTACTACAACCAAAAAACCACATATCTGAAATCACTCGCGTACTGCTTCCAAACAACAACTCACCCGACACGAAACAAACTACTCGACACAAAGGGCGTCGGACCAGAAACAGCGGACACAATACTCCTTTACGCCCAAGACGAACCCCGCATCATCGCCGACGAATACACACGGCGATGGCTCAACCAAACCAACGTGTCATTATCGAGTTACGACAACATCAAAAAGTTTTTAGACGAACGATTCCCTCGAAACACCAGAAAACGACAAGAACTCCACGCACTCATCATAGCTCACCAAAAAGATGAAACCGATAGCGCATGACTTCATAGACTACCTGAAACCACGCCTAGGTTCCTTTGAGGAGATACGTTTTCCAATGCCATCTTCCCGACCAGACCCTATGCTCGGTTCACCACACTACATCCGGAGGGTTGATGTGCGAAGCACCGACTACAGCGTGCGAGCGGGCGTAGAACTCCACGACGTTCCTCACGACAACATAACCCACAAAGAAGACGTCACCGATGCTGTAGCCAGGAGTAATCCTCCGAAGCGAGAGCAACTAACCATTCAGCACTACAGCGAACCAGCTGAACATCCCGGGCTGTGGTGTAATTTTGACTATACCACCCCCAAACATACCATCACACATGAAGAACCAACGGGAGGAGAACACAACCCGCAACGAAAACGAACGGCGAGAGAAGCCTACAAACAAAGCAAACAATACCTCCCAGATGTCGCGAAACAATCTACGAGGACAAAACCAGAACGACGACTCGACATAGTCGAGCCACGACACACGTTAACGGATGAGATCCACAAATACAAAGACGACCTGTCCAAGTTCCTCGACGCTTACATCACTCATCTTCAACGCTGACACGGTGCTCAACCCAGCGAACACGACCATTCTGAACCGCATCTCGCAAGTGACGCTCTTGCTCAGAAAGGTGACTCTCACCGCTTTTCACCTCAACAAAAGTGACCCGGTCAATATTCTTCTCATCCAACCCATCGAACACGACGTAATCAATAGGGTCGCCGAGGAACCGAGCCTCACTCACCCTGCCAGGAAACCCGGGGATGACAGGAGACATTTGCTCAGCGACCTTCCCCCCGATCACCGCACGGCTTTGCTTCAACGCCTCCTCCTTCCGTTCCTCAACGGCCTCCTCGAATCGATTACGAGAACGCAGCCACGCCCATGCATACCCAACAGCAAACGACAACAAAACCCCAGCCAATCCTAAGAATACTTCTATCAAAGTAACCATGTACAACAAATCCCGGTCGTCAAAACAAAAAACCTTGCACGCTGATCAAAATCTATCCACTCCCTCGCAGCCTGATTACTTAAACCACGCACGCCTAGCTTGTCCTATGGAACGAGACCTCGTCGTAGACACTGATCCTGGCTTAGACGACGCACTAGCACTCACATATCTCTGGGAGCACCACGAGATCACACTGATAACCACCGTAGCAGGCAATAGCTATCTCGACGAAGTCACCAACAACGCCGCACACCTCAAAGATGTCACCGACGCAAAAACACCAATCCGAGCCGGTGCGTCGCAACCCCTTGACGCCCCACAAGTCACAACGCCATTCCACGGCGACCACGGCCTCGGCGCCATCGAAACCGACGAAACAACCGTGAACGACTTCCACACCGAACAACTCCCTGACAACCCGGTCATCCTCGCCATCGGCCCACTAACCAACATCGCGGAGATGACCAGCGCCCTCCCCGAGCAAACACTATGCTTCATCCTAGGCGGCACCCTCGCAGAAGGCAACATTCACGGCGAAGAATTCAACTTCTACGCAGACCCTCACGCAGCAGACCAAGTGTTACACAGCCACCTCGACATCACCCTGCTACCTATCGACGTAGCAAGCGACCACGGCCTCCCAATCAACAAAGCTGACACGTACCAATCAAACAAACCAGTAACGCAGCGCATATGGGATGAACTCAGACGCGCCTCAGAAGACGTCCAAGCATCCACTGTCACCCCATACGACTTACTACTCGCATATCTCCTCTTCCATGACCACAGCTACAAAACAAAGTCCTACGACGCCTCCGTTCGCACAGATCAACACCGCCGCGGCCACCTCGAACTCCACGAAGGCAACGCAATCGACATAATAACAGACATAGATAACGGCGTGATGGAACACGCAGTGAAACAAACCCTAAACTAACAACGTCACACCAAACGAGGTAACAGATGCTCCTACCAGACCAAGCACTAGCAGAACGAGCAGAGACAATCCTCGAAGCCATCACATTCTTCCTTATCCCCGTCGTCCTCATCGCCACCGACACAGTCCCCTTCCACCAACGCTATGTTCTCCTCATAGCGGTCACAACAGTATGCGTCGCGGTCTACCTAACACGACCAGCCACGCCGACACTGTCACTAACACGACGAAGCCTCACCTGGCTCATACCAGCCACCGCAACCGTTATGTTCATCGCAACAACCACGGCTTTTAACGTGAGCTACGACGGTAGACTCGCAGCCTACGCACTCCTCGTGTCCGCCACACAGGAATTCTTATTCAGAGAATACCTACAAAAACGACTGACACAAGCATTCAACGCACCAACGAGTATCGCGTGCACATCTCTCGTGTTCGCCGTCATCCACATCATATACGCAGATCCTCTGACCGCTTTTACGACCACCCTGTTGTTCAGCCTCATCGTCGGCACCGCATACCACTACTCAGACAACCTCGTCCTAGCATCGCTCATCCACGCAGAGGCTAACTACCTCGCTATCAACACGTGCCTCATCGCAATACCCGGAACCTGCTGAGACTACACCTTACGGGTCAACCACCCGAACAACGACTCACGATACCAAAAGCACACACCGCTCAAACCAGACAATCCTCCGGCGATCAACACGCCTTCAACCGACACTAACACACCAGGGTTAGCCCCTGCATACGTGTACAACGCGAATAAAGGAAGACGGCCTAGCACGACGCTCACCACGTACCAATCGTATCGCATGTCCGCCATGCCAGCAGCAAAACACAAGACATCATCAGGGAAACCAGGGAGTAACAGCATCCCAAAAAACACGGGGACGCCGTATTCATCCACACGCCTATCCCACTGCGACAACGTGGACGGATCCACGACGTAGCGCAGCACGTCACGACCCCACCGGTTAGCCAACCAATACGCGACTAAACTCCCGAACACCGTGCCTATCATCGTATACGCCAATCCGAGGCCCACACCGAACAAGTACCCACCGGCTATACCAGTAGCCTGCCCAGGTAAAAACGGCACCACGACTTGTAAGACTTGCACAATGACAAAGCCGACATGCTTCCACGTCCCAAGGCCGTCAAACAATACTTGCCACGTCACAGGATCTGTTACAGGGATGTCAGCCGCGACCCTCCACACCAAAGACACCGCGACCAGGAATACTACAATGATCCCGAACCAAACATCTTCCTTGCGGACAAACATACTACCATTGAGCCCTGAAGAATTAATAACAATGACGGATTACCAGGAACTATGGACACGGGCGTCGACATCATAAGCTTCGACCTTGACAGCACGCTCATCACAGACGAGGGAGACAAACACCTCTGGAACGAACTCATACCACAAGAATACGCACAGAACCGAAACATATCACTCGAAAAAGCCAAAAAAGAAGTCTACGCCGCATATTACCACGCCGAACACATCGAACACGCCGACGAAGCAAAACAAATACACTACTGGGTGAACCGGCTCAACCTCGCAGGTAAGAAAGACTTCAACGAAGCCCTCGCCGACGCCACAACCCCCTATGACGACGTTGACGCACTCAACGATCTCAAAGAAAACCACACGATCACCCTTTTCACAAACTCTTCTCGTGGCCTCATGGAAGCAAAACTTGACCGCCTACCAGACAACATCTTCCAAAAAACAGTCAGCGCCCCCACCGACTACAACTCTAACAAACGCAACCATAAAGCATGGCTGACATACCTTGACGACCTCGACACGCGAGGAGACAACGTCATGCACATTGGCGACCGCATCATCGACGACGTCCAAGTACCAAGCCGCCTCGGCATCAACGGACGCCTCCTTAACAGAGGCGACGACCAAACCGCTGACTACACATCACTCCATGACATCCAAGACAACATATCACAACATTAAGACGAAGCTCACCGACCTGCTCACCGAGCACTACATCGCCATCACAGCAGGTCTGATAGCCCTAACCGCCATAACGCTCTGGGGTATGGGACAACAACTCATCTGCTCTTGTGGAGACGTCAAACTCTGGCATGGAGCCCTCACCGAACAAAGCAGCCAACACCTCACAGACTGGTTCACCCTCCACCACGTCCTCCGAGGCATCATAACCTACGGGTTACTACGATACTTCACACCCTCACTTTCCTTCGGCACCGCCTTCGTCGTCGCGGTCAGCCTCGAAGCAGCCTGGGAGATCATCGAGAACAGCCCGTGGGTCATCGAACGATATAGAGACACCGCGAACACAGATTACACTGGAGACGCCGTCATCAACTCAATGTCCGACATCGCCTCCATGATCGTAGGATACCTGTTCGCCTACCGGTCCGCGTGGTGGGCCTCCGTACTCCTCGGCGTAGCCATCGAAGCATTCACACTGTACATGATTCACGACAGCCTCCTACTCAACGTCATCATGCTCATCTACCCATTCGAAGCCATCAGAGAATGGCAACTCGCTGTCTGGACGTGACGAAGCTGTGAAGAGACGACCCCGGTGGGATTTGAACCCACACCATCCGGTCCGAAGCCGGACACACTATCCAGGTTATGCTACGGGGCCATGCATCAATACAAGCCGGTCAGCTTAATAAACAATCATGGTCGGCCACTCCAGAAATGCGATGAATACAGCAGGTTACGATACACGCTCCTGACACGCACCACGCCCAGATCCCTAAAGAACAAAGGAAGTCCTTTCTGATCGTCTTACTGGTGTGAAATCAAGGTATACGGCTGAGCCTCAACACCAACTACTCTAAGACAGGGTCATGGTCTTCCATCCATTCTAACGTGTAATCGATGGCGTCCTCAGCGGGCATTTCCTCAAAGCGAGCCCCTGCGGCTCGAACATGGCCGCCACCTACATCCATGCGCTCAGCGAGGTCTTGGACGTTCACACTGCCGGGCACACTTCGGTAACTCGCGGCGACCTTGTCGTTGCTCCGAGGCGTGTACACAAAACCCCAGCCGATGTCATCGACACGCTTCGCCCAGGAAACAAACATGTGAGCGCCACTACTACGCTCCTCATCGGAACAGCCGCGTATATCAGCTTCGTGGACATAGCTGTACAGCATCGTTGGCCATCCGCCGACTTCGGTTATCACAGCGTTACCCATGAGTTCCGTGAACACATGGAACGCGTTAGGGTCGACACCACCTGTTTTCTCACCGAAGCTCTCCATCTTAATACCGCCTTCGCGGACTAGGGATTCAGCCGTGGCGAACACTGAGGCGTTCTCTGGTTTGACATAGCGAAACATACCGGTGTCTCCGACGATACCCAAGAGTATGTGCTCAGCTTCTTTAGTCGACACTTCGCGGTCATCATAGCATAACTCGTAGATCATGTCCGCTGTCGCCGCCCGATCAGCTTCCACCCAGTTATGATCAAAATGATACTCGTCAGCCGGGTGATGGTCGATGCAGAACCGCTCCCCGTTCGCTCCGAGCGGCCCATCATTATTGGTGAACCGGCTTGGTTCGTTGGCGTCGAGGAAGAAAAAACAGTCATACCCGCTCGTGGCCTCGGTCAGATCATCAACGAAGTCGATGACCTCGTAGGCCTCGAACGACTCCCACCGATCACTATGTTCCGCTTCGTAGACGATGTCAACGCTGTCCAACGTGTGCTCAGTGTGATTCACCAAATACAAATACAGGCTGGTGACACTGCTAATACTGTCATCATCAGGTCCGACGTGGCCGGTGATCATGATACGAGATGCCTCCTCGACACCGTCTTCAAATGCTTGTTTGAACGCTGAATGTGTAAGACTCATAATGTTACCTCCACCACCGTGTACGAACCCGAACGTCTTAAATACGTCGCGGCCCCACTTCAATTCACTGTGGTGCGGCTTATCGCTTACAACATAGAATACTGTGAGGGCATCAGCCATGGATTCTGGGAGTACTTAAACGCAGCTCACATGCTTCGAAGCCCTCAAGGACTCGACAAACGGATGACCTCATACCTCGCTGACCAAGACCCCGACATCCTCGGACTGGTCGAGATAGACACCGGGTCCATTCGGTCACGCCGGAAAGACGAAACAGCGTTTTTCGCAGAAAGCCTTGGCTTCGAACACGTTGTGAAGACCAACAAGTACGACAGCGATGACTACTGGCATCGTCTTCTCAAAAACCTCCCTGTATTCCAATACCAAGACAACGCAGTTCTCAGCACGTACGACGTGGAAAGCGCCACGTTTCACACGTTGAGTAAAGGCGTGAAAAACATAGCTATCGAAGTCACTTTTTCACAGCCACAACCACACACGGTCATCCTCGTCCACCTCGCCTTGTTCAAAGGGGCGAGGGAGCAGCAACTCCGCGAACTCAAATACGTCGTGCAAGACGTTGACACCCCGCTCATCGTCTGTGGTGACTTCAACACGTTCAAAGAAGATGAGCTCAACCTCCTCTTGGAGGAAACACGGTTACACGACGCCTACGCAGAAGCAGACCACGCACAGCACAACACCGCGCCGACATGGAACCCGAAGCACCGGCTAGATAACGTCTTGCACACCCCTGGTATTAGCTTGGACGACTACTCGGTGCTCGACGCGGACTTCTCCGATCACTTACCCGTACGGCTGGACTACTCGGTGTTGACGAAGTGAATGACGCCGTCTTGATACGTGCCTTCGCGGAGCTCAACGGGGCGCCAGTCATCGTCGACGAGCCCGGCATCCAACCAGTCAGCGAGCGCCTCGTCGTTACCAATTGTGGCGCTCAAACCGATGAACTGCGCGTCGTTCAACCGCCGTCGTAGCATGGTCAACACGACTTCTAACGTGGGGCCGCGGCTCTGATCATTCAATAGGTGGATCTCATCGATGACCACGCACCGTATGTCCTGTAACCAGGGTGTCTTATGCCGGAGCAACGAATCCAGTTTTTCACTCGTCACAATGACGATGTCAGCGCTCCGCATCGCGGTTCCCTCACTGTCAAACTCCCCTGTTGCAACAGCGACATCCGCTTCGGGGTGCCGCTCGGAGAAGTCCTCGTGTTTCTCCGCTGCCAACGCCCGTAACGGCACAACGTAGACGGCTTTACCGAACGAGATGTTGTGGCGCATCGCCATCTCACCAACCAAGGTCTTACCTGAAGCGGTCGGCGTGCTCACAACGAGGTTCTCTCTGCCAAACAAGCCTTTATCAACGCTTTGTTTCTGGCAGGGACGGAACGACGGTATACCAACGTCTTCAAGCCAAGACACGATAGGTTCAGGGACGTCGTCGGAGAAACCCATCACATCTCCTCGACGACGCCGATGCCAAGAAGACTAAGACACTGCTCGACTTGATCCGCTACTGCAACACAGAGCTGGCGGCGAGCACCACGGGTATCTTCATCGTCGACAAGCACACGATGCTCATGGTAAAACTCGTTGAACGCCTGCGCTAACTGCAAGGCATGATTCGCGATAACACTAGGATTATATGCTTTTGCGGCACGTTCGACCCGGTCAGGGTACTGCATGAGTAACCGGAGCACGCCTCGCTCCTCCGACGAGGTCAACGTGTCAAGCCCTCCGTTAACCGGTTCTGATTTCGCCAGTATGCTTTGGATGCGAGCATACGTGTACTGGACGTAAGGACCGGTCTCTCCGGTGAAGGACAAGCTCTCCTCTGGGTTGAAGACAACGTCGCGGCTCGGATCGGTTCGTAACAAGTAGAACTTCAATGCGCCCATCCCGATCGTCTCCGCACGTCTCTCCACGTCTTCTTCATCAAGCTCATCGTATCGGTCTCGGACCTCATCCTCGGCCAAGCGTATCATCTCCTCACGAACAGTGTCAGCGTGGATCGCAGTTCCCTCACGGCTACTCATCGTCCCTTCAGAGAGTCGTAGCAAGCCATAGCTAAGATGGTGGAGCTTGTCTGCGAAGCCGTATCCAAGCCGATCAAGTATTTCGAAGAGACAGCTAAAGTGATACTCTTGCTCTTGGCCGACAACGTGGACGATGCGATCCAAGTCATAATCCTCTGCTCGATGATTAGCTAAGCCAATGTCTTGCGTCATGTACACAGTGGTACCATCGCTTCGCAAGACATGCTTAGTTCCTAAACCGGCGTCTTCCAAGTCAGCCACGACGGCCCCGTCATCATCCTCTTTGAAAACGCCGTCGTCCAAACCGTCTCGAACAATGTCCCGCCCGTCTTCCCAGATGTCGCTTTCGAACCGGTCCTTGTCGATACCCACATCGAAATCACTAAGTGTCTCCTTGATACCGGTAAGACACCAGCCTCGCATACGATCCCACAACGCCCTGACGGACTCATCACCGTCTTCCCAACGTTGCAACATGTCCTGTGCCTCATCAGCAAGAGAAGGATCCTCATCAACGAGTTCTCCGTAGCGAACATAGTAATCACCGACGAAATGATCAGGTTTCTTACCGGATGCGGCCGGTGTTTCACCCTCGCCTTCTTTCTGATAGGCAAGCATCGACTTGGAGATATGAATGCCTCTGTCGTTGTACAAGTTCTCTGTGATGACGTTATGGCCGACAGATTCTAAGATGTTTGCCGTGCTCTGGCCGATCGCCATGTTCAACGCATGCCCAACGTGTAACGGCTTATTCGTATTCGGTGAGGGGAACTCAACGACCACGGTCTCCGCGTCAACCTCAACGGATCCCCTAGCAGCTTCAAGTTGTTGCGAAGGGTGCAAGACAATGTTGACATACGGTCCTTGGGAGCGAACCGATTCAAACCCGGCATCGTCTAACGCATCCGCCATGTCGCTAGCGATACTCACAGGGCTTTCACCTCGCTCACTCGCCAAAGCGAAGCACGGATACGCGTAATCGCCCATGTCAACCTCAGGAGGAATTTCAATATCTTCAGCTACTCTGTCGGGTTCCAGTCCTGACACGTCACTTATAGCCTGTGCAACGGCGTTCACTACCATGCCACACAGTAGTCACCCCTAATGTTTAAAAGAAACTGCTCGTCACAAAGTTGTACAGTGAATTCTGAACAACCATTTGAAGCGGATGACGATTCCGCAGACGACTTAGAACAACCTGAGCACAACGACGACGAAATGACTTTCGACGACGAAGACGACGCTGGCTTTGACGCTGGCATGGAAGATGAACATGAAGAACGAGGCCGAGTCAAGTTCTTTAACGGACACAAAGGCTTCGGCTTCATCAAAGCTGAAGACGAAGAGGAATACTTCGTTCACATCAGCGATGTCCGAGAGAACCTTGAACTCGACGACAACATGCCGGTCGCCTTTGATGTAGAAGAAGGCGAGAAAGGCCCCAAAGCCGCCGATGTCAAAATCCTCCCACAAGACACGGAGCTCGATCTCCCAGACGACGTCAGCGACGACTGAGCACAGCTCGTGGCCGAACCGGTTCAGAAACTACTGAGCCACGCCGGCTACACATCGCGTCGCAAAGCCGAAACACTCATCGAAGCCGACGACGTCACCGTCAACGGTGACCTCGTCAGCCTCGGTGACACGGCAACACGCGACGACACATTACGAGTTAACGGTGAGGTCGTCGAGTACGACGACCCACGCTACCTTTCTTTTCACAAACCACGCAACGTTCTCACCACGCTCGACGCTGTCGACGACAGAGAAACAATCCTCGACTACGTCGACGTCGACGAACGCGTCTACCCCGCGGGACGCCTCGACTACGACGCAGAAGGCCTTCTCATACTAACCAATGACGGCGACTTCGCCAACACCGTCATGCATCCCAGTCATGGGAAAGAGAAAACGTATCACGTCACCGTCAACCGAGAATTTGACACACCGTTCCCACCACACACCGTCGAATTAGACGACGGACCGGTCACGTTGAACTACATCGGCCACGTCGATGGACGAACCTATGAGATCCGTATCGTGGAAGGTCGCAAACATATCGTGAAACGCATTATCCAATCATTCAACCGAAGCGTAGAACGCCTCGTCAGAACCAAAATAGGGCCAGTGGAACTCGACGTCGACCCAGGGGAATGGCGAGACCTAACAGAACACGAGATAACAAACCTCTCATCCTAGCACAACAACTTTATAATGTTACTAATAAGTAACAACAAATATGCTTGGTGGTGTTCAAGAAACGCTTGGAACACGTGTCATCACAGCAGACGAAGAAACGTCCCACGGACTCATACTCACACCTGGTTTCTCAGAGTGGACGCACAGCCTTGAAAGCCTCGGTAAAACCTTTGCCAAACAGGGATACGACGCACACCTCAAACCACCTATCGGTCAAGAAAACAGAGAACAACCCTTCTACGACGTCGAAGCAGACGCCGACCACTTCAAATCATATGTTCAGAGCATCAGCGATGAGTACGACTGGATAGGTGGCATCGGTAACAGCCTGGGCGGCATCACACAGGGAGTGACAGAAGCAAAGCATCCTGGAACGTTCGACGCCCTCGTGGCAACAACGACACCACCAACCGTTGACACCTTCATACCTCGCATAGGCATCGACGCACTTGACCACACGCCTGACGCCGTCCTCAAACACGGAAGTAACCTACTCCACCAGGTCCTCAACGCAGTGAACACTGACTACAGGAATCGAACAGGACGTCTCAGACCATACACGAAGCAAGACGATGAAGCACAGTTCGGCGCCACCCGAGTAACGAATAGCAGCGACCTCGCCAACCGGTTACGAAACCAACCTCGGACAGCCCAACTACTCAAAGGCGGCGAAGCACCAGTGCTTTTCGCCTACGGCGGAGAAGACACAATACATACAGGGACCGCAAACATGCGCCACACCGGGCACCTGCCTCAACCAGTCACAGACATGGTGGAAGGTCTCAAAGAAGACGAGAGAGACATCTTCTCCTACGTCCTACCCGAGGTAGATCATGGGTTCAACGCAAGCACTGGCATGGACGATGATTTCAACCAAGACCGTTCATACAGGTCGATTCGAAACGTGATGCAGAACTTCTTCACATCCTACGGAGGCCTATGACATTCACCGTCTACGACCTCGAATACACGGCGTGGCCTGAATCACAGGAAACCAGTTGGGGTAAGGAAAATCAGCACAGAGAAATCATAGCTATGGCGGCTATACGAGTCAATGATGGCCTTCGTGAAACAGATTCGTTCATCCGATACATGAATCCTTCTCAAGATGTGTCAGACTACATCGTCGACCTCACAGGGATCTCACGGGAAACTATCAAAAACGGGGAGAGCTTCTCCGACGCCTTACAGTCCTTCAACGCCTTCATCGACGGCGCTCCTGCCTGGTCGTACGGGAACGACGCGGTGATAATCGGAGAAAACCTGGCTCTCAACGACTGCGAGGAACTACTTCCCCCCACTCCTCTCCAAAACATCAAACCGTTTATCAACCACGCAGATCCTACCACGACCAATGTTAACTCTGGCGCCCTAGCCTCACATTACAGCGTCGACTTAGACGGAGAACAACATAACCCAGTGTACGACGCCCGGTCGATCCTCGCAGCGCTCAACCAACTCGTCCATGACGAACAACTTGACGCAGCAAGGCTCCACCGAATCTAATAAAGCCGAACACCGTTGGACGTGGTAACCAATCACCACGGTGTCAAAGAATACCTCCGCATACTGGCTGATAACACAGCGATGGATAAACTATACCTCGCCTTATTCCTTCGCCGCATAGCATACAGTCTCACCGCGCTCTTCATCCCTCTATTCCTCTACAACAACGGCTTCCCAATCTGGAGTATCTTCGCATTCTACTCGTTAGAACAAGCATACTACGTCCTCGCCATGTACCCAGTCGCAAAAGCAATGGCAAAGACCAGCGTAGTGAAAAGCTTCATAGCAGCGTTCCCTCTTGGCTTCGCATACTTCTACTTCCTTCCAAGTACCACGGCTTCCACAGTGGCTTTCATCCTCGTACCAGCTTTGAACGCGGCCTCAATGATACTCAGCAACATCGCCACCCACACGATCTTCATGGACGATGTCGACGATCAAAAAGAGGGAAAGGAAGTCAGCTTGTTCAGCAGCGTCGGCCTCGTCGCCACACTGCTCTCACCGGCGTTAGCTGGCTACGTGGCCAGCGTGGACTTCGCATCATTATTTCTTTTAGCTGGTTTCTTCCTTCTCAGCGCCGCTATCCCTCTCCTCACCACGTCCTTGTCGCGAGATGTCTCCGCAGATGATCTCTGGGAAAGGATGAAGCCATACTTGAACTTCGACAACCAGACAAGGAGCTTCGCAGGCTACGCCCTCAGCAAAACCTTAGACAGGGTGCTCTGGCCTATATTTCTCATCGTCGCCTTCGCCTCCATCATTGAATTTGGATTCATACAGACAAGCGCAGCACTGATAAGCCTCGTCGTCACCTACGCAACAGGGCTCCGCAGCGATGACGGTGATAACAACACAGTTCTCACATACAGCAATGAGTTCTACACGTTCACATACGTCGCCCGGCTCCTCTCCTTCACACCGGTTGTCGCAGGTTTACTCGAAGCCGTCCGTCGCATCTCCTACCGGGCGCTATACGTTTCGTGGAACACAGCCATGGTACGATACGCAGAGGGAACTGACACGTACGCCTTCATCGTGTCAAGGGAGATGATATACAAGATGAGCCGCGTCGTCTTCCTCCCTTTTTTCGCTTTAGCTTTCTACGCCGGCATGCCGATCAGAATCGGCTTACTCTTCGGCGGAGCCATGACTTGGTTCTATGCTGATTTCATCAACCAAAACAAAGGCTTCTCTACAGACTAAGACACAAATGAGTTAGCTTGAGAAGGTTACGAAGATTAGAAGGAGCTAGCTCTTAGCTTCTTCATCATCTGGTGCGTCTGAATCTTCGTCTTCGTCGACTTCCTCTTCGTTTTCAGACTCGTCTTCAAACAAGCCACTACCGTCCTCAAGGACTTTCAGGTTGA
>ERZ1034569.355-NODE-355-length-17108-cov-12.254735_pt1 | contig 17108 bp, 18 predicted proteins | sample MGYA00520706_ERZ1034569 | MGnify/ENA primary metagenome ERZ1034569 (study PRJEB33760, sample SAMEA4777722) | hypersaline lake metagenome | biome: hypersaline environment; feature: brines | place: Spain | collected 2014-08 | depth 0 m ...
CCCACCGGCGAGGCCGGCCTCCGCCGCGGCCAGCGGCATCGTCGCCCCGCTGTTCGCACAGCCAAGCACCGCCCCCGGTACCGCCGGCTCCCCCCCGAACCCCTCGATTATGAGGCTTCCGTTGTCCTGTTCAACCGAGCCACCGAACGCCTCGACGGCGCGCATCGTCGCCCGCGTGTCGGCGCTCACGAGCGGTTCGTGGACCGTTGCTCCGTCTCCGTACCCCGCCGCGAGGATCGCACGGTGTGTGTAGCTCTTCGAGGGCGGCGCCCGCGCCTGTCCTCCCAGCGGCGCCGGCGAAATCTCCACATCCATGCCTGGTGGTGGTCGTGTCGCCTCTTCAGGCTGTCGACCATCGCGGGCGACTCGCCTCCCGCCCGGGTCTTCGGAGAGCGTGCCACACCCCGCGCTCCCGCGGTCTGACTTGTCCGGACCGCCGGCCAGAGACACCGGAGACCAGAGCTGGCAGTTCGAGCGTCCACACTCAAAACGAGAGGTCGTCACCGGGGTGGCGGAGGTCGATCTCGCTCGCGTGGACAGTCTCTGGGTGATCGACGAGTTGGCGGTAGATGACAGCGATCTTGTCGGGGTCTATCCACCTGTCGTGGCGTCTCTGTGCTGGTGCCCCGCGTTCGACGAGTGTCTCCGGGGCTCTGGCCCCCGACGCTGGCACCAACGTTCGACCCGGGCATCCGGAGTCAGGTCGGGTCGTATCCGCCCGTTTTAATATCGGCCCGACCGTTCGAACAGGTATGAGTTTCGAGGAGATGGACGTCGACAGCATCTGGATGGACGGCGAGTTTGTCAACTGGGAGGACGCGGAGGTCCACGTGTTGACACACGCACTGCACTACGGGACCGGGGTGTTCGAGGGGGCGCGGTGTTACGACACCACCAAGGGACCGGCAATCTTCCGGTGGGAGGAGCACCTCGACCGGCTGTACGACTCGGCGAAGTTCTACGAGATGGAGATCCCGTTCAGTCGCGAGGAGCTCACCGAGGCGACACTCGAACTGATCGACCGACAGAATCTTGTCTCGTGTTACATTCGCCCGGTCGCGTTCTACGGGTACGACAGACTCGGTGTGAATCCCGACGGGGTTCCGGTGCAGGTCACAATCGCGGCCTGGCCGTGGGGTGCGTACCTCGGCGAGGACGCCCTCGAGAACGGGGTCGAGGTGAAGGTCGTCTCTTGGCGAAAGTACAACTCCGATATGATACCGACAAACGCGAAGACAACCGGAACCTACGTCAACAGCGTGCTGGCCTCACAGGAGGCCACCAACAACGGCTATGTCGAGGGTATCCTGCTGAACCAGGAGGGGAACGTCGCCGAGGGTCCCGGCGAGAACATCTTCCTGGTCCGTAACGGTGAGATATACACGCCAGGGCTGTCGGAGTCCATCCTCAGCGGCATCACACGGGAGACCGTCATCGACCTGGCCGAGGAGCGCGGCTACACCGTCCACGATGGAATGACCATCTCCCGGGGAGAGCTGTACACCGCCGACGAGCTGTTTTTCACCGGGACCGCGGCCGAGGTGACACCGATACGCTCTGTCGACGACAAACAGATCGGCTCCGGTACGAAAGGTCCGGTCACCGACGAACTGCAGTCCGCCTTCTTCGACCTCGTCGGGGACGCACCCGAGGCGTACGAACACTGGTTCACGATGGTCTGACCTCTGCTGGTCGCCCCGGTGTACGCCAGACCACCGAGTGCGCTCAACGGACAGTCCGGGCAGAGCCTCTCATACGGTCGTGCGTGACTCGTTACCGACGGGCTGTCACAGACTCCCGTTTCACGGGCTACGGGGTTCGGAACGGTGCTTGAAATACTCACGCACAACCGTATCAGCTCCACCCGCACACGGGTATGACCGGGAGCGGTCATCCTGTTCGAGGTCGGTAGCCCGGTGACCGTTCTGTTGCGGGGGGGAGAGACACACGCGGGCGTCTCTGGGAGAGCATCGACCCGGGGAACTTTTGTCGGGCGACGGTGAAACTCATCCGATGGTTGCCCCTATCGACGCCATCTTCAGTGTCGGAGTGCTCGTCGGGGTGAGCCTGTGTCTGCTGGGGTACTACACGTACAGCAGGTGGGAGGAGGTAGGGGTGACAGCGTTTGCCGTGTTCACCGCGACGCTGGGGCTCACCGCGGTAACAGGTGGGGCGCTCGGCATAACGAGTGTGACTATACTGGATGGTACCGAGGTGTGGGCGGTGGCCGCACTCGCGGTGTGGGCGTTCTCGACAGTCCCCTGGGTGGTGTTCGCGGTCCAGTACACCGGTCGGCTGGTCGAGATGCGGCGGCGGACGGCTCTGCTTCTCACCGTTCCACATCTCGGACTGGTGCTCGCGTTCGGCCGCATTCTGCAGAGCGGACAGGTCACTCTCTCGAATCTGCTCATCTCGCTCGTCATAACCTACAGTCTAGCGCTCGCACTCGTCGGGGTGTATCTGCTCTCGCGGACGACCTACACGTACGGCCAGTTTTCGGTCCTGCAGGGTGTGACACTGTCGGTTGCGCCGCTCGGGACCCTGCTGATGTTGAACGCGCTCGGGACGCTCTCGAACGACCTGGAACTCGTGAACGCAACCCTGTTCACCGGGACGTTCTCGGTAGTCGCGCTGGCGCTGGGTGTCGCGGTGGTCCACCTGCGCGTGTTCGCCGCCTCACCGGCCGCCGGAACGCTCGGCGAGCGGACCATACTGCGCGAGACAGACGATGTCGTCCTCGTGGTCGACAGCCTCGAACGGCCGCTCCGACTCAACGAGACTGCACTGGAGATACTCGGGGTGAGCCGCGCCGAGGCGTTCGAGGACGACCTCTCGACGCTACTCGGGTACGACACCGACACGCTCCGGGAGCGGGAAACGGTCTCACTGGACACTACCGAGGGGACACGGCGCTACGACCCACAGGTGTCGGTGCTCGAGCGGCAGGGACGCGAACTCGGGGCGTTGCTGGACCTGCGTGACGTGACCAACCGCGAACTCCGCGAGCAGCGTCTCTCCGTGCTCAACCGTGTTCTTCGTCACAACCTCCGGAACAAGGTGGAGGTGCTGAAAGCCCGCACCGAGGTGCTCGACGAGGATCTCGACGGGGAGTACACCACCCACACCGAGACGCTGGGCAGGACCGCCGAGGAGATCGCGGAACTGGGCCGTAGCGCCCGCCGGATAGACCAGGTCGTCGCCGAGGAGACCCCCGAGACCGATGTTGACGTGGTTGCGACCGTCTCGGAGACGCTCGACGATATCGACACGAACGGGAGCGATGTCGGTGTCGGGTTCGACACGCCGGACCGGCTCACCGTCGAGACGAACCGCCGGGCGCTGACAGCCGCGCTCCGGAGCGCGCTGGAGAACGCTGTCACGTACGCCGAAAGCGAGGTGACGGTCACGGTCGAGCGGCAGAACGGGAGCTGTACGGTGCGGATTGACGACGATGGCCCGGGTATCCCGGAGGGGGAGCTGGCCTCACTCGACAGCGGTGTCGAGACCCCGCTGCGTCACAGCACCGGACTCGGTCTCTGGCAACTGAAATGGGCGGTCACCACCCTTGGGGGTGAGCTCCTCTTCGACACGACAAACGGCACCACCGTCGAGATTTCCCTGCCCGATCGTGAACCCGGCGACTGACCGGCCACACATCGATGGCCGGGGCGGCCACACAGGCCGAACAGCCTGCTGTGTTGATCCTGTCGGCTGTAACTTCGTGGAGCGATTCGGCACCCCGGGGTACCGAAATATGCCATGTGCTTACAGCCGACAGTATGAGGGCCGCAGCGAGTCCCGGGAGTCGAGCCAGCGGGGGCTTTCTTTCCTCTATCGAATCCCCCCTCCCAGTTTCAATACAGCAAAACGCCCGGAGCCGAACTCACCGGGCGGCGAGGAACTCCCGGCCACGGCGTCGCCCGAGATCTATCAGTTGCTCGACGAACCGGGGGTTCCGGTCGACCTTCGTCGTCGAGCGGAACCGTTCGCCCATCTCGATGCGGTGAATCTCGGTTACAGAGAACTCCCCCTCGGGGAGTTTCCCGGTCTCGACCCAGTGGTTGACCCGCCGTATCGACCGCAGCTCCTGGTTCAGCGAGAGGTTGCCCGCGAGCTCGTTCCGGCGGTCGGCGATCTCCTCGACACTCGTCGGCTCGCCGTCGAGCTTCTGCGGGTTTATCTGGATCACCCAGAGTTCGTCGGGCTTTCGCGCCGGCGGCTGTTGCATCAGGTCGTCGATCGGCGGGTTCTGCGAGAACTGTCCGTCCCAGTGGAGGTGGGTATCTATCTCGACGGCTCTGAACGTACCCGGCACCGCGGCGGAGGCGAGCACCGCCTCGACGGTCACCCCCTCGTTGACGAACGTCTCGAACACGCCCGCGTTTATATTGACCGTCCCGACGACGAGGTCCGGGGCGTCGCGCTTGCACATATCCGGCACCGCCTCGAACTCGATGTGTGTCTCGAGCACCTCGCGGATGCGCTCCTTGCCCAGTTCCTGCCCCGGGATCTGGTAGGGGCTTACTGTCGGGACCGGCAGCCCGCTCGCCTCGAACTGTGCGAGACCTGTCAGCCAGGCGTTCAGCAGACGGTCACCGGATCCGGTTGCGGACAGGTCCTCCCAGATATCGCCCAGGAGTCCGGCGGCCGTGTCGGCATCGCCCGAGACCAGCCCGTACCAGGTTGCCAGCGCGTTGAACGCGCCGCCGGAGGTGCCGCTGATACCGACGAGGTCGTACTCCGCCTGCCAGTCACACTCCTGTAGGAGTGTCTCTAGCACACCGGCGGTGAACGCGGTGTGGCTCCCACCGCCCTGGCAGGCGATCGCGACGTTTGTCGACTCATCGGTCGTCCCGCTGTGTCCGGGCATGACTCACTCGTAGGTGTGTGTGTACCCGCCGTCGAACAGCAGGTCCGCGCCGTTGAGATGGCCCGCGTACCCCGAGAGACCGAAGACAAAGAGATTCGCCACGTCTGTGGGGGTCATCATCTCCTTTGTGCGGGCCTGACCCAGCATCACGTCCTCGACCACCTCGCGCTCGGAGATGCCGCGTGTCTCGGCGGTGTCACGGATCTGGTCGACCATCAGCGGCGTCAACACGTAGCCGACCGAGACCGAGAAACTCCGGAGATCACCCGCCCCTTCGGCGGCAATCGACCGGGTTAGTCCGCGTAGACCGTGTTTGGCCGTTATATATGGTGCCTTTGCCTGGGTCGCGTAGTGGCCGTGGACCGAGCACATATTCGCGATTGCGCCGACCCCGTCGTCGGTTGCCTGAATGTGTGGAATGGCGCGCTTGGCGGTGTAGAACGGGGCACGCAGCATCAGGTCCAGAAGCAGGTCGTACTTGTCCATCGGGAACTCCGCGACCGTGTCGATGTGCTGCATCCCGGCGATGTTGGCGACGTATCGCAGGTCACCCTCCTCGGCGGCGGCGTCGACGACCGCGTCAACATCGGTATCGTCGGTCAGGTCCGTCTGGACCGGGTGGACACAGCCCGGTGTCCCGAACGCCTCGGTGAACTCGACAGTCCGGTCGAGCCCCTCATCGTCGATGTCGGCACCGACGACGGTGAGACCGTTCGCGGCGAGTGCGACCGCTGTTGCCTGTCCGATACCCGACGCGGCGCCTGTCACGAGCGCCACACTCTCCCCGGTGAACCGCGGGTCGTCCAGCACGAGCAGGTCCTCCGGGGTCAACTCCGGTGTGCTCACCTCGAACTCATCGGTCATACACCCGCTTTGAGGGCGACACTAATAAACACGTCTCGACGGGGAGCAGACCGGACACAGACGAATCGAACCTCCGGACGGGATACAGAATCAGAGCCAAATCGGAGCACAGGCCCGACACGGAATCAGAGTCGGAACCGGTCCAGCGTTCAGGGCCAGTCGTCGTGGGTGTCGTCCTGTGGCTCGACCGGCGCGGTCTGTGTCTCGAGCTGCCAGTCGGCGGCGTCGGCGGCGGTTTCGAGGTCGACGTACTCCCAGTTGGTCTCGTCGGCGAGCGTCCGGTCACCCTCGCTGGTGCCGACGAGGACGTACCGTTCGCTGTCGAACTGTGTCCGAACGTTGACCAGACTCTCCTCGCGGCCCCGCGGTCCCGAGAAGAAGTCCTGTCGAATCCGGTGTTTGCGCGTGAAGTTCGTTACCACGTACGTCGGCTCCGCCGAGATGACTCCCACGTAGCTCGTCCACTGGCGCGCGTCGGTGAACACCGCCTCGGGGTCCGCCAGGGTCTCGAGCGCCTCCAACTCGAACGCGAGGGTCATGTCATCACTGCCGCCGTTCATAGCTCGACCTCCACGGTACGGAAAAAAAAGACCGTCGGTCCGGTATCTGTACCGCTCTGACAGCGTTCTACCGAGATAGCAGGCAGAGTGCCTCGGGGTCGTACGGAAATCGAAGATTTTCGTGATGAACGTTGGACAACGTCCAACGAACCTGCGAGCGGGCGATGCCCGCGAGCACCTGACGAGAGACTTCGTCTCAACCACTTGACCCCGGAGCAGTTCACCCGGCGACCGTTGTGTGTCTCCGTCGTGGACGGGGAGTCGTGCCGACCTTCGACAGGGTTTTTATACCAGCATACATTTGGGGGAGTTATGACCGGTGGGGCACAGGAGCAGTCAGGGCGGCACGTTCCCGGTGACCCGCGGGCGGAACTGGCCGAGAAGATAGCGGGTGAGGTGGCGCTCAGCGAGCAGCCCGGTGCAACTCTAAAGAAGTGGCGAACCGAGTTCGAGGTCGCACAGGCCGACCTGGCCGCCACACTCGATGTCTCGCCCTCGGTTGTCTCGGACTACGAGGGCGGGCGGCGGACGAACCCCGGTATCGGGGTCGTCAGGCGGACCGTCGAAGCACTGCTCGATATCGACGAGCGCCGCGGCGGCGAGCACATCCGGCGGTACGCCCGCGTGCTCTCCGCAGGCTTTGACAGCGACGCGGTCCACGACCTCCGGGAGTACGACTCGACGGTCCGGCTGGAGCAGTACTACGACACCATCGGCGCGACACAGCTGGTGGACGGTGACCGCGAGACGATTGCGGGCCACACGGTGATCGACAGTATCGCCGCCATCCGCGAGCTTTCGGGCGAGGAGTTCTACGACCTCTACGGCCGCAGCACCAACCGGGTGCTGGTGTTCACCGGCGTGAGCCGCGGCGAGTCACCGCTGGTCGCGCTCCGAGTGGTTACCCCCACACCACACGCGGTCGTGCTCCACGGTATCGACGAGGAGTCGCTCTGGGAGCACGCCCCCGCGCTCGCCCGCCGTGACGGCGTCTCGCTCGCGGTCTGTGACACCAGACTCGACGAGATGCTCGAGGCCCATACCGAACTTCCGTAGCTCGGACTGTCCATCCGAACTGTCCCTCTCTCACGCACGCATACCTGTGTGTGGACCTCGGGGAGTACGGCGAGAGCCCGGAGAGTACGGTCACCGGTCGAGCCGTGGAGCTGTCAGCCGGTAGTCCCGTTGTCGCCGCCTGGTTCCCCGGACTCGTCCGAGTTCCCACCGTCGGTGCTGTTCCCGTCTCTGCCGGTGTTGGTTCCGTCGTCGTCGGTTCTGTCCCTGTTATCACCGGTCTCGTTTCCCTCGACTGGGTCCTGACTGTCGTCGAAGAACTCGAGTTCCGCGAGCACGACGAGGGGGCCGACCAGGAACAGAAGCGCCATCACCGTGATACCGAGACCGAACCGCAGAATAGGGGAGTCGGGCACGAGCGCCTCCCAGAACCGCGTGAGCGGCCCCTCGATTCTCAGCCACACCCGATAGTAAACCCGCAGAATATAGACGAGAGTGAACACAGAGAGAACCGACAGTATCAGCGTCGTGACACCGAGAACAACCGGTTCGGGTGTCTGCTCGACGGTATCGGCCCCCTCCTCGACCACGGCGTCGAACTCCCCAGGTGCGAGGACGGCCGCGAGACCGGCGAGCACGACCAGTCCTACCAGAGCAACTAACAATCGCCGGGTCATATCGGTGGTTCGACCCACAGCAATATGAACTACCGTACACCGCGTCACAACACACCTAGTCAATGGGTCACGGCCAGCAGTGCCGCCACATGAGTGCGCTTTGAACCCACTCCTCGAGTCCGCTCCGACCGCCGTGACGAACCCATGGTGACGGGAGTAGCCCGGTTCCCACCCACAACAGAAACCTGTTGTCTCTCTCGGCCATTCTGACGGTTTCCGTACGCGGGATTGTCTGTACTCCCAACGGTGTCTCGTCAGTTCCTCACATCCAGCCGGTTCGGAGTGATGTACTCGACCTAGTCCTTCTGGGAAAGTTCTGCGACAGTGCAGTTGTGTATCTGGGAGTCCTCGTCGACGGCGTAGGTGTACAAACTCTCCAGGTGTTCTGCGGCGTCTCCAAGACTGTCCGCCAGTTCGGCTAGGTCCGTCTCAGAGATGTTCTCGTGGTGCCCGACAGAGACACTGACGGTATCACTCTCTGTTGGTATTGTCCCGGAAGGGGTCCGGGTCACCACTCCGGAGCGTCGAGTCCGGCACGCTCAAGCAGGTCCTTCCAGCGCTGCTGGACGGCGAGTCGGGAGACGCCGACGGCGTCGGCTACGGTGCCCTGCGAGCGCTGGTCGCCGGCCACCAGTGTGCCGACGTACAGGGCGGCGGCCACCGTGGCAGGTTTCGAGCGGTCCTGCTGTGGGACCCCCGAGAGAAAGACATCACGTGCGCACGACCGGGCATCCGTGCCGAGGTCGAGTCGGTCCGCTGCCGTTTCGAGGTTGGTCAGCCACTCGGCGTTGTCACGCTCGTCGCGCGCCCGATACATGGACGTATATAGTCATGGAATCATAATAAACCCTTGTCCGGGAACGAAGCGCTCTTTATATCGGTTGTACAAGGACCATCTACGCGCGGGTGACCGAGCCAGGCCAAAGGTGCAGCGCTTAGGACGCTGTCCCGTAGGGGTCCGCCGGTTCGAATCCGGTCCCGCGCACTGACTGAGTGTTTCGAGCGTAGCGAGAAAACGAGGTGAGCAAAGAGCAGGACACACGCGACAGCAGGTGTCCCCACTCAGCCGAGGGTCATCCCGTTGAGACGGCGAGCGGCGAGATTCAGAGCGACAGCCCCGGTGAACAGTGCGGCGAGGATGGTCACGCCGCTGCCGGCGTAGACGGCAACCGGTGGGACCCGACCGGCGAACGTGATGACGAGCGCTGCCGGGGCCACGAGCAGACCGAGGAGCAGAGAGTGGGCCGCGATGGCAAACTTGCTCGGTGTTATCGGTCCGTCGACCGACTGCTCGAGCGCGCCGACACGGGGCAGGACGAGTCCGATTGCGATAGCACCGGGGACGACACCGAGCAGGACAACGACGCTGATGATGAGTGCTGGCACCGTCAGCCACAGCGGTCCGACGAGGACCCCGGCGAGCAGTACCACCGCGGCGGTGACAGGGATACCGAGACAGACCGTCGTCAGCGCGTAGCCACGAACGACATCACGCCCCGGGGCCGAGAGCAGGTGAGTGAGTGTCTCGTCCTCGGAGGAGAGCGGGTTGAGACCGACACTGACGGTGGCCATCCAGACGGTGTAGAGACCCATAAACAGCGGGAAGAGGGGGATATCGGTTCCCTCGGGGTCGACGAGGGCGAGACCGACAATCAGCGCGGGCATCGCGAGCAGGCCGAGCACGAGTGGCCGTCGCCGGGATTGGAGCCAGAGTCGCCAGGCAACGGCACGTGTCGGACCCGTAACGCCGAGACGACCGAGCAGGTCGTCGATACGGGTGCGCTCTGTGCCCGCTCGCTCGCGATTGCCCCCGGTGAACCAGCTCCGGAGAGCGAACTGCTCGATTGCGACCGCCAGCACGAGCGACCCGACGACACCGCCGACGGTCGCCCAGACCACAAGCGTCTCGTCCGCCGCGACCCCCGGGACGCCCATGATGAACGCCTCACCGAACGCGGCAACCGGCAGGTGCGACAGCACTGCGACACTCTCCTCGAAGTACCCGATACCCACCGACACCACGAGCACCCCGACACCTCCGAGCAGGACGCGCCCGGTATCCCCGGGACGGATACCTGTCGCCGCGACGCCGAGACGGGCCGCCATTCCAGCGAGTTCGGCCGTCAGGAAGAACACGAGCAACGCGACGAACGTGAGCGGGTTACGGGTCGGGGCATCGAACCCCCAAGCGAGGGCCAGCGCTGTTGCGAGCACGAACCCGCCGAAGATGGCAACCCGCCGGGCGTACTTCCCAAGCATCGTCCCCCACAGCGTCGGCCGGAGACCGGCAGACCGGAGCAGAAAGGGGCTCCCCTGGACCGAACGTGCCGCTGTTGGTGTACCGAGCGCGCCAATCGCGGCGAGAGCGAGCCAGAGTCCAGCCGCGGTGCCCTGGATCATCTCTCTGAACTCCGCCGGGTCGACCTCGGAGGGGACTGTTCGGGCATCGCCCAGGACGACGAACAGCCAGATTGCGACCAGTCCGCCGGCCCGGAGCGCGAGTGTGCGCGGGTTGGCGATTGCACGCCGCCAGCCACGGAGCAGATACAGACGTGCAACGAGGAGACTGTCACGGAGTGTCCTGCGGTTCATTCGTCGGTCAACTCGATCACCGCGGTTTCCAGGTCTGCCCTGTTCTCGACCCCATCGACCAGGTCGTCGGGCTCGTCCTCCGCGACGAGCCGGCCGTCGGCGATTATCCCCACCCGGTCACAGATCACCTCGACCGTTGCGAGGTCGTGTGACGAGACGAGAACCGCCGTTCCATCGTCACTGACAGTTGCGACTAGATCCGTGACAGTCCGGGTCGCCTGCGGGTCCAGCCCGTTCAGCGGCTCGTCCAGCAACAGCACCGCCGGGTCGTGGAGTGTTGCCTGTGCCAGCCCGAGTCGCCGGCGCATCCCCGTTGAGTACCCCTCGATGCGCCGGTCGGCCGCGTCGCCCAGACCGTACCGTTCGAGCGCCTCATCGACCCCGCTGTCGTCGAGTTGCCGGAACTGTGCGGCGTACCGGAGCTGCTCTCGGCCAGTCAACTCGTCGTACAGCGGCGCCTCCGCGGGGAGGTATCCGAGCACGTCCGTCAGCTCCCGCCGATGGGTGGTGCTGGTCCCGTCGATACGGGCACTCCCCGCGTCGGCGTCCAGCAACCCGGCGAGCAACTGTAGTGTCGTTGTCTTTCCTGCTCCGTTCGGACCGACGAACCCGTACACCGTCCCGAACGACACAGAGAGGTCGAGCTCCGCGACCCCGACAACGTCTCCGAATCGCTTTGTCAGCCCCTCCGTCTCTATCGCGTCCGTCATCACCTGTACCGTTGGACAATCGAACACAAATAGTTTGTCGAGGTGTGTCTCCGGTGGCAATCCGGGTCGCAGGCGCGTGTCGAACCCCGGGTCCTGGTTCATATTCTCACGATCACGTGCGGGTGTGTCCACGGGGAATAAGTGGTCGGGTCTGCTGTGTGGCGGTAGATGGACGGCAACGACCGCTCGATAGCGGCGTTCACGATGCTGGGTCACGGGCTGGTCCACTGGTTCGAGATGTCGATACCGATCTTCCTGGTCGCCTGGGGCAGCGCGTTCGACGCCTCGCTGGTGCTCCGTGGGCTGGTGGTCGCGCTCGGCTACGCGCCGTTCGGGTTGGGTGCAGTTCCGGGGGGAATGCTCGCGGACCGCTACGGGCCGCGGCGGGTCGTGCTCGCCTGCTTTGCTGGCATGACCGGCTCCTTTCTCCTGCTCGCGGCGGCGAACTCGATGCCGACAGTCGCCGCCGCACTCCTGCTGTGGGGCGCGGCGGCCAGCGTCTACCATCCGGCGGGAAACTCACTCATCTCCACCGGCGCGAACAGCCGCGGAACGGTGTTCGCCTACCACGGGATGGCCGGCAACATCGGCCTCGCGCTTGGGCCGTTCACTACGGCGACACTGCTTATCTTCCTCGACTGGTCGGTCGTCGCCGTGCTGGTGGCCCTGCCCGGACTGGTCGCGCTCGCGTACGCCTGGCGCGTCGAGTTCGACTCGACGGCGGCAACCGACGACGCCGAGGCCGGTGCCGGCACACCGCTCTCCGTGCCGACGATGCTCACCAACAGCCGTCAACTGTTCGCGAGTGCGTTCGTCGTGGTGTTCGCACTCGTCGCCTTCGAGGGGTTGTTCTACCGGGGTGTGCTGACCTACCTGCCCGAGATACTCCAAGACCTCGACGCAATCGAGGCCGTCACCGGCGGTATCGAGGGCATCGAACCCGGCGATTATGTCTTCGTCGGCCTGCTCGTTATCGGCATCGCCGGCCAGTACGTCGGTGGACGGCTCACCGAACGGGTTGCCGTCGAGCGCGGTCTGCTGGTCATCTTCGGGCTACTCGCTGCCCTGGTGGTCGCGTTTGTTCCGGTGGCAGCGCTCGGTCTTGCCCCGCTGCTCGTGCTCTGTGGGCTGCTCGGCTTTTTCCTGTTCGCGATTCAGCCGTTCTACCAGGTTGCGGTCGCCCTGTACACGCCGCCCGACACCCGCGGTCTCTCGTACGGGTACACGTTCCTCGCGGAGTTCGGTATCGGCGCGACCAGCGTCGCGATTGGCGGGTTCGTGCTTGGCGGGTACACGCTCGCGGCGTTTTTCGCCGTGCTCGCGGGGTTCGCCGTTGTTGCCGGTCTGCTCGCTTTGCTCCTGCTCGCCGGCGGCGACCGGTTCACCCCCGAGAAACAGCCCGAAACCGCCGACTGACGTCGCTACCCCTCGTACTCGTAGAACCCGCGGCCGGTCTTTTTCCCCAGATCACCCGCCTCTACCTTTCGCTTGAGTAGGTATGCAGGTCTGTACCGGTCACCCAGTTCCTCGTGGAGTGTCTCGCTCGCGTGGAGCACGACATCCAGTCCGATGTGATCCGCGAGTTCGAGCGGTCCCATCGGGGCGTTCGTGCCGAGTTTCAGCCCCGTGTCGATGTCCTCCTTCGTGGCGACCCCCTCGTCGTAGGCGCGGATTCCCTCGTTCACCCAGGGCATCAGCACGCGGTTGACGACGAACCCGGGCTTGTCCGCCGACTCCCAGGTGGTCTTTCCGAGGTCCTCGGCGAAGGCGTGTGCGAGTGCCACCGTCTCGGCTGTCGTGCGCTCGCCGACCACCACCTCCACCCCAGGCATCACCGGTACAGGGTTCATAAAGTGAACGCCGACGACCTGTTCCGGACGGTCGGTCGCCGCCGCAATCGAGGTGATCGAGAGCGTGCTCGTGTTCGACGCGAGCGGGACCTCGTTCCCACACACCCGGTCGAGGTCGCCGAAGATGTCCTGTTTCACCTCGAGGTCCTCGACTGCCGCCTCGAGGACGATGTCCGCGCCCGCGAGGTCGTCCAACTCGGTCGTGCCGCTGATACGCCCCTGGACGGTCTCCACCTCGGCGGTGTCGAGGTCGTCGTCGCGTGCTAACCCCGACTGTATCGACTCCATCCCCTGTCTGACGTAGTCGGTGTCGACATCCCGCAGGACCACGTCGTACCCGGCAGTCGCGGCAACCTGTGCGATACCGCTCCCCATTGTTCCGGCCCCGACGACACCGACGGTACCGATGTCTGTGAGTTCGCTCATACGCGTTTGCTTGGGAGGCTGGTGTATAGGCCTGTCGTCAGTCGACCGAACCCGACGGTAGACGATGAGGGGTCCCCCGAAGCTGGACCCCTCGAACCGGGCACGCCGATAGCACCTCTGACTCGATGGCCCCGGACAGTTCTCGGACGCACGGTCGACACGCGGCCGTCACTGCCCCCCGCGCCACGGACTCGAATCTGTATATCATTATGCGGTTTACAAGCGGTACGAGGCGAATGCCACGGGGCTTGACCCCGAGGCATTTCACAGAGGTGTACCGTCCGAGCCACGTAACACATCAGACAGTTGTAGCGGAGTTTCGGTTAGAGCACGTCGGGAAACGAGGCGGAGATCGACACCGAGTCGGAACGTCCGAGGGAGGGATTCGCAGCCGACTGTGTCCCGAACTGCCAGGAGACAGTTCCTCGGGACGGACGTGCCGTTGTCACGGCAGAGCGCCTCCTCCAGGCAACCCCGCAACTCTGCTCTCCCTGTGGAGAGGGCCGGACATGGTTCCGTGGATAACCAACCCATTATAAAACCCAGTCGAAGTATGGAATCCAAGTTCAGAGATAGGGGGTTACAGACTGTCAGTCCCCGCGAGAGGTCGGTCGGGGACTGTCGACGCTCACTCGGGTCGGGAACGCAGCTTGAGCGGCGACTCGAACTTTTTTTAGATGGTTTTCTAATATCACACTCTGTCAGTGCCCTACAGAATCGGCGTTGTGGGGTATCAGATATACGCCTAAGTGCCCTTAGACGTGCGACTGATATTATCGGTCCCGAACCCGCACGAACGGACTCGCAACCGCCACGTGCAGTTGTTCTCCGGTTCTTTTGTTCGGTTATCGCTCCAGTTCGAGCGATACGTCGGGCGACACCCCGTGGCATCCCCCACGGCCAGTTCGCATCGTCGCCGCACAGCTCGTCGCGGTGTCGTTACTGCCGCGGTGCTGACGGAGACACCTGCAATCGCCGGGTTCTCTCTTGTCTGCAGGCCCCGAGTCCGAACGGCCCTCCGGGCGCCCGGACTATCATCTCAACCTGTCTACCGTTCTGATGAGACTGCCGTAGATTTTAGATGGGTTTCTAACATCAGACTGAAGTGGGTTCGAGAACACGAGAGGATGTGGGCGACACAGAGCGTGACACATCGAGAACGGTCGTGCAGACGTACGTCCCGGCCTACCAGCGCGAGGAGTGGGACGAACACGCGGAGCAACTCGGAATGAGTCGGAGCGAGTTCGTCAGGTCGATGGTTCAGGCGGGTCGGCGCGGGTTCGGTGCCGACCCGGACCCCGCTGGCGAGGAGACCAACGAGGTGACAGCCGGATCACTCGACGAGCGTGTCCGCGAGGAGCTATCGGCCTCGGGACCGCTCTCCTGGGAAGAACTGCTCGCCGCCCTCACGGGTGACATCGAGTCGCGGCTGGAGGAGAGTCTCAAACGGCTGCAGTCCGAGGACGTCCGGTACAGTGGCCGTCGGGGCGGCTACGTCCTCACGGACGGTGAGAGCGAATGAGCGAGGGAGAGCCCGGGGAGCGGGTCAATCGGAGGGCTGTCCCGGACGACCACGTCGAGTACTTTCTCGAAGATATCACCCGGCAGGGGAAGTCACCGCGGACCCGCGAGGCGTACGGGCGCGTCCTGCGGGAGTTTCGCTCGTATCTCGTCTCCCGCGGTCTCGGTCTCGAAACGGCAAACCACCGGGACTGCATGGCATACATCCACCAGCTCCGGGGCGAGGTTGGCGAGAGCACCGTCGCGACGTACGCCTCTTATCTTCACCGCTTCTACGAGTACATGGCCCGCGTCGGTGCCTTCGAGGAGAACCCGATGGTGGTCGTCTTAGAGGAACTCGACGAGGAGATATCCACGGATCCCGCCCGGCGCGATATCTCCGTTGCCGAGATGCGCTCGTTCGTGGCCGCTGTCCGACACCCGCTCGACAGGGCGGTGGTGCTGACACTGCTGAAGACCGGTCTCCGGGCGGGTGAGCTCTGCAATCTCGACACACGGGACCTGTCTCTGGCCGATACCGCACTCGAGACCCCACACCGGCCCCGTCTCGATGGCCGACCGGACTCGCTGTACGTCGACAGCACACCGGCCGCCTCCGAGGTGTACAACAGTGAACGCCGGACCGCCTCGAACAAGCGCGAGCGCGCCACCGTCGTTCCCGTCGATAATGAACTCGCAACCGTGCTGGAGCGGTGGCTCGCAGTCCGTCCGGACAGCCTGTCCCCAGCGAATCCGCTGTTCACGAGCACCGGCAACCGGTGGGGCGAGCGGCTCACACCCGATATCGTCCACCACATCGTCACGAACCACGCCCGCGACACGGGCTGGTACCGGGAAGGCGGTGGCCCTGAGGAGAACGTCACACCGCACTACTTTCGTCACTTCTTCACCACACACCTCCGTGACCGTACCGGTGACCGCGGTGTTGTAAAGTACCTCCGCGGTGACGTCGCACAGGATGTCATCGACACCTACACTCACGACTGGGGCGACCGGGTCCGGACTGTCTACGAACAGCAGATCTACTCGATGCTCTGATAGATCCACGGGACGGCCGTCGATAAATCGTATATCGCTATATCGATTGACGCCGTGTCCGATAGAGGGGATCGTCGGCGGGGTCAACAGTCAGCTGTGACAGACGGCTCAGACACCGGCGGGACCCCTCGGAGCCCAGCCCCACAGAGAGTTCACCGCCAGGCAGGTGGGAGTCGGTCTCGCCTGAGAGCCGGGTGGGTATGAAGGCAAACCCACTTGTCTCCGACGCGCCGAAATCGGGTATGGTTGTTCCGCTGGAGATGAACTGGCGGCACCTGCTGTTCGAGAGCTGGCCGGTCGACCCGGGGATGATGGCGACACGTCTCCCGGCCAGTCTGGAGCCGGATACACACGACGGGTCGGCGTGGCTCTCTGTTGTCCCGTTCAGGAACAACGCTGTCCGGGCGAAGGGTCTGCCCTCCGTGCTCGGGGTCTCGCTCCCCGAAATCAACGTCAGGACGTACGTCACCAGAGATGGGGTCCCGGGGGTCTACTTCTTCAGCCTCGACGCCCAGGGTGTCGGCGGTGTGGCCGGTGCACGCCTGTTCCAGCATCTCCCGTACTACTACGCCCACGTCTCGCTGGACCGGACCGACGACGGATTCCGGTTCGGGAGCCGTCGGTACCACCCGGGGACACGGCCGGCCCACTACGAGGCGACATATCGGCCGACAGGCGAGCAGTTCGAGTCCCGGTCGGACCCGCTAGTGGAGTTCCTCGTCGAGCGCTACCGGTTCTACAGAGATAATAGGCAGAGTGCCTCGGGGTCGTTCGGAAATCGAAGATTTCCGTGATGACGAGAGACTTCGTCTCTCGAACCACTTGACCCCGAGGTACTTCACACGGAGGCCCCGGACGGGACACTGCACTACGCGACGGTGAGTCACGAGTCCTGGACGCTGTACCTCGCCGAGGCGACTGTCGAGACCGACACCCTCCTGCGTGCCGAGGGGTTCGAACGTCCCGACGAGGAACCGGTGTGTTAC
>ERZ1034569.356-NODE-356-length-17107-cov-11.207307_pt1 | contig 17107 bp, 17 predicted proteins | sample MGYA00520706_ERZ1034569 | MGnify/ENA primary metagenome ERZ1034569 (study PRJEB33760, sample SAMEA4777722) | hypersaline lake metagenome | biome: hypersaline environment; feature: brines | place: Spain | collected 2014-08 | depth 0 m ...
GGTCGGTCAGCGACGGCTCCGTCTCCCCGACAACGAGGAGATCGAACTCGTGAGCTAACTCGACGATCGCAGTCCCCGGGTCGTTGGTCGTCGCGAGTCTCGTGTTGATCCGGGCACGGTCGATACCGGCCTCGACAAGCCGACCGGCCGCATCGTCCAACAGCGACTGACCGTACTCTCGCTCGTCCGCGGTTGTGGCGTGAAACAGCGTCGCGGTCGTCTCTTCACGCCGGAGGAGATCCGCCACGAGCGAGAGGATACGGTCCAGGTTGTCGTCGCCTCGAAGCGGGACGAACACTCGCTCAGTGGCGGTATGGCTCCCGGGCAGGAGGATCGCATCACAGTCGTACTCTTCGGCGGCGCGGTCGACCGTCTCGTCCCGGTCATGCGTGAACACGACGCGCTGGGTCACATCACGGTCGATCGTCGCGGCGAGTTCCGCCAGTCGCCGTTGCGCATCGTCCTCGTGGTCCGCTTTGAGTTGCGCCGGCGGCGCCTGATCCGGGACCGGATAGTAACCAAGCAGGACGAGGTGTACCGCGTCAGAGACTGTGAGTAGGTCGGTATCCGGGGCTTCAGTGGTCGACACATCGACTGGAACAAGGACTGTCGACCCGTCACCCAGAGGCATATCCGATGACTAATGCTGCGAGGGTTATAATTGTGGCCGCAGGCGTCTTTGGGTCAGGGTTGGCTGCATCGACGAATTCCGACCATCAGTGACGAACATATCGAAACTGCCGGGGATTCAGCTGCTCGCCTCGCTTCGATTACGTCTTAGCCTCCTGCATCGGTGAGACATCGAACTGCTTGAGGAACTGTTGGACCGCCTCATCCGTGCCGACGATGGTAAGCCGCTCGTCGCCGGTGAACCGCCGCTGCGGGTCGACCGTCCCTGTGAGCCCTGTCTCATCCTCAACGGCGATTACACGACAACCCGTCCGTTCATAGATTCCTGACTCGGCAAGGGTTGAGCCGGTGAATGGGTCAGAGGGGACCTGGATGAGCCGGATCTGGCTCGCTGGCGCGAGAACGTCCTCTCCTCGGAGTTCCTTGGCAACCATTCGCGCGCTCACTCGGGGGACGGAAAGAACGTAATCGGCGCCTGCGTTCAGTGTCTTCCGTGTGGCGTCGGTTTTGCTGACTCGCACCAGTATCTCGATGTCCTCATTCAGGGACCGTGCTAACACCGTGGTTAGCAGCGATGCAGAGTCATCTGGGAGACCGACAATAATTGCTCCCGCGTTCTCGACTCCTGCCTTCATGAGGACTTCTTCTGACCCCGCGTCCGCCACGATGTCGACACCCTCACGATCTTCAACGTCGATGGTCGTTGTCTCGATATCGGCCTCTGTGAGAATGCCCTCGGCGGTCTGTCCGACTTCACCGTATCCGGCTACGATGATATCCTCATGCCGTCGGAAGGTGCGAACCGGACGGGTGAAGTCGCTGAACGATTCCAGTGCGTCATGACCTCCCGTGACGAGAAGTACTGTATTCTGGTGGATAATCGCGTCAGGGTCCGGGGGTAGCTGGAGTTCACCATCAATCCATGCGCCGATAATATTCGCCCCCGTCTCCTCTCTGATATTCGACTCCCGGATTCGAGAGCCGATCAAGCGGCTCCCGTGGTGGACCGGGATTTCCGTCACCTCTAGATCACCACCGAGGCTGATTGTATCCGTCAAATCGAGGTTGATCGATGAGATTGCCTTCTCTGCGAGCCGCTGGCCAAGAACGCCATGTGGCGAGAGGACAGTGTCCGCACCTGCATCCAGCAGGATGTCGCGCATCTCGCTGTCGTCGGTGAGCGTGAGAATCTCGATATCGGACCGAACGGAACGGACTGTCAGGATGGTGTTGACATTCGCGTCCCCGGCATCAGTAATGACCATCTGTGCGTTATCGATGCTAGCTCGCTCGAACGCCGATGCCTCCTGTGGGGAGCCGTGGATGGCGGAGTACCCCTGGTCAGAGAGTTCCTGCGCGTTTTCCTCGTCGGAGGAGATGAGTACGTAATCGATACCGAGTTCCTGGAGTTCGTCGAGTAGGACGGCGGAGTCGCGGCGGTACTCGCAGATGATGACGTGGTCCTGCTTCGGGGTAAGCCGATTGTCGAGGTTCACCTCGGCGCCGGTGAAAAGGGGGATAATGATGAGCCGCAGGGTAAAGAAGCCGATGCCGATGCCAGATATCTGCGTGAGGGCGACAAAGAGGTAGGTCACTGGGTGACTCCAGATCCCGGAGTCCTGACCATATCCCGTGGTCGTCATCGTCTGGACAACGAACTCGAACGAGGCGAAGATAGACTGGTTTACCCCCTCCAGGCGCGCCATGATGATATTGTAGGCAATCATGTAGAACGCCACGAGTACCCCGAGCCCCAGGAGGTAGATTACGACAAGTCGGTCACGGCGGGAGAGGTTCGACACCCGCTCGGAAAGTGAGCGCATCGGGATTTGCTGCCCGTTTCCAGTCGCCCGGTGAAAAGGATTGACTATGAACATCTCCGCTTCTGCACAGAAGTCCAGCCGACACGTACTGTCCAGCAGTTCCCGTCGTCTTTCTCACCAACTGTTAGCTGGTGTCTGCAGAGGTATCATCCGGTCAGGGTACGACAGTCTCGGTGGAGATCCAGCGAATGGATTACGCGGTTCGGGGCTGCTCTACCATCCATGTCAGACAAGGATTTCGAAAAGCAACCACCAGATGACGAGATATTGACGCGGGACGATGTTTATCAAGAGATGGAACCGTTCGAACCGTACACATTGAATGATTTGCTCCAGAGGGTTAGTGTCTCGAAGGGACGTCTCTGGTCACTTCTGCGAAGCCTCCACCAAGCCAGGAAAATCAGGAAGGATGAGTCAGAGCCCAATAAGCGGATATGGGTATGAGAACCACCGACGCATCAATATCCGAACTGTGATTACAAGTTCCAGATCAAAGTCACACATCCTGTTCTCGGATCTATGGAGTTCTGTCCCCATTGCGGCACACATCTCCGGTGAGGTTGCTAGATCAGGATTTCAAATGGATGTGACCCGATACGCGTCAACTGCATTCCGGATTCGTTTCGCCGGGCGTGAACGTGGTGGCTTCCGATGATCGCGGTTCGATAGCGGAGTTGCGTGACTCCCGGAGCGGATGATGGAGCCGGTGAGAGTGTCGCGAGATGCAATCCGGCATTCGTGTAGTACTTGACGCCGGTTTGGGTGGACTTCGCTCGAAGATTGATTTTCCGTTCCGAGATGAGTCTCCGGGCCTCCTCAACATCGATACTGAGGGGAATGGTTTCGTATCTCATCCCGGACTCCGTTCTGAGCCGGACGAGCGTGTTCGCTGGGGCATTATGCGATAGATAGCCTTTCGAGGATTTGTTCCTTCCGACGGTTTCGTAGGGTCCATGACTCTGTCTGGATTGCTGTTTGTTCTGACGCTACCGGTTCAGTCGGTTCGTAGTTTGACCGATACGCGTTGTGTTCGCAGCATGCTCCCCCAGATTCGTCCACTGGGTGGCAGATGCCGCCTGCTGTATAACAGGGCGTATACAGGATACCTCGACGACCGAGTGCGTTAATGCACCACATGACATAGAGTCAGTATGGAATGTATCCGATGTGGAGAAAAAGAGGCTGAGCGAACGGAAGTGGAATTTGCGTCAGGCGCTGTCGTAGTGATGTATATTTGTCCAAGTTGCGCTGAGAGAGAAGCTAATCGTCAGAGCGCAACTGGAAACACCTCTTCCTCGAATCCATAACCTCCACCGATTCAGAAGCGCGGTCTTGTTCAATCAGTAGATGTTCCAACCTGGCCGAATCGGGAGACAACTCTGTTGGAGATACGCGCGTTGTATCCAGTACGAGGACTCCTGCTGCCTTCGCGCTATGTATTCAGCACGGCTCCAACGAACTATCAACAATCGAGGGTTTCAACGAGGCCATCCACGTGCGAGAGTGCTTCAGAGGAAATCGTTGAGCGTTTCGTAGGCATCCTCGGGATACTGATTCGGTTCTGCGACTGCCCAGAGTTCGTTTTTCGTCGCGGCCTTCGGTGACGCTCCATCCTCGATGTGTTCGCAGAGGATGGTGAGATTCCGGGTCGACAGCGTCGGCCAGGACTCGTTCTGCCGCGTCTGGTGAGCGAACTGGACGATCTTCCGGAGCGTCGGGCGGTCCACCACGACGTCCGTACTGTTGACCTGGCGGTCGAGCGTCTCGACTTCCTCCTCAACGTCCTGGATGTAGGGTTGCTCGAAGGCTCGGAACCGACCACGGGTGGCGGAGTTCATCGGCTCGGAGTCACGGTACTCTCTAGTGGGCGGGTTCATCGTGATGACGAGTCGCGCAGAGGGGTGCGGCTCGACGAGTTCGCCGTGGGATTTGACGAGGAGCGTCCCCTCGTTCAGGAGCCGGTGGAGGGCGATGGCCGCGCCAGCCTGCATGACGGGGAACTCGTTGATGACGATTGTATCGCCGTTCAGCAGTCCTTGTTTCACGGCGCCGTTGCGGGGCACGATGACGTCGCCATCGGGGACGAGCGGCCCGAAGAGGTCCTCGGGTTCGGTCGCTCGGTCGACGTCGATGGACTGGTAGCCACGGTTCGTCTTGTGACAGAGGTACTTGAGCAGGTAGTTCTTCCCCGATCCCCGGGGGCCAACAACTCTGACGGGGACGAGTCCGCGGGCGAGTTTCTTCGCGATGAGTTCGTCCAGCGGGAGCTGGAGGCGGGGGTCGATGGGGACGGCAGGCGGGATGACTTCGCCGTGTTCGTCGACGGGGAGGGCATCGTAGCTCGCGTCGGGATGGGTCGCAGCCTTTGGCACGCTCGGATGATCGGGATTGTCGAGGATGTGGAGACCCGTGGGAACGGGAGTCCCGGCGTTGCGTCCGATGTTGGAGACGTACACCCCGCGTTCGTCGTCGGGGTCCCAGCCTTCGGCTAAGAAGCGCGGTTCTCCGACGGATTCGGTGACGAGCGAGAGGTCGGTGACGCGGGCTTCACCGAGGCCGGTGTCTGGATTGCTCCGTTGGCTGTAGTAGGCGGCGGCTCGCTGTGCGAGGCGGTGCCCGATGGGGACGTGTCGCTGGGCTTCTTTGAGGAGATTTTCGGCGCGGCTCTCGGTGAGGGTTCCGGTGAGGCCGGCGATGTCGTCGGTGCTGGCGCTCGCGAGTGCGGTGAAATCATCGTAGCCGGCGTCGTGGAGGGCGTCATTGATCGAGTCGGTGACGACGCTGATGACGCGGAAATCTGCGCCGGTGTCGTGTTGGAGTTCGCCAAAGGCGTCGGTGATGACCTGTGGTTCGGGCCCCTGTGGTGAGACGCCGGCGATAGTGGCGCTTCCGCTCTGCGACCGATTCAGCGTGTAGATGCCTGCGTCTGCGCCGTCGTCGATGAGGTCGGCGGCGTCCTGGTCGGAGAGGTCGGCGTAGTCGGAGACGCGGAGGGTAACGCGTTCGACGGGGATGTTTCCGCCTTCGCGCTGTAGGAGTCGATTCACGAGGTGTGAGAGGATGACCTGCTCCTCGGGGCTGTCTGGACTGTCGGGACTACCGGATGTCGTGGTTGAGGACATGGGGTTAAGTTTGCGAGGCTGAGTCTGTTCGGCTCCTCCACGCTTCCGGGAGCGACAAACGATACTCAAATCACTCTCCAGCCACGTGCAACGGTCGGTGGCTGGAGGCGGCCTGCGGTGACTCGAGAGAGACCATCTGCGGTGCGTTGGAGAGGCTTTCGGACCCGCTGTGAGTGGGCTAGGCGTCGCCAAGCCGCTGCTGGAGTCGGTCTTGGACGCGCTGGGCCTGCTGGTCGGTGAGGTCAGCTTCGGTATCGACGCTGATGCCGGGAATATCGACGATGTCCTCGAGAGCGTCTGAGAGCGTCTGTTGACTCTCAGGGAGGACTCGTTCGGCATCCGTATCGGCTCGCCGGTCGTGTTCCTGCATCGCGAGCTGAATCATCATCGCGGGGTTCCTGAACAGTTCTCCGGCGACTTCGAGATACTCCTGGTAGGAGTTCGAGGCCTTCGAGCCGTCGTATTCCTCAAGGAGTGCGATGAGCAACGAGAGCTGGATGTTGAAGACGGTGGGGCGGTGTGCGGGCTTGGCGATTGAGGTTGCACGCTCGGCGGCGCGCTCGGCGTATTTGAACGCGACCCCCCAGTACGTGTAGCAGTCTTCGAGCGAGAAGGGAAGGTCGTCGAAGTCGTAGGCGATGGCACGAGTCCGTCGGATGGCGGTATCGACTTCGATCATCCGCGTGTCGATGTCGTCGTAGATGTTCCGCCACCACTCGTTGATGGGAACGCGGCCCTGTTTGCGCTCGTGAGCGGCGTTCGTCGCCTGCCCGTAGTGGCGTCGCGTGTAGCGCTCACCCATATCGGGGAGGACTGTCCCCGAGTCGGGGAAGAACAGGATGGGCCTCGCCCAGAGTGTTTGCGTGCCTCGGAAGTCGTATCCTGTTTGAAACCCGCCGAAAACAACTGTCTCCAGGGCGTCGGAGTCGGAGTGGGAGTCGGTCTCTGCATCACTCGTGTTACTGTCGGTCTGGGCGGCGCTGACGACGCTCGTGATACCGTCTTCGTCGACGGCGTTCTCGAGGTCTGCTTCCTCACCGGAGACGACGTGGCGGAGGCTGGGACAGATGACGACCATCTTGAGTAGGCCACCCCAGTCGCGGTAGGACACCCATCCGAAGGCGTCGGTTTCGCCGCGCTGCTGGAGCGCACTGATGATGGGGAGATACGCGTCCTGTGGGTTGATGATGCTGTAGGAGTCGCTGGCGATCTGCCAGCGGAATTTGACGTCGTAGCCGAGGGCGTTCAACGCTTTCCGGCGGTCGTCGACGATGTCCTTGTGGTCACGGACGCGAACGACGGCGTCGGCGCTACTCCCAGCGGCGAGGTCCTCGAGTGAGCGACCAGTGGCGGCTTCGAGGGCGTCGATATCGAGTCCATGCACATCGCGGATGGCGGTGGTATCGACGCGGCCGCTCGTCTCGACGAAGTCATTGGTCGCCCAGAGTTCACCTGGACTGGCCTTCGGCAGGACGCGAATTGCCTCTTTGAACGAGCGAGGTGAATCGGCGAGACACCGGGTTTCCGGTGGGATTTCGTCGGGATACGACCCGCTGTCGGTCTCGATGAGGCCGGCGAAGTTGATGTCGGTCTCTCGGGTGAGGAGATCGGCTAGGGCGACGGCTGGGCGGTCGGTCACCCCGGACGCGTCCCCGCTGTTCGCGTGCTGGGTTTCGTTTTTGTTCTCGGCCTCGGTCTCGGTCGAGGCGGGCGATTCGGTATCGGACGTGGTGGTGGGTTCTGTGGACATTGGAGTGGAGTGTTTCCTCGTAGAAAAAGTGGCAACCGCCAATGGGTGGGACAGCGGTTGTTGAGAGAGACCGGAGAACGGAGGTGGAAGCGCGGTCGGGGGCGGTGCAACGGTTCGAGAAGAGAAGAGACGGACGAAGAGAGGTCAGGACAGGAGCCTCAGCGGAGAGGGGAGAGGAGATTGGAGTGAGCAGGAAAGTGGTGCCTTTGACGAATGGCGTGTCGGTGCGTCCTCTGTAGGGGAGAAAGAACGGAGGGTGTTCCGTTCTGAGGACGGAGGGCGAGTTGTGGCACGCCCACGCGGAACCGCGCTGGGCCGTTGGTGTCGACACAACGCGCTAGGAGCGCTCCGTGTGGGCGTCCGCCCTCCACCGCTTCCGGGGGAGACAAAACGAGTCCTACGCAACAGCTGGACCCGCCGACGAGTGTAATCTGTTGCGTAGGAACGAGCAGACCGCAGGTCGCGACTCCCGGCTCGACGGACGCGGAGGAGAGGAAGAACTCAAGAGAACGTGTAGAACCCGTGTTCTACGGGTACTGTGGAGGGCGGGAGCGAGCTGTGGCGTCAGGCACCCTCACCGTCTGCGAGGGCGCTCCGGAACGTCTGTTGGGCGCTTTCCCCGCCCGTGGCTTCCGAAAGCGTCATCTCCCGGCCTTCGTGTTCGGGGATGTACTCTTCGCCGCCGAAGTAATTTCCATTTGTAATGCGATCTACTTTATTCAGTCTGACCGGCGCGGACACTGCGGGATCGGTACCGGTCATTGTTCGTTTGTCAGTGCTCCGACTTCGGGTTTTCTAACTGTTTCTTGAGGTGCGTTTCATCTGGAGTGGCTGGTTTCACACGAAGTTCTCCAAAGCCGTACTTCGAGTGGTTCCCGACGCGGGTCAGACCGCTCTTCGCGGTCTTGACCGGGCGGTCGCCATCGTAGCCGACGACCACGCCATGATCGGCCGTCTCCAACTCGTAGATGTCGCCGCCCTCAATGACCTTCTCCAGCCGGTGGCGCAACTGCACTTTGTCGGCCACATTCCACCACCAGGGAATTTCCACGTTGTTGGCCTTCGGGTACTGCGACCGGAGGACGAACGGCGTGACGAGTTCAAGGATGAACGATTCGCCATCTTCGATACGCGAGTAGTCCAGCGCCTCCAAATCCACAACCTGCGTGTCTTTCAGCGTGGTCGTCCCGTAGCCGTAGTTCCGTTTGCCGCCAAACTGGAGGCCGTCAAGCACGTCCTCATCGAGCGGAAGTACATCCGGGTCATCGGTATGTAAGTAGGCGCTCACATACCATCGCGTAGTCTGCTGCTGTTTCAAAGCGTCATCGGGCCGACCCATGATCGTCTCATGCGCCAGCGCCGGCATCCCGCTCTGAAACCGGATATCGTGGGTGTTGAGGGCGTCTCGTGGCCGGGAATCAAGCAGCCACGGGTGGTCCGGGCGCCGAAAAAGGAATAGGGCGCCGTAACGGGGCAACTGTTAATATTGTACTCACAGTTGTGCCACTCGTCTGGCGCGCCCTGCTGTGTACCCCTGTTCCGGGGCCTCCAGACCTCCCACCATCCTCCCTTTTCAGCTGCGTTAGAGGAGGAGCGCCACGCTCGCCGCCCACAGGCTCAGCGGCGCGATCGCGACCAGCATCGAGGCGCCGGCGATGGCGAGGCCTGCCGTCGCCGCGACCGACGCGAACATCGCGTACACGACGAGCTTCTCACTCATCGGCCAGCTCTCCGAACAGAGTCGCGGGCTCGCGCGCCCACGCGCATCTATACCGTATCTTACTCGGAGAGGGGGGTGTGGGGGTGGCCGCCGACTGCCCTTCAGAATCGCCCGCGTGCGCGCCAAACGCGCGTATAGCCTGTATGGTACCGCGCTCATTCATAAGGGCGAGCAGCCGACCGCAGCCGGCCCGACAGCGCCGCTCGCGGCCGGTCTGGGCGGCCATGCTGACCGGCGTATGCGCGGTCGACGGCCACGGCGTCGCCGCTGGCGACGGATTCACGGCCTCAGTCATCGGCCGGTCCTCCCGGGTCGGCAGCGAGGTCCTCGGTCCGTTCGACCGGCTCATGGACAGCGGCCTCGGGGAGCCCCGTGTTCGTGAGCGCCGCGTCCCGGCCTACATCAGGATTGAGGTCGGGGAACCGCTCGCGAGCCCAGCGCGGTGTGGCCTCCCCGCAGCGGGCGAACGACTCCAGCGCATCGCGGTCGACCAGGAACCGGGCCAGGCTCTCCCGGAGGCCGTCCAGCACGTCGGCGCCGTACCGAGGGCCGAGTCCCTCGACGATCGCGTGAGGAAGGAGGCCGAGGTCGTGGTCCGCGCCGCCACGGTCCCGGACATTCAGCTGCTCAATCGGCTCGGTGAGGACTCGGTCGTCCAGCTCGCCGACCAGCCGCGACACCGAGGGCTGGACGATCTGGTACTCGGCCGGGTAGTCCTCCACCCCGATTACGAGACGGGCGGAGTTCTCAGGCACTGATAGATTCCGGATGCACTGCTGCATACACAGCGCACGTTACGCGAGATGAATAACTGAAACCATCTTGCATAAACTGAAGATCCACTTGTAGGACTGATAACCTCCTCCAGTACTGGGCCGATGTCGTATTGGTGTCCGGCGGCAGTGACGATTCCACATCCGTCATGGGTAAGCCCGTCAATGCGTTCAGTGGCCTTCATCAGGAAGCGACAGTCCGCTCTGTTGCGAACTTGTTCACGTTTCCGCCAACTGCCCCAGGTCAGCGACCCCAAGCCGGTCACAGATTGCTTCCCGCTCCTCGGGTGTCGTTCGGTTCCGCACCTCCTCAAGAACGGCTTCAAGATTTATATTACCGAAATGGGGCCGTGTATCAACGATTTCGATGAATCTGTGGAGGTCAGCAGGTGACTGAATCCGGTTCTGGTATGCCGGCTTAGTGAGCTGCTTGGCCACGCTATTGACTGCTGCGGCACTGTCTCGCGAAATCGGCTGTTCCTGCATCAGGTAGTTCAGGATGTCAACCCTGGTCTCAAACCCGACCAGTGACTTAAGCTCTTCAGCGAAGCGTTCAACGGCTCTGTGTCCGTCCCCGTCGTAGTAATCGTGGAGTTCGTTGAGCGCCTGATTAGTTCGCTTCCCGCCGCCCAGTTTGTGAGTGAGGCGCACCGTTTCAGCCGGCGGAATCGAGAGATGGTGCTTGGTCACCTCAGGGTCTTCTTTAGAGTCGATGTCTGCATCGGAATCGTAATCTGCGGTAGCCATACTGATGAACTTCGCCCCGCGCCCCTGTCCAGGCCCGACCTTGATATGGAGTGGCTGTGGGTAGTCGTCCGCTCCCTGGACGCTGATGCTATCGACGGTGCTAGTGACGTAGTCAGCATTACCACGCACCGGCTCGTCTTCAAGTCGTAATTCAACGGGATAGTTGGGTTCGCCGTGAATCGTCACAAAAACCGTCCCTTCGACAGGCTTGTCAAGCGGTGCTGTCGCGTCGATGTTCTCAAACACGAGTCGGTACTCCCACGGATACGGGTCTTCTGGCCGATTGAATCGTCGCTCCGTTCGCATACCTCTCACTCCGTCCAGCCTCAGAAAAAACTCCGGTGCCCTACGGCCTAATGAGGGCTCCACCGAGGAGCCGTGTTGACAGCCTCCCCCCTGCCGTGGAGAGGGGGGCCGGCCTCGGTAAGACTGCTCAGAGAGGGTTCAAAGACGCACTACTCTATCAGTGAGTTGTAAAGTCTCCGGTGCTAAACCTACCCTCTTGTATCTCGCACGCCGATGCTGTCAGGTAACGAGATGATAAGGGAGAATCGCCCGTCTCTCCGGACGTGAGTGGTTCTACAACCGGATTACCGCCAATCCCGTTCGCCAGGCGGGCAATCGTCAGCGACCGCTGGGACCACACCGGAACCGACGTTGGGTTCCGCATCCGCATCAAGAACGCGGGCATCGCGGTCGGCGACGAACTCCTCGACGGCGTCGCCGGCGTTAATTGCCCCCGCGCCGTGCGACGATCTATCTGCTTTACATATGCTAACTGACTTTTGTCCTAATGGCCGTTTGTTTCATCCTGATATGCTTCAGGTGCTGGCGGACGCGAGTATTTAAAAATATGCAGGCTGAGGGGGAGCGTTAGTGCCGCTACCCTTCTGCAAACTACATAAAACATATATATCCCCTCCTCATAGAAAAGATTGAATTTCACCTACCAGGGTAGGGCTATACCCGCTCGGTTGAGGAGGGACCCTCGAAATCCATTCCCTAAACGGGAGTGAACTTATTCCTCCGAGGTCGAGCCCGGTGATACCGGTACCCTGAAATTCACTCCTTCTTAATAGCGTCAGCAATCTGATTCAGCTCCACGAAGCGGTCAGCCTGGCTTTTCATTTTTGGCGACGTACTGTCGTCCCATCCGGCGACAATGACACGTTTGCCTCGGTCTTGCACCTGCTCAACAACCCTTTGATAATCAGAATCTCCCGAGACTAACACCGCTGTATCGTAACTGTCCTGAAATGCATGGGCAAGCATCTCTGTTGCCAACGTGATATCAACCCCTTTCTCAATATACGTATTCCCTCGTTCAACCCGTGGGGAATCAACTACCCTGTAACCCTCCCTATCTAACGCCGTGTAGAAATTGTTCGGTCGTCCGTACTCGGGGTGCCATGAAGCAAACCAGTATGATCTCACAGTATAGAGGCCCTCCATGAGTTCCCCCCGGAGATTAACGAAATCGTATTCATAATCAGAGTTATAATTATTAGCCCCGTTGCGGAGGTTCTCTTGATCGACGAATAGCATCCCATCGCGCTTCGGCATGATGTTCTCCATTTTGCGGCCACTTTATCAAAAACGGGGTTACAGTCGCCGATGTCCACGGCACCGGGGATTGAGCCGCTCCCAGATAAGAAAGGGCTGAGCAAAGTACCGGCAGAGGGGGTGGCTACTCGGAGTCAGTCGCCGGTTCGGCGAAGCCGTCCCGGTAGCAGGGCCAACAGGGGAGCGGCCCGTCGGCGTTCCAGTCGCCGCAGTCGCAGTCACCGGGCCGGCCGTCATCGCTGGCGGGCTCGTCGTTGAGAACCTCCCCGTTGTCGCCGTCGTCAACGACCCAGAAGGGTCGGAAAGTACTTCAACCCCTCAAAGGTGCATCTGGGACACGTATCTGTAACTGTTCATGCTGATACCTGGGCCAGCTTCAACCCCTCAAAGGTGCATCTGGAACACAGTCAATCACGGCCGCGACCGCCGTGTCCGACCGCTTCAACCCCTCAAAGGTGCATCTGGAACGGTTGCGGAGAAATCGAAGCCGACGACTGAGGGCCGCTTCAACCCCTCAAAGGTGCATCTGGAACACGTCCAGCCATTCCTCGACATACTCGCGCGCCGTGCTTCAACCCCTCAAAGGTGCATCTGGAACCTCGATTCCCAGTCGACGGCGTTGCGAGCGACTCGTGCTTCAACCCCTCAAAGGTGCATCTGGAACACCTCCGAGGCGGTAGTCGTCGGCGTCGGGTTCGCCGCTTCAACCCCTCAAAGGTGCATCTGGAACGTGTAGCACGTCGGACACGCCGTCCGGGTCGTCGTGGCTTCAACCCCTCAAAGGTGCATCTGGAACTGATGCCCGTCAGCCAGTGCGCGCCGCCCGCCCGCGCTTCAACCCCTCAAAGGTGCATCTGGAACTCCGGGTGGCTCTCCGGTAGCAGGTCGTTGTCCTGCGCTTCAACCCCTCAAAGGTGCATCTGGAACGCGAGCAGTCGCGTCGTCAGCGTCGGCAACGTCGAGCTTCAACCCCTCAAAGGTGCATCTGGAACTCATCGCTAATGCGACCCGTTTCCACGTTCCACTCGCTTCAACCCCTCAAAGGTGCATCTGGAACCCCCTCCGGTTCGCAGCTCCGTCGGGTCGATAAAGCTTCAACCCCTCAAAGGTGCATCTGGAACCATCATACCGGTCCGACAGCGTCGAGACGACCCGCCGGCTTCAACCCCTCAAAGGTGCATCTGGAACCATGCCTGAACTGCGGGGCATAGGCCTCTATACTGGTATTCTCATATCAAGATTTCCATCGACCCTCAATTCCCGGCTCCCCCCGGGGGTCGATGGACTCCGACCTATGTGAATCGGCTTCCTGGACTCTCGGCGCTACCGAACACGGTGTAGTCCACGTAATCCTCCGTCTCGGCTTCGAACACCATCACCGAGTCCTCGGGTACGAGTTGATCCTCAATCTGGTTTTTGAGCTTCGTCAGTTGGCCTTCGGTCAGGTTGCCGTAGAACACTGAGTGCTGGATGTGCTCCAGTTTTTGCCGGAGCAATTTCCTGTAAATCCGTGTCCGCTGCGCAGGAACGTCGTAAACGACGATAACGAGCACTTACCACCACCTCTCAGTAGCGCGATACGGCTCATCCGCGATGAGATGCTTCTTTAGACTGTACACGTCCGTGCGGACGAGTGTCTTGTAACTGACCTTCCGATTCAGTCGGGGATGTTCGATCGTCTCGTCTAACATCTTCTCGAACTCCTCGAGCACTGATAGACGGCCGTCCTCGGAGAGCAGGCACCCATCTAACTCGGACTCGAAGTCATCGATACTGATGTGCTGTCGATTCACGACCCGGAATGCGACGCGATCGGCGAGAATGGGTTTGAATATGTCTGCGATATCAAGTGAGAGAGTGAATCGTCTCTCCCCGGGTTCGTGAAGAAATCCGACCGTCGGATCCAAGGCGGTCTGCCGGATGGCAGAGACACAGGATGTGTAGACCATCCCGTTGAGGAATGAAATCAGCGCGTTCGCCTCACTGGTTGGTGGATTGTACTCGCGCCGCGTCAGTTCGAATGGATCTCGAAGAATCGTATCAAAACAACGGTAGTAGGCTTTTCGCGCCGTTGCCTCAATCCCTCGTAGTTCGTCGACAGAGTTCCTACTGTCCTCACGGACTCGATCCTTGAGCTGTTCAAGCCGATCAAGCGCCCCGGTAAAGTCGCCTCGCTTGTCATTATAATAGCGTACGTTCGCCCGCATATTGTGAATACTCGCTGCTACGATGTCCTCAGCGATGCTCAGCTGTCGTGTTGAGTCGTCGTACGCCCGGATCTGTTCTACAACCGTATCTCCCGAAATGTGGTCTCGTTTCGGGAGGTATGAGCCTCGGTAGTGATCCTTCCAGCCAAATACGTGGACGGGGATGCCGTGCTCGTTCAGGAGGCCTAATGCTCTTGTATTAAACGTAATCTGTCCATGCAAGTATAGGGTGTCGACGCTTTCGACTGGGAGGTATTCTGTCTCTCCATCCAGAGTGTCGATTCGAAGCGTGCCCTCATTCCGCTTGAGATCGCCGTCGGCGAAGATGTGATGATTCGGCTTCGTCATTCTCACACCCAGCAGATGTCCTGATACAGACAACTGTCACAGTACGGTTTCTTTTCGAGTTCGGGCGGCTCGTCCCGTTCCACTGTCTGAATCACCCCGCGAATCGATTCATCGACCCACTCCCGTGACTCCGCATCGAGTTCCACCGACTCGCGCTTCCGCTCTGCAGGATAGGCGAGGACCCCGTCGCGCTCGACATCTAGAATCTCGTCCAGATACCAGAGATAATAGAGGAGCTGGAGCTTCGCCGGAGCCTCCAGCGCCGAGGAGGCTTTCACCTCCATCACCTCCCCAGAATCGAGCATGTCGATTACGATGCGGCCATTAATACTGAATGACCGTCGACGGCCCTCGTAACTCGTCTCGTCGATATGTGTGCCTCGCTGTATGTTCGAGGTCTCCCTGTCGATATCGATTCCTCGCGAAAAGAACCACAGCTCCCGTGGGCACACCTCGTGATACTGCATCATCAACCCAGTAACACGGACCCGAGGTTCACGATGTGCAGCCCGTTCTCGCTTGATGTATCGCTGGACGATACCACCATCTTCCCGCCCCACAGACCCCATACTGACACAGACAAGATTCTGGACTGATAATCTTGTTGCTAGTTACCACTCATTATCCCTTCTACGGCTAGAATTAACATCCCAGCGATGAAATTCCTATCTGCACTGTATGATTGGATTGGTACATCACGGGGGGGGCTGTAATCAGTGCGTCTCCTAATACGACTTCGGGCGACGGCAGACGCCCGATATAATAACGCGGCACATCACAAACTACGAGGACGACTCTGGAAAGGGCTCGACCGCTCTGAGTTCGACAAGCTCCACGATGGCGGGCACCCCCCCGGGCTCTGCAATTCGCAGATTTTCCCGTGGGGAGAAATCGAGACAGGGGACCAACGACACGTCCTCGTTGCGGCGGCAAATCGTGACATCCTCGGAGCCGTCGCTGACGGACTCGTCGCTGACCGGGAATTCAATGTCGGTGAGATGCAGTTCCGCATCGAAGAGGTCGTTCCCCTGTCGCCCGACGTTGGGGAGCCAGGATCGACAGGAACGATCGAGACGGGGACAGGTGTCCTCGTTCGAATCCCACCCTGGCGCCAGGAGGAGTACGGCATCGCCGACGAGAGTGACGGGGAGTCACTCTTCTGGCGCCCGGAGTACTCGACTGAACCGTTCCAGACGCAGCTAATGAACAACCTCGACCGGAAGCACAATCGCTTCCAGCCCGACTATCTCCCGGGGCCGTCCGACACCGACGGTGAGCTATTCGAAGAGTACAAACTGCTGAAGACGTATGCGCTTCCGCTGACCGTCTCCGAGGGAGAGCAGCGCGAGGTCGTGTTGAGCAAGTGGCGGTTCGGATACCACGTCCGCGACGACGACCACCGGCGACATCTGAATCTCGCACTCGACACAGGAATCGGTGAGCGAAACGCCCTCGGCCTGGGTTTCCTCAACATCGAAGACAAGACCCTACCGACGGGGGAGACAGCGTGACCGATATCGACTTGGAGGCCTTCGAACAGGCCATCGAGGAGTTCTGGGCTCACGGTCGAGCGCCTGTCGAACTGCCCGACATCATGGCGATGTACGGCGTCCTCGCGGTCGGCGCCAGTGATGATGGACTGTTCCGAACGGGTTCGACACTGGACGACTACCTTGGCGGCGAGTATGTTACGGTGAAAATCGATCTTACCAACGACGACCCGCTATTGTCGTGGGACGTGACAGTCGACACACTGACCAAAGATGTCGTCGAATCACTCGCCGTCTCGAAGAATCCGGCCGGACGTGGGACCGACTACAGCATCACGCAGGTCGGGTCGAAGACCGGCAATTCGCCTGACTCGTTTGCAGGCACGTACGTGAGTCGGCTCGGGAACTGGAGCAGCTACGAATCCGTCCGCAGTGTCTTCGAGAGCGAGGACGACGAACACCCCGACGGCTGGGTGGTCGAGGCCGTCACGGAGGTGCTCGGGACTGAAGAGACACTCGATGAGATCGCGGAGGTGACGGAGGAACTACTCTCGGGCACGACAGAGCGAGTGGTGACCGTCGCTGTGCGACTCGATACGGATGACCTCGAGGACTACGAGGGTCCAGAAGGCGTGCAGTGGTTGTACCCGGACGACATGCCGGTGATGAGCGAGGCCATGCGCCGCTACGCTGGGGAGAACATGGCCGATAAGAACCTCGGCGGGTCGAGAGTGTCCCGCGGGGCTGGTGTCGACGCCGTGAACGGGACCGAGGCGACCCTAGTCGGGACACCACAGAGTCCATTCGGACTGTTCTCGGTAAAGCACCCGGACAACCAGCCCTCACTCGACCGGACGCAGTCGTGGCGGAACTACCCGGTCTCGGCTGAGACGGCGATGCTGTTCAAGAAGGCCGAAGAACTGCTCGAGAAGAC
>ERZ1034569.357-NODE-357-length-17094-cov-90.506837_pt1 | contig 17094 bp, 12 predicted proteins | sample MGYA00520706_ERZ1034569 | MGnify/ENA primary metagenome ERZ1034569 (study PRJEB33760, sample SAMEA4777722) | hypersaline lake metagenome | biome: hypersaline environment; feature: brines | place: Spain | collected 2014-08 | depth 0 m ...
AACTCCCTCCCATCAATTGCCGACCGGGCGGAAAGATTCACCGCTCGTCCTGCCCGGCAGAATCGTACGCCGGCACCTCCAGCGTGAGCCCGTCGTGGGCGAGGTGGATGTCGTCGGGCAGGGCGGCCTCCGCCTCGGCGTGGCGCACGTCGTGGGTCATGTGGACGAGGTACGTCTCGCGTGCTCCGATGCGGCGGGCGGCGGCCACGGCCTCCTCGAACGAAAAGTGGGTAGGGTGCGGCCGGGGGCGGAGGCCGTCGAGGACGAGCGTGTCGATGCCCTGCAGTTGCTCGTAGCTGGCCTCGGGGATGGCACTCGCGTCCGTCAGGTACGCAAAGCGGCCGAGGCGGTAGCCGTACACCGGCACGTCGCCGTGCATCAGCAAGATGGGGTCGACGGGAACCGCGGTGTCGGCGGCGGTGCGGCTCGGCACGCGGAACGGGCCGTCCACGACCTCCAGCTCCACGTTCGCGGCGCCGGGATACGGGTCCCCCCCAAAGACGTAGTCGTAGTTGCGCCGGAGCACCGCGGCGGTCTCGGCGTGGGCGTAGCACGGCATCACGCGCCGGTTGTCCCGGAAGTAGGGCCGCAGGTCGTCGAGCCCCACGACGTGGTCGAAGTGGTGGTGGGTGTAGCAGACCGCGTCGATGCGGTCGATGTCTTCGCGGAGGGCCTGCGCCCGAAAGTCCGGGCCCGTATCGATGAGGAGGCCCATGTCGCCCACCTCCACGTAGCAGGCACAGCGGGTGCGCGTGTCACGCGGATCAGCGGAGGTGCACACCTCGCAATCGCACCCGATGACGGGCACCCCGGTGGAGGTCCCCGTCCCCAGCAAGGTGGCGGTGACCGGGGGCGTACGGGCGTGGCGGTCGGCCGGCGGGACGTCTGTGGACACGTGGGGACTAGTGGTCATGTGGGGCCTCCGCCGACATGTGCTCCGCCCAGGCCTCTTCGAGGGCCCGTCGCACCGCCGGCTTCAGGTAGATGGTATCGAGCGGGGCGTCCCGCAACGCCTCGGCCAACACCACCAGCTGCGTCTCGGGCAGGTCGTTCGTGTTGAGCATAATCACCTCCTCCCCCGCCACGACGCAGCGGCCCCCACGGAAGTTGCCGGCCTCGGCCCGGACCTCGATCCCCAGCCGGGCCGCAACCCCTTCCAGTTCGTCGATGATCGTAGTGGTGTCCATACCGCACAGTCACACTCCAACAAAAACGCGCCCCATTTCATCCCGGGCTGCCCCCCAGTTGTTTCCCCGTCGCCGGCCCCCGCTACGGCGACTCCGGCAGGGGAGCGCCGGACTCGTCCGTCACCTGAAAGGTGTGCGGCGGCACCTCGGTGTCCGCCTCGACGTGGACGCGCACCAGGTGCTCCATGAACCAGCGGGTCGTGTACGTGGGCACGGGGCGCCGCAGGAACGCCGCGACGAACGGATGCACCCGGAGCGTCACGGCGCGGTGGGTGTCGCTGTGCGCCACGAGCCACTGCTCGATGTCCTCCACAAGTTCGTCGGGGGCGGCGTCCCCCTCTGCGGAGGCGGCGGATCCATCCGACGAAGACGGACGTGGCGTCGCGTTCTCCGCCGTCTGCTGGGCCCGGGCCGCTTCGAGCTTGTCTTCGAGCGCCTGAATTTTCTGCCGCAGGGCCGTCACCTCTTCGTCCGGGGTGTCGTCCTCCGCCTTCAGGCGCTTCACCTCGCGCTCGCGCTTCTCCACCTCCTTCTCCAGGCTCTGAATTTTGCGCTCGGCCTGGCGGAGCTCTTCGGGGTCGGCCCCGTCGTCGCCGTCGTCGGACGGGGTCCCGTTGGCCGACGAAAAGGTCGTCGTGATGCTGGGGCGGAGCCGCTGGCGGGTGATCTCGACGAGCCCAAAGTCGCTCATCGGCAGCACCTTCGTCACCGCACGGTCTTCCTCGAAGCCCTTCTTGACCTCGTCGTAGACCTTTTTCTTGTCGTCCTCGTCCCGCAGGTCGATGAAGTCGACGACGATGATGCCCCCCAGGTCGCGGAGTCGAATCTGCCGGGCAATCACGCGGGCGGCCTCCAGGTTGACGTTGAGCGAGTTTTCGGCCTGCGATTTGCCCTTCCCGGAGCGCCCCGAGTTTACGTCGACCACGTGCATCGCCTCGGTCTTCTCGATGAAGAGGTAGCCGCCGGACGGCAGCTCCACGCGGTCCTTGAACGCGCGGTCGGCCCCGTGCTGGATCCCCACCGACTCGAAGACCGGCTGGTCGCCCTCGTGCAGCTCCACGCGGTCGACCAGCTGCGGCCCCACGGCCCGCACGTAGCTCTGAATGCTGCTGTACAGCCCCTCGTGGTCGACCAGGATGCGGTCGTACTCCTCCGAAAACTCATCCCGCACGATGGAGGACGCCATGTCCACATCCTCGTGCACGAGCTCCGGGGGACTCGGCTTGTCCTTGAGGCGCTTCTCCACGCGGCGCCACCGCTCCATCAGCAGCTTCATGTCCTTGTCCAGCGACTTGGCGTCGCGGTCCTGGGCCACGGTGCGCACGATGACCCCCACGCCGTCGGGGACGAGGCTGCTGGCCAGGGACTCGAGGCGGCGGCGCTCCTCGTCGTCGGTAATCTTGCGGGAGACGGCAACGTAGTTCTGCAGGGGCACCAGCACCAGGAAGCGCCCCGCGAGCGAGATGTCCGTGGAGATGCGGCTGCCCTTGTTCGAGATGGGCTCCTTGGTGACCTGGACGAGGATCGTCTGCCCGCGGTTCAGCAGGTCGGACGGGCGCTTGTCCCAGTCCTTCTTTCCCTTCGGCACATCGATCGCCTCCACCGTCGGCGCCTCGAGCCCCAGGAAGTCGAGCAGGTACGGCAGGTTGTCGGACAGGTCCGAGAAGTGGAGGAAGGCGTCCTGCTCCTGCCCGATGTCGACGAAGGCCGCCTGGATGCTGGGCATCACCTTTCGGATCTGCCCCAGGTACAGGTTGCCAATCGTGCGCTTGTGCTCGGCGTTTTCAATGTAGAGCTCGACGAGCTTGCCATCTTCGACGATGGCGATGCGCGTCTGCTCGTTGCCGACGTTGAAGACAATTTCTTTGGACATATGTGGGGTCGGGGTGTGCCTGCCCCTGTGCCGGCGGGCGGGAGTGGGTCCAACGGGCGCTTCGCAACATCAGTACAAACGGAACAACAGCGAAGGGACCAAGCGGAACTGCCACCAGGGTCGGCCAGGCGTGATGTGACGACTGGCTGCGAGGCACCGCCGTGCGGCGCCCAACGGACCCTGAACCGGCACCGAGTGCTCGGGCACGGATTGACTCGTGAGCAATGGGTTCGAACGGGGCTGCCTCCCTGTGTCCGGACACAGCCAAACGGAATGGGATGCGGGTCAGTAGACGAAGCCGAACGGGGACCGCGACGAGGCGCAGGCCGTGCCTCTGCTGTGCAGAACGGCCGGCCCGCGCGTCTGCGTCCCCAGACTCGCCCCGCGAGCCATGCCGTGGTCGATTGCGTGTTTCCGGCTGCTCGCGTGCATGAGCGCATCCCTGGCACCCTCGGGAACGCTTCCCGTGAATGCCGAATGTCACCTAAGAGTATTGTCTTTCCGGCTTGAATGATCCCCAGGGGGACGTGAGACGGCCAGCGCCCCCCGAGCCCTCCCTTAAATCAAAATTCGTGAGTCCGTCGCGCCGTCGTTTGTATAATGGGGCAGCTCCAAATGTTGCTCTGCAGTGGGAAGACCCCTGCGTGGGCGGGCCCTCGGGGCCTTCTGCAAAAGCGCTCCCGGGCGGACTCACTGAACGCGGGCCTTTCGCAACGCCCCGCCTGCCTGCGTCCATGTCCCTTCGGCCGTGACGGCCATGCTGTTTCCATTCCACTTCGGCTTTCACCACACACGTTCTTCGATATGGCTGACCAAGAATCTGTAACGGAGTTGACAACCGACAAGGCTCCCATTAAGGCCCGAGGACTCGAGGGCGTCATTGCCCTCGAATCAGAACTGTCCTCCATCGATGGGGACAAGGGCCAACTCATCTACCGCGGCTACGACATCCACGACCTCGCCGACCACGCCTCGTTCGAAGAGGTCGTGTACCTGCTCCGCCACGGCGAGCTTCCAACCCAGTCCGAGCTCGACGACTTCTCGTCCCACCTGCGTAGCGAGCGGGCCCTCCCCGCCCCCATCCTGAATCTTCTGCGCGAGACGCCCGCAGACGCCCACCCCATGGCGGTCCTCCGCACGGCGGTGTCCGCCCTCGCCCTCTACGACGAGGAGGCCGACACGATGGAAGAGGCCGCCAACCACCGCAAGGCCGACCGCATCCTCGCCCAGATTCCGACCATCATCGCGGCGTTCGATCGCCTGCGGAAGGACAAGGAGCCGGTCGCCCCGCTGGATCACGGCTCGATGGCCCACAATTTTCTCTACATGCTGAACGGGGAGAAGCCGGGCGCGGCCGCCGAGGACACCTTCGACGTGTGCCTCGTGCTACACGCCGACCACGGCCTGAACGCCTCCACGTTTACCAGCCGGGTCATTGGGTCGACCCTCTCGGACATGTATTCCGCGGTCTCCGGGTCGGTCGGCGCCCTGAAGGGACGGCTGCACGGCGGGGCCAACCAGGAGGTGATGCGCATGCTCCTCGACATCGACGAGAAGGGCGCGGACCCGACGTCGTACATCCGGGACCGCCTCGACGCCGACGAGCGCGTGATGGGCTTCGGCCACCGCGTGTACAACACGATGGACCCTCGCGCCGCCATCCTCCGCACCATGGTGAAAGAGCTCAGCGAAGAGGCCGGCGACATGAAGTGGTACGAGTACACCACGAAAATCCACGAGACGATGACGGAGGAGACGGGCATCGACCCCAACGTGGACTTCTTCAGCGGCCCCACCTACTACCAGCTTGGGCTCGACCCCGACCTCTTCACCACCATCTTTGCGTTGAGCCGCACGGCCGGCTGGACCGCCCACCTTCTGGAGCAGTGGGCCGACAACCGCCTGATCCGACCGCGCGCCCAGTATGTGGGGGCCCGCGACCGGACCGTGGCGCCCATTGCGGAGCGGTAGGAGGCGTTCGGGGGCCGAGGCAAATCTTCGGTTCCCGAAACCTCTGCCTCTCCCCCTTCATTTTGATCCCTGCCGCGGGTATTGTTGTATGAGGCGAGTAACGATCTGACGCGTGCCTCCGCCTGCCCCGGTTGTTTTGCCACGTCACAATCCCTACCAGGCCCATGGCCGTTGACACCAAAGAACGCCCCTCGGCGCCCCAAGAGACGAACGCGACCGCCGAGCAGGAAAGTCGGTTCCAGTCCTATCGCATCCGGACCGGCATGTTTGCCTGGATGATGCACCGCCTCACCGGCGTGGGACTGGTCGTGTACCTCATCGTCCACATTTGGGGCCTCACCGCACTGACGGACCCGGAGACCTTCAACGCGCTCATCGCCAAGTACCACAGTCCCATCTTTAAGGTCGGCGAGTTTGCCCTCCTGGTGGCCGTGGCCTACCACGCGATGAATGGGCTGCGCCTTGTGCTCATCGACTTCCTGGGGTGGAGCCCGAAGCAGAAAAAACTGTTCTGGACGCTAGGGGCCGTGACGGCCGTCATCATCGCCGTGGGCGGCTGGCCGTCGATCTACGCGCTCGGCGAGTGGCTCCTCGGGCCCGGCTCGATGCCGACCCTGTTCCTGTAGCGTCCCCGGCCCGCCTTTCCGCTCCCGGCTCACCCTCAGGCCCCCTGTTGCTATGGCTCAGACCAACGCGCTGAACTGGTTTCTCCACCGCATCACCGGCACCTTCCTCATCTTCATGCTGATCACCCACTTTTGGGTGCAGCACTACGACCACCAGGCCGCCTCGGTCACCCACGAGGTGGTGACGGAGAAGAACGAGATGCCGGACTACCCGGACGAGGCGAAGGAGGGCGTGAAGGCCCGCTTCGGGCCGGACGCCGAGGCCACCCCGTACCAGGTGGTGATGCAGCGGCTGGCCGACCCGGTCTATGCGGTGCTGTGGAAGGGGTTCAACATCCTGTTCCTCGTCGTGGCCCTCCACCACGGCTTCTACGGCCTGAACAACGTGATGACCGACTACATCCGCGACCCCATGGGCCGACTGGTGGCCAAGTCGCTGTCGTGGACGGTGGCCCTCGGGCTGCTCATCATTGGAACCTACTCGGTGCTTACGGCCGGGTGGTGACGAGAACTAGTGCGTAGTGCGTATTGCGTATCGGAGCAATCGGCACCAGTCAGATTCTCCACGCAATACGGAATACGCAGCACGAGATACGCAATACGAAATACGCAACACGCACCATGACTTTTGAGCACGATGTCGTCGTTGTTGGAGCGGGCGGGTCTGGCCTGATGGCCGCCCTGTATGCCCGCGAGGGCGGGGCCGACGTGGGGGTGGTCTCGAAACTGCACCCCCTCCGCTCCCACACCGGGGCGGCGCAGGGCGGCATCGCCGCGGCCCTCGGCAACGAGGAGGAGGACCACTGGCTGTGGCACGCCTTCGACACGGTGAAGGGCAGCGACTACGTGGGGGACCAGGACGCCATCGAGGCGCTCTGCAAGGACGCGCCCCGCACGATCGTGGAGCTGGAGCACTACGGCGTGCCCTTCAGCCGCAACGAGGCGGGCAAGATCTCGCAGCGACGGTTCGGGGGCCACACCCGCAACTTCGGCGAGGCGCCCGTCAAGCGCTCCTGCCACGCCGCCGACCGCACCGGCCACACGATCCTGCACACGCTCTACGACCAGTGCACGAAGCAGGGCGTCCGGTTCTACGACGAGTTCCAGGTGCTGGACCTCATCATGACGGAGGATGACGAGTGCGCCGGCGTGGTGGCCTACGAGATCCTCACCGGCGAAATCCACACCTTCCACGCCAAGCAGGTGTGCTTCGCGACCGGCGGCTACGGCCGTGCCTTCGAGACCACCTCGAACGCGCACGCCGGCACGGGCGACGGCATGGGCATCATGCTGCGCAACGGCATCCCGCTGGAGGACATGGAGTTCGTCCAGTTCCACCCGACCGGCCTCTACCGCCTCGGGATCCTCATCACGGAGGGCGCGCGCGGGGAGGGCGGCATCCTGCGCAACAGCGAGGGGGAGCGCTTCATGGAGCGCTACGCGCCGACCGTGAAGGACCTCGCCCCGCGCGACCTCGTGAGCCAGTGCATCTACCAGGAAATCCGAGAGGGCCGGGGCGTGCAGGGCGAGAACTACGTCCACCTCGACCTGACCCACCTCGACAACGCGATCCTCGACAACAAGCTGCCGGAGGTCACCGAGTTCTCGCGGACCTACATGGGCGTGGACCCGAAGGAGGAGCCCATTCCGGTGGTGCCCACCTGCCACTACGCGATGGGCGGCATTCCGGCCAACGAGGACGGCCACGTGGAGGTGGGCGAACGGGGCGAGTACGTGCCGGGCCTCTACGCGGTGGGCGAGTGCGCCTGCGTGAGCATCCACGGCGCCAACCGCCTCGGCACCAACGCCCTCCTGGAGCTCGTGGTGATGGGCCGCCGCACCGGCATCGAGATGGCCAAGCAGGTGCGCCAGGGCAAGGACTACGCCCCGCTGCCCGAGAAGCCGGAGGCGGACACGCGCGACATGCTCGACGACCTGCTCTCCAACACCCGCGACGAGGGCGAGCCCATCGTCAACGTGCGGAGCGAGCTGCAAGAGACGATGATGGAGAACGTGTCCGTCTTCCGCAACGACGACACGCTCTCCACGGCCCTCGACGACCTGCAGGGCCTCCGGAAGCGCGCGAAGAACGTGGTCGTGGACGACAAGAGCAAGCGGTTTAACACCGACCTGATGGACGCGGTGGAGGTGGGCTTCATGGTCGATTACGCCGAGGCCATCGCCGCCGGGGCCCGTCACCGCACGGAGAGCCGAGGGGCCCACTCCCGCGAAGACTACGAGGAGCGCAACGACGAGGACTGGCTCAAGCACACGCTCTTCCACAGCGACGCCAACGGCAGCTACGAGTTCGACGACAAGGAGGTCGTCATCACCCGGTTCGAGCCGAAGGAGCGCAGCTACTAGGGCACTCGACCCGACCGTGGGCCCGGCAATCCGGCCCCGCCCCCTGTTTCCGCAGATGTCTCCACACGCACAGCGTTTTTGGACTTATGGCTGAGATGCAGCTCAATCTTGAAATCAAACGGTACAACCCCGAGGAGGACGACGAGCCGCACTGGGAGTCGTACGAGGTGCCGGCCGACCCGCTCGACAGCGCCCTGTCGCTCCTGCTCCACGTGAAGTGGCACATCGACGGCACCCTCTCGCTGCGCAAGAGCTGCGCGCACGGCATCTGCGGGTCCGACGCCATGCAGATTAACGGCGAGAACAAGCTCGCCTGCTCGGTGCTGGTGCAGGATCTGGTAGACGAGGATGGGGACACGATCACGTACGCCCCCCTCCCTTCCGCCCCGGTGGTGAAGGACCTTATCATCGACCAGAGCCGCTTCTTCGAGAAGTACCGGGAGGTGAAGCCGTGGCTCATCACCGACGGGCCCGCCCCGGAACGGGAGCGGGAGCAGAGCCCCGAGGAGCACGCCATGATCGAGGACGCCACGAAGTGCATCATGTGCGGCGCCTGCACGCACGCCTGTCCCTCCACCTGGGCCGACCCCGACTATCTCGGGCCCGCGGCCATGCTGAAGGCGTACCGCTACACCTTCGACAGCCGCGACGACGGGGCCGAGGAGCGCCTCGACGTGGTCGACTCGCCCGATGGCCTCTGGAAGTGCTACACCATCTTCAACTGCAACGAGGCCTGCCCCAAGGACATCGACATCACGCGCTGGCTCTCGGCCCTGAAGCGCCGCGCCGCTACGTCTCAGGCCTCCACGACGGCCTAGCCGCTCCCGGCCAGGCGGCGGCCCGGCCGTTTCCTGCCTGACTCCCTGTCCCCATCGAGGCCTCCTGCCCCCAGGCAGGGGGCTTTTTTCGTGTCTGCGCCCCCCCACGCTGCCGAGCGCATCTCGGGGCGCGTGCGACGACCCGGGACTGGGGGGCTACCGGCCGATCGTCGACGCCGTGAGCGGGAACGCCTGAACGGCCAGCAAAATTGGGGACAAGAGGGCATTGGCATCGTCCACCAGGGTGGCCGAGGGACACTGCAGGGCAGTCCTCCCTGCGGCGGCCCGGAAACAGAACCGACAGGGCTGACGCAGGGACGAACGCACGTCCCGGTACGCCCACTCGACAAGACGACCCCTCAGGCGTGCCCCGATCGATTGCCAACGCCCCCACGAGCCGGATCGTCACGGAGACAGTCCCCATCAGCCGTATCCCCCCGGTTCACGTACGTTGCCTTCGACCAATAGCAGAGCAGACGCGCCCCCCGCCCACGTTCTTGACGTACAAAATTTGTAAAAATACTGCCGGAAAGACCGACTCTAGACGTGGGTCTGGCCTTATGTTTGTGGTGTATTGTTGCATGGAGTTAGAGAACATTCAGCGTTTCCTCCTTTTTGCAGGGCCCTCCTTCCCCCGTGCCCCGAAGCGATGACTTCGTGTGGATGCTGCACAGTGCCGTGAAACGCTACGGGATCCGCCTCGCGTGTGGAGTCGTCGTGGGCGCTCTCCTGCTGTCTAGTCCCGCAGCCGCTCAGAACGAGCGCATTACCGCGTACGAGACCGAGGACGGCCTACCCAAAATGCAGGTATGGGATGGGCTTCAGGGACCGGAAGGGTACCTGTGGCTCGGGCTGTACGGAGGGGGACTGGCCCGATTCGACGGCCAGGAGTTCAAACGCCTTGCGATTGATGAGGGCCTTCCGGGGAATTTGGCCACGACCGTTCACACCGATTCGACCGGAGCGATCTGGGTCGGGACACTGAGCGGACTGGCACGCTACGACGGACGGGAGATGACGACGCTCACGGCGGACAACAGCGCGCTCGTTCAGAACGGCATTCAGTCGATCGTTGGGGGTACGAACGGCACCCCGGTATGGGTCGGCACGTCCGACAACGTGTACGTCCACGACGGAGAGGGCTTGCGGCAGCTCGCTCCGGACCGCCTCCAGAACCTCTACCCCGACGGCCTCGCCAGCCGAGGCGACACGCTCTGGGTGGGGACGAGCAACGGCCTGTACCGGTACACCGACTCCACACTGACCGCCCTGTCCGTCGTGGACGGCGGGGCCACGGCATCGGTGACCACGCTTGCCGCCCCGCCAAGCGGTCGCCTCTGGGTCGAGACCGGACAGGGGCTGTTTCGGCGCGTCGGCTCCCGCTTCGAAAAGCTGCCCGGCACGTCGGACCGGGACGTGCTCTCCATCCTGGACCCGTCGGGGCGGGCCCCCTGGCTCGGCACCCGGTCCGGCCTGTATCGCTGGCGGGGCGGACGGCTCCAGTCGACCGCCATCGGCGATGTGTCTGTACAGGGGCTCTTCGAGGATCAGGAGCAAAATGTCTGGGTCACCACCGATTCGGAGGGCCTCTACAAGTACCCGCACACCCCCTTCGACCATTTCTCCACGGCCGACGGCCTTCCCGGAGACATTTCCTGGGACGTCGATCGGGGACCAAACGAGAACCTGTGGATTGCAACCCGCAACGGGCTGAGCCGCTACGACGGCACCTCCTTTACCGACGTGCCGGGCCCGGACAATCAACTGCAGCAGGAGCTCATCTCGATCCATTGGACCCAGGACGACGTCCTCTGGATCGCAGCCCGGTCGACGCTCTTTCGGTACGACGGAGACACCTACACCTCGTACGACCGGGTCGAGGGCGATCCCGTCGGCACAGTGACCCGCATCGTGGAGACCCCCTCCGGCACGCTCTGGTTTGCAACCACCGAGCGTGGGCTTCTCCGTTACGACGGCTCCGGCTTTGCCCGCTTCACAACGGCCGATGGGCTGACGAGCGACCAGGTCCGGAGTGTGACCGTTGACGATACGGGCCGGGTGTGGGCCGGAGAGGGCGCAAGCCGCTTCGACGGGGCGTCGTTCCACCCCACCCCGGCCGTCGACAGCGCAGATCTCGGGGGCGTCTTGAGCCTGGAGGTGGACGCAAAGGGGCACCTGTGGATTGGAACCCAGCGCGGGGTGTTCGTCCACCCGCCCCCGCAACGGGGCGAAGCGGCCTCCCTCCGCCGCATCACCCCGGACGATGGGCTCAACGGCACGAGCTCAGTGAATCTCCATCTCGATCGGCACAACAACCTCTGGGTCGGGAATGAGGGGGGATTCAACCGAATTGACGTGGACGCGTACCACCGGACGGGGCAGGTGTCGATTCGCTCCTACGACAAGGACGTCGATCTGCGAGGGGGCGTGGCGACCGAGCATGCGACCTACGAGGCCGACGGCGGCGTGCTCTGGTTCGGGACGAGCACAGGCCTCGTGCGCTATAATCCCGCACAGGACCGGGGACGGCCTGCGCCGCCTCAGACCCACCTGACGGACATTCAGCTCTATCCCGAAGACCCCGACTGGAGCCGGTACGCGGACGGCACCACCCCGTGGGAACAGCTTCCGACCAATCTGTCGCTTCCGTACGACAAGGACCACCTCATTTTTCGCTTCATCGGCATCAACTACACCGTTCCGGAGCGGGTCGCGTACAGGTACCGCCTGGAGGGGCTCGACGAGAGATGGTCAACGGCCACCAAACGACAGCGGGCCACCTACTCCAATCTGCCCCCCGGTTCGTACACCTTTCAGGTCCAGGCCGCCAACAGTGATGACGTGTGGGGCCCGGTGGAGGCCTATTCCTTCACCATCACACCGCCGTTCTGGCGGACGACATGGTTCTACCTCCTCTGCGCGATCGGCGGCATCGGGCTGGTGACTGGGCTCATCCGGTGGCGCACCTGGAGCCTACAACGACGGCAGCGTCTTCTGGAGGCGAAGGTGGCCGAGCGTACAGAAGAGCTCGAAGAGGCCCGTGAAGAGGCGCTGGCGGCAGCGGAGGCCAAAAGCAAGTTCCTCGCCAACATGAGCCACGAGATCCGCACGCCGATGAACGGGGTCATCGGCTTTGCCGACCTGCTCTCCGACACCGACCTGACGCCCGAGCAGCAGCAGTTCGTGGACGCGATCCAGAGCAGTGGGACCACGCTCCTTTCCATCATCGACGACATCCTCAACTTCTCGAAGCTGGAGGCCGGCGAGACGGAGCTGGAGGAGGCGCCCATCCGCGTACAGACCTGCATCGAGGAGGCGCTGGATCCGCTCGCCGCCAAGGTGGCGGAGAAGGGCATCGAGTTGACCTACCTGATCGACCCGGCGGTCCCGTCCGTGATTCGCGGGGATCGAACCCGCCTCCATCAGATTCTTCTCAACCTGCTGTCCAACGCGGTCAAGTTCACCGAAGAGGGCGAGGTTGCGCTCCGGGTCCGGGTGGCGTCGTCGCCCGCTACGCCGGACGGCACGTATGAGCTCCACTTCAGCGTGCGGGATACCGGCATCGGCATCCCGAAAGAGAAGCGCGACCGGCTCTTCGAGTCGTTCAGTCAGGTCGATGCGTCGAAGAGCCGGGAGCACGGGGGCACCGGGCTCGGCCTCTCCATTTCCCAGCAACTCACAGAAGCAATGGGGGGAGAAATGTGGGTCGAGAGTGCGGTCGGCGAGGGATCCACGTTCCACTTCACGATTGAGGCGGAAGAAGCGGAAGACGGCGCGCAGACCGACAAAAACGGAGTTGCTACCGGATCGTCTTCCGCCATGCAGGGCGTGCAGGTTCTCATTGTCGCCCCCAACGACACCAACCGTGCACTCCTCCGGCAGCAGACGGAGACGTGGGGCATGGAGGCGACCGTCTTCGCATCGGGAGACGAGGCGCTCCAACAGTTGGACGCGGACCGTGCCCACGAGGTGGCCCTGATAGACGAGCACCTGCCGCAGATGAGCGGACACGCGCTGGCGACTCAGCTTCGAGAACGAGCGTCCGGGACGGAGCTTCCGGTCGTTCTCCTCGGGGCCGGGCCGGCCGCCACGCCCGACCTCACGGCCCCCACCTCTCGGCTCCACAAACCGATCAAGCAGTCGAACCTCCACGACACGCTGACCGCGCTTCTGACGGGTCGTGAGAATGGCGGCTCGGGGAGGGACGGCGATCGGTCCGGCCCCGATTCGCCGTCTCGTCGTGTGCTCCTCGCGGAGGACGATGCCGTGAACCGAACGATGACGACGCAACTGTTGGAGAAGATGGGGCACGAGGTTCACACCGCATCCGACGGGGCGGAGGCCCTGGCGGCGGTCCGCGACCAGGCCTACGACGCCATCTTGATGGACGTGCAGATGCCGGAGTTGGACGGACTGGAGGCGACGCGCCGCCTCCGGAACGAGATGCCGTCTGAAGAACAGCCCTACGTCGTGGCCCTCACGGCCTCCGTCACGGAGGACGACCGCAGGCGCTGCCTGGAAGCAGGGATGGACGCGTTTCTCAGCAAGCCAATTCGGAAAGACGAGCTGGCCGAGGCCCTGGATCTTGGCACTGCGCCGGACGAGGCGAGGACGGCCGCCCCCCCGCCTGAGGACCACTCGGCCCCCGACGCGTAGTCGCTGCGGAAAAGCAGGCGCCCGGACCGGTTCGGAACGGCGTGCACACGCCCCGACTCCCATCCCAAAAAGGAAGGCACCGCTAGACGCCAGAAGAACGAGGGGGCATCACGGGGAACCGAGATCAACGGGCCCGAACCGACCGCGGCCTTCCCCCCATGCGGACCTCCACTTACGCCGGGGGCGACGGTGGACGGGCCTCCCGAACCGCCGTGAGCACATCCGCCAGCACCCCCGCGGCCGTCACGGACGGGCCCGCCCCCGGTCCGCGCACGACGAGGGGAACGGCGGCGTACCGGTCCGTCGTGACTTCGAACAGATTCTCCTGCGCCCCCAGTTGCCCAAGGGCCGTATCGCCCGGCACCGGTTCAACCCCCACCTCGATCCCTTCCGGCGAAAAGCGGCCCACGTACTGAAGGACCGCGCTCTCGGCCGCCGCGGCCGCCGACCGCTCCCGCCAGTATGGGTCCACCGTCGAGAGGCGATCGAGGAAGGCCTCGTAGGGGGCATCGGCGAGTGAATCCGGCACCAGGGATTCGACCTGTACCTCCGTGGGCTCGACGGCGTAGCCGGCAGTGCGCGCCAGGATCAAGAACTTCCGCGCCACGTCCGTCCCCGAAAGGTCGTCGCGCACATCAGGCTCGGCGTACCCCCGGTCGACGGCGGCCCGTACCGCCTCGCTGAACGAGGACCCGTCTCGCAGCGCGCTGAACAAGAAGGTGAGCGTGCCGGAGACGACCCCGCGGATCGAACGAACGCGATCGCCGGTGGCGACGAGGTTCCGAACGGTCTGCACCACGGGCAGCCCCGCCCCTACGGTCGTTTCGTAGCGGTACTGCACGCCCGCTTCCGCCGCCGCCTCCCGCAGCCGGTCGAAGGCGGCCTGCGAGCGGGTGTTGGCGAGCTTGCTCGGCGTAACGACGTGGACCCCCGCCCGGAGGAGTGGTTCGTAGTAGTCCGCCACGTCGGGGCTGCCGGTCGCGTCCACGAAGACGAGCGGGCGCGGCGTCTCCTGCGCAAGACGATCCACGATGGCCGGCCAGTCGGGCGGCGCGGCCTCGTCCACGCCGGCGAGCGGGGCCTCCGGATCGCGATTGGGGGCGCCCCACGCGGCGCGGCGCGACGTGCAGGCGCCGATCACATGGAGATCCCGCCCGGCGTCCCCGCGGGCGTCGATCTGTCGTAGTAGGGCCGCCCCCACGTCCCCCACGCCTGCCACGTATACATGAACCGGGGACGGACACGAGGACGTCGACGGGGCGACCGGGGGAGAGGCCGAGAACGAATGAGAAGCCATCATATGGGTGTATCAGTGCAGAGTTACCCCTGAGCGAGAGTTGGGGCGGGGACGATGCGGGTGCCCGGGGCCGCGGGGCGGTGCGTGCACCGGACGCGGAGCGGAATGCCGGCGTCCATCAGCGGATCGAGGGTGCACGGATGCATGCCGAGCCGTCCGGCTTTCGTCCAGGCGCGGGCCTGCTCGAAGTCGATGCGTTGGAGGGGCTGCGCGTCGCTGTGCGCATCCGGGTCGCGGGTATACAGGCCCTCCACGTCGGTCCAGCGCTCCATCCGTTCCGCCGCCAGCGCCCAGGCGAGGACGGCAGCGGACAAGTCACTTCCCCCGCGGCCGAGCGTGGTCGTCTTGCCGTCGGCCGTCTCCCCCACGAAGCCCGTGACGACCGGCAGGCCGGCGGCCCGCGTCCGATGCCAGTCGCGCACCTGCCGCCGGGTGGGGGCCCACTGCACCGTCGCGTCGCCGTGCGCGGCGTCGGTGCGGATGAGTGTCGCCGCGTCGACGGCCTGCGATGTGCACCCGGAGGCGTCGAGTGCGGCGGCCAGCAGCGGCACCATCAGCCGTTCGCCGGCGGCCAGCACGACGTCACGAGCCGCGGCGGCGTTTGGCCCCGCCATCTCCTGCAGCGCGCGGCGCAGCTCCGAGAGTTCTGTCCGCAAGGCGGTGTCGTAGCGGGCCCGCAGCGCCTCGTCGGCAAGGGTGTTCGCGGCCAGGGCGCGGTAGTGCCGCCCCACCCGCCGCGTCCAGGCCTCGACGGAGCCACGGTCGGCCCGGGACTCCTCTGCGGCCTGCACGAGGGCGTCCGTCACGCCCGCCGCGGCAGACACCACCACGACCGGCCGACAGGTCTCGGTGGCGGCATGAACGAGGCGGACCGCGTTTTTTATGCCGTCGGCGGAGCCGACCGACGTGCCGCCAAATTTGAGAACGCGGACGGGACGGGACGCGCATTCCGTCGAAGAGGAGGAACGATCAGGCATGATCAGTCAGTGCTGTCGCGAGGGATGATGCGTAGTGGGGCGGTGTGACGTGCCGTGGCGGATGTCTCCACCGGGGGCGTCTGGGAGAGCGGAGGCTGTCTTCCAGCCATTGTCCACGCCCGGATCGCGGCTCAGGCCGCCACGGACGGACAGATGTTGGCCCGCCACGTCGACACGAGATCGTTGAGGGCATCGAGCTCGATGAGGAACGTGTCGTGTCCGTGCGGCGCCGACAGCACCTCGAGGGTGGCGCTGGGCAGGTGCTCCGCGAGCTCCTCCTGCTCGGACAACGGATACAGCACGTCCGAGTCGATGCCCACGACCAGGCTTGGCTGCTCGATGCCCCGCAGCACCTCCGCGTAGTCGCTACGGCCGCGAGCCACGTCGTGGGTGTCCATCTGACGGGTCAGGGCCACGTAGCAGTTTGCGTCGAAACGATCGACGAGCTTATTGCCGTGATGGTGCAGGTAGCTCTCCACGGCGTAGGGCGTGCCGTCCTGTTCCGGCATTGCGTCCCGCCCGAACCGGCCGTCGAGGGACGGCCGGGACCGGTACGACACCATCGCCATCATGCGGGCCGTCGCGAGGCCGTTTGTCGGGGGGTCGTCCGGCGGGTATGTTCCGTCTCGCCACTTCGGATCGGCGAAGATGGCCTGCCGCTGCGCCGCGCCCCATCCGATCTGCCAGGCCGTATGGCGCCCCCCCACGGCAATGGGCACGAGCGACCGCACGAACGGCGCCCCGCCGTCGGTCGCCTCGAAGGCCCACTCCAGCACGTGCATGCCCCCCATCGATCCGCCCACGGCACACGCCACCCGTTGCACGCCGAGGGTCTCCAGCGCGCGCCGGTGCAGGCGGACCGTGTCGCGGGTCGTAAACGGCGGGAAGCCGGCCCCGTAGCGCTCGCCGGTGTCTGGATTCACCGTCACCGGCGCCACCGAGCCGTAGGGGGACCCCGGCACGTTCAGACACACCACGAAGTCCTCCGTGGGATCGAGGGCGCGACCGGGCCCGAGGAGCCCGCCCCACCAGTCGGCCACGTTCGTGTCGCCGGTGAGGGCGTGACACACCAGGACGGCGTTGGTGCCGGTCGCGTTGAGGGTGCCCCACGTCCGGTACGCCACGGGCACGTCCCGGAGCGTCGTGCCGTTTTCGAGGGTAAAGGTTGGAACCGTGAGCGTCTGCGACATCGGGAATCAGTTGGCTGAACGCGTCGGAGCAGGCGAGGGCAAAGCGTATTGCGTGGTGCGTATTGCGTGAGAGGTCCTTGGCAGTCGTCCTCGGACGGATGCGCAACACGAAATGCGTAATACTCCCTCATCACG
>ERZ1034569.358-NODE-358-length-17093-cov-29.069903_pt1 | contig 17093 bp, 38 predicted proteins | sample MGYA00520706_ERZ1034569 | MGnify/ENA primary metagenome ERZ1034569 (study PRJEB33760, sample SAMEA4777722) | hypersaline lake metagenome | biome: hypersaline environment; feature: brines | place: Spain | collected 2014-08 | depth 0 m ...
TCGTGATACTCTTCCATGACATCTATATATTGATGATGTAAGAGATCGAAGCAAAACCAAACTCTATGCTTGTTCCAAGAGACTCTACAGGGATAGAGTGATGGGAATCTCCGTCTGGGTCGAAAAGCAGGATCTCAATGTAAGGCGAAGGTTCCCCTTCAATGAGCCGCAAGAAAACAGATGACCCATCCACTAGATCTGCTTTTACTGAGTCTATTTCTTCTCCATTTGAAAAGCATGATATGCTATCACCTCTCAGAATTTTTTCCCACTGTTTCTGGAAGGATTCAGAAAAGTTAAAATTGACGACCAGCTCCGTGTTTTTAGTTATCTTGCTCATTGGGGTTTGAACTTTGTGCTTTGATACGCGCAAGACGCTCTAGATTTCTGTTGAGGCGTTTTAGCTCTTGGTTAAGGGTACGCAAGTGCCCCGGACTTATTTGCGTATTCTGACGGCTTCTGCCGCCTTCTAGCATAGCGCGAAGTTTATCAAGATGCGACATAATAACTTCGTTTGTTTGAAGGTTATTGCGCTTCCCAGTTTTCAATCTTCTCTACCGCTTCTTCAAGCTCTTGAACACTTACACCTGCTCTTGCCTTTTGCACCGATGAAGTGTGCTTTGCTTTGATCGCGGCAATGTCATTCTTAATGGCGCGAACGACTTGGCTGTGATCTGCGCCTTCTTCTAAAAGATTGTAGACAGCCGTTGTGACCTTGCTTTGTCTCATATAGATAGAAGCTGATTAAAAGTAGCGGCGCACTTGCCTATTTCTTTTTTCTCGTCGGATTTTGTTTCTAAGATCGACATACTGGTTTTTTAGGTTTTCTTCCACCTCGTCTATATCCGGGCTTTCTTTCAATTCAGATTTGCTGCTCATCTCGCTCCAGTCTTCATCATAGAGGTAGTAATTCACCTTGACCTCTTTGCCTGTCTTTTCCAGATCAAACCTTAAATGAATTGAAGAGGTGTCAAACTCGCGGTTTTCGCTCAGAAAATTGTCAAACAGGTCCTTAATTGCGTTTACCATTGTGTTATTCGCTCTTATCAAGATGAAACACAGGCTCGCTATCTGACTGGCTTTCTTGGTCGGGCCAGTCTCTATTTTCATTTTTTCGCAGCTTTGCTTCCAGCGCCCCAGCAATCCGTTCAGCCGAATACCCTTGTCGGTGTGCGCCATCTATCGCTAAATTAATCACATCGATCCATTCTTCTATTTCTCCAGGCGAACGGGCAAGCTCATCAAGCTCATCGGAAATATGATTGATGATCCCTTCATGTTGATCCCCAGTGCCAAAGGTTTCAAGTGAGAAACTTTTTTGCCGCTTTATGTGGGCAACCAGGTCATATTTGTCGTATGAGGGTTGTCCGTCTTTTTGGCGCTCAGGAATGTCTGAACTGCCTGGCTCGTCGTTAAACGTCGACCGGTATGATAGATCGTAAAATTTGACCCCACCAATTGTCTTCCGGCCCATTCCACGCCTGGTTCCATGCCAGGCAATGTATTTTGCGCCACAATCATTACAGATGGCGTTAAATACCTTTAGGTCTTGGAATTCATCGTAGTACACCCCTGTTTCTTCTTTTGTTATCTGGCGCGGCTCTTCTTCGGCAACAATGTATTTGCTGTCGCAGTTTGCGCACTCAGTTGACAGTAGGTTACGAGACATAAATCTATTCTACAATTTCAAATCGATTGCGATCTATTTGGCATCCTGGGATTACGTTCAAAAGCGACACCTTATCTGCCTCTTCGATGGGACAAGGGTGCTTGGCAATCCCGTTTATTTTCCAGGCCCGATCTAGCTTATAAACTTTCCCTTTTTCTAAGCTTGCGGGCGGGTCAATGCACTTGAGCTTTGTCATCTTATCTTTTCTTTTTTGAGAGAAAACAAAAAAGCAAGGGGCGCGTTCCCCCTTGCTCTATGGTCGTTACAGACGATTCGACGATGCAATCTGCATTACCCGTTTTGCCTGCTTGATGAGTGGCGTCATGTCAAAGACACCATTGCTATACTGGACACGGAACTGACTCGCGTTTGCCACACGCCGGACTTGGCTATCGGACATGATGAAGAAGTTTTGCTCCATCACGCGCCCTTCCTTAGCGGTCGCTTCAATTTCGTATACGTCGAACTCCATGCGCTGGCCATCGACCAGCGCATAGGCAGTTCCGTCGTCCAAATAGTTCCAGCTATCGCTGGCAGTCGTCAGGATAATTCCCTTCTGACCGTCAGCATCGATGAAGCTTGCCCCTCTATACAAGAGGCGATTTTCTGGATGTTCTTCAATTGGGACTTCAATATCGGGGCAGTCAATAGCAGTGCCACCGATAAACTCGTCTCGCTCAGAGGTGCAGTCTTGAGCGAACGCACTTGAGGTTAGGAGTAGAAGGGCGAAAACGAGAGAGAGGTTGCGGACAGTCTTTTTCATAGATATAAGAGGATTGATGAAAAAGCCTTGCATAGTTATGGTACGTAGCAATAGACGATTTTTGCTTATTCATCGTCTTTGTACAGGTTGCCACGACCGTCTTCGTGAAGATCTTCTGCGATCATGCAGTCTTGAAGCCAATCAGGGAGACGGGACATTCGCTCCTCTTGGCTTTTCCCAGGGTCTTTATCGCTTTTCCATTCTCCGCTGTGAGCAAGAAACACAGTCGAGGGGTGAATGCGCCATTGGCTAAGCACCTGTTCGCTCCACTCCAGAAGCCTCGACACTTTGTATTTAATTGCCTCTCTAGAGTCGAACTTACCGGCCCATATGACATCGCCATCGATCTTCTGAAACGACCCGCCAAACTTTCTAGGTAGATACGTGTCGCGATTTTCGCTGACAATTGCATTGGAGTAGATCGACGCTGAGTTTCGTACGCCGTCAAACGTATCCCAAAACAGGAGCATTCCGTCAAGCCAGTACACGAACGCCGTTTCTTCTACGTCGCTGAGCGGCGATTCAAAAGGCTCGCTAATTATCTTCTCAAACCCTATTTCTTCCACCTTTTCCTTGTATGCTTCCGTCTCCATCGAGAGGGTCGTATCGCCCTCCGATTGTAGTATTTCTTCTTTTTCTTTCGAGTGAGACAAATGCGTAGCTAGCGCCTTCGCAGTCGTGCGGCCATTTTCACCAACAGCTCCTCCTTCGATTTTCTCGACGTAATTGATGGGATCGAATTCGATGGCTCGCTTAATGCGCTTCTCAGATGCGTCCATGGTTCAGAGAAATTCATGAGAGTTATCAACGACGTGACGCTCGACTTCCTGGTAGAACTCTTCAGCTATCATTTCGCCAAAGTCAGAGTAGCCTCTCTTTTGGGCAATCATGTTGGTGTTCACAGAGCTTACTACATCTACGACCTTGATGGCCGTCGGAATGCAGTACGTTTCCCACCCAAATTGTTTGGCCTCAATTTCTAGCTCGACTTTTTCGATGCCAGGGTACGGATTATCTAACGTCATATTTCGTTCGTTGCATCTTGGAATCCAGCGTTAATTAGGGTCTCCTTTATCTTTTCGGGACTTGGGTTTTGCTCATGGAGTTCAGAAAGCCGCTCGAAGAAGTTGTCCATATCCGCCAGTGCCTTGAGGGCGTCTGAGAATATTTCGACCTCCATGATTCTGTAATCGTCTTCAAAAGAGTAGTCATACCAAGATATGACAAACTCATAATTCACATCATCACTCCCCTCAACTTTGCTCCGCACAAGAATTTCATCAACTTTGTTGTCATCGATAAAATTCTCTTCGGCAGTCAGGTTGGTTTCTGTTACGTGAATAAAATCGAATACGTCGCTCATTTTGCTTGTCGTTTTTTGAGAGAGACAAAAAAGACAGGAAACTTCCCTGTCTATCCTCCCGCCCCTCCATACTCAAGAGGCGGGCTTTCATGAAGGCTACACGTCGATTGCCGTATGGCCTTTTCTCACCTCCTCCCCGAAGGTCTGATTAACGCGGTGTGCGCACCGCTTATACTCGCTTCGCTCCGCCACGTCGTCTTCTCCGAATGCGTCGTCTTCGGCTTCGTCTAATCTTATTGCGCCATTTTTCAGCATATACTGAAATGACGCGAGATACGCTAATTCGACGGAAAATGCCTTGAACGGCGTGCCCAATGAGAGGCATCCGTCTTCGCGAATGTGGCCGCCGGTCCAACCTCCGCCGATGTAATTCTTTTCACCTTCCGGCGTGTTCGCCAGATACATCGTCTCAAGCTCCGTGTGGTTGTCATGCTCTTCAAGCACGACATATAGGTCCTCCTGAAGACCCTTCATCGGGACTTCTACAAGGCGGACCATATACGCCCACGAAGACTGCGGGTCTTCGTTATAATACTGGGCGTTGTAGCGCCCATGGTCGATGTATTCATTCCGGTCGAAAATTATGTTGATACCAGCCATAGTAAAAGCCCCGAAGGGGGCGGTTTGTGAGATAAGTGCAGTGGAGCCACGCTGCCGAGTGGTTTGGCTCCGTCTTGGGCCAGAGAAGACAGGCCCATGCATAATTATGGTATAACAGTAGGGTATAATATTGCAAAAAAAGACAGGGAATAGCCCCCTGCCTTTTTTCACTTTATCCGCCCCACCAATCGGAGAGGCCGTCGTATACGTTTTTGATAAATACAATGAGTGCTTTTTTCTTGCCGGGCAGTTCGTCCATCATAGCTCTTCCCAACCTGATTCGGAATCGTTTTCAATCCATCCTGCAATCTGTTCAGCCAGCCTGTCCTCACTAACTTCCAGGTCATCATCAACGATGACAAAGGCAGATCCAGGCTGCGGTTCAGATGGCAAGTTGAACATGACGTTAATGCCATGCTCGCTGTTTTCAAGCGCGATTTTGCCTACGTCTACCCTTTCTTTTAGCTCAGAAAGAACCAGCAGGCTTTTCTCCAGCCGCCTCATGTAGTTTTTGAGGTCGGCCATTGCTTCCGTTTCGGGCTTGAAGCTTTCACTTTCGTACCACCGCTTTTGTCCGCGTATTCGCCTTACTTCTTCAAGTTCTTCTTCGTCCCAGTCGCTAATATAGTCTGCGATTAAGGTTTTCAGGTCCGAAGAAAGTTCTTGGTGGGGCGTAATGCTTCCGGCGATTGCATTTGCAGCTTGTGTAATCATGGGGGGAGAGTTGTGTTTGCGAGGTTAAACAAAAAAGACGGCCCCGTAAAGGACCGCCTCTTTTTCTACTTAAACGCTTTCATAAGGCGCTCATCTGCGTCGTACAGTGCATAGCAATCTTCGCAAAGCACGGCAGATTCGCCTTTGTTCGCGCTGTGTACATCTACGTCTAGGTGTTCAATTGGGTACATGTTGTCAATCTCGCCTTCTTCGCCACAGTGATCACAGTAGTACATGGTTTGTCTTTGTTTTGTTTTGAGAAGGTGTAAGGTTAAACACAAAAGACGGCCCCGCAAAGGGCCGCCTCTAACTTACTTCTTATACAGCATCAGAAGTTGATCTTCATCATTGTTCATCTCGTGGCACTCCTGACACAGAACAGCGGACTCACGCTCGTCTGAACCATATACGAATACCATATCTGGATACATTTCCTCGACATCTTCTTCATCGCCGCAGTAATCACAGCGCATGATGGTGCCGATTTCTTCTTCTTGAGATTCAGTAGGATACACGGCGCTTTGTGTCTTTTAGAAGGAGACAGCTAAGAGGATCTATCCGAATACCAATGACGCATTTTCCTCCATCGCCTCTTGAAACGGCGTGTGAATCATCGTGTCGTCAAGTTGCTCAACGACATCGCCATCACGCCATCCTCTAATGTGACGAGACACGATTGCGTCTACTTCCATGCTTTGCTCCATGTGAGGGTACTGAAGGATAACCGTATTTGCCAAATTTCGGACATCTTCATACGGCACAATTTCCACATTCTTTTTGCTCGTTGCGTTTGTTTCTGACAAGCTTACGCGATATGTATTAAGGTCGATCCTTAGCCGCAGATCCGTTCGGTGATCCAGGGTTTTCTGGTCGGCAGCAAATTTCAGGATCTTGGCGGCTGCGTGATAATACTCAGTGCTGATCGTCTGGACCGACGAGTTTAAAGTTGAGCGTACAATCCGTCTAGCGAGGTCGATCACTCTTGGTCCACGGAACATATACTTCATCATTCCATACTCAGCAACCAATAATTTGGACATGGGCAAAAGTTGGCTCGCGTCACCAGCTTGCTGCTGAATTTCTGCGACAGCTTCGACTGCGCCAAACTCACCTTTGTAATCTGGCACCGCGTCTATGAATGTTCTTCCTGTACCTCCTGTTTTCTCTTCTATGTTAAACCGAATCTTCCCGGCGGGGATCAGGCGGTCGATAACGGATGCGAAAAGTTTCTTGAGAGCGTCCATGATGGTTCGATGGTGTGAATGGGAAGTCCATGCATAATGATGGTACGCCAAGAGTATATAATCTTGCGGCTTGTCCCAGGTGGGACAAAAAAAGACCCGGCAATCGCCGGGCCTTGTTATCACCGAATTTGCTTCTTTACGTCCGATAGCAAACTGACGACCTTTCGCCGCTCAATGTCATATTCGTCCAAGAACTCATCAACCGTATATCCGTGGGCAATATAATCAAACAGGATGTACCCTGGAACGCGAGTGCCTGGAAAACACGGCGTGCCGCCTTGACGGTCTTCATCAGAAACAAGGGAATCAATGGTCGTGCTCATTGTATAATAACGGCTGTTGGGTAGTTAACGCGAAAATCAGATCAGCAAGCAAAGCGCCTAGCGTAACAAGGGCAACAGGCGTCGTATTCAGTCCGAAGGCAATAAACACAATGCCTGTAAGGGCCATGCCGATAAATACCCAGGCGGCAGACCGGCGCAAGTTGATAATTCGATCTGGGTCGTCTAGGCTTTCGATGGTTAGGTTAATCGCGAGCGTAACAATAATGCCGCTCAAAATGAAAATGCCGTACCAAACGTATATTGGCATCTTTATAGGTACATTTGTTCAAATTCGTACGTGTCGGATACTGTGATGTCAGAGTCGTCTCTTGCTTTTTTGTTGTGGGGTCTTTCCATCAATACGCATTTGAGATCTTCGTGTTCGTTGACCGACTCGTATGTGTCAAACCGATTGTCCAGCAGAACATCAATTCCACGCTCTTCCATTTTGGGCGGTTTATCCTCGCCGCTTTCCACGGTCACGACCTCCGCATGGGGAAACCCGTGATAAAGCAGCCACATGAGCGTGTACTGCGATTCTACGTTGCGAGAGGTTAGATACAAATCCGGCGCTACGCTTAGGTACGCATCATCGTGAGGCGGGATGTTTAACCACCACTCCGGGTTCCCCGACACTTCATCTACAAGCTTGCCAAACCTTTGATTCAGCCCAGGAATATTGTATTGGTGCCACTGCGTCCAATGGGCCGGAAACTCGTGGTATCCCTTTTCATGAGCGTACTCGATCATATGCTGGACAAAATTAGCCAGCACGCCATCAATATCAACTGCTACATCCATAAATATTTAGATTGCGCGTTACATGTGACAAAGGAGTTTATTCAGATACATCTTGTTGGCTCTTTTGTTCCGGTTTTTTGAACTCGCCTTCTTCATGGTAATACCGAAAAATATCATACCGCTGTTCTATTGAACGCATGTATTTCCGTAGAAGCTTTTGATGTCGCTCCGCCTCGTCGAAATAAAGCCATGTCGCCGCTGTTGCAACGACCCATCCCATGATATGGACAGGAGCAAAAACGGCCCAATGCGCCAATATGCCGACACCTGCCACGCTGGCCGCAAGCAGGTGCTTCATTACTTTTGGAGAAAGGTTCATTCTGACGTTTGGTTTAAATGTTCGAGGTAAGATCGGTTAATGTAATACTCCACTCGCCTGAGCCGATTGCGGTACGGATCAAGCGGGGTGGACGCCTGAGCCATTTCCACCTGAACAATCGGGTCTGATTCTGGCCCACCTATAATTTGGGCAGCGACAAGCTCATGCGCGTCATTAAAGTCTTCAAAAACGCTTACGTTGTCAAACCGCTCTTCCAGTCGGTTCCGAATATGAAGCGTTAATGATCCAAGATACTCGTCTTCTACCTTGGTAACGCCGCCGATCTGTTCAAACTCGTCGCCATTCTTTTTCTTAACGATCACGCTGTACATTATGACAAATCTTTTAGTTCAATGCGTGGATTTAAGCGAACGGCACGTATCTTGTCTTTGCCGTGTTTGGTTTTGGACGCAATCTCTGTATAACTAGAAATCGTGTCTGTCCAGATATCAATCGTGCATTTTTTTGTATGGAATTTAAGCCCACCCATGCTATTTATTTCCACAGAGTCAGGGGCGGCGTTCGCCAGTCGCTTTGTCGCGCCAGCAAATTCAGACTGCGGTGCGATAAGGTCCCAATCGCGAGGCGTGGGCGGGTCGGTGTTTTTCATAAACCACTTTGCGCCTGACCCGACAAGCCAGCACTGATGGAAAACCAAAATCTCCTCAACAATAGAAGGCATCTCATCTCGTTTCATGCTTCGTCATTTTGTTTATGTAAAAAGAAGCCAGCATTCTTTTCGGTTGTCGTATACCCAGTCTAGGTCGTACATCGTCTGGGCATCTTCATCTGGAAGTTCAGATGGCGGCGGGCCGCCGACAAATATTCGGTCGTTTTGGGCCTTTACGTTGCCGGTGTTTCCTTGGTGTCTAGACAGAATCTTCAGCCCAGTTTGAAGCTCAGAAAAAGTTGCCATCGGTTATATCTATGCTTGTAAAAAAGAAAGCCCCCGCACCCACTCTCAAGGTGCGGAGGCTCTACAATTATGCGACCTCTTTCTGAAACTCTTCTACATCCAGATTAATCAGGCGGTGAAACGTCTCAACTGTCTCTTCACTACCCCACTTCTCTACCCACTTCTTAAATGCGTCGAGCGCCTTCTCCTCGACACTATCGTAAGAAGATGGAGGCTTTACTGTAACATCTGAATCCATTTTCGAATCTTTTTCGCACAGGTAAAACACCTCAAGCAGATCATTTATCTCCGCCTCCGACGCGGTGTCTCTGTCGAGAAGGGTGGTTATGGCTACACCTGGGATGTCAACACTCCCACCTAGTTCATTTAGCGTATCTTCGCCTTTCGCATAAACGAAGGCATGTCCAGCAAGGCAAGCAGACGTTCCGCATGAGCGGTCTACCCACTCGTCCTGTTTGTATTCAATGATGGCTTCTGTTTCGGCCATCAGGTAAACAAATGCAGCGGCTTCAGCGTCAATAGAAGGATCAACCATGGTTTTTTGTGTTAGCTATGAAAAACAGTCGGTTCACTTGAGTATACGTCGTGGCAGCTTTCGCACAGATTTATAACACTTCCGTCATCAGCTTTGGCTTGGTGGGTTGATTTGTGGTTTTGGCAGTGTTCGCACTCTCCTCTTGGGCGGGCATTTTCGAAGTTGCCTTCCAGCACGCTAGCAGTGGGAAGGTCCCGATTGGGAAGCGCAGAAGAGAGCGGCGTGTATCCGTCCGGGGGTTGGTAAACAAACCAGATCGGCCCGTCTGCAAATTCAGGAGAGTCGACGCGAAGAAAATCGCCTTTCGGATAAATGAGCCGGTGAACAGAGGCGTCGGGATAGCTTTTTACAATCATGGCGAGGCAGAATAAAAAAGACGACTCGACAAGAGCCGCCGCAAGATAGTGTAACGGGCCTTTCTGTTGCCAGGGAGGCCCGAGTAAAAACCCCGACTGGTTTATTGCAACCAGTCAATCAGCGACGTGGCTGAGTGCACGTCGACCATACTTCCGTCAACGCGAAGCTCGAAGTACGTCGCACCTTGTTTCAGGTTGCGCCGCACCACGTCTGCGCCCGGAGAAAGCTTCGCCATTACATGAGCCGTTTTGGCGTCTGAGAGATCGTCCTCAATAGCGCCAAACGCGGTCCACTTTGCGGCTTCGGCCAGCTCCGGCACGTCCAGATGAGGCGCGTAATCGCGGCTGTACGCAAACCGTACGGCCTCTGCCGAAACGCGGTTTATCATCTGGGCGAGGCGAGTTGCGCTCGCGTCTTTCACGTCTATACCGCGATCAGAGACGGCCTCGATATAGAACGCTTCGCCCCAATGTCGCTGAAACGCATCGCGGATCGCCGCATACATGCTTTTCATGTCTGGGTCGGCCCGTGCGACCAGATCAGCGACTTTGGTTTTCGGGGCGGAGGCTCGCTGCATAGATCGGTCCATGGATCTATCGCTTATTGCCGTAGAAGATAGTGATTCCGGTTTTTTCTGTTGCCAAGCGAAACCGAAACGGAAAACTCCGATCTGATTCGATTACCGCGTAAACCCACGGCAGCCGATGATATTTCCATCGCTGTCGCGAACGAGGTCGCCGGGGGCAACCACGTCATCGCGATCAACGGCGGAAAGCACCTTGCCGGACACGACGTAAAGCGTGTCGTCGGCAGGATCGGGAAGGCCCGTCACGTCGCCAAACGTGGAGTCGTACACGGGCACTCCGTCCACCGTATTTACCTGGGTGCGCGACACGTCAACGCGTGCCACGTCACCGCTAGGGTCAATGTCCGTGACAGCCTGATCGTCGCTGTCTACGACATTGAGGGTGTGCGGCGTAAGGTTAATAAACCTCATGCATACTTATTGTATGCCAGAAGCATATAATATTGCACTTCATCTACAACTCTTTTTCAATGATGTCGGCAATTTCTTCAAAGGAATAGCCCTGGTCATTGAGTTCAGCCAGCGTCGTGGTGGACTCGTCCCGAAAATGTTCATCGCTTGCGTTTTCGGGGACTGGAACTTGCGGGTTGGGCTCATCCAATTCTGCCCTCTTCTGAACAGGTTTGGGAAGCGATTCTGTCACTGGGTGTTCGGACGCCGCTGTGTGAAACTCCAAGTCTTCAAGGTGGGAGCTGGTGTGCTTCCACTTCCCACCAACCTCACCGCTTAACACGTCACACAAGACGCCCAAGCAGCAAAATCCATCTTCCTTTCGAAGCGCATGTTTACTCTGATCGTACATGCCAGAGCGAAGGGCCTGCGCCCATTTTCTCTTTACGAGGTCATTCATAGTCAATTGCTTTGGTATTGAAAAACAGATTTACTTCTCGTATTTAATGTCACAGAGGTCCTCGACCGCCTCAACGTCTACGGTAATAAAGTCGCATTGAATCACCTCCTTGCCTGTGATGTCGTTATGGTAGTTGCGAATGTAGGCGTTGGGCGAACGCTCTTTGTTACTCTCATCGCTTTTTGGATGAAGGTGGAAGAGAAGCTCTTCCCCCAAATCTTCAACAAGCGACTGGCGGAGCGTTTGCTCGTAAGGTTCATCATAGTCTATAATGACCGAAGAGTTTACCGCAAAAAGCTCCGTGTGTTTTTGGACCCACGCAGAGACGGCTTTTCGCACTACCTCATGAAGCGAGTCTCCAGTACTAGAGTTTTCGAGAACCCGATTTGTAATTTCTTTTATGGTATCGTCCATCTAAGAATATAATTAGTCCTCAAGCTGATTTGCGTGCGTTAAAAGCGTGCGGGCCGCCTTGACTATTTTTTTGGCGGACTCCGGCGAATAGCCTGCCTTGACCATCCGGCCTGCCGCCTCCATGTCGCTTTCGTTATCGACAATCATATCAAGAATGGCTTTGCCTTCTCGCACGTCTTCGAGCGTGGCGGCCCCATCCGTAGGTGCGCTTCGAATTTCTTCTTCTGTGCTTTCGCGCTCCTCGTCCTCCAGATTACTCAAGCCCTGAGAGATTAAAAACTCAAGATAGACGGGCACCGACTCGCCGGGCGCAATTTGTTCTTCGGCCTTTTCTTTGCGCTCATCGGAAAGCCCAACGACATAAGAGTTGTCCGAATAGTCGACTACTGACCGAATCGAATTAACTGCCGCTTTTTGCGCTTCCCGCTCTTCTTGTAGGCGCGGGGTATCGGCATACTTCTCTTCAAGTATGTTTTGCGCCGCTAGCTCAAGTAGCTTTTCAATTGACGTTTTTTCGCTTGGTCGTTCCATATCTTTTTTAGGAGCTATGTGTAAACGTTGAAGAAAAACAAAAAAACCAGCCCCCACTAGATTTCAGAAGGGGCTGGCGCTCGCGCTAGGTAAGCACGGCGTCTACCGTGTTATAGTTTCCGTTGAACGCTTCTTTGGCTTCGGATTTTAGGTCCTCGTCTTCGACGTTGTGAATCTCGAAGAGGACCTCAATAACGTCCATCAGCGACTCGAAGGTAGATCGTTCGCGTGCGTCGATGCCGTGTAGGAGAGCCGACTCAATGCGGTAAAACTCAAACGGCGTATACGGCAGTGGGGTGGCCGGATCGTAGATAACATCCGTCACGCTATAGTCTGTAACGGAAACAGTCTTTATCACAGATACGGAATTAAAAAGCGGGAGCGGGGCAACAAACCCTGTGGGATCAGCGTTCAAGACCGCCGCCGCTTTTCGCGCCTGCCAAACTACTCTACAGCGAATGGCATCTCGCCAGTGTCCTTTTGGTGAAGTAGAATGGGTCGGCCATCGTTCTAACACCCCGTTCACAGAAGCGTCGTCCAGCTCAGCGGCAATGAGATTACCAACGGCACACGAGGCGCAGTCCATCGGTTTAAGCTTGCCTTGCAGGTACGCCGTTGCCAGCGTGTTTACGGATTTCCAAAACTGATCAGATCGGTTCATGAGTGTTACCAGTGTTTACGGAAGAGAGAAAAAGGTGGGCAGATTAGCGGGGTGCCCAGCCCATTTTGGCTACCATGCCTCATCGCCTGTAAGCCGGACAGGGCGCGGGTTGTCGCCGTCCATCCATGTGTCGTAGGCCATTCCCACCGCCATGTTGTCTTCGGTCAATTCGTCCCAATCGTGCAGGTTGTACACGTGGGCATTGAACGTTTCACCCAACGCCTGCGCATTGACCGCGTGCCGGTTGCCGACAAGCGTAATCACGTCGCCGTCGTTTTTACGCTTGATGTCAACGTGATCGGCATGGTCTTCGATAATCAGATGAAAGGGAATGCGGGCGTCCTCGCCCATGTATTCGAGCTTTGCGGCCAGCCCTTCCATCTCAAAGAAGATTTCGTTTTTCCCTGTAACCTTGCTTTTAAACGAGTACTTATCAACGGCAATAGACATACAGTCGAGTAGGTCGGTTATGCAGGCTGAAGCTCGCGGTCCTCTTCTTCCTCTTCGTCGTCTTCTTCGCTTGGGTCATCGACGTAGAGCTTCTCATCGCTGATTTCTTCTTCGAGCCATTCGGCAATTGCCTCCCGGCTCAAGTCTGTACCGTCATTTAGCTCGACAAGCACGGCGGTCAGCGCGTGGTCGCGAGACAGCTCTTCGCCGTTTGGCAGCCGGGTGCCTTCATCGATGCACACAGCAGTAATGCCAATTACCTCTTCGTTTGCGACGGTTCTGCATTTCAGCTTTCCCTTCAGGCCAATTGCTGCCGCCCCGATCACACACGCCTCGTCTGTGGAGGGCTTGTAATACGCCTGTGTTCCAGGGTTGGTCATCTCTGCTCCTTTTCGAATAAGGTTGGGAAGGTAAGACATAGGTAGTAGGTATAGTGTTTAGAATAAGGAAGAAAAAAGCGGGCCGACTTGGCCCGCCTGCTTTCTAAATCGCCATGCTAATTTCGATGCATCCGTCTTGGTTTTCCTCGAAGGCAAATACGCTGTCTTCGGGAATCCCGCCCAGGTAAGAGACAGCCTCTTCTATGGAATGGACCTTTCCCAGGACGATTCCGGTGTGGAGGTTGATTGCGCCGCCCAATACGAGGCTTGCGGTTTTGATATTTTCCTCGTTTGCGGGCACGCCCGTATCATAGCCTTCGATTTCGTCGTCATTTTCGATGGCCTGCTCCAACAGGTTCTTGGCCGCATTCATGTTAAATGAATCGCGGCGCTCCAGCCGACTTACAATGTCCTTGGCATTGCCGACATAATCGACCTCGCCTATTTCGTGGTCTAGACTATCGGCGGACATCTTGAGGTATCGAGCCAGAAGCTTTGCAACGAGATCACGCATATCGGTATTGAGTTAGATAAGAGAAGTCCATGCATAGTTATGGTCTAGCAAAACCGAACAATTTTGCTCACCAGCCAAACGGCCACGAATGGTCGTCCTCTGCTTTGCCGGGCCACTTGTATTCGAACGTCCCTTGCTGCCGACGCCGGTAGGCATACCATGCCCATTTCTTCGCCCGGTACGTAAGATTCGATAGTCCGGGCACCTCATGCGCGTACGACCAGACCGTCTTCGGGCTGCACAGCCACCTGTGTCGATGCGGCCCAAGCTTTGAAAGCCCGATCTGGGCCATCGCGTCCATTGCCTTCTGTTCAGAGCGGGACCGTTTCTGCCCGCCGCCAATGCGGAGAAAAAACGCAATGTCCTCCGACGGAATGCGCGAGCAAACGCCCATGATAAGATTGAATGCGCCTGTTGCATCCTGCGGCACGGGAAGCGCCGGGTTGGCGTCTACAATGCGGGTGGCAAGACCTAAGAACTCTTTCTTTGCCCTATTTTTAGTATGGGTAATGGCCCGTTGTGAAACCATGTTTTCAGGCGCAGGCAAGTCATACTTTTGCGCCAGCCCATACGTCGCAGGCGGAAAGAAAGACTCGCCAACGTGACTGATTTGACTTGGCGTCTCCTGTTTGAGTGTATCCATGTCTTATGGTTGGCTTTAGTCCATGTACGGCGGGTCTTCGTCTGGATAGTCCGTCCTATCGCTCATGTCCATCTCATGACGCATGACGTACGCGACTTGATCAGGCGTAGGAGGCTCTTCGTTCCATTGGTTAATCCGGTCCCAAAATTCAGGGAAGTCGCTAAAAGCGCGGAAGGCGTCGTTAAAGATCTCAACGCGCATGCCCAATTCGTCATACCACCGGATCGAAAACTCGTAATGTACACCCACCCCTCTTTTTTCTGCCCCCACATCGACGCACTGGACGCCAATTTCCGCCTCTTCTTTTTTTGCCAAGTAGAAATCGCTTAGCAGGCCCTCTATCATTACATCTTCAGACAGATACGTGAACCGAAGCTCTATTCCTTTGTCTTGATTAGTCATAGCAAGAACGTATTTTGTAAAATGCAATGTAAAAAAGACAGGCGAACCCCGCCTGCCTTGCTTTCCTACGACGTGGCCTTATCCACGAGGCCGTAGATCTCTCGCCCGCCTTGGTTGCCAACGTATACGCCCGACACGGCGAGACTGCCCGCCGCGATAGCCGTGAAAAGATGCGTTGCGGGCCTACGCCATTTCATGGGTGGGGCGTCCCATCCATCCGGCATTTCATAGTAGGCTTCGACGCCATGCTGGATCAACCAGGTTCCACCCAGTATTGCTGCGCTTGTGCCAATGACGTACTTCAAGAGAGAAGCGTACATGTTGCGAGAACAAATTTGTTAGGAGGTCTCGTGCATAATAATTGTACGGCAAGAGCATATGATGTTGCAAAAAAACGACCTGGAATCTTCCCAGGCCGCCTTTTATCTAGATGTTTTTCAAGACGCGCTCTTTGTCGGACTCCGCCATATAGTCCGGCGGCCCGTCCATTCGGATTCGCTCTCCGTCGATAAGATATGTGATGCCTAGACCCTCGCCTTCCGCCCGTTTCTGAAACGTAATGGCGCTGTTTAGAGACAAGTGCCTTGTTGTCCCCTTCAAAAGCCAAACGAGGTTTTCTGCATCATTCTCGCTGCGAACCTGAAGGGTCGAGCCCCACGGCCCGGAAACGAGAATCGGGTCTTCGCTGTCGGTGTAGCGTTCCCAGATCATCATGCGCGACACGCCACGAACGCCCCCGTCGTACATAAGGGCGAAGGGCTGTGTGAGAACGCATGTCCGACCGTGCTGGTCGGTCGTGTATCCCGGCTCAATGTCTTCATCAAACCACGCCGAATCTTCGACGTATCCTGTCGCGCCGATCTCGACCGGAATGTTTTCATTCTGCTTGAATATCGAAGAAAACTGGCCAATGTGCATATCAGTGCTTAGAATACAATGCCTCTAAGCGAAGGCGTAAGTGAAGAGGTCATGCATAACAATGGTATCACAAGAGCGTATAATCTTGCGCAAAAAAAAGACCCCTACGCGTCCCTGCGCAGAGGTCGAGATAGCACTCCTGAGAGGTTCACCGCTCGACCTTTATCGGCTCTGCGTTTTCGCGGAGCCACTTCGGAGACTTCGGGAGGCTGAACTCTTCTTTCTCAAGAGATTCGCGGAGAGAAGAGTCCTCAGCGAAGTATCCGTCTGGGTGGCCGACGTACACTATCCACTCCCTGTTTTCCTTTGTATACTCGAACCGCATGAAGAGGCCGCCTGTGGTTTCGTAGGAGACGGCGTTTTCGTCCGCTTCCATGAGTACAGAGCTAGAGAGCCTCCACTCTGCATTCACTCGGAAGCCCTCTTTGAGCTGCTTAAAGGACATGAGCCCTTTCTCGGCCTGCTCTTGCGCCACCTCTTTCGGAATGTACTGGTCATACCTTTCTTGATGCGCCGCCCTGATGGCGGATGTGATTGACTGACGCGCCGAAAAGGACGCGCTCGTCAAAGCGTCAATTGCAGTGTGCAAATCGTCAAATCGCTGGGTCGCGAGGGTCATAAAATCTGCCAGTCTATCGGTCCCGGCACCGTGCGTTGCGAATAAGTCGAAGTTTAGAGGGGTTCGTGCATAATAATTGTATCACAAAAGCATATAATATTGCACCAAAAAAAGACCCCGTGAGGGGCCTTGGCGGCTAGCCATTTTCTTTCTTTCGAAGATCATAATCGCTGAAAATCAGATTAAGCACCTCTTCGGCCTCACCGACCTGAAGCTTCGAAATGTCCGAAAAGCCTTTGGCGGCCCGCACCCGATTAAGGTACTCATCGTCGCGTCCGCAAAAGTCAGCGAAATCTCTGATCTTCTTGCCCAGAGGCTCGCCGCCAACCGTCGTATTTTCGACGAGCTGCTCGTCTGGGCGAGAGCTGAGCCTCTTTACGAGATCGTTCATCGCCTCCCGCTGCTTTCGGGCCTCCTGTTCGGCCCGCTTTAGGAAGTTTTCGTCAAGGGCCGCTCCGACTTCCGACATCATCCGGCGGGCCGCAACCACTCGCGCTGCGCTAAGGAGGCGCTCCCCGCGC
>ERZ1034569.361-NODE-361-length-16960-cov-6.216977_pt1 | contig 16960 bp, 14 predicted proteins | sample MGYA00520706_ERZ1034569 | MGnify/ENA primary metagenome ERZ1034569 (study PRJEB33760, sample SAMEA4777722) | hypersaline lake metagenome | biome: hypersaline environment; feature: brines | place: Spain | collected 2014-08 | depth 0 m ...
GAACCAGGCGATCGACACCGACTTCGACGATGACGGCATGAACACCGCCGAACACGACCACAGCGGGGAGGTCGAGTACGAGTTCGGCGACACGGACAGCGAGGACCTGCTGAACAAGCTCGAGGAGATCAAGTCCGACCAGGGGGAGGAGCAGGGGTCCTGAGGTGAAGGGCGGGGTCCGCGCGCTGGGCGTCGCCGAGTCGGCGGCCGGCGACCGCCGCGCTACCGTTGCGGGGGCGGTCGTCCGCGCGGACCGCACGTTCGACGACCTCGTCCTCGACTCCTGGACCGTCGGGGGGACGGACGCGACGCGGACCGTCATCGACTGCTGGCAGCGACTGGACCGGGAGGACGTGCGATACCTGCTAGTCGCGGGCATCGCACCGGCCTGGTTCAACCTGCTCGACCTGCACGCCATCCACGAGGCCGTCGATCGGCCGGTCCTGTCGGTCTCCTTCGAGACGAGCGAGGGACTCGAGCCCGCCCTGCGGGATGCCTTCGCCGGGGAGTCGGCAGACTGCGACGAGCGACTTGATATCTACGAGCGCCAGCCGCCCCGCGAGCCCGTCGAAATCAACGGGGAGACCTGTTTCGTCCGGGCGGTCGGCTGTGACCCCGGGACCGCTCGCGAGGTCGTCGTGGCGTTCACGCCCGAGGGCGGTCGCCCCGAGCCGGTCCGGGTGGCACGCCTGGCCGCCCGCGCCGGGGACGACTTCGCACGACGAGGGCGGGACTGACGCCCCCGCGCACACGGAGGGACCGCCCGACCGCGGGCTCTTAGTGGCCGCCGCGAGTGACACCGGTAATGAGCGAACCGCTCCCGGGGGAGATGGAGGGACTCGACGTGACGGCCTGCGAGGCCTGTCCGGAGCTGTGTGCGTCACGGTCGCGCATCGTCAACGGTGTCGGGCCGGCGGACGCGGACCTGCTGTTCGTCGGTGAGGCCCCCGGCGCCAACGAGGATGCCGAGGGCGAGCCGTTCGTCGGCCGGTCGGGCGACGTGCTGACCGACGCGCTGCGGGACCGGGGGCTGGCCCGGCAGGACGTCCGCATCACCAACTGCGTCCGCTGTCGGCCCCCGGACAACCGTGACCCGCACAGCGAGGAGCTGGCGAACTGCAAGGGGTATCTGGCCGCGGAACTGGCCCGCGTCGACCCCGAACTCGTCGTGACGCTGGGCAAGGTCCCCGCCGAGCATCTGCTGGCGCGGTCCGTCGCCGTGACGAGCGAAGCGGGCGACGTCCACGACGCGCGGGTCGGCGAGGGCAGCTACCGGGTGCTCCTCTGCGTCCATCCCGCGGCGACGCTGTACGACCGGAGTCAGGAGTCGACGTTCGCCGCGGCGCTGGACGAGGCCGTCTCGCTCGCGGGACTCGACGAGGACGATGGGGGCCAGTCGCGGCTGGGCGAGTTCTGAACCGTGGCTCGGACGGGCCGGGGGGTCAGTTCGTCCGCGTCACGATGATGCGGACGTGCGACCCACTGCTGGTCCGGCGGGCCTCCGGCGTCCGGTTGCTGCCCGTGAGGACGTACTCCGAGGGATCCACGGCCTCGCCGCCGACGGTCACCTCGACGTCGTACTCGGGGTCGGCGTCCTCGTAGGTGGTGCCCTGGAACGTGACGGAGTCGCTGGTCACGCCGATGTCGAGGGTGTTCATCGCGTACTGGAGCGTGACGCCCTCGCCGTGGACGTGCCAGATGCGGCCGTTGCCGCCCTCGAAGTGGAAGAAGCGGTTCTCGCCCGGGCGCTGGTACTCCGGCCGGCTGAAGTCGACCTGCTGGCCCGTCACGGTCATGTTGATGGTGCCGTGGCCATGGACGGAGCCGAGGCCGGAGGGGCCGTCGCTGGCGCTGCCCGACCCGGCGAAGAACACGAGATAGGCGATGGTGGCCCCCGCGAACAGGACGATGGCCCCGAGCGCGATGGGGCCGGCGGCGTCGGCCAGCGAGCCGTCGTCGTCGTCCGCCTCGCCGATGCGACGCTTGTCGATGGGGCCGAGCTCGCCCTCGTGCGTGCCCGCTAAGTGCTTCAGGTAGGCCTCCTCGCTCCCGAACGACTCCTCACAGTAGTCACAGTCCGGCATCCCTTGCCGCTCGTTGACCGGCGACCGGTTCAAGCGTTACGGTGGTGTGCCGGCCACGCCCTGGCGGTCCCGGGCCCGAGTCGTCAGTCCCGCCGGAGCCGGTACCGCTTCTCGCGGGCGTCCGAGAGCGCCGGTCGAACGTCGATGACGTCCGCGCTCTCCAGTTGGTCGACCGCGTACCGGACGGTCCGGGGCGGGAGCCGGGTCGCGTCGGCGAGTCCCGTCCCCGTGAGTGGCCCCTGGTACCCCAGGGTCCGGGCCACCAGCTTGGCGCTCGCCGGGAGCGAGGCCACCGTCTCCCAGTCGGCGGTGGCGTCCGCCTCGGCGGCCTCCTGCTCCCCGCTCCCGGACCCGGCGGGTCGGCCGGTCTCGTTCGGGTCGCGTGCGTCCGTCGCGGTGTCACCCGTCGCCATACTCGGGTTCGGCGACCCACGATTATAATAATTACGAGTTAGAATATGATTCATACGCATCCACCCCTCGACCGCCCTGCAACACCCGAAGTCGACGCCCTCGAGTGGTCTCCGGCCGCGGCGCGGGGTTCTCGGGCTGTCCTTACCCGAAACCTCTTATGAGCCTGCGGCCCTATATTCGGGTAATGTCCGACGCCGTTGACGACGTCGAGATGCCGTACGACGAGAACGCCTCCCAGCAGGAGAAGGTGGAGGCACTTCGAGAGCGGCTGGAGGTTCTCGAGGGCCAGAACGAGGAGATGCGGGACAAGCTGCTGGACGCAAGCGCCGAGAACAACAAGTACCAGCAGAAGCTGGAGCGGCTCACCCACGAGAACAAGAAGCTCAAGCAGTCGCCCCTGTTCGTGGCAACCGTCCAGGAACTCACGAACGAGGGCATCGTCATCAAGCAGCACGGGAACAACCAGGAGGCGCTCACCGAGGTCACCGACGAGACGCGCGGCCGCGTCGAGCCGGACGACCGGGTCGCGGTCAACAACTCGCTGTCCATCGTCAAGGTGCTGGACGACGAGACGGACGTCCGGGCCCGCGTGATGCAGGTCGAGCACAAGCCGGACGTCGGCTACGCCGACATCGGCGGCATCGACGAGCAGATGGAGGAGGTCCGCGAGACCGTCGAGCTCCCGCTCAAGAGCCCCGAGATGTTCGACGAGGTCGGCATCGACCCGCCCAGCGGCGTCCTGCTCTACGGCCCGCCGGGCACCGGCAAGACGATGCTCGCGAAGGCCGTCGCCAACCAGACCGACGCCACCTTCATCAAGATGGCCGGCTCCGAACTCGTCCACAAGTTCATCGGCGAGGGCGCGAAGCTGGTCCGGGACCTGTTCGAACTCGCGCGTCAGAGCCAGCCCGCCGTCATCTTCATCGACGAGATTGACGCCATCGCGGCCAAACGCACCGAATCGAAGACCTCCGGCGACGCCGAGGTCCAGCGGACGATGATGCAGCTGCTCTCCGAGATGGACGGCTTCGACGAGCGCGGGAACATCTCCATCATCGCGGCGACCAACCGCTTCGACATGCTCGACCGCGCCATCCTCCGGCCCGGCCGCTTCGACCGCCTCATCGAGGTGCCCAAGCCGGACGCCGAGGGCCGCGAGATGATCTTCCAGATCCACACTCGCAGCATGAACGTCGCCGACGGCGTCGACTACGAGGCCCTCGCCGAGGTCGCCGACGACGCCTCCGGCGCGGATATCAAGGCGATCTGCACGGAGGCGGGGATGTTCGCCATCCGCGACGACCGCACGGAGGTCCGGATGGAGGACTTCGAACAGGCCTGGGAGAAGATCCAGCAGGAGAGCGACGCGGACGAGGAGGCGGTCTCGAAGACGTTCGCGTAACCCCCGAACCGGCGCGATAACTTCGGAGAACGGGTGTTCGCATGGTTAGAATCCGAACAAACAGCTGGAACCTGCTATATTCTGATATCCGTCTGTCGTCCGAGCCCTCGCCAGGTTCGCCGATCACCCGGAGTCGGCACTGACGGCATCGTCCGCTCGCGAGATCCGGCCCCACACTCACCCGGGGCCGGGGATGGCGTCCGGCCGGAGCCCCAGGCCGGCCACGTCGGGGAACAGTTCGTCGAGGTTCGCCGTCCCGTCAACGAGCGCGTATCGCCGACCGTCGCGCTCCACGACGCCGGCGTTCGCGAGATGCTGGAGGTGCGCGTAGGCCTCGCCGGGGCCGTGCAGGATGTGGATGTTCGAGAGGTCGCCGAACAGATGGGCGGAGACGGACCAGGGGTCGGCCGGCCCCGACGCCCGGAGGTGGTCCACGATGCGGCCGGTGCGCTCGCGGTGGTGGACCACGATGTCCGCGGCCCGGCCGACGGGGTCGACGATGGGGCCCCGGTGGCCCGGCCAGGCGCGGGTGTGGCCCGTCTCGACGATGCCGGCGAGGGTGTCGAGGTATCTTGCCAACGGCCGGTCGACGCGCGTGTCCGCGCCGCCGACGTTGGGCGTGTAGTACGGCAGCAGCGCGTCGCCGCTGAACAGCTCCCGGCCGTCGCGGCCGTCGAACGCGAACCCGGTGAGGCCGGCGGAGTGGCCCGGGAGGTGGACGGCCTCGAGCGTCGTCCCACCGGCGTCGAACGATTCCCCGGCCTCGAACGGCGTCACGTCGGGTGGGTCGCCCGCACCTCCCTCGCCCATCTCGAGGAAGGCGAACAGCTCCTCGCGTGGCGCCTCGGGCACCCCCCACTCCTCGACGAGCCGTTCGAGCGTCGCCTCGGATTCGGCCTCGGCGGCCTCATCACCCCCGATGAGGCCGGCGTCGGCCTCGTGGGCACGGACGACGCAGTCGCTCTCGGCCTGGACGGTTCCGGCGAGGCCGACGTGGTCCATGTGCCAGTGCGTGAGCAGGACCTGGTCGATGTCGGCGAACCCGAGGTCGTACTCGGCGAGCCCCTCGCGCAGGTCACGCTCGACGTCGGGCATCGCGATGCCGGTGTCGACGAGGGTCGTCCGGTCGGTGTCGGCACCGATGACGTAGCAGTTGTTCGACCCCTCGAACGCGTTGTTGCCGAGCTGGACCGCGCCGAGGGTGAACGGGAGCCCGGGGTCGGTCATCGCTCGCCCTCGAACGTCACGGGCGTCCGATCGTCGGTCATACCGACCGCAGGCGTGGCACCGTCAAAGACCTAGGCCCGACGGCGGGCCCATCCGTCAGTCCTGCGCGACGGCCGGCGGGTCGTCGGCCTCCGGGGTGGGACTGCCGCCGCCCAGCGTCTCCTCGACCTGCGTGACCGTGAGGACGAGCGCGACCACGGCGAGGCCGGCGCCGAAGGCGAAGGGGGCGAGCAGCCCGAACGAGAACAGGAACCCGGAGACCAGCGGCCCGAAGGCGACGCCCAGCCCGAACGCCATCGTCAGGACGGAGAGGGTGGTGCCGGACCGGCCGTCGCGCGCGAGGTCGCCGGCGACGGCGAGTCCCGGCGCGAACACCATCGCGACGGCGACGCCCTGGACCAGCCGCGAGGCGAGCATCAGCCCGGGGCCGACGAGGGTCCCGGGCGTCGTGACCAGCGGGATGAGCCCCTGGGCGAGCACGGACGGCGCCAGCAGCGCGAACCCGGCGATGATGAACGGCCGGCGGCCGTACTCGTCGGCCCAGTTGCCGATGGGCACCTGCAGCAGGACGTTCGCGGCCACGACGGCGGAGAACTGCAGCCCGAACAGCGTCGAGCCCTGGCCGAGCGCGGTGTTGATGGGCTCCTGCAGGGTGGCGAACAGCGCGATGGTGAGCGCCATGAACAGCGTCCCGATGCCGACCGCGAACACCGTGTCGATGCCGCCGTCGGGATCGAGGACGGATATCGAGAGGTCGTCGGCAGCGTCGGCGCCGGCCCGCGGCGGTTCGTCGACCAGCCAGACGACGAGGGCGAAGGAGACGACCGCCCCGAGGACGGCGATGGCGAACGCGGCGTTGAACCCGGACAGCGTCAGTCCGCCCAGAACGTACTCGGTGACGGTCTCGCGGCCGAACCCGCCGGCGACGACGATGCCGGCGACGATGGGGCCGAAGCCGAAGCCGATGAGTCGGAAGGTGTTGAACACGCCGAAGTTGCCGCCGCGCTCGTCGTCGCTGGTCGCGTAGTCGTTGACCAGCGCGATGGTCGCGGGCACGGTGAGGGCCGCGCCGAGCCCCTGGACCGCCCGGACGACGAGGATGGCGGCGTACGAGGAGACGAACGGGTAGGCCGCGCTGGCGACCCCGAAGACGACCAGCCCGCCCAGGATGAACGGCTTGCGCGTCCCGACGCGGTCGGAGATGCGGCCGGTGACCGGCTGGCCGAAACTGTTCAGAAAGCCGAAGAGCGAGAGGACGAGCCCGATGAGGAACTCCTCGGTCAGGGTGAAGCCGAGCAGCCGGCCGCCGACGATGCCGTCGATCGCGACCTGTCCGCTCGCGATGTACAGCGGGAGGACGATGATGAGAAAGGAGTTGCCAAGCGCGTCGGCCATGCGGGCCATGGCCAGCGCCAGCACGCGTCGATCGGTCCCCAGAACCATTACCGATAGTTTCGCCGGGGACCCGTTTGACGCTTTGCATCCGGGAACGGGCCAGTGACACTGGCGTAACCGGCATCTCCGCCCGTGTCGCTCAGAAGCCCGGAAGCTCGCCGCGGAAGTCCGCCCAGACGGTCTGCGGGGAGACGGTGGTCCGGACGACGAGCGAGCGGCCGTCGGGTCCGAGCCGCACCCCGACCACGCCGTTGTCGACCGTGTCCGACTCCTCGGTGAGCTTGTCGGCGGCGGCCCGGAGGTTCTCGTTCTCGGCGATGGCACGCGGGTCGTAGACGAAGACGAACTCGGTGAGCGTCCGGTCGGGCCCGAAGCGGAGGCCGACGCCGAACGCCCGCAGGTCGTCGACCGCCGCGGCGAGCGTCGGCCACGCCTCCGGGATGGCCCCGGACAGCCGTGAGGCGAGGGCCCGGTCGAAGGTGACCCCGCCCGCGACCGGCGGCAGCCCGAGCGGGGACGCGGCGAGCGCCCGCCCGACCGACCGGATGTCCCGGTCCGGCTCCGACTCCGCCGCCCCGGCCCGCGCCCGGACCATGGCCGCCACCGAGTCCACGGCGCGCTCCTCGCGTGCGAGCAGGCCACCGGCCACGGCCCGCCCGTCCGCGACGGCGAGGCCCAGCGACCCGCTGGTGAGCTCGCCGTTCCGATCGATGCGGCCCAGGAACCGCGGCTCGTAGCCGAACAGTCGGTGGCCGGCCACGGGCTCGTGCTCCTCGACGGTGCTCCCCTGCGCGAACTCCCGAACCACCGGGCGCGCCTCGATGTCGCCGGTGAGTGCGACGGTGGTGCCGGCCGTGGTCAGGTCCGCGGTCCCGAACCCCTGCGCGGTCAACCGGTCCAGGTCGCCCCGGTCGACGGAGGTGACCCCCCGGTCGAAACTGGTCACGGTCGCGACCCACTCCTCCGGCAACTGTTCGCGTCGCGCCCACGCTCGGGGAACGTCGACCGACACGAACCCCCGCCACGGGAGGTCGAGCCCCAGCGCCGCCCGTGGGTCGTACGGCCAGGCCTCGTGGGGTGGGCTCCGGCCCCCGGACCCCGAACAGCCCGCCAGCCCCACGGCTGCCGCGGCCGCGCCCATAGAGGCCAGGAACCGCCGCCGGGAGGGCATTAGCACTCCGTTGACCGTCGCGGAATAAGTAGCTTGAGACTTCGGGAGTGTTCGACCCGGGGGCGAGGGGAACCGGCCGGTCACTCGCTGCCCGCCGTCTGCATACGCAAGAGCCAAGCGAGCACGCTTCCCCGGGACGAGGGTGCAAAGTCCGAGTGCCGGCGGGTTTTCCGAGGAGCGGTTCGCGGGCGCCGCCCGCGAACCCGACGAGGAAACCGCTCGTTCAGAAGAACACGGTCCCGTGGTGGCGCGGGCGCTCCTCGCGGGTCTTGTTGCCGCAGTAGGTGTCGAGCCGCCGTTCGAGCTGCGTCCGGAGGTCGCCGGCGGGCAGCAGCTCGTCGACCTGCATCGTGCTGGCCTGCGCGCGGATGTCGATGTACTTGTCGAACTCCTGCTTTGCGGACTGGATGAACGCGTCCTTGGCGGATTCGTCCATGTCCTCGATCTGGTCGGCGAACAGGGCGTTGACGGCGGCGTCGGGCCCCATGACGCTGACCTCGGCGGAGGGAAGCGCCAGCGTCGCGTCCGGGGCGAAGGAGGGACCGGCCATCGCGTAGATGCCGGCGCCGTACGCCTTGCGGGTGATGACGCAGAACTTCGGCACCTGCGCGTTGGAGGTGGCGTAGATGAACTTCCGGCCGCGCTGGAGCACCCCCTCGCGTTCGACCTTCGAGCCGACCATGAACCCCGGCGTGTCACAGAGATAGACCAGCGGAACCCCGTAGGCGTCACAGACCCAGACGAACTCCGCGGCCTTCTCCGCGGCGTCGGGGAAGATGGCGCCGCTTCGCTCTGTTGGCTGGTTTGCCACCAGACCCACCGGTCGGCCGCCCATGTGTGCGAAGCCGGTGACAACCTCCGGGCCAAAGCGGGGTTTGAGCTCGAAAAAGGAGTCCCGGTCGGCGAGGCGGGCGAGGACGTCGTGGACGTCGTAGGCCGCGTTCGGCTCGTCGGGGATGACCGCGTCCAGCCCCTTCGGGTTGGCCTGCGGCGGGGCGGGCTCGCTCGCCGGCAGGTCGGCGGCGTGGTTCTGTGGGAGGTAGGAGAGGAGGTCCCGGACGGCGTCGGCAGCGGCCGCCTCGTCGGGGACGACCAGGTCGGCACTGCCGCTCTCGGTTGCGTGGACCTCCGGGCCCCCCAGCTCCTGCATGTCGACGTCCTCGCCGATCATCGCGTTGACGATGCGAGGGGAGGCGATGGCCATCCCGGAGATATCCTCGACCATCACCAGGAAATCACAGAAGACCGGGGTGTACGCGGAGCCCGCGATGTCCGGGCCGTAGAGCACGCCGATCTGGGGGACCTGGCCGGAGTGGATACACTGGTTGAAAAACATCCGCCCGCCGCGGTAGCGGCCCATGTGGGTGGAGCCTTCCCCGCGCTCGTCGGCATCGAGCCGGGCGCCGGTGGAGTCGATCAGCCGGAGGATCGGGGCGCCGGCCTCCGCCGCACGTTCGGCCAGCCGGATCTCCTTCTCGACACCCATCTGGCCCAGCGAGCCAGCCTTTACCGTGTAGTCGTTCGCCGAGAAGAACACCCGGCGGCCGTCGATGTAACCGACACCCGTGAGCAGCCCGTCGGCGGCCAGGTCCTCCCCGTCGTGGCGGGCGAAGGTGCCGTCCTCGTAGGCGATCTCGTCGAAGATCAGGTCGAGCCGGTCGCGGACGAACAGTTTCCCCAGGTCCGTGACCCTCTCGTGGCCGCGCTCCGGGCCGCCCTCGAGGATCGCCGCGACCTCCTCCCGGAGACGGTCCTCGCGGTCGGTGTCGACCGCGCCGGCATCGTCCCAGTCGCCGTCGTCGGCCGCGACCCCGCCGCCCTCTCTGTGGACCACCCCGACCCGCCCGCCGAGGCGTTCGGCCACCGCCGTGGCGATTACCCGGGCTGTCTCCTCGTCCGGAGCCGCGCCGACACGGATCTACACGGCCGTCTGCACCTCGTGGCCGGGGTCGTGGTCCCGTGCCGGCCCACGGCGAGGGTGCTCCGGGAGTGCGTCCCGACGGGGCCCACTGTGTGGGTGAGATACCCCCTCACGGTTGCCCCGCCTGTCGGGCACAGGCTATCACAGCTGCTCCTCAGTGGGCTCTAGGGCACCCTCCAGTCGCTCCCCGATGTCGTTTTCGAGCTTGTAGCGCTGGACCTTCTGGGTCGCACTCCGGGGGAGTTCGTCGACGAAGAAGATCCGCCGGGGGTGGGCGTAGGTGGCGACGTGGTCGAGGCTGAACTCCCGGAGTTCGCGTTCGGAGACCTCCGCGCCCTTCTCAAGAACGGCGTAGGCCACCGGGGCCTCGCCTTTGACCTCGTGTGGGGCGGCGACGACCGCCGCCTCGGCTACCGCAGGGTGTTCGTAGAGGGCGTCCTCGACCTCGGCAGGGTAGATGTTCTCCCCGCCGGCGATGATCATGTCGTCGGCGCGGTCGACGATCCAGAAGTAGCCGTCCTCGTCGACCCGGGCGATATCCCTCGTGTGGAAGTAGCCCTCGTCGTCGAAGACCGCCCGGTTCTTCTCCGGCCGGTTGTAGTAGCCCTCGAAGACGTTCGGGCCACGGATGGCGATTTCACCCGTGACGGCGTCCTCGTCGTCGAAGTCGATCCCCTCGTCGGGGACCGGTTCGAGCTGGTCGGTCGTCACCCTCGTCTCGCCGGTGGCAGGGTCGACCAGCTTCAGTTCCACACAGTCGAGTGTCGGGCCGACCGAGCCCGCCGCCTTTGCCACGCCGTGGCCGGGCTCGATGGTGCCCGCGGGGGCCGTCTCGGTCATCCCCCAGCCCTCGGTCATCGGCACGTCCCAGGCCTCCATGATCGCCCGCCTCGTGGAGTCCGCAAGCGGCGCGGCCCCACAGAAGGCGTACTCGAGCGAGGAGACGTCGTAGTCGTCCTCGTTCTCGCGGTACTCCCGGAACATCTCCGTGAACAGCGCCGGAACACCCGCAAAGAAGGTGACCTCCTGCTCGCCAAAGTCCTCGAGCATCGCCGCGGCGTCGGGCTCGGCGTGAAAGACCATCTCGGCGCCGCTGTAGAGACAGGTCCCCATCATCCCGTTGAGCCCGTAGATGTGGAACAGTGGGAGGACGACCAGGAAGGTGTCCTCGGGGTCGACCGACAGCCCCCCCTTGTCCAGCGCCTCGATGGTCGACAGGAGGTTCTCGTGGGTCAACTCGACGCCCTTCGGTCGGCCGGTCGTGCCGCTGGTGTAGGGCTGGACGGCGACGTCGTCGAACGCCCGGTCGACGCCTGTGGCCTCGCGGTCGAACCCCTCGTCGACCCCCTCGATTGCCTCGACGTAGTCGACGACCCCCTCGCCCGAGCCGCCGGGGATGTACGTCGTTCCGATGCCGGTTGCTGCCGCAAGCTCCTCGGCCTCGTCGGCCAGCCAGACCGAGCCAAAGAGGACGTCGATGTTCGCGTCGTCGACGACGAACCCGAGCGTCTCGGGGTCCATCCGGAGGTTCAGCGGGACCGGGATCGCCCCCGCTCGCATCGCCCCGAAGTACACCTTCGGGAACCAGTCGGTCGTCGGGATGAACAGCCCGACCCGCTCGCCGGGTTCGACACCCGTCTCGACGAGCAGGTTTGCCACCCGGTCGGCGGCGGCGTCGAGGTCGGTAAAGCTCGTCTCCTCGCCACGGAAGCGGATCGCCGTCTTCTCCCCGTAGCGGTGTGCTGCCATCGCCGGCATATCTCCCGTGTGCGAGAGCGGTTGACCATCGTAGTACTCCATGCGCCTCTATGTGCGGCTCTCTCACAAAAAATTATGCCTGTTATTTACTATCAAGGAGGGGGTCGGACAGAACAACTGTGCGAGGCGCGTCGGCGTCCCCGTTGCGGGTCGCTTATAACCACTCCGTGTAACCACTCAGTAATGAGACGACGGACCTTCCTGCGGGCGGCCGGTGCGGGGTCGCTCGCCGCGCTCGCGGGCTGTGCGGCGACACCGGCCGGCGACGGGACCACGCGTGTATCGCGCGAGACGATCGACGGGACACCGAGTGGCACGCTCCGTGTGGCGACCTACGAGTCGTTCACCGGCGAGGGGGCCGCCGGCACCTACCTGAAGTCGGCGTTCGAGGAGGAGTACCCGGGTGTCACCGTCGAGTTCAACACGCCCTCAAACGGCGTCAACCAGTATATCCAGCGCAAGCAGTCGGGCGCGTCGATCGACACGGACCTGTACGTTGGGGTCAACACGGACGACCTGGTTCGCGCGGACGGACAGCTCGAGGACCCGCTGTTCATGCACAGTCGGGACGTCCTCGACCGGGCCGACGCGGTCAAGTCCGACCTCGAGATCGACCCGGAGGGGCGAGCCGTGCCGTACGACACGGGCTACATCAGCCTGGTCTACGACGAGAGCGCAATCGAGGCGCCCGAGACCTTCGACGACCTGCTCGACCCCACCTACGAGGATGCGCTCATCACCCAGAACGCACAGCAATCGGACCCGGGGCAGGCGTTCCTGCTGTGGACGATCGACGCAAAAGGGGAGGACGGCTATCTCGACTACTGGGACTCGCTGGTCGACAACGGGGTCACCATCCTCGACGACTGGCAGCCGGCCTACAACGCCTACACGAACGAGGAGGCCCCGATGGTGGTCTCCTACTCGACCGACCAGGTGTTCTACGGCGCCGACGCGGACCTGACCCGCCACCAGGTCGGGTTCATCAATGACCAGGGCTACGCCAACCCGGAGACGATGGCCAGGTTTGCCGACACCGACCGGCCCGCGCTGGCGCGGCTGTTCATGGACTTCGTCCTCCAGCCCGACCACCAGGGGCAGGTCGCCGAGCGAAACGTCCAGTTCCCGGCAGTTACCGACGCACAGCTCGACGAGACGTTCTCGGAGCTGGCACAGGAGCCGCCGGAGGCGGTCACGTTCACCTACGACCAGCTGCAGGGGAACGTCGACGAGTGGACGGAGGCGTGGGCCCGCCGAGTCGTCGGAAGCTGAGCGCGGATGACACCCAGCAGGTGGGCCGAACGGGCGGCACTGCCCGTGGCGGTCGCGGGGACGCTCCTGGTCATCGCGGTTGTCTTCTACTACCCCGTCGCGACCGTCTTCAGCGAGGCGGTGGTCGACGCCGGCCGCCTCACGCTCGACCCGCTGCTGTCGGTGCTCGGGGACCCGTTCTACACCGGCGTCGCTCACCACCTCTTTGTCGACCCGGCCGGCGTTCCCGCCGGCGTCTTGGCGTGGGTCGACGCCGGCGCCCCGTCGGTCGGAGGCGGGCTCTTTGGCTTTACCGCCTACCAGGCGGCGCTCTCGATGCTGGCAAGCGTCGCCCTCGGGCTCCCTGGCGCGTACATACTCGCCCGCTACGACTTTCGGGGCCGCGAGACGGTGCGCTCGCTGACCATCGTCCCGTTCGTGCTCCCGTCGATCATGGTCGCGGTCGGCTTCCTGGCCATGTTCGGCCGGACGGGCGCGCTCAACGGCCTGCTCGGGGCCGTCGGCCTCGGCCCGGTCGAGGTGGTCTTTAGCCTCGAGGCGATCGTCATCGCACACGCCTTCTACAACGCCCCGCTGGTGATACGGCTGGTCGCGACCGCCTGGGAGTCGGTCGACCGCCGGCAGGTCGAGAGCGCCCGTGCGATGGGTGCGTCGCCGCTGCGGGCATTTCTCGACGTGGTTGTTCCGGCCATCCGTCCGGCACTGCTGACGGCCGCGCTGCTGACGTTCGTGTTCACGTTTCTGTCCTTTCCGATCGTGTTGGCCCTTGGCGGGCTCGAACTGGCGACCGTGGAGGTGTGGGTCTACGCCCGCGTGCAGGCACTGGACCTGAGCGAGGCAGCCACACTCGCAACCCTCGAGACACTCGTCTCGCTGGTGTTGATGTATCTCTACCTCCGGTACGAGGGGCGCCAACGCGCGACGACCGGTGGCGGTCGGTCACTGCCGCGGAAACCACTCACGACCGGGTGGGCGACCCTCCGGAGTCCGGTTCGGCTCGCGCTGGCCGGTTACGTCGTCGTTGCCGCCGTCGTCTTTCTCGGGCCGCTGGTCAGCCTGCTCTTAGAGAGTGTCACCGCACCCGACGGCTCACTCACCACCGCCTACTACGAGTTCCTGCTGGCACAGCAGGCCTCGACGGCCGTCGGGACGGCCAGGCCGTTGCCGGCGGTCCTCAACTCGCTGGTCTACGGCGCCGGGACGCTCCTGCTCGCGGTCCCGATGGGGGTCGTCGTCGCCGTCGTGGCGACCCGCGGGGGACGGGGGTCGCGGCTGGCCGAGGCGGTGCTGAGCGCACCGCTCGCGGTCAGTGGGATCGTCGTTGGTCTGGGACTGCTCCAGACGGTCGTCTTCGGGACGGTGCTGTTTGGCTACCGGCTGACCGCGGCCGGCCCGGTGGCGGTCGTCTGTGCCCACGCCGCCGCGGCCTACCCGTTCGTGACGCGCAACGTCGCGCCCGCGCTTGGCGGACTCGACTCGCGGTACCACGACGCCGCCCGCTCGCTTGGGGCGAGCCGGCTCCGGGCGCTCCTCGACGTCGAGCTCCGGCTGGTCGCGGCCGCCGTCCTCGCGGGGGCGGCCTTTGCCTTCGCGATCAGCGTCGGCGAGTTCGATTCGACGGTCTTACTCGCCGAGGGGACCGACAGCTACACCATGCCGGTCGCGCTCGAACGCTACGTCGGGAACCGCTCGCTCGGCCCCAACCTGGGGCCGGCGACCGCGATGGGGACGGTCCTGCTCGCGGTCACCGGCCTGAGTTTCGTCGCGATCGACCGCCTGGGTGGACGGTGGGAGCCGTGACCGGGGTCACCCTGAAGGACGTCTCGGTAGCCTTCGGCGGTGTCCCGGCACTGGCGGACGTCTCGCTGTCGGTCGGCGACGGGGAGTTCTTCACGCTGGTCGGCCCCTCGGGCTGTGGGAAGACAACGACACTCCGGACGGTCGCCGGCTTCGAGACGCCCGACACCGGAGCCGTCGAGATCGGCGGCGAGGACGTGGCTGGCCGCCCCCCCGAGCGGCGCAACATAGGTATTGTCTTCCAGAACTACGCGCTGTTCCCGCATATGACTGTCCGGGAGAACGTCGCCTACGGGCTCCGGTTCCGGGACCCGCCCGGCGGCGTGTCGACCGACCGGCGTGTCGACGAGTTGCTCGAACTCGTGGACATGCCAGCGGTGGGCGGTCGCGACCCCGAGGAGCTGTCCGGGGGCCAACAGCAGCGGGTTGCCCTGGCCCGGGCACTCGCGCCGGGCCCCGACGTCCTCCTGCTCGACGAGCCGCTGTCGGCGCTCGACGCCCGTCTCCGGGAGCGACTCCGGGTGGTGGTGCGCTCGCTCCAGCAGGAGCTTGGCATCACGACACTCTATGTCACCCACGACCAGGCCGAGGCGCTCGCGGTCAGTGACCGGGTGGCTGTCATCGCGGACGGCCGCGTCGAGCAGGTCGGCCCCCCGGAGGCGGTCTACCGCGAGCCGGCCACCCGCTTCGTCGCGGAGTTCGTCGGCGACAACAATCTCTTCGAGGCCACGGTCGGTCGGGGGGACCCGCCGCAAGTGACCGTCGACGGGCGGACCCTGGTCCTGCCGGGGCTCGACCTCGCCCCCGGGGCGAACGCCCTGCTGTCGGTCCGGCCGGAGGCGCTCACGGTCGACCCCGACGGCGCGACCGGGCCGACGCTGGAGGCCACCGTCGAGACCAGCGAGTTCCTCGGCGACGCCTACCGGCTACACTGTCAGTGGGGTGACCGGACCCTGCTCGTCAAGACGACCGGTGGCGCGCCACCCGGCGGTACCGTCACGCTCGGTATCGACCCCGAGCGTGTCACCATCGTCGACCGGGGTGAGGACACATGATAGTCGTCGACCGGGGTGAGGACACATGATAGTCGTCGACCGGGGTGAGGACACATGATAGTCGTCGACCGGGGTGAGCGCGCGTGACCGAGGACCGCCTCGGCAAGGTCGACGCAGAGACCTTCGAGCGGCTCATCGCGCCGCGTCTGGGTGCCGACCGGGACGACGTGACCGTCGGCCCACAGCCCGGCGTCGACTTCGGCGTCTTCGAGGCCGGCGGGCAGGCGATAGTCACCGCGACCGACCCGCTCTCTTTCCTGCCCACACTCGGCAACGAGCGGGCCGGCCGGCTCGCACTCGACATCGTCCTCGCGGACGTGGCGGTCTCGGGGGTCCGACCGTCACACGTCACCCTCAGCTTGACCCTTCCCCAGTCGTTCGGGGAGGAGACCTTCGCAGGGGTGTGGCGGGGGATCGACGCACACGCCCGCGACCTCGGTGTGGCGGTCGTCTCGGGTCACACCGGCTACTACCCGGGCGTCGAGGGCTCCTGGGTCGGGGCGGCGACGGCCATCGGGGTCGGCGACCCCGGCGACGTGGTCCGGCCCGACGGCGCACGACCCGGCGACGCCCTGGTGGTCTCGACGGGTCCGGCCGCAGAGGTCACCGGGCTGTTCGCGACCCTGTTTCCCGACGACCTGGACCTGCCGGCCGGGACGGTCGCGACGGCACAGGAACGGGTCGACGACATCGCGGGCGTGGCCGACGCCCTGGCCGCCCACGACGCCGGCCGTGTGACGGCGATGCACGACGCGACCGAGGGCGGGGTCGTCGGTGGCCTGGCGGAGATGGCCGAGGGTGCCGGGGTGCGGGTCGACCTCGACACGGCGGCGGCCCCGGTGGCCGAGGGTGTCGAACCGGTGTGTGACGCGGTCGGCGTCGACCCCTGGTGTGTCACCAGTTGTGGCACACTGCTGACCGCGGTCGACCCCGACGACGCCCCGGCGGTCGTCGACACACTCCGGGAGCGGGGGACTCCGGCTGCGGTCGCCGGCCGGGTCCGCGAGGGGTCGGGGCTGTACGTCGACGGCGAGCCGACCGACCCGCCCGAAACCGACGAGTCCTGGGCGGTGTTCCGCCGGCTGTCGGAGTGACCGGCGGGAGGTATATTCCCTGGCCGGGTGTAGCTGTGCACATGCAGGTCGACCACGAAGGGCTCAGGTTCGAGCGGCTTGGCCACGCGAGCGTCCGTATCGCCGACGGCACCGTCATCTACATCGACCCCTGGTCCGAGGTGCTGACGGGGGAGCCAGGCGACGGCGATATCGTCTTTGTCACCCACGACGACCCCGACCACTACGACCCCGAGGCGGTCGCGGCCGTCGCGAAGCCGGAGGCGACGGTGGCCGCCTACGACGCCGTCGACGCGGGCCGCCTCGACCTCGAGGGCGGCGGGCTACCCCACGAGGGCGAGCGGGCGGTCGCGGGCGGGACAGCCGCCGTCGGCGTCCTCGGCGTCCCCGG
>ERZ1034569.362-NODE-362-length-16957-cov-7.681754_pt1 | contig 16957 bp, 19 predicted proteins | sample MGYA00520706_ERZ1034569 | MGnify/ENA primary metagenome ERZ1034569 (study PRJEB33760, sample SAMEA4777722) | hypersaline lake metagenome | biome: hypersaline environment; feature: brines | place: Spain | collected 2014-08 | depth 0 m ...
ACCACGTCCCACGCGCGTTCGGCGACCACGTCGAGATCGACGTCGCCGAACTCGGTGACCCGTTCCCCCTCGCGGGCCAGCGCGAGCAGGTCCTCGACGAGCGCATTCATCCGGTCCAGTCCCCGGTGTGCGCGGTCCAGCTCGCCGAGGTCCTCCCGCTGCTCGGCCAGCTCCAGCGAGCCGCGGACGACGTTGATGGGATTGCGGAGGTCGTGGCTGATGACGCTGGCGAACTCCTCCAACCGCTCGTTCTGTCGCTCCAGCTCGTGCTCGCGGATCTTCCGTTCCGTGATGTCCCGAATCACGCCGACCGTTCCCCGAAACTCGTCCTCGAACGGGAGTAGCGAGACGTGGTTCTCGCAGGTGATCCGCTCCCCGTCGGCGGTGCGGATCGTCATCTCGTAGGTCCCCCGGTCGCGGCCGGTGACGAGCAGCGACTCGATGAGCTCCTCGCCGCGTCGGACGTCCTCCGCCGGGAGCACCTTCGAGACGTGTTCGCCGAGGAGTTCGTCCTCGGCGTAGCCGGTCATCCCGACGATGCGGTCGGTGACGAAGCCGAACCGACCCGCGGCGTCGATGACGTACACCGGGTCGCCCGACGCTTCGACGATGCTCTCGTACCGCTCCAGCTCGCGCTCGCGCCGTTTCAGCCGCCGGCGCGCCTCGGCCCCGTCGAGGGCACCTGCGATGGTCTTCGCCAGCTCCGTCAGGATGGCGCGTTCGGTCCCGTCGAACGCGTCCCGGCGCCCGGCGTAGATGGTGAGCAGCCCGTGGTCGGACTCGCTCCCCTGCAACGGGAGGACGATGACCGAGCGGAACTCGTACCGCGCGGCGACCTCGTGCCACGGCTCGAAGCTCGGGTCTTCGGGGATGTCCTGTGCGACCTGCGACTCGCCGGTCCGTACCGCCCGACCCGCGGGCCCGCGCCCCTCCGGGGTGTCGTCGGTCCGGATGTCGGCGGAGTCGAGGTAGTCGGCCGCGTCCCCACCTGTCGCCCGTGCGACGATGGCTCCCGTCTCGGGGTCGGGGCCGCCGATCCAGGCGAACCGATACGGGTCCGCGGCCGCGACCGTCTCGCAGACCGTCCGCTCGATCTCGGCCACCGTGTCAGCCCCCGTGATACGCCGGTTGACACGGCGGATGAGCCGGTTGACGCGCTCCAGTTCGCCGGCGCGGTGTCGCTGTCGCGCCGCCGTCACTGCCTTCCGGACCCGGTTCGCGAGTAGCGCGTACTGTTCGGTGCTGAACTCCTTGCGGAGGCAGTCGGTCACGCCCGCGGCGATGGCCTCGCTGGCGACCGACTCGTCGCCGGTCCCGGCGAACAGGAGGAAGGGGATGTCGCCGTGGCGTTCGCGGACGGCCCGCAGCAGTTGGATACCGTCGAGCGTGGGCATCTCGTAGCCGCTGACGACCGCGTCGAACGGCTCGTCCGCCAGCCGGTCGAGTGCTCGGGAGGGGTCGGTCTCGGTTCCGACGGACAGCGACGGGTCCGCGCGCTCCAGATGACGAGCCGCCTGCTCGCAGAACGCCTCGTCGTCGTCCACGTGAAGGAGACGGATAGCTCCGTCCGGCCCCGAGGTCCCCCCATCCTCGGCGCTCGAGCCCTGCATGTCGCCGGGTTACGTCACTGTGACATATAAATCGGGTGTCCACTCCCCGACTGCTTTCGATCGGCGGCTGACTCCGGGGAACGTCGTGCCTGGGGGGCAGCCGCCTGACGCGACCGATGTCCGGGGGTCGAAACCCCCTACAGTGGTTCGACGAGGTCCGTTAACGCGGCTCGCGGGTCGTCGGCCTTCGCGACCCCGGAGGCGAGGAGGACCCCCTCGGCACCCAACTCGCGTGCGGCGACCACGTCGTCACCGGTCGAGATGCCGGCGCCGCAGAAGACGTCCACGTCGGGGTCGACGGCTGCGACGGCCGCGACGGCGTCCTCGACGATGTCCGGGTCCGCCGCGGAGACCGGCGTTCCGGTGCCGATGAGTTCGGGCGGTTCGACCGCGACGGCGTCCGGACCGAGGGCGGCCGCGGCGGCGACCTGTGTGGGCGTGTTGCCACAGACGACGGTCTCCAGGCCGGTCCGGTCGGCCGCGTCGACGGCGCCGTCGATGCGGTCCAACCGGAGTCGGCGCTCGGAGTGGTTGCAGAGCGTCCCGACCGCGCCGGCGTCGGCGAGGGTCTCGGCGAGCGCGTGGCCGGTGCTACTCCCGGGGGGCACGGGGTCGACGTGCTGGGCGAACGGTTCGGCGTCACTCCCGGCCAGCGCGTCGGTCACCGCGCGGAGGTCGGCCGCCTCGGGCGCGACGGCGATGCGGGCCTCGGTGTCGGCGGCCACGTCGGCGGCCGCCTCGGCCACCGCGACCGGGTCACAGGGGTACGTCTTCAGGTTGACGAGGACGAACATACCGGTCGCGCGACCGCTCGTCGCAAGTAGCTACCGCTTCGGGCCGCGTTGGCGGGACCTATCGCATCTCCTCGGGGTCGAGACAGGCGTCGGCGTCGGCGGTGAGCCAGGTCGACATCCGCTCGATGTGGCTGGCCTCCGGCGGGTACATCGTCACCCGGTCGGGTTCGCCGGCGTACTGGACGAGCGTCGACGCGAGGCGCGGCCGCGCCGCCGGTTCACTCGCGCCATCCCCTTGCCCCCGCACCACACCGCTGTTCACGCGCGGTTCGTCCGTGTTCTCGGAGTCATGTATCGACATGTGTTCGGGTTGCCCGCGTCCGTCCCCTGGACCACGAGTTAGTAGCTTCTGCGCGGGGGGAGTGAAGGGGCTGGCGCTTGATATTTACGGGTCCGACCACAGGTCCGGACATGTCCGACCTGCACGGAGCGCGCGTCGCGGTGACAGTCGACGGTGAACGGCGGACGGGTGCCGTCATCAGGACGACCTACACGAGCAAGTACGGCCAGCCGCTGGTCGCGGTCGCCCTCGACGAGCCCCTCCCCGGCGGGCGCGAGCAGCACGTCGCCCCTGCGGACGCCGTCGAGCGTTGCTGAATCCGGACCGCTCTGCCGCGGGGTCAGCGCATCGCCTCGAGGTCCCGGAAGGCGTCGGCGTCGGCGGTGAGCCAGGTCGACATCCGGGCGACGTCGTCGGTATCGGCGGGATACACCGTCCGCCGGTCCGGCCGGTCGTCGTACGGGACGCGCGTCGCCGACAGGACCCGCGGCCGCCCGGGCCCCTGTTCGGTCCCCTCGGTGTCGGTGCCTCCCTCCTGCCGTGGGTCGGACGCGGCCATCATCCGGGTTACCCGACACGAGAGGCATAAGCGATGCTATGAGCCCTATTGTGGAGTGGATACCGGATGGAACCGCTACGAGGGTCCGCGTCGGTGGGCCGCTCAGTCCTTGCGCTTGACCACGTCGCCGAGCGTGGTGGTGCCCGCCGAACCGCTGCTCTCCCACTCGGCGTCCCCGCCGTCGCCCCCCTCGGTCAGGGAGATGTCGAGTTCGCGCTCCAGCTTGGACTGGACGGAGTCGGTCGGGAGCATGTCACCGTGCTCGAGCTTCCGGATGAGGCTGGCCTTCTCGTTCAGTTCCTTCGCTAGGTCCTCCTGGCTCAGCCCCCGGGACTCCCGAGCCGAGCGGATACGCTGGTCGTAGTCCGGCACGACCTCGTCCATGTTGTCGAACATGTCGCGCCGGCGCCCGCCCCCGGAGCTAGACGAAGACGAGGCGGAGCTCGACCCGCTCCCGGATCCCGACGAGGAGGAACTCGACGATGACGTGGAGTACTTCGTCGACGTGCTGGAGGTCTCCTCCGTCCGGACCTCCGTGCCGAAGTCGGCACAGTCGGCACACACCTCGAGTTCGGCCCCCTCGATCTTCACCGTCTTCGGGGCCCCGGTCTCCGTGCCGCACATCTCACACTGGACCATGACCGCCGGTTGGCCACCGCGAGGCATAAAACGTGTGCCGGTGGACGCGGCGAGCCGGCGACCTCCGGTGAGACCGAGACCCGGGCGACCGAGGCGGCCGACGCGGCTGTGGCCCTCCGCGAGGAGACCCGAGCCGCGCGCTCGGAGCGTGAACCTCCCGAGGAACTGGACATCCCCCGTGCCGACCTCGAGACCGGCAGGGGGCTCCGGCACCAGTTACTCGGGGCGCTGCGGACCGAGGGTGACGCCGGCACGGCCGCGGGGCCGGGTCCCCCGGTCGTGGCGGTCAGTATCAGCGGAGTTTAAGACCGGTCTCGACGTACGAGCGGACGGATGTCCGGAGAGCGATTCGTTTCGGCGACCGTCGAGGCGCCGCCGGTCACGTTGCTCCGCGACGCCGCGGTCCGGGACGGGGTCGTCGTTCCGGAGTTCCAGCTCCGGACGGAGGGCCGCTCGTCCCCGGTGCGAATCCACCAGCCCCTGCCGGAGGGACTGGACGTGGTCGATGCCGACTTCCAGTCCGGCGCGGCCCCCGACGAGTGGGCGTTCGCGGGGGGCGGTGTCCGTATCGACGCGGACGTGCCGGGCGGCGGTCGGACCCTGAGCCTCGGGCTCTCGGTCGCTCCGGACACGACGGTCCCCGAGAGCTTCGCCCCGCCGAGGCTCTCGCTACGGGACGCGATCTGCGGGGACGGGGACACCGCCACCCGGGGCGCCGACCCCGAGACGCTGGACGAGGCCATCCGCCGCGTCGAGGCCGGGGAGGCCCCGGGCCCGGACCTGAGTGACCGCATCCCGGACGCGGAACCGCCCGAGGACGAGGGCGCCGTCGTCACGCGCGAGCAGATCGCCGAACGCAACGAGGAGCTGATGTGGCTCCGGGCGCGGGCAGTCGTAGCCGAGCGCGAGCGCGAGCGACTCCGGGCGACCGTTCGGGAACTCCGGGACGCGCTGGCGGAGGCCGACGGGGTCGACGCCGACTCGCTCCCTACCCTGGACGACGACCCCTGAGGCCGAGCGCCGCGACCACGCTCCCCTGGGTGCTTACAACCCGCCCCGGCGTAGCGGGAATCATGCAGGAGACACGCCGGCGGGTGCTGGACGCGCTCGCCGACGGCCCGGTGACGGGCCCGGCGGTCGCGGAGCGACTCGACGTCTCGCGGGCGGCCGTCTGGAAACACGTCGAGGCGCTCCGGGAGGCCGGCTTCGATATCGAGGGCACCGACGACGGCTACGTCCTGCAGGGCCCCCCCGAGTACGGCGGCCCGGCGGTCGAGTACGGGCTGGAGGCGCCGTTCGCGGTCGAGTTCCACGACTCGCTGGGCAGCACCAACGAGCGGGCCCGCGAGCTCGCGGCCGAGGGTGCCACGGACACGGCCGTCATCGCCGCCGAGCAGACCGGCGGCCGCGGCCGCCTCGATCGGGGGTGGTCCTCCCCCCGGGGCGGCGTCTGGTCGTCCGTCCTCTGTCGTCCAGCGGTGCCGCCGTCGCAGGTCCCCGTCTTCACGCTCGCGGCCGCGGTCGCGGTGACGCGGGCGGTCCGAGAGGCCGGCGTCCGGGCGGAGATCAAGTGGCCCAACGACGTCCTCGTCCCGGTCGACGGGGAGGAGCGGAAGCTCTGTGGCATCCTCACGGAGATGGAGGGGGAGGCCGACCGCGTCTCCTGGGTCGTCGTCGGCATCGGCGTGAACCTGAACGTCGACGAGGCCGACCTGCCGCCGGCGGCCGACGCCACGAGCGTGCGGGCCTGCCGCGAGCGCGCGGGCCAGGAGGACGCCGACGTCCCGCGGCGACTCTTCGTCCAGCGACTGCTGGAGGCGTTCCACGACCTGCGGGGTGACCCCGAGGCCGTGCTGCCGGCCTGGCGGGAGTACGCGAGCACGCTCGGGCGCCGGGTCCGCGTCGAGACACCCGGCGGCGAGGTCGTCGGCGAGGCCGTCGACGTGACCGTCCCGGGGACACTCGTCGTCGAGACGGACGACGGCACCCGGCGCGTGACCGCGGGCGACTGCGAGCACCTCCGGCCCGTGGAGTGAGCCCCCGGTCGCTGTGGCCCTCCGCACCCGACCTGTCGGGTACCTCGCCGACGCGGACGGTCAGGACCGGGACCGGCGAGTTCCTGACGACGCGCTCGGCGACGCTCCCGAGGGGGGTCGATGTCGTCGCGACCGTGTGTACCCATCACGACGAGGTCGCAGTCGGTCGTGGTCGCGTAGTCGACCACCTCCGTGGCCGGACTCCCCTCGTTGATGACCCGCTGGACGCTCATCTCGGGGGCGAGCGTCGCCGCGATGCCCTCGAACGAGGACTCCATCGGCAGGGTGGCCAAGGCGGCCGTCTCCACCACGTACAGCGGATGGCGGGTGGCGCCGTGCGTGCCGGCCAGCCGCGCCGCGTGCTCGACGGCTCGGTCACTCCCCGCTGACCCGTCGGTCGGCACCAGTATCTCGTCGTACACCGCCCGACGTGGAGCTCACACCCGGAAGTGTTAGTCGTGTGGCACGATCCACCACGGGCCGGGGAGCGCCCTCGCCCGGGCCTCGTGCGCCGTCGGTGACCGATAGCCGTGATTTAATACCCTCCCATCGCCTACCCGCTGGTATGAGCGACGAGATCGAACACCGGCGGCTCATCATCGCCGGCACGGGGATGGCCGGGCTAACGGCGGCCATCTACGCCGGCCGGTCGAACAACGACCCGCTGGTGCTGGAGGGTGACGAGCCAGGCGGGCAGCTCACGCTGACCACCGACGTGGCCAACTACACCGGCTTCCCGGAGGGAATCTCCGGCCCCGACCTCATCAACGACGCGAAGGAGCAGGCCGAGCAGTTCGGCGCCGAGTTCGACCACGGTATCGTCGCGGACGTCGCGAAGCGCGACGACGGCAGCTTCCACGTCGAGCTGGACGACGGGACCGAGTACACGACGGACGCGTTCATCGCCGCCTCCGGTGCCTCCGCCCGCACCCTGGGCGTCCCCGGCGAGGAGACGATGATGGGCTACGGGCTCTCGACGTGTGCCACCTGCGACGGCGCCTTCTTCCGCGACGAGGACATGCTCGTCGTCGGCGGCGGCGACGCGGCCATGGAGGAAGCCCACTTCCTCACGAAGTTCGCCGACACCGTCTATCTCGCCCACCGCCGCGAGGGGTTCCGCGCCGAGGACTACTGGGTGGAGAAGGTCATGGAGAAGGTCGACGCCGGCGAGGTCGAGATCATGCGGAACACCGAACTCCTGGAGATCCACGGCACCCAGGCCGACGGCGTCGACCACGTCTCGCTCGCGCGCAACGAGGCCGGCTACCCCAAGGAGAACCTGGACGACCCGGACACCGAGCAGTTCGACATGGACGTCGGTGCCGTCTTCTACGCCATCGGCCACACCCCGAACACGGCGTATCTGGAGGGCACGAGCGCCGAGATGGACGCGGAGGGCTACCTCGAGACGCAGGGCGGCGAGGGCGGCGGGCAGACCGCCACCGCCGTCGACGGCCTCTTCGGCGCCGGCGACGTCGTCGACCATCACTACCAGCAGGCCGTCACCGCCGCCGGGATGGGCTGTAAGGCTGCCATCGACGCCGACGGCTACCTCGAGGACCTCGAGCGGGCCGGCGAACTCGGCACCCTCGAGGCCGAACCCGAGGCCGAGACGGCCACCGGGGACGACTGACGGGAGCCCTTTCTGCGGCGGGTTCCCCCGGCGGCCGGCGAACCACCTGGAGGACGTTCAGAGAGATCGCCGGCACCCGGGGCCCGGGGCGCCCTCGCGCCGGTGAGACGCGCTCGCTCCGCTCGCGCCTGTGGGGCGGGAACCAACGGCTCCTGCGGGCGCCCGAAGACGGGTTCTCGAGTTAGAGCCCGTTCTGTCGGATTACGCACCGGATTCCATGTCAGTACGCACATCTAGTTGCGAACGGTCGCCGTAATGCTCTTATGAGCCGAGGCGGTTCTGGACGATGTTCGCGACGGTGCCCTCCCACTACTGCTGTGTGCGCTGGGTCCTCTCGGGCTGCAGCCTGCTCGGTGGGACCGGGACAGCGACGCCCGAGCCGACGCCCGCCGCGACCGGGACGCTGACGCCGACACCGACGTTCGGGCCGTCGGTCTACGATGTGGCCGACGCCGTGGCCTCGACCGACCGGCTCCGCGAGGCGGGGTCGTGGAACGCCACCATCACCACCCGGTACGGGTCGAACCGTTCCAGATCCGACCTCGGCGAGTACCCCATCGTGCTCTCGCTGCGGGCGAACACCTCGACGGGGCACCGGTCGGCGGTCGAGCGCCGGGCGGACGGGCGCGTCGAGACCACGTTCGTCGACGGGACCGGCGGCTACGAGCGCGACGACTCCGCGGACGGTGACGTCAGCTACCAGTGGGCCTCGCGGCCCGGGGAGACGATCCTCGTGGACTGGCTCGCGTACCCGGCGCTGTCGGGCACGCGGCTCCGGTTCGTGGACGACCCCGGCGAACTGCCGCTCGCGAAGGTCGGCTACGAGCGGTACAGGGGGGAGCTCGTCGCGGTGTACACGGCCAACGGCAGCGAGGTCGAGTTCGACGTCGACCGGTCGCTGCGGGTCCCCGACCGGGCCCGGCTGGTGCGCTACGAACAGCGGCTCAGACTCGCTCGCGACGGCCGACTCGTCGCCCGGACCGTCACCATCGAGTGGGTCGACCCCGGGCGGGAGGAGCGCGTGACCGACGAGCGGGCCTTCCGACTGCACCGGGTGGGTGGTGTCACCGTCGAGCGGCCCGACTGGGTGGACGCGGCCCGGGAGACCGAGGACGAGTTCGCGGAGGACTGAGCGTCTACGCCGGCACCCGCGCGAGCCACCGCTCGGGGTTGTCCAGCTCCTCGTCCGTCGGCAGCAGGTCGGGCTCCGACCAGACGACGCCCGCGGCCGCCACGGAGCGCGCGTCGGCGACGGCATCGAAGAAGGCCTTGCCGCGCTCGTACTGTCGGCGCTTCATCCCCAGGCCGAGTAGCCGCCGGACGAGCTTCGTGAGCGGCCCCTGTCCGGAGCGGCGGGCCTCCAGCTTCGCGCGCAGGTCCTCGTACTCGCCGTCGAACGCGCGGTCCATCACCAGCTCGGCGTACCCCTCGACGGAGGTCATCACGGTGTCGAGTTCGCCGATGGCGTCGCGGTTGAGGCTCCCTTCGCTCAGGTCACCGACGGCCGACTCCATCCGCGACTCGAGATGCTCGGAGAGCCATGGCGCGGCGCCGAACTCGGCGGCGTGGGTCACCTCGTGGAAGGCGATCCAGCGGCGGAACCGCTCCGGCTCGACCTCCAGCGACGCGGCCACCCGCTCGATGTTGGGGTGGACGAAGTAGAGCGCGTGGTCGTCGCCGTTCCGGTCGCCGGGGGGGCCCTGCTCGGCTCCGTCCGCCAGCAGGAGGGGGTCGTACTGGCCGAGGACGTTGTTGGCGAGGAAGGAGAGCATCACCGCCATCGAGCCGGTGTTGGTGGTCCGGGCGATGCCGAAGGCGTCGGTCTCCAGTTCCGCCAGCGGCTCCATCACCCGCCGGAAGGTGGCGATGTTGGCGTCGATCCAGTGGTGCCGGTGTTGCACCTCGACGGTCTCGGGGAGGTCGAACCCGAGTCCGGTCACCTCCCGGACCCGATCACGGGCCTCCCGGATGTCGGTCGCGTACCCCTCACGTTCGGCGGGCGTGAGTTCGATGGACCCCGGGCTGACGGTGGCCTTCGAGGCCGCCGCGGCCCCGTTCCAGTCGACCGGGCCGTCGCCGCTCCGGGGTGCGTCCGCGACCGCGCGAATGGCACCGAGAATCGTCATACGGTGGCTAGCCGTGGTCGGGGCAAATGCCTTCCGACGACGCTCCACTTTCGCTCCGGTGTGGCAAGGTTGAGGCCCCCGGGTCGGTTACGTCCGATGGATGTCCGAACGCGCGGAACTGCCGGGAGCGCCGGCCCCCGAGGACCGCGTGGTCGCGCACGTGGATATGGACTGCTTCTACGCGGCCTGCGAGCGGCTGAAGGAGCCGGCGCTCCGTGGCGAGCCTCTCGTCGTGGGGATGGGCTACGAGCCGGGCGAGACCAGCGGCGCGGTCGCGACCGCCTCCTACGAGGCTCGCGAGTTCGGCGTCGAGAGCGCCATGCCCATCGACCGGGCGCTGGAACTGCTCCCGCGACGGGTCGACGTCGAGGACGTAGCCGAGGGGGAGGACGGCGACCAGTCGGCGACCGAGGCCACCGGCTTCTATCGCCCGGTCGATATGGCGTTCTACGAGGACACCGCGGCTGACGTGAAGACGGTCCTCCACGAGACGGCCGAGACGGTCCGCGAGGTGAGCATCGACGAGGCGTACCTCGACCTCACGCCGGTCGGCTGGGACGACGTCCGTGCCACCGTCGACCGCCTCCGCGAGCGCATCCGCGAGGCGGTCGGCGTCGTCGCCAGCGTCGGGGTCGCGCCGACCATGTCCACCGCGAAGATCGCCTCCGACCACGACAAGCCCGACGGCCTCGTCGTCGTCCACCCCGACGAGGTCCGGGGGTTCCTGGCTCCCATCCCGGTCGAGGACCTGCACGGCGTCGGGCCCGTGACGGCCCGGGAGCTCCACGGACTCGGCATCGAGACGGCCGGTGACGTGGCCGACGCCGACCCGGCCGCGCTCAAGCGCGAGTTCGGCGAGCGCGGCCGCGAGTTGTACGACCGGGCCCGGGGCCGTGACGACCGCGCCGTCGAACCCCGCGGCCGGCCCAAGAGCCTCTCCAGCGAGTCCGCACTCGCGCCGACGACGGACCCGGAGACCAAACGGGAGCTGGTCCGGTCGCTCGCGGCCGACGTGGCAGAGCGGGCCCGCGCCAAGGACGCCCTCTACCGGACCATCGGCGTGAAGGTGGTCGAGCCGCCGTTCGACGTCAACACGCGTGCCCGCTCGCTCCCGGGGCCGGTCGACGACCCCGACCTCGTGGAGGCCGTCGCGCTGGACCTGCTGACGGAGTTCCGCGAGGCCCAGGTTCGCAAACTCGGCGTCCGCGTCTCGAACCTGGCCTTCACCGCGGCCGACCAGGCGACCATCGACGGCTGGGACGGGACCGACGGGGGGGCCGGCACCGCGTCTGAGGTCGCTGAACGTCCGGTTCCCGACGGACAGGCGACCATCGACGGCTGGGCCGACGACGCGGAGGAGGACTCGACCGGTGGCTACGTCCGGCGTGGACAGACCCGGCTCCCCGAGTTCGAGGACGGCTGAGTCCGACGGCCCCGGCCCTCGCGCCCGTGACGGAACGCCTATGCCCGCGAGCGACCCAACCGGGCGCATGCAACTCGGTTCGCTGCCGTCACGCCCGCTGAGCCTCGACGAACTCCGCGAACTGGAGGACAGCCACCGGTTCCGGGCCGTCGTCCCGGTCGGCGTCTTCGATCTGGCCGACAGCGACCGGCGACTGGTCGCCGCCGTCGTGTTCGTCACCGACTCCCGGGTCGCGGCGGTGGGCTACGACCAGGCGACCGACGAGAACGGGGGCGATGCGGCCGTGCAACCGGCGGGACCGCCGGGCGCCTGGACGGTCGTCAACGAGGGCGAAGCCGGCGACAAGGCGGCGACCGAGGAGCGCGTCCGCGCCCTGGAGGGGGCGCTCCGGGACTGGGCTGACGGGCAGCCGTGGGCCGAGGACCCGTCGAACCTCGTGGAGGCACTGTAGCCCGGACCCGGTATGAACCGGGGGTGCCCGCGGTGGCGACGACGCTTATGCGTAGGCGAACCCTCCCGACGGTATGAGACGAGCCACGGTGGCGACCGGTCCCGCCCGTTCGGGGCCCGCGAGCGGGGAGCGCGACGTGCCGACCCCGACGCTGTTGATGGGCGCGCTGACGGCGGTCGCGACCGGCGGGTTCGTGGCCTGGGCGCTACTCCCCCTCCCGTACACCGTCGCCGGCCTGCCGGCGTACGCCGTCGCGGCCGTCGCGACGACGCTGTGGTCGGGCATCGCCTTCCTCCGTCGGGCACTCCCGACCGGGGTCCTCGCCGAGGGGTTCTACCTGATGGCCGTCGCGGTGCTGATGCGACCGGTCGCGGTGTCGCTGTCCGTGGACGGGGTCCCGGCCGCCCTCCGCCAGCCGGGGGGCGCGTTCGCGAGCACGGTGGTCGCGCTCGTCGTGGCGGGCGTCCTGCTGGTCGCGGGATGGCGGCTCGACGCTCGCGCGCAGGAGGCGTGTCTGCGACGGATGCGCCGCCGGGTCCGACGGGGGATGTCCAGCCGACGGGCGACGAACAGTCTGCTGGCGGGCGGTCGGAGCGAGGAGTCCGAGCGCAGCGAGCAGGACGGTTGAGCCGGGTCCCGGGGTTCAGAACGGCGTCGGGATCCGGACGAGCAGTCGGACGAACTCGTACGTGTACACGTGGTTGAGGAGGACGTACGCCAGGACGCCGAGGGTGAGCGAGACGGACCAGACCGCGACCGCGACCCGGCCGACGCGGGCGTGGACCGTTCGGCGCATCTCCTCGCGGGTGTGCGTGAGCCCGATAGTGATGTTGTACAGGACCAGCGGGACCGACAGCACGGAGAGCAGGATGTGGATGCCGAGCATGGCGAAGTAGGCCAGCGCGGCGGCGTCGGGGCCGACGAACTCCTTGCGGCCGCCACCCCCGGTCTTCAGCAGGTAGAGGACGAGGAAGACGAGGATGAGGCCGAACGCGCTGATCATCGCTGCGCGGTGCTTGCGGATCTCGCCGTCGCGGATGAACTTCCAGCCCGCGAGCAGGAGGACTACCGTCACCGTGTTGATGACGGCGATGGCGTCCGAGAGCAGATTGACGGTCCCTATGTCGACACTCGGGTAGATGGGAAGACCGACATAGAGCGTGCCGATGACGAGCGCGTACCCGACGACCGTCAGGACCGCCGTCAGGGCGCGCGGGTGCTCCTTCGCGGTCCGGGACACGGGGCCGGCGTCGGCTGTCGCCATGGATACGGGTTCGAGCGCCCCCGGCATGTCGGTATCGCTTTCGGGTCCCATTCCCGCCCCCCGCGACCGCGAGGCATAAGCGGCCGACGGCCGCAGTCGGTCCCGTGCGGTCCCCGTTCCGGTCCCGCGATGAGCTCGAGTTCACCAGCGGCTCCGTCGGCTGGCCGCTCTACCACCTCGCCCTCCCGGTCGTCGTGACGACGCTGCTGCAGACCGTCTACAACCTGACCGACACCTTCTGGGTCGGGCGGTACGGCAGCCCCGAACTCGCCGCGCTCACGTTCTCCTTCCCGCTCGTCTTCCTGTTCGTCGCGCTGGGGTCGGGCGTCTCGACGGCCGGGCGCGTACTCGTCGCGCAGTACGAGGGCGCCGGCCAGGGGAGCCGCGCCTCGTTCGCCGCGGGACAGGCGCTCGTCTTCAGCGCCCTCGCGGCGCTCGTCGTGGCCGCCATCGGCATCGTCGGCATCGCGCCGCTGTTCCGGGCGATGGGTGCCGCTCCCGGGACCCGGGACCTCGCCCTGGGGTATATGCAGTATATCCTCGCGGGGCTCCCACTGCTCTTTCTCGCCTACACGTTCTCCGCGCTGCTCCAGGGCTACGGCGACGCGCTGACGCCGCTGCTGGTCGTCCTCGGGTCGGTACTGCTGAACCTGGTGCTTGATCCGCTCCTGATATTCGGCGTGGGCCCGGTCCCGCGGCTGGGGCTTGAGGGCGCCGCCATCGCCACACTCGGCTCCCGCGGGGTGGCCGCGGTCGCGGGCGTCGGCCTGCTGCTGTCCGGGCGCGTCGAGCCGTCCGTCCGACTCGGGGACCTGCGCCCGGAGCCGTCCTTCCTCGGCACTGTCGCACGGGTCGGCGTCCCGGCGTCGCTGGAGACGGCCGCCATCGCCGTCTCCGTCACCGCGTCGCTGTTCATCGTCGGCCGGTTCGACGCGCCCGTCGTCGCGGGGTTCGGCATCGGCGAGCGGGTCACCTCGCTGATGTTCCTCCCCGCCGTCGGCGTCTCCGCGTCCACCATCACCATGGTCGGGCAGAACCTCGGGGCCGGGGAGGCCGCCCGCGCCCGCCGGGCCGCCCGCCTCGCCGTCGCCGTCCCCTTCGTCGGGCTGACCGCCGTCGGGCTGGTCGTCGTGGCGTTCGCCGAACCCATCGCCGGGGTGTTCACGACCGACCCCGAGGTGGTGGCGCCGGCCGCCGAGTTCCTCGCCGTCATCGGGCCAGCGTACGGCGCCGAGGCCGCGGCCCGCGTCTACAGCGGCGTCTTCCGCGGCGGCGGCCGGACGGACGTCGCCATGGTCGTCACCGGGACGACGTTCATCCCCGTCCGGCTCGGTATCGCCCTCGCGCTGACCGGGCCGCTCGGCTACGGTCCGACCGGCGTCTGGCTGGGGTACGCCCTCTCGGGGGTCTTCGGCGCTGGTTTGGGCCTGGTCGTCGCCAGACTCCTCCCGTGGGACGAGGCTATCGTCGACCGGGAGGACCCGGAGGACTGATCCGCCCGGCCGTGTGGCCCGTCGCGGCCCCACGGTCGAGCCGCCCGTTTCAAGCCCCCGCGCCGCCAGACCCTCGGCATGCCCGGACTGTACTACGAGGAGTTCGAGGTCGGGGAGACCATCCGCCACGGGAAGCGCCGCACCGTCAGCGAGAGCGACAACCAGCGGTTCTGCGACATGACCATGAACCAGCAGCCGCTCCACCTCGACGCCGAGTTCGCCGAGGAGTCCGCCTTCGGCGAGCGGCTGGTCAACGGGCTCTACACCATGTCGCTCGGCGTCGGCCTCACCATCCCCGACACGACCGACGACACTATCGTCGCGAACCTCTCCTACGACGACGTGGAGCACCCGAACCCGACGTTCCACGGCGACACCGTCCGCGCCCAGTCGACGGTGACCGACAAGCGCGAGACCAGCGACGGGGAGCGTGGCATCGTGACGATGCACGTCGAGGTGTTCGCGGTCAACCGGGAGGCCGACGACGGGGAGGACGTCCTCGTCTGTGAGTTCGACCGGACCACGCTGTCGCTGAAGCGCGCATACGCCGGCGACGACTGAGGCCGCCGGCCCCGAGCGCGGGGTTTTCGGGCCGGGGGCGCCTACCGCCGGTGATGGCAGTCGTCGACGACCTCGCGGCGCGGAGTCGCGCCATGGCGGCGCCGTTCGTCCGTCGGGCGCCGAGCACGGCCGCGGTCGCGCGGCTCGGACTCGGACTGATGATACTGCTCGCCGGCGTCCACAAGCTCGTAGCACCCGGCCTGTGGGCGATCTACGTCGTCGACTGGCTGGAGCCGTGGCTGGTCGTGACGCCCGTCGACTTCATGTTGCTGAACGGCTGGCTGGAGGTGGCGTTCGGCCTCGCGCTGCTGGTCGACCGCTACACCGCGTTCGCGGCGGCCGTGGCCGCCGTCTCGCTCACCGCGACCTGTGGCTACCTGGCGGTCGTCTGGGCGACGGCGGGCCTGTTCGGCGACGTCCTGGTGCGGGACGTGGGGCTGGCGGGGCTCGCGTGGGCGGTGCTCGTCGAGGCGCTCCGTCGGCCGGGGTGAGCCGGGGCCAGACGCACTCGTCTCCGGAATCGACAGTTCCGTCACTCACGAGGTATTGAACCGGACGCCGGGGTTGCCTGGCTGTTCCAACACGGGTGAGGCCTGCTCGCCTCCTCCACCCCGCGACCCCACGGGCGACAGGTGTCCCCGATACCGCTGCTCGCTTCCGCGCCTGACGGGGTTCTCGGGGTCAACCGGGCCCGTGCCTCCCTGCAGAGATCGGTTCCCGGACCGCTGCCCTCGTGGGACGAGGCTTCGACGTTGGCTTGCAGGGCCCGCACTGGTCCACCCAGACGCGCCCGGTGGTCGGCCCCAACATGAAGACCGTTGGAGGCGATGGGGCAGTGGCCTAACTGCCCGGCCTAGTCCGACCTGAACCTACATCACTCCTGCTTATGGGCTTTTCGGGAACGGGCCGCCAGCCCTGGGTCAAGAACGGCGCCGCTGTCGGGCGGTTTCCCCTCAAACCAGGCGCAGCGCGCGGGCGTACCAGCCGGCGCTCGCGAGCGGCACCAGCCCGGCCGTCGCGAGCAGCCAGCGCTGGTACGTCAGCAGCGCGCTGGCCCCGCCGAGCGCGTCCACCCGCGCGGTGAGCGCGAACAGGACACCGGTGACGGCGACGAACCCCCCGAACACGAGCACCGCCCCGGCGACCAGCGCGGGGTCCGACCGCTCCTCCCGCCCGGCGGCGAAGACGATGACGCTCACGAACGCGAGCAGCCCGGCCGCCAGCGGCGTCACCGCGCCCGACCCGTAGTAGGCCGAGACGACCGACGCCGGCTCCTGCAGATACGGCCACACCAGGACCGCGAGCACGAGCAGACAGCCGACGATGCCCGCGGTCGGTGCCGTCTTCGTCCCCTTCATACCTCCCGGTGCGCCCGTCCGGGTCTTAACGACGGCGTCTTCGGCAGCCGGCCGCGCGTCGACCGCCGCGAAGCCACAACGGATAGGAGTCTCCGTCCGGAACGAATCGGTATGGCTCTCGGTGGCGCGACTAAGAAACTCCAGCAGATCGTCGACATGGCCGAGGAGACGTACAAGCGGCTGAACGATGTCCGCGAGCAGGTCGAGCGGATGCGGCGGACGGTCATCGACACGAACCGGCGGGTCCGGGAACTGGAGCGGACTGTCGACGACCAGCGCGCGCTCATCGAGGCACTGGCCCACGACGCGGACGTTGACGTCGAGCAGATACTGGCCGAGGCGGCCATCGAGGAGGCCGAGCCAGCCGATCCCGACGTGCCCGACGCCCGGGCCGACGGCGCGTCCGACGGTGGGGACGACGCCGTCTGAGCCACGCTCCGAAGCCGGTGTGCCTACCCGAAGCCCGACTCGTGCTCCCGCATTACCCGAGGAGCCGCTGGTGCTCGACCTTGATGCACTCGTCCTGGACGAACCGGCGGCCGGAGGCCTCGACCCGCTCGCCGGCCTCGTCGTCGCGGATGTTCAGCTGGAGCCAGACCCCCTCGACGTCGCCGCGGTCGAGCACCTCGTCGACGATGCCGGGGACCTCCTCGCTGGGCCGGAACACGTCGACCAGGTCCACCTCGCGGTCCACCTCGGACAGCGAGTCGTAGGCCGGGCGCCCCTGGAC
>ERZ1034569.363-NODE-363-length-16954-cov-8.689212_pt1 | contig 16954 bp, 7 predicted proteins | sample MGYA00520706_ERZ1034569 | MGnify/ENA primary metagenome ERZ1034569 (study PRJEB33760, sample SAMEA4777722) | hypersaline lake metagenome | biome: hypersaline environment; feature: brines | place: Spain | collected 2014-08 | depth 0 m ...
TATCGGACTAACCAGGCCGTTCTGCTGTGCCTCGACGCCGCTGGAAGCTGTCGCTCCGGGCTCACTGATGAGCAATACAAACGTATCGAACCTCTTCTTCTAGAGGTCGAAGGCCGCGGTTGTCCCTGCAACGATCCCCGCAAGGTCACGGGCGGCATCTTCTAGGCCAAAGCGCTCCGGCGCTCCCTGGCGGGATATGCCTGAGCGGTACGGCAGTTGGTGGGCCGCTCATGACCGCTTCCGACGCTGGGCCTCTGGCGGCACGCCCGAATCGGCCACATGGCACCTGCAGGGCGAGCTCGACGCTGAGGGATCTGTCGACTGGAGCCAGTTGGGCTCCTGTAGCACCATCGTGCAGGCCGCTCAGGCCGCCGCTGGCGGACCGATGGGTGACACAAAGGGGCCCGAACCGGGCGAGACGAAGGCGTAGGCCCGGCGCTCGGCTACGACCTGTCGGTCCTGCGAGGTGGGTTCTCAACCTCTGGTCCACCTGCTCACAGATCGGCAAGGCCTTCCGCTTGGGGCCATCCTGTCGGCCGGACAGCGCCACGAGTCGGTCTTCTTCACCGACTTGATGAACGAAGTATCGGTGCCTCGGTCCCGAGGCCGGCCCCGCAAGCGTCCGGACGCTGTCGCTGGCGATCGGGCCTACGATGCCGCCTGGATCCGACGCTGGCTCACTGGAAGAGGCATCGAGTCAGCCATCCCAGCCCGCGAAGATCTCCGGGAGGGACCCGGACGCCCGCCAACCTGCGATGACCAAAGGTATCGCGACCGAAATACGGTCGAGCGCTGTGTTGGACACCTCAAGGAGCGCCGCCGCCTGGTGGCCTATGCGAAAAGAAAGCGAGCCGCTCCGAAGCGACAGCTTGAAGCCATGGTGCTCTGGGCGTCCGCCCGGGAATACCTGAATCGATAATTATCAGACGCAGCTTAGTGAGCCGTGAGCTCCCTCTCTTGCCCGCAGAATGATGACTCACCTCCAGACTACGCAGAGGTCTGCGTCGGTCCCCAGCGCGGCAGTTGGAAGAACAGAATCATTCCGAATCCGAAGACACCCGCGGAGAAGAGCAAAAGCGGCAGCGCCGGTCGGATCACCCAGAGCGCCGTTCCAAACTGAACGACGATCACAGTGTAGAGCAGCGTCGCGATGTGGAGGCGACGCACCCGGCTCACCACATAGGCCCCGAGCGGCGCGCCAAACACGACGACTGGAATGCTCACCCACCAGAAGCGGTAGGCCTCCAGCTGCATGTCCCCCAGCACGAGTGCGTGAAGAGCAAATCCAAGGACGGCATTGAAAGCCATGAGCGTGACCGAGGTTGGGGTGGCTACCTTTTCGGAAAGCCGGTACTTCAGCGTGACGAATGCGAAGGAGCAAATGTCGACCCCGTTGCCAAAGATGGCACTCAGGGTCCCCCCTACTACACCGATAACCACTAGTTCGGCCTGCTGCCCCAGCGTCAACGTGGGCAGCTGCTCGGCCGCGGACTCGTCTCGAACATGATTTATGACAAAAAGCGCCAGGCCGTAGCTCAGGAAGAACGACACGAACATCATCTTCGCGTAGGCCGGCGGCACGTGGGGCGCCACAAGGTAGGTGCCGCCCACGAGGCCCGGCACGCTCCCGAAAGCCACAAGTCCAAGGTAGGTCGTCTCTACCGGGATGCGGCGCGCACGGATATAGAGCGCGGCCGCCGTCATGCCTACGCTCTGGATGGCAAGGCTGAAGTTGCGGGCCACTGCAGGCTCAATCTCAAAGACGAGCGTCATTACGGGGTAGGCCACCGCCCCGCCACCCTCGGAACTCACGCCCGCTACGAACGAGCCCGCCACCATGGTGAGTGTCATGAACCCGTGGGTCCGGAAGAGCCCCCAAAGCCCCTCTGCGCTCATGTAGCCCCCCCAGACCACGAGCGTCAGGGCAGTTGGCAGGACGACCAGTCCACCGTAACGGCCCGACCAGAGCTTGTGAAGTACACGTGCAGGGACAGGCAACATAGAGTCAGTGGTTTTTGGGGTCGCGCTGGTGCACCCACTGGAGTATAGGTTGGTTCATAAATTTTCGGGTAGAAGATAGATGTTAAGTGACGGCTTCGTTGTGCCACTCCACGAACAGTCGCGTCGTCAAGTGGAGCATTCGCTCTGACTCGAAGGCTGTTCGTGTTCGCCGCATACCGGGTCAGTTTCTGCCGAAGCCGCCCAAAAAAGCGCTCCACGTGAGCCAGTTCACCGCTGGACTTTCCGACCTGCTGGTGGCTGGAATCGTCCTCAAACACTGAGCGATAGGACTTTCAAGAGTCGCTAAAGCTTTCGGCTTGTCGGTAGCCCTTGAGCTGTCGCTCTGTTGAATCCGGCTCTAGAGCCGGGCACAAGTTTTGGCAGAACGGTCCCCTTGCGCGTTTGCTACGACCTGTCGGGCCTATGGGCAGAGGGCAACCCACAACACCGTTTATTCGACCGCTTCCGAGCATATGCCCAGTATTCGTCAAGTTCAAGGGTGTCGCTGTTCCTGGCTGGCCGTAGCCCTTCAGCTACTGAGTCGGACTCTTGCCTATTTCCCGAGCCAACGGTTCAGAGTATTGCGACTGACGCCAATAGTGCGGCTGATTGCACGTTTCAATCTGTATTCGCGGTAAGCCCCAGGGATTTTCTTCTCCTCCTCGGAGTAACCTCGCGGCTCTGAGTCAAGCACCCTATGGGCCCTACAGTCCTTGCAGTGATATTACTGAGAGTCGCTGGCGCTGTGGCCATTTTTCGACGACACAAGGAGAGCCGCACCCCTCCCGCTCGTAGGTCTCTTGAGTCATCGTACAGGCTGGACTGGTGGGCCAGATGCGACACAGCTCGAACAGAGAATTTCACTACTTGTTGAGCCGCTACCAAATATCCCTTACCGGCGGACTCCAGAGTGACTTTTGCTTACGTGGAGTGTTTTTCTTTTAGTATCTGAGCTGGAGGTGTCGGCAATTTGAGGGAGTTCAAAAGCCTCTTCGGCGGCGACGACCGCTTTGGTTCAAGGAGCCAGAACAGCGCTCAGGCGGTTGAGCTACCGTATACATCCGGGGTGAGGGAGCAGGTCAGGAGGTTTCCCTCCAGAAAGCAGATCTCCACTCACTCTTGGGCGCCTCTAGGCTACCAAACATTTGTGAATGAAACCAAATAGGCAAACCGTGAGCATCCTTTCATCGGTAGATTCTGATACGATTTATACTCTGGCTCTCTTTCAAAACCACTCATGGCAGCGTGGAAATTGTCCATAACAGCATGGTTTTCGGCCCTCGTTCGGCATTTGAGACGTGTATCTACGATGCGTGTGGCTGTGATGTCGGCGTTGGCACGGCCGCCTGTTCGGAGGTGGATACCGGCTCGTCCTCCTTGTCGGCTTGGGGGCCTGATTCAGTCTCGTCCGCGTCCTCCGTCCAGTACATCTCCACGAGCATCGCCACGGGCCCCACCAGGAAAAGCGCGTAGAACGGCGCGGCGATAAATTCAGCGAGCCGGAGGAAGAACTCGGCGATCGCGATGAGGATCGTCACGCCCACCTCACCCTTTTTCGACGAGACGGTCGTTACCGGATCCGTGATCATGAACAGCGCAAAGAGCTGGTACATTGGGCCGGTCAGGGGAGCAACCTCCGTCCAAAAGCCGTCGCCGGTGATGATCCCACGTACGAGGGAGAGTGCAACGAAGGCACCAATGTAGGTAGCGGTGATGTGAAAGCGCTTGACCTTCCAAATCGTGTAGAGGCCCACAAACCAGATCACGAGCATCGGCCACATGCTGTTGCCCCACTGCGTGTTGAGGGGAGCGATGTCGAGCAGGCCGTACGCCGCCGGGAAGAAGAGCACGCAGAGGCCGAAGTTGGACGGGTTCCAGAGGTGGCGCCCCTTCGCGCGCAGCACGTACTTCGATAGGATCGAGAGAGCGCTGCAGAGCGCAAACGGCCAAAGCATGGGCGCGCGTACCAGGATGCCTACGCTAATGCCGGAGGTGTAGGCGCTGGCTGGGTGGGGCCAACTATCGTACACGAGGCGCCCTACCGCAAACTCAACCACGACGGCGGTACCGATAGCCAGCAGAATGGAATCGAATCCGCGAAGGATACCAAAGGAGTAGTGGCCCGCCACGAGAATCAGAGAAATCAGCACCGGCGGGACCAGCCGGACGTCGATTTTATCCATCATGGTGCGCTTGAGGGAAGCTTCAGGGCTGGGCTGCGATTACGGCTCGGTGACGCGGTGGATCGTGTTCGTGTCGGGAGCGTCAAGGGTTTGTGTCGTCCCCAGGGGCCAGCGGATGACGACCTTCTCGACGGTCGGGTCAGGTCCGAGGCCAAAGTGAGGGCGGCGCTGGTTCTGTGAGCCAAATCCGCTTCCACCGTGCACCTGTTGCAGTTGCCGATGGGGGGTGCCCTGGGCATCGGTCCAGTGCAGCATCACCCGCGCCCCGATGGCGCTGCGGTTGCTCTCAGTACCCTCCAGCTCGAAGGCAATCCAGTCGTGCTGCGGATCCACAGTGTTTCGGTAGAACTCGACGGGCCCACGCTGGTTGGCCACTACGGCGTTGAGCACACCCTGGTTTTGGAAGTCCGCGAGGGCTACGGCCCGGCCGTCGTGAGTGGAGGCGCCGCCCACTGCCGGCGCCACGTTCTGAAACTGGCCGGCCCCATCGTTGAGCCAAATGCGTGTCTGCTGATGGCCCGAGAGGCTCCGACCCTCCATGGCGGGCCAGTTGGCAGCATCCTCGATGATACTCTCGTAACCGCCCGCGATTTTGGAGAAGTCGTACCAGTAGCTGTCGCGCGTTTCGCCGGAGTAGAACCCATTGACCACGAACAGGTCCTGCCACCCGTCATTGTTCAGGTCTCCGAACTGGGCGCCGTAGCTCCAGCCCGCCTTCGCAACCCCCATCGTGCCGGCGAGATTCTCGAATGCTGGGGTGCCGTTGCCAGAGACCGAGTCGGCCATCCAGAGGTTGTTGCCCTGTACGAGGACACCCTCTTCCGTGAGATTGCTCACGTAGAGGGCCTGGACGCCCTGATTCATCACATCGCCCATGGAGGCGTTCATGCCACTCTTGGGAACACTGCCTACGTTAGAGGCGCGGCTTGCCTCGCGAAAGCCCTCCCCCCCCTCATTGACGTAGAGCTGGTCGGCGCCGAAGTCATTAGCCAGAAACAGATCCGGATAGCCGGAGCCGTTAAGGTCTGAAGCCACCGCCGCGAGCGTCCAGCGGGTGCCAGTGAGGCCCCATTCGTCGGCAACCTCCGTAAACGTGCCGTCGCCCTGGTTGAGGAAGAGGTAGTTGCGCCCGCCGTTGGTGGCGTACTCGTAGCTCTCGGGCATCATACGGGTCGACTCCAGATCCCAGAGATTAACGTCCTCCGCGTAGAACCCGCCAACGAACAGGTCGAGATGGCCATCCCGGTTTACGTCGAGCCAAACGGCCGCGTTGGCGTTCATCCAGTCGGGCAGGCCCCGGAGACGGTCGGTCACGCGTGTGAAGCCTTCGTCCCCGTCGTTGCGGAATAGGGCGGACCGGCCCCACTTGTAGACAAAGAGGTCCTCGTCCCCGTCGTTGTCGTAGTCGCCCCAAACGCTGCCCATTGAGGTGCCAGTCTCGGGCCGATTGAGGGCGGCGATCCCCAGTTCGGGCGCCATGTCCGTGAAGGTGCCGTCGCCCTGGTTTCGGTACAGCGCGTTACGGGTGCCGCGCTTGCTGTTGGTAACGTAGAGGTCGGCGTAGCCGTCCTGGTCGACGTCGGTGATAGAGACCGACGCGCCAGCCTGCGCCACTTCGGGCATGATGTGGGCGAGGGACGAATCAAGGTCAGGTGCCTGGTGTCTGAAGTCGATGCCGACCTCCGCGGCTACGTTCTCCAGAACAAAACCGTACCGCTCGAGAGCGGTACTCGAGTTCGTAGAGGTTCCAGCGGCGCCGGACGACCACTGCTGGATCAAGAGAGGGGCGGCCAGCAATCCCACAAAGACCAGGCCGAGAGCGCCGCGAAGGAGAGGACGATCGGTCATGGCAGACATCGAGCGGTAGTTAGAAAAAAGCTATTCGGAACGAGAGGATGCCTTGTTCTCGCCCGTGACCGTGAGTGCCCGGTGAAAGTCCTGGGGGGTTACGTAGCGCGTGTGATAGGTCTCCCAGTCTCCAGGATGCATTTGATATGCCGGGTCTTCCTCCAAAGGTCCGGGCGGCGTCGAGTAATCGTCCATGCCGTGATAGGGAAGGGGCCGCACGGTCCGCGAGTGGCCTGTGTTGAAGTCCCCGTCCTTCACCCATCCGTCCCCGACGAGCACGAAGTCGCGCGTCCAGCCCTCCGGCGGAGGGGGCGGGGCGTCGAAGCGGAGGGCCATCTCGTCCCCCGCGTTCATGATGACGTACCGGTCGTCGGTCTGCGTGACCAACTCGCGCACGTCTCCGAAGCGGGTATGGTACCCCTCCAGGTCGCGCCACAGTCGCGTGGTGGTGGCAATCGAGTCGTACACTGGCACGGTCGGCTTGCGTCGGTCGGTCTGCACGACCTTCGAAAATCCGCGGTCACGGAGGCGGGCCGAGTCGGCCGTCATCCGGTGGGTGCGAATCTTCGTATCGGGACGGCCGGCGGCCCAGGCGAGCCGGTCCCAGTAGATCTCCATATTGGTCCGCAGGCGGACGCGGTGGGGGCCGTCCGGCCCGCCGATGTCTGAAAGGTCGATGAGCATCGTCTTCGATTTGCCTGCCGGGAAGCCGATGTCCGACTTGGCAACTGTCCAGTCGCCGTTTCCATCCGGTACCTCTACGGTCACGCCCTGCGGCGGGGCGTAGCCGCTTTGGCTGATGGCAAGGTTGATGGAGGTGTCCGTGGGGTAGACCCAGCCGTCGGCCACGAGCCAGAGCGGCCCGTCGGTCGGTACGTCCTCGCCCAGGTCGATCTCCACGAAATGCTCCTCGGCCCGGCCCTGAAACGGCCCGAACGCGAAGGTGTCGAGGTATTGCCCGTCCTTCGACCGGACGAGGTCCGTCACGTCCTGACCATCCTGGTCGCGGGCCTGGGCGACGGGTTTGGGATCCGTGAGCGGCGTCACAGACTGGTCGGGGGGCGGCAGGTGGAAACGCTCGTCGATGCGCACCTCCGTGCCAGCGGGGTGGTCCACGGCCATCAGCTCCACCTGGTCGAAGAAGTGACTCTCCCACAGCTCGCCGGTGATGCGCACGTCGTATGCTCCGTCGCGCCGGGCCATGTGCTCACCGGGGATGAAAATGCGGTCCTTGCTGTGAATCACCTGCGCCTCCCCCTGTGCGTTGATACGGAGGCCGAGGGCCGTGCGCCAGAGGAAATCAGTGGCGAAGCGCATGCCCTCGCCGTCGTAGGTGTAAACCCACGGACAGGATCCCTTCAGGCGCTGACGGGCGAGGGCTGTCTGCGTGGAGACAAGGTTGAACTCAGCCTGGACAGTGCCGTTGGGCCAGATGATACGAGCTACGTCTGCCCCGGTGCGGCGGCCGAGCCCAAAATGCACGGTCGGCTTGGTGATTGAGCGCTTCTGGTAAAGAAGGCCGGACCGGAGCTCGATCTCGCCCCCGATGCCGAACGGGTTGATACGCCGGTCCCCACGGGTGCGAGCGGCGCGAGGCTGGATGCGCTGCGACTGGTAGTTTTTAGCGCCCCGATTTGTGAGGCGCAGCGGCGCCCCCTCCTCCGTGCGTGCCAGCAGATCAAGGCGTCCCTCTCCACGCACATCAGCGGCCGAGAGGACGGTGTGCTCGACGGAGAGAGGCCGACGGATGAAGGCACCGGTCGAGTCCGTGAGCCAGATATTGCCGGACCTCGGCGTGGCTGTCAGCAGGTCAAGTCCACCGTTGTTGTCGAGGTCCGCTGTGAGCAGACGGGTCGCCTCGATGGGGGCCTCGGGGAACTGAGCGTCGGCCTCAACGAGGCGCTCCGTCTCCCACGTCGATAGGCGGGGAGTGAGGCGGGTCACCGCGCCACCTTCCCCTAGCACGAGGAGGTCGAGGGTGCCGTCCCGATCTACGTCCCCCGTGGTGAGCCCGCGTCCCTCGCGGAGCGTATCGGGGAGGGCCCGGCGCGTAAAGCGGGGCGAGCCGGACCGCTGGTTGTCGTATACATGGAGGCGGCCGTCGTCATCCAGCATCGCAGCGTCGGGGGTGCCATCCCCGTCGAGGTCGGCCCAGGTGAACGCGCGGAGGGCGTCGACTTCGGCGAAGAAGGAACGGGTAGAAAATGTATCGTCACCGTCGTTGCGCAAGACTGTGGGCGGACCGGCATCGCGGGCGAGCACGAGGTCGAGGTCCCCGTCCATGTCCAGGTCAGCGGGCCAAGCCCCGGCGTATGCCTCGTCCCGCACGGCAGCAGGAACCGCCTTGGCCGTCACGTCCGCGAACGAGCTGTCGGGCTGCTGTTGGTAGAGGCGTACGCCACCCGCCCCGACCGCCGCCAGGTCTGGCCGAAAGTCGTAGTTCATGTCGAACGAAGCGACGGCGTTCGCGGCGGGGGCCTCATTGGCAGGGCCACCCGGGAACGGCATCGTGTAGACGCGCCCGAGGCCGGTCTCAATGCGGAGCGTCTCGCCGTCGGTCATCATGACATCGGGCGGCACCCCTTCCGCCAGCGTCACGTGCTGGATCCAACTCCATTCTCCAGTGCTTCGCAACGTGTCGGGCACAAAGGTGAGCCCGGTGTCCGCCGGGGCCGGACGCGACGCAGGGGGCGTGAGGCGAAGCAGCCGCGCCACGGCGCTGTCACGGCCCGTAAGGGCGGGGGGCTGTACGGCGTCGCGGGCGGCCTGGTAGGCAGGAACGCGCTGCAGGTCGTTTTTGAGAAAGGCCACCTGTGAGGTTGCCTCCGAAGGGGCCCCCGCAGCGGCACGGACGTCCTGCAGAGACGACTGGACGGCGCTGGGCCAGCCCGACGATCGCTCCTCGAGGCGACCAATTGTCTCGCGGAGGACATCCCCGTCTCCAGCCTTGCCCGCAAGACGGGCACGTTCCACGAGAAGCAGGAGGTTACTGGGGCGTTGGGCGAGAAGACGGTCTACCAGTCGCCGGGCGTCCTGGAGGGACGTCTCGCCGCCCTCCTGCTCCGATACCTGCGCCAGGGCGTAGAGGGCCGGGGCGTTTGTGGAGTCGATCTCGGTCGCCCGCTGCAGGTGCGATCGGGCGCGGTCGTAGCTCCCGCGCTCCCGCTCCAGCATGCCGGACAGCAGCCAGAAGGGGGCATGGTCCGGCGCCAGCGACCGGGCCTGTTCAAGGTAGCGGGCCGCGGCCTCCAGGTCGTTCTGCTGGGCCGCCAAGACCCCGCGGTTGGCCCACGCGGCGGGCTCGCCCGGGGCCAGCTTCGCGACGCGCTTCATCTGCTGCTCAGCCCGATTGTTCTCTCCCACCTGGAGGGCCGCCACACCCGTGTAAAAGGCGGAGACGGCCGTTCTGTAGTCCTTTGTGCCTGGTGTGGGTACTTCGGCCTGACAGGCAACAAGCCCGATCGCGAGGAGACACAGAGCCATTGCGCGCTCCTCAGGAATGAATCTCATCACTGGTGGGCAGTACGAATGATGCAAAGTACAACCATAAGGTAGCGGGTAGACGTTGAGTGACGGCTTCGTTTTACCACTTCACAAACAGCTTTGTCGTCAGATGAAGTATCCGTTCTGGCTTGGAGGCCGCTCGTGCCCGCCGGACGTATCTGGCCAGTTTCTGCCGAAGCCGCCCAAAAAAGCGCTCCACGTGAGCCAGTTCACCGCTGGACTTTCCGACCTGCCGGTGGCTGGGGTCCCCTGCAAACACTGGGAGAAGCTGTCGCTTCGGAGGACTTCCAGAAGTCGCTGAAGCTTCTGCCCTGACGGTATCCTCTGAGCTGTCGCTCTGTTGAATCCGGCTCCAGAGCCGAGCACAGGTTCTGGCCGAACGGTCTCCGATCACAAATGCCACGACCTGCCGGGTTCTCCGGCACAGAGCAACCCACAGCCACCGTTTATTCGCCCGCTCTCGGACATACGTCCAGCATTCATCGAGTTCAAGGACATCGCCTTCCTCAGCAGGCCGGAGCCCTTCGGCTACTGAATCGGATTCTCGTCCCTTTTTTTGAGCCACCGGGTCAATGTATTGCGGCTGATGCCGAATATCCGGCTGATTGCCCGCTTCGACCCGCGTTCGCGGTAAGCCCTGAGTATTTTCTCTTTCTCCTCCTCGGAGTAGCCTCGCGGCTCCGGATCGAGCACTTTGTGTGCCCCACAGTCCTTGCGGTCTTGCCGCTGAGAGCCACTGGCACTGTGTCAATTCTTGACAATGTTCAAGGAACTGCATTCCCTGCACTCATGGGTCTCTTTGATCATCGGGTAGGCTAGACTCGTGAGCCGGGCATGACGTAACTCAAGCAGAAACTCTCACTATTTGTTGAGCCGCTACCAACTATAGCATGTGTGTGGAACACATGGCTAACCAATGCAGAAACTTCTTGCTAGTTCAAATCAGGGTGCCGATTTCGCAACTCGTATCAAGTGCTAAATAACCTGAGTTGTGGCTTGCGACGCGTGATCGGAAAACGCCGGTGTCCATCAGGTGGAGGAGAGGAGAAATCTGCTAAACTCCTTCACTTTTGGTCCTGATGAATACCGACGTTGTTTCGCTCTGTCGCCTTACTGATAATTTGCTTTGAGCCTCCAGTCTCAGCGACCCGCCTGTTCCTTCTCAACGCCCACGGCCCATCGCGGGTCGAGCAGCCGCCCCTCCACCTACTCTGTCTCCCCGGGCCGCCAGCGGTGCGCGTCGAGGTCCACCTGATTCACGGATACGAATGATCCCTTCACTGCGCAGGCGCTCCTCCGTGACGCGCGGCGTTTCGAAATGGCGCCGGCCGGTCAGCATCCCGTTGCGGTTGACCAGGCGATGGCAGGACACGTCACTTCACACCACCCTCTCGGGTGCTCCAACGACGTTTCAGAAGGGCCTTCCATACCCACTGTGTTCGCCGGTATCTCTGAAGAGCATGACGTGACCCATGAGGATTTGCACGACGGCGTCTCAGATTCTTTCACAGAAGTGGCACGCGCATCGGTGCAAACCTCTCATCAAGCACAGAAGAGGGGGATCGTCTGAAACGACGATCCCCCTCTTGATCCTACATCAAATTCTCGAAACCAGCAGTCCAGAATCACTCGGCACTTTCAGCAACCCCGGACAGCGACAGCGAGACCGTTGTATTGTCCACTGAGTTCTGCATATCGAACTCTAGCGTGGCCGACTTCTCCCCCGGCGAGTCCGGTTGAAAAGCCACATTTAGCACTCCAATGTCAGCAGGGAAGCTAGTTCCCAGGGTTGCGCTCGGGCCTAAGGGCTGGACAACACCTCCAATTCCTCCGAATGAAAAGGCATCAGCATCCGGACCGGTGATGCTGAAGTTATCCACCGCTGTGGGCTCGACTGAGCCATTCGCAAGAACCGGACTCGGAGATGGCGTGTTCGAGGCCCCCACGGCCGTGGTGTCGAAGGAAACCTCGAAGATGTTCGCGTTCGAGTTCACGCCGCCAGCTCCGAGCGTCCGAACGAAGATGGACGGTTCGATGCGGATGGTCCGATTCCGACCAATCTGTTCGTCTCCGTTCCGGCCGAGCAGGATTTCAGACCCGTCCGAGGCAGTCACGGACGTGAGGCTCACGGTGACCAGGCGGGATTCACGGGTCAGGCTTCCACCACCTACCTGCACTTCGAGGGTGTCCGTTTCCACCGCACTACCAGAGGCCGTGTCGCGTCGAACAACGGGTGGGTTGGGGGTGACATCCGAAAAGTCCCCCGGCGACGAGGCCTCCGGTCCAGGGCGCAGCTCGTACTCAAAGTTGATCGAGTCGGCGGTGAGTGACACATTTGGGCCCACCTGGAAATTGACAATGCTGGAGCTGGAGCGTTCCTCGCTCGTTGTGTCCCGGACTGCTCCAGACTGGAACTCAAAAAACGGAGTGTTACTACTCGATTCCAAAAACGAGTTGTTTGAGTTGCTATCGGAGAGGACGGCCTGATCACAGGCCGTGAACGCCACAGCCATCATCACGATCAGCAGGAGCAACCCGATTTGTTTCAATACGAGCTTCATGGTACGGTAACGATCTGAGATTGAGGAGCGTGGAGAGGATCTGGAGGAGGACGTTGGGAACCCTCCTCCCCCGAGGTATAGAGATTTAGTTATTGGCCGATGGCCCCTCGAACCATACAGGGGTTTCGATCTGTCTCGACTCGAGGTTCGGGTTTGCCGACCTCTCAGACTGGGGAATGTTGTACCTCCGTGGAATAACCCCACCGTCCGTTGCCGCATTCGCGGCCGGAGTGAGGTCGGGCACCTTTGTGCGACGCCACTGGTTCCACACGTCGATCTGCCGCTCAAACAAGTCGATCCACTGCTGGAGCTGTATGTCCTCAAGCGTCAAGTTTCCCGCACTTGGCAGCGAGTTCAGGTAGGCATTGATTTCTGATTCACTAACGGGACTCGCCACATTCGGGTATCCGTTTACCTCATTGATGCTCAGACGTATGCCCTCCTCAAGCTTGGTTCGGGCCGTAGATGGATTCCCGTTTCGGAACGCCCACTCAGCTTCTTTGAGACGGACCTCGGCTGCCGTGGCAAACTCCTCAGGAGATTCCGGACGGTGGATGACGTCACTGACCACCGACTGGTTAATGCCTCCGTTTGCGGGTGGCTGGCTTCCAGATCCTGCCCCCCCTGGAGGAACGCCAGTGAATTCAGATCCCGAGAGTTGGTCTTCCTGACAGTAGAGCCGGAGTCGAGGGTCTTGACCACGAGGTTCCCCCTCCGCAAGCATTTGGTCAACAATTTCTTCCGAGCACGCCCAGGCAATGTTTTCTCCCGCGGAAAACTGCTTGGATACCCCGTAGATTGGGTTCTCCTGAGTCGCCTCATCGAGGTACGGGAAGGCGAAATTCTGACTGTTCTCTTGGATCAGATCGCCTTCCGCAATCAGGTTTTCGATCTCCGTCTGAAGATCATTTTCGTTCGGAAGGGCTCCTTCGACTCCACTCCCGGTGCGGCTTCCCTCGCCACTTAGGAGCAGGAAGTACGCCTTCAGCTTGATGGTGTTGGCAAAGCGTTCCCAGTTGTCAAGGTTGCCCTCATAGAAGAAGTCCCCTCCGATCCCCTGCTTGGCAGGATCAATGTTGGTGACAGCGGTGTCCAGTTCGGCAATTATCCCGCGCAGTATTTCCTCCTGAGGATCCGGACTCGGCTCGGGAAATTGCTCAACACGATTCGCTTCGGTATACGGGACCGCTCCGAAAAATGAAGTGATGTAGAAGTAGGTGTACTGCCGCAGGATCTCGGCCTGAGCCCGGACATTCGTCGGATTGTACGGCACAGCGCCCGGGTCACCTTGCGCTTGCTCCGCGATGTCAATGACCTGTGTAAAGTTTCCTGCCGCGTCTTGGTAGTTATTGATGAAGGTATTCCCAAATGTGAGCCCCCCAACGTTGTACCGGCCCGCACTTGTAAAATTCCCAAAGAAACCAACACCAGCCCATGTCTGAGAAAAAATCGCACCGTAGTAGTTCTCAATCGACTTGTTGACCGCAAGCTGGGCCGCTGCCTGCGGGATCAAGTTTTCTGGCACCTGTTCGAGCTGCTCGCGAGTGGCCGAGTTGGGATCTTCGTTGATGTCCAGGAAGTCACTGCAGCCGGTGAGGACCCCTGCAAGAGCAACAGTCAGTATAAGTGCAGTAGCAAAGCGTTTCATATTCATGCCTGTGTAGTTCATGAGGGAAATCGCCATTGGATCATGAGGTAATCACGCGTGCCGAACGAAGAGGAGGATGGACCCGCCACCTTAGAGACGAGCCCATCCCTCCACGCAAGAGCTAGAAGGAGAGGTTCAAGCTCGCACCAATTGACCTCGTCTGGGGGACGGTGTTGAATTCGTATCCCTGCGTCACCGCAGCCCCTGATCCAAATACGTTTGTTTCCGGATCAATGTGGGGGACTTCGGAGAAGAGGAGTAGGAGGTTTCGCCCCTGAAGCTGAACAGAAGCACTCTCGAAGGGAGTCTCTCGAACAAGAGACTCCGGGACAGAATAGCTGAGGGAGGCCTCACGCAGCTTCACGTACGTGGCCTCGAAGACGTTGGGACCAACCGTCGACGTCAATGCACCCCAGTACGCCTCCATGCTCGGCACGGGGATGTCGTTTTGTCTGGTCTGAACCACTTCGCCGTCCTCGTTTCTCTCCTCGACGATCACGCCGTCGATCGTGAACGATCCCTCTCGGTCCTCCGCCGTTTCTGCGGCGAGACCGCTGCCACGGAGAGTTTGAACCGTGCTGGAGAAAATCTTTCCTCCCTTTCGCCAGTCAATGAGGAAGCTGAAGGTGAAGTCTCCAAGGCCAAAGGTGTTGGAAAAGCCAGCCGTAAAGTCCGGGTACAGGTTCCCAAGTTTTCTCGAATCTCCCTCTTCGGGCAGTCCAGTGGCCGGGTTGACGATCACTTCCCCGGTCTCCGTTTTCTCCAGACCAGGCCCGAAGATGATCGGTCGCGAACCCGGTTCGACCCTAAACTCGATGTCGTTGAAGCCCGCGTCGAGAGTCACGTCTTCCAGCGAACCAGGCAGATCGTCAACGGTCGTTCGGCTGCGGCTGAAGTTGCCCGCAAACTGCCACGTGAACCAGTCGCCACTCACGAGCGAGACGTCGAGAGTTGCCTCAATCCCCTCGTTCACCAGCGTGCCCGCATTCGTCCTGCGTGCTCCAAATCCGGTGGTTAGTGGGATCGGGAGATTTAGGATCTGATCCGTCGTACGCTGATTGTAATAGGTGAAGTCTACATTCACTCGATCACTCAGGAAGCCGAGTTCCGCACCGACCTCCCATGTATTCTGCTGTTGCGGCTGCAGATTTTCGGGCGGCACGGTGCCTGGCTTCGTGAAGGCCGGAATACCCCGGAACGGAAACGAAAAGTCGTTTACAAACTGAGTGAAAACACTGGTCACCGGCGTGTAGGTGAAGTTCAACTGGTACGGGCCTGTGTCGCTTCCCACCTGCGCAAAGTTTCCACGAAGCTTTCCGTAGGAGACACCGGGGATTCCAATGTCGTACTCTTGCTCCAGCAGATCTGTGAAGACGACACTCAAGCTCACCGACGGGTAAAAGTAGGAGTTGTTGTCTTTCGGGAGTGTTGAACTCCAGTCGTTCCGCCCTGTCACCTCAAGAAAGGCGTAGTCTCGAAATCCAAGGGTCGCGCTCCCGTATGCCGAAACTAGGCGCTGTTGTTGAAAGAAATTGTCCGGCGAGTTTGACTTCGCGTTCGGGTAACTCCGAACTCCCGGGATGCTCAGGTTGGTAGCTTGGTTTGTTGTTTCTTCGAACGTCCGCTGATTGATGTTATTTCCGAGGATTGACTGGAGGCTGAAATCACCGAAGCTGTTGTCCGTCCGGATCGTAAAGTCGTGATCGATCTCCCGCTCTCGGTAGGTCTGATCGAAGAAGGCACCTTCCTGACGGTTGATGGTCCCAGCAGCGGTCGGATCTCGACGCTCCTCGGAGACGATGTCTGTCCCGATCTGCTCCTGGAGCGTCAGCCAACTGATCGGGCTGTAGCTTACCGTGACGGAACCGAAGAATCGCTCTACGTCTGTCTCGAACTGATTCTTATTTACGGTCCAATACGGGTTGTTCACGGACTCCGTGAGTGGGATCTGGGTCGTCTCTGACTCTTTGAAGTTATTTTGAAGCTTATCGGCACTCAAGTGACGCGGAAGGGAATTTACCGTGGAGGCAATTACGTTCGGATCATTGCCTCCTGCTGCCGCACGACCAAGTGTGCTCTCCTTCACGTACTCCGTGGACACTCGCGCACTGAGCTTGTCTTCGAGCACCGAAGTTCCGGCGTTGAGGTTCACGTTGTACCGGTCAAGCTCTGAGTTCGGCACGACCCCACCCGTGTTGGTCGAGGTGACTCCAAGCCGAATATCACCTATCTCCCCTCCATTTTGAAAGGAAACCTTGTTTTCCGTTTGTATACCTGTCTCCCAAAAGTTCTCGACCGGGTTCCTAGATTCAAGCGAGACTTCCTCCCCAGTGAATATCTCTACTTCTCGGCCGTCCAGTCGAGGCCCCCATCCGTCCAAATCTTGAAGGTCGTATTTTCCTCCATCACCTGGACCGTACTCGTTTTGAAAGTCAGGAAGCACGCTCGGGGTGGTGGCGGTTACACTGCTGCTGAACGTTACTCCTGCGTTGCTTTCCGATCCCTGCTTGGTCTCGATGAGAATAACCCCGTTCCGAGCTCGCTGCCCGTACAGAGCTGCCGCGGCCCCACTTTTCAGTACGGACACCGATTCGATATTCTGCGGGTCAAAAACTGATGCATTATTCCCTGTGGTCACGGCTCCCGTAAGACGGTCTCCAGCAGCAATATTTGAATTGGAGATGGGCTGACCGTCAATCACGAACAGGGGTTGGTTGTCTCCTCCGAGCGAAGATATGCCTCGGATCTGGATGCTCGACCCTGCCCCGACATTGCCGGACTGAGACGTGATATTTACACCAGCCACCTTTCCGCTCAACGATTGAACCAGGTTCGTTTCTTTCGTCTCCTCTAAATCCTCCGCTTGGACCTGGCTGATGGAATACCCAAGAGAGCGGGCCTGACGCTGCCGCTGCCCAGAAGCCTTCACGACCACCTCCCCCAATTCTGCCTCAGACACCTCAAGGGCAATCCGGACCTGCGTCGTTGAGCCTGACTGCACCGTCACAGAACGGGTAACAGACTGATAACCGACGAAGGAAACTGACAGATCATACTCGCCCGGCTCTACACGAAGCTCAAATTTTCCGTCTGGCCCTGTTGCCGCTCCCGCTCCCAACGCCGTAATTTGGACATTGGCTCCGGGCAGTGGCTCGCCGGTCTCCGCCTCCGTCACCGTGCCGGTCACGGTTCCCTGTTGGGCCCACGCC
>ERZ1034569.364-NODE-364-length-16930-cov-71.027556_pt1 | contig 16930 bp, 17 predicted proteins | sample MGYA00520706_ERZ1034569 | MGnify/ENA primary metagenome ERZ1034569 (study PRJEB33760, sample SAMEA4777722) | hypersaline lake metagenome | biome: hypersaline environment; feature: brines | place: Spain | collected 2014-08 | depth 0 m ...
TCAACGACGAATCGGTGGTGCCGACGGCAGACGCCATCACCACGGCGATCGAGGCGCGACGGTGAACGAGGGGCGGCACGGAGCGACCCGATCGAGTCACTTTACCCCGCTCGAGCCCTCCCACCGCTCGAATGGACGTACTCGTGGTCGGCGCGGGTGAGATCGGCAGGTGGGTCGCGGACACCCTCACCGGTACCGACGCTCCGACAGACGCCCGGGTCGCGTTCACCGACCGCGACCAGGCGACCGCGAGCGACGCCGCGGCACACCGAGCTGCCGAGACGGTAGCCCCCGAGGCGAACACGACACACGACGTGGTCTGTCTCTCCGTGCCGATGTCTGCGGTTCCAGCGGCCGTCGAGACGTACGCCCCACGAGCGACCCAGGCGATAGTCGACGTCTCCGGTGAGATGACCGCCTCGGTGGCGGCGATGCGCGAACACGCCTCCGACCTCGCGCGCGCGAGCTACCACCCGTTGTTCGCGCCGCCGAGAGTCCCCGGCAACGTGGCCGTCGTCGTCGACGAGCCCGGCGAGTCGGTGTCGGCCATCACGGCGGCCATCGAGGCGGGTGGCAACGAGGTGTTCGAGACCTCCGCGGCCGAACACGACCGGGCGATGGAGACGGTTCAAGCCGGTGCCCACGCCGCGGTGTTGGCCTGGCGGCTCGCGGCCGACCCGGTGCGCGAGGAGTTCCATACCCCGGTGTCCGCCGCACTTGACTCCGTCGCCGACACCGTCACCGAGGGCTCCCCGGCCGTGTACGCCGAGATACAGCAGGCCTTCGACGGCGCGGACGCAGTAGCCACGGCCGCGACCGACCTCGCCGACGCCGACGCGTCACAGTTCGCCGCCCTGTACGAGCGGGCCCGCGGCGACGGAACGACCCGCGAGCGACACGACTGACTCCGCCGGCGCGCTCACTCGACCCTGTACCCCACCGTCACCTCGTCACGATGATAGACCGAACGACGCTCCGAAACACCGCGAACTACCTCCGAGAAGTCCGTCCTATCGACCCCGACGAGCTCACGCAGTACGTCGAAGGAGCAGCCCATCCGGGGGTCGTCCGAGCCGCGCTCAGAGAGGAGGCGTTCGACCTGCGGCTCCGCGAGCGCGAAGACGGTCGGTTCGAGCCGGTCGAGGAAGCCCCGGTCGCCCCGCCCGGTTGGGCGCCGAGCGCGGTCCCGGCCGACGTCTCGTTTGCGCTCGAAGACGTGCTCGTGTCGACGTTCGGCGCGGATTGGCCCGTCGGCGACACCGGCACGACGCTCCGGTCGGCCATCAGGCGGCTGAAGACGGACTACCTGTACGGCAACGACGTCGAGTACGACGAGGTCGCCGCGCTCGGCTACGCGATCTACCACCTCCCAGGGTACTACGCGGCGATCGGGTACGTCCTCGACGCGCTTTCGGAGAACGGGCTGCTCGACCGGACGCTCCGCGTCCTCGACGTCGGTGCGGGCGTCGGCGGGCCGGCGCTCGGTCTCCACGACTACCTCCCGGACGACGCAGTCGTCTCGTACCACGCGATCGAACCGAGTTCGGCGGCGACCGTCCTCGAGCGACTCCTCGAGACGACCGGCCGGAACTTCCGCACGACGGTCCACCGAACGACCGCCGAGGCGGCGTTCGGACTCGGCGAACACGACGCGGATCCGCCGCTCACAGCGCCGTTCGACCTCGTCCTCTTCGGCAACGTGCTCTCTGAACTCACCGACCCGGTCGCCGTCTGTGCGGCGGGACTCGACGCGCTCGCCTCGGACGGCAGCGTGGTCGCGCTCGCACCAGCAGACAAGGAGACGGCGACGTCGCTTCGTGAGATCGAGCGAGCGGTCACGGCCGATCACGAGCGCGAACCGAGCGTGTACGCCCCGACGCTTCGCCTCTGGCCCGACGCGACGCCGGCCGACCGGGGCTGGTCGTTCGACGTCCGCGAGGACCTCGCGGTGCCCGCGTTCCAACGCCAGTTAGACGAGGCGGCGACCCGCGCGGCGGACGACGAGCCGGGCGAGTTCGTGAACGTCGACGTCCAGTTCGCCTACTCGATCCTCCGACCCGACGGCGAGCGGCGGGTCGACGTCTGGGGGCGTGCCGACCGCTGTGCGCGCATGGCGGACGCAGCGTCACACGTGACCGATCGAGTGAACCTCCTCGCCGTGAAGCTCAGTCACGACCTCAGCGACGGGAAGAACGCGGTGTACCGGGTCGGAGACGGCTCACAGACCGTCGACCACTACCTCGTCTGCACCCGTGAGACCGCACTCAACCGCGACCTACGGACGGCCGCGTACGGCGCGGTCGTGTTCGTCGAAAACGGCCTCGTCCTCTGGAACGACGACGAAGGCGCGTACAACGTGGTCGTCGACGACGAGACCGTCGTGGACCTCGTCGCCCCCTGAATCGGCGTCTCCGCAACACCGGAGTTCAGGATCAGTCACCGGTTCAGTCTCGCGTGGCGGTTCCCGTCTACTCCCGCGCCTTCGACCGGCTCCACGAGTTCCGGGCCGTCGGTCCCCGCGGCGTTCACACGCGAGGAGACGGGGTACGCCTCCATCGACGTCGACGGATACGGGCCTAACAGCGAGGCCGCTTCCTCGGGGGTGCCGGTGAGCCACGTCTGTTCGTCGGCGGGGTCGAGAATCACCGCCATCCGGTGGTGGAGGTCGGCGACGAGGTCGTTCGGCTCCGTCGTCACGATCGTGAACGTCTCCAGCGGCTCGGTTGTTGAGTCCGTCTCATCACTCGTCCCCCCGCCGAACGCGTCGAGTCCGGTCTGTGTCGTCTCGGGCTCGGGTGGCTGCCACCGCTCGTGCAGTCCGGCGAGCGCAAACGGCCGGTCGTCTTCGAACGCGACGCGATACGGCTGTGTGCCGCCGCTATCACCCTCGACCCACTCGTAGAAGCCGTCGGCGGGCACGAGACACCGGCGCGACTCGTACGCCTCGGCGAAGCTCCGCTTCTCGCGAACCGTCTCCGCGCGGGCGTTGATGAGGTCGAACCGCTCTTCGGCCCACGACGGCGTGAGCCCCCACGTCATCTCGACGGCTCGGTCTGGGTCGCGGGCCGGAATCACCGGCAGTTGCTCTCCCGGTGCACAGTTGTAGCTCGGTTCGTGTTCCGCGTCGAACGCGGCACCGAATCGCGACTCGAGTTCGTCGACCGGCGTGAAAAGCGTATAGCGGCCACACATTGATACGGTCCGTTAGCGACGCGACGGCTTAATCGGTCGGAACGGTGGCGGGGTCCGCGCGACCGCAAGAGCGTGCCAGTCTGTGACGCGTCACTCGTCCGTCTGGACCGGCGCGGGGTCGGTGACCGTGACGCGGACCGTGCCGTCTCCGCGGGCGACGACCACGCAATCGGCGTACTCGAACGAGACCGTCACCGACGACGAGCCACGGCACAGGAGCGCATCAAGGGCGTCGCCGTCGACGTACGTGTCGAGCGTGGGCAGGTCGGTCGGTTGACGGTCGGTCGCTGCCGCCACCGCCTCCACGATGCTCGTGTGCGGCGACGCCGTATCGGTCCACTGGTGTTCGACCGTCGGTGCATCCGGCCTGTCGCGGACGGGCCGGCCGTCGGCGCTATCACCGTCGTCGTTATTGTCGGTTTTTCGACTCATTTGACACCCCCTCCGCCGCGTCGTCTCCGTGTCCCCCGCTCTTCGATAGCTCGGGCGTGACCGTCGAGTCGCTTCGCGGCGGTCCTCACACGGAGACCTAATCTGCACGCGAGGGGTATAGATGTTGTGATGGCCCGGGTGACACTCGTCTCCTGTCGTCGCGAACGGTCGCCACCGAGGCGACCGCGCGGCGCGCCGTCACGGTGTGGTTGGGACCAAGACGTGACGACGCGCCAACAGTCCGTTCTCGCTTCTCACACAAAAACTTCCTGTGATCATCTGAGTTACTGTGTGGTCACTACTTGACGCGGCGGCTACACCCCGCGTCGATCGCGGGCGCGTCTCCCGTCGGGTCCGACGGCCGACCGGGCGGAGCCGTGTCGGCCGGTCGGTCCACAGCGATCGACTCAACACGATGGACGTGTATAGCACATTTGCAGTCAGGTTGGGACCCATGAGTGGCGATTCGAACAAAGCGCGTGCGGTCGGACTGCTTCAAGAGCTCGGGCTCAAAGAGTACGAGGCGAAGTCGTTCGTCGCACTCACACGTCGAGAGAGCGGAACAGCGAGAGAGATCAGCGACACCTCGGAGGTGCCGCGAACGCGCGTGTACGACGCCATCGGGGTGCTCGAGTCGAAGGGACTCGTCGAGACGCGACACACGAACCCGCAGGTGTTTCGTGCCGTCCCGATCGAGGAGGCGGTCGAGACGCTCAAACGCGAGTACGTCGACCGGACCGCGTCGCTTCACAGCGTCTTGAGCGGGCTCGATCCGACCGACGACGCCGAGCGCACCGACTCGACCAACGAGGTGTGGGCACTCTCCGGTGCACGAGCGATGACGAGCCGGACGACCCAGCTAATAGAGGAGTCGACAGACGAGGTGTTCTTGCTCGTCGGCCACGAGGCTGTGGTCACCGATCGGCTAGCCCGGCAGCTGCAGTCGGCACACGACCGCGGCGTCGAGGTGCTGATCAGTGCCGCCGACGAGACCGTGAGGGCGAGGGTTCAAGCAGCCGTCGCGTGTGGCCGCGTCTTCGTCTCGCCGCTCGACTGGGTCGACGATCCACCGCTGTCCGACGACGACACACAGATCCGTCGCCTCCTGCTCGCCGATCGAGAGGCCATCGTCGTGAGTTCGGTCGCCGGCTCGGCTCCTCGCGACCACGAGCGCGGCGTCGTCGGTCGAGGGTTCGACAACGGGGTGGTGACTATCGTCCGGCGCCTCGTCGCGTCGGGGCTGTTGTCTCCAGACGTGGCGTCCGACCACGACGAGTGACCCGCGCCACGAGTCGCCCGCCAGGCCCACGTCGGGCGGGGCCGGTGAACGCACCCCGGGGTCAAGCCCCGGGGCTTCCTGCTTCAACGACGCGCTTTGCATCCACGGCCTCTCGGTGAGGCGTGAACGTAGGGAGCGCAGTCTGCACAGGCGTTGATTCGGACTGTCCCAGCCCTAACTGCCGCAATCCACGAGTGAGAATATTCTTCGCCGCGTTCAAATCACGATCTTCCTTGTGTCCGCACGCAGGGCACGAATGCTCCCGCACCCAGATCGGCTTGGCCGTCTCGACGCCACAAACCGAACACTCTTTTGTCGTCCCGCGAGGTTCAACCGTTTCAACGTGTGTGCCGTGTAATTCACCTTTGTACTCTAACAGTTCGATGAACCGCGACCACGCCGCATCCTGTTTGCTTTTCGCATTTTGACTGGTTTCCAGCATCGGTTTCACGTCCAAATCCTCCACGGCCACCACATCGTACTTTTTAATGAGCCACGTTGTCAGCTTGTGCTGGAAATCTTCGACCTTCCGCTTGATTTTGCGTTTGGCTCGCGCCACCTGTTGGCGTTGTTTCTCCCAATTGTTAGAGCCGTGTTCTTTCCGAGCGAGTTTCCGCTGCTCGCGTGCGTACCGGTCGTACTCATCCGACAGGTCAAGCGTATCCACGGACAGATTTTCCGAGGTGTGGATGTAGTTGGTGATGCCGAGGTCAGCACCCACACAGTCTTCGGGTTTAATCTCACTTAGTGGCGGTTTCTCTGGCGTGTCTTCCACGGTGGTGACGAGCGAGACGTACCACTCACCCGTCGATTCTTTTTTGAGGATGACCTCGTCAATCTCGTCTTTGGATGGCACGTTGCGGTCTGCTCGGATGTTGAACCAGCCGATCTTTTCGAGTCGGAGTCGCACGAATCGGTCGTCGCCCGTGTTGTGATCCACGTTCCAGCGACGGGGTTGATTGTACGACACTGACCGAAATTCGCCTTTGCCTTGCCACTGTAACCTTCCGACGTTGTAGCCGTTTTCTCGACGTTCTTGCAGTGTTTCCAGATCGCTGTGGATCTGAGTGATGGCTTGTTGTGCGGCGTGTCTGGAGGGTTCCGCGAAGGTCGGCCAGCGGTCTGCCCAAGCGGTAAGTTTGTTGTGTTGGTCGTAGTCTGATGGTCGGTCGTTGTAGTCGGAGTTGTAGTAGTCTCGGACAGTATGGTTGCGGATTTGGCGGAGGATGTCGATGTGGTGCCACGCTTCGCTCTCCACGTCGTCGGGCAGGTACGCACGAAAACGAAGCGTGTGTTTCACCGTTGGTTAGTCGAGTTTTTCGACGATGAGTTTCAGTTGGTCGCCTTCTTCCAGATCAAGACCGTCTCGGACTTCTTCTGGGATCGTGACGACACCCCGTTGTCGCAGTTTTGGATAGCATTTCATCTGTCCTATACTGAATTATACTGTCTTAAGCATAATAATGCTGTCGGCTTCAACCCCGGGGTCAAGCCCCGGGGCAGTCGCCTCGACCGCCTGTACACGACCGTCGAGTGACGTAGCCGACCAGAACCGCCGACGCGCTATTCTATATTGCAACATAGAGTTTACGCGTTCGAGGAGTGACGATCTCACGCGTCGCTCACCCACCACAGTCGAGTGAACGACACACGGAGGACGCGGTCAGCCCTCGAAGAGGCTGAACACGTTCGCCTCGTACGTCTCTCGAACCTGGTCTCCCCAGTTGTGCGTGTACGTGTCGATGACGTCGTCGGCGACGTCGCCACGGAGGTACTTCACCACGCCGCGGTCGCCCGTCGTATCGCGCAGGTGCGTGGTGAAGAAGTGTCGAAAGTAGTGGGGGGTGACGTTCTCGTCGGCGCCACCTCCCGTCCTGTACCAGCCGTGATCCCGAGCGTGCCGTTCGACGATGTGCCGTACGGCAGCGGGGTCGAGCCGCGCTCCCCACGCTTCGGCAGTCGCCACGAAGAGCGGCTCGGCCGGAGAGGTGGTGTCCGGACGGATCGCGAGCCACGCACGCAGGACGTCACGAAGTTCGTCGTCGATCGGGATCACCGTCTCGCGTTTTCGCTTGTTCGAGGCCGTCCTGACCTCACCGTGTAGCGACTCGCCGACGGTCGCCGCGGGCGTCACGTACAGCGAGTCTCGGCGCCCGTCGAGTGCGGGTCTCGTTCCGAGCGCGTACGCGGCGTTCACCGCGTCGTCGGTGAGTCGGACGTCGCGAAGGTCGAGGTTGCACAGCTCACCGACCCGCACTCCGGTCTTCAACAGCGTGCAGACGACGGCACGGTGAAGTGGGTGGGTGATAGACGAGACGAACGCCCGCATCGCCGGCAGCGAGACGTCCCTCCGTACGGGGTCTTTCTCGACCGTCTCGTCCATCTCTTCTATCACGAGCGTCATCGGGTTTCCGGTGAACGCCCCCAGCTCGGTCATGTACCCGTAGAACCGATGTACGTACGCCGCGTACGTCGCGACCGTGCTCTCGGCGAGGTCACCACGCAGCGAGTGAACGAACGCCATGCAGTCACGGTGCGTCGCGTCGGCTGGTGTCGTCTCCTCGTCGAGTGACGACTCGAATCGCCGGAGCACGCGTTCGTACGCCGTGCGCGTGCGCTCCGTCTTCCCGTGGTAAGTGAGATCTTCGAGGAAGTACGCGATCGGGTCCTCGATGGTTTTCGGTGTGTGCGTACTACTCATCGATGAGCACGTACCCTCCGTCTCTCCCACTGTACCGGACGCGATTCTGGTCCTGTAACGCGTCGAGTGTGTTCTCGAGTCGATCCTCGACGTCGCCGGTCACCACGTCGATCAGTTCGTCCCACGTACACGGACCGCGCTCGAGCGCACGCTCGATCCGGGTTTCGAGGTCGGAACCCCTAGGGTCTACGCTCGAAGAAGGGGTCTCCTCGGCGACGCTCGTCTCGGGCGTGGTGAACCCCCGCCGTCCAGCCTGCACCATCGTTCGAAGAAATTCACTCTGAGACATATCTAACTGGTCGGCGTGTTCTTGCCACACCTCCTTTTGTGCGGCCGGAACGTACGTCTTGACCGATCGGCGGTCGTCGCTCATCGACAGACCGGTTTCGGCGGCGCTCACTTCAATCTATCCTAGAATTCGTGATAAGATATTTTATCTTGATTTGTCGAACCGTATTTCGACCGGCAAGTACGATTTATACCGAAATACGGGACTGCAAATTCAGCAGCACATCCTACAATATCGGATATTAGTGATGCGCAGCGCAGTGTCCGTCGATACACACGATGCGGCGATACAGACGATCGTATGACCTCCGACTCACACCGTGAGCTTCGACTCCGTCACGACGCCGTCGAAGAGCGCGACCGCCTCACGAGCCGCCGGGTGTGACTCCGCGGTGTTTCGCATGAGAACCGTCTCGCTCGGAAACAGCTGCTCGCCGGTCACGAGTCCGTGATCACGCGCCGTCGAGCCGGTGACCGTGAGGTAGACGCCGAGGCCTGCGTCGGCGATCGCAGCCTCCTCGGTGCGGGTCGCGGGTGGATACACGAACTCGACGTCGTCGAGTGCGGCCGTCCCGACGACGGCGGTGACGAGCCGTTCGTACCGTGGCGAGATGCACAGCGGTCCCTCGTACGCCGTCAAGAAGTCTCGGTCCAGGCGTTCTCCGGGAGTGAGCACGGACGGCCGCCCCATGAGCGTGTGGTACACCGTATCACCGAGTCCGGTGACGACCCGCACGTCGGTGTCGACCGGGTCGATCCGGTCGTTCACGTCTGCGAGGTCTCGGAGGCCGGACGGGCGGATGCCGACGACCTCCTCTAAGACCAGGTCGGCCGAGTCGAATCCGAGCGTGAACTCGTGGGTTCGAAGCGCACGGAACGGTTCCTCCCGGCCGACGAGCTTCAGGTCGACGCCGCCGACGGAGACGGTCACCGCGTCGAACACGACTCGACGAGGCTTGCCGTCGCGGTCGTCACGCAGTAGCGTGAACTCCGGCTCTCGCGGGTCGGTCGGGTCGGAGTAGTCGGCGAGCCGCCGGTACGGGCCCGTTTCGGCCTTGACGCCTCCCTTCGTCACCGCCTTCTCGTACCGAAGCGTGTTGCTGACCCGGTCGGCGAGCGACTCGAGCTCGTCGGTTCCACCGGCGGTCGCGAGCCGGTCGAGCACTGCCTCGAGAGGCCGGCCCTTCCGTGGAACCGCGACGGGAAGCGGATCGGTCATCACCGTACCTGTGGGGTGAGTGCTAAAACGGGTTGTGCTTCGTCGGTGGGTCCAATCAGGGGTCGAACGCGTCGTTGAGCCGACGGCGGAACGTCTCCAACGCCGCGAGTTCCGCTTCGACCGCCTGGACGTCTTTCTCGAGTCTCGCCAACTCCTCGTCTGTGCGGTCTTCGAGGGATGCTACCTCGGTATCCAAGCGGTCGGTGACGTCCGCGAGCCGCTCACTTAGCGCGGTCACGTCGCTCGCGAGTGCGCCGTGTGCGCGCTCTGCGGCGTCGACTCTCGTCTCAACCGATTCGACAGCGCTCTCGAGGGCGTCGAGTCTGTCGAACACCGCCTCGTCTGCTCGCTCCTCGTCGAGCAACGTCGAGAGAGCGTCTGTGTAGGCGTCGAACTCGCCCACGCGGGCTTGTAGTCGGTCGAGCCGAACGCCGACGCTCGGCGGCGTACCGGTGTCGAACGCCGACCTGAGCGTCTCGAGGTCGGCCTCGTCGACCTCGTCACGCCGTATCGCCGCAGCCAACTCAGCCGCGACGGTTCCTGTAGGGTCCGCCGAAACGGTCGACCCCTCGGGCGTATCGGCTCGGTCGGAGGGAGCCGCCTCGGTAGGGGCCGACGCAGCCGTGTCCGTGTCGTCGGCGGACCCAACTGCCTTCGACTCTCGCCTGGTGACCGCCGGGGTGGTGTGGTCTGTCCTCGAGCGAGGGCGCTTCGCCGCCGTCGACGGCGGCTCCGACGTGGCCGGTGGTTCAGACGGGTCGTCTGCGTCCGGAGCGGCGGTCGACGCCTCCTCGGACGGGTCCGTGTCGGCGAGCGGCTCGAGCCCCTCCGGCCCAGTCGCGAGCGCCTCGCGGACGTGTGTCGCACCGTCTGGACCGAGCACGTCCGCTATCTCCGCTTCGTGCGGTGCGTGGTCGACGGTCGGGTCGGTGAGAAACGTCGCTGGGTCTGGATCGTCGACACGAACGCCGTAGACGGTCTCGACCGTCTCTGCGGGCTCCAGTGTTCGCTCGAACTCGACGCGGCGGTCGCTGTAGGCGGTCCAGTGTTCGCTCTCGTACGCCGGGTGAAACCCGATAGCCTCCATCGGGACCGCCTCCGGAACCGTGTCCACGAGACGGACCGTGACGGGGCGGTCGCGATCCGAGGTGAGTTCGAACGCCACCGCCGGTACGGGGAAGTCGTCGCGGGTGAACGACTTCTCGACGCGGATTCCATCCGACTCGACGACAGCCGACGTCCGGTCGCTCATGTCAACGTGCACCGCGAGTGGGGTGATAAATCGTGCGGAGACGTCACTCGACCACGACGCCCTGGCGGACCACGCTTACAACTCGATGCGATCGCCGATTTCGACGATGTCGAGTCGTTCGGGCCGATCGAAGCTCCGGACGTGGTCGTGCAAGGCAGTCGGATCGGCGGTAAGCCCTTTCCACATGTCCCAGTGCGTCGGTACGAGTCGGTCGAGCCCGAGGTCGGCCGCCGCCTCGACGATCTGCGTCTCGTCGCTGTACCACGTGGTCCGGGTCGGCTCGCCGGTCGTCTTGTCCGGGATCGTCCCGGTCGAGCCGAACGCGAGAATGCCGACGTCGATGTCGAACGCCTCTGCGAGGTCGTCGAACGTCGCCGCCGGCTTGCTATCGCCGGCGTGGAAGATGGTTCCAGTGTCGTGTTCGATCACGTAGCCGACCGGCTGTGTCGCGTCGGGGTCGTGTGTCTCGACCACGTGGATCGTGAACTCGCCGATCGCTCGCGCGTCGCCCACCGAGACGGGGACGAACTGGTCGGCGTCGACGTCCCACCGGTCGGTCCACTGCTCGTCTTCGCGGGCGACGGCGATCGAGTCGTCGGGCGCGATAAACGGCGCACCCGTAGAAGCGAGAATCGGCGCCTGTGAGGGCCCGTGTACGTGGTCTGTGTGCTCGTGCGTCGCTAAGACTGCGTCCGCGACGCCGACGTCTGCTGGGTCGAAGGGAACGGGGATCATTCGGATCGTCCGCGGCGGGTCACCGGTGCCGACGTACGGGTCGATCCACAAGACGGTCCCGTCTCGGCCTTTGATCGCGAAGCCGTTACAGCCCAAATACCAGAGTGAGACGGTGTCCGGGTCGGCGTCGGCGACTGCCTGCGGTAGCCAGTCTCCCCAATCGGAGCGTGTCATGTCCCTGCTCGTACTGCGAGGAGGGTAATTTTTCCGGAGCCCACAGGAGAATGACTGCGGTAGGACACGGTTCCCGTTCGCTTCGAGACGTATACACCGCATATTGCTATATAGAAACCGGTGCAGAGGGACGGACATCGCGTGATACGCCGGGCGTGTGCTGGATTGCCAGAAGCCGATCGGGGTCGAATGCGGCAGCGTCTGCGGTACCGGCGACGACGCCTGGGAGCTGCTCAGTCGGCGCTCGTGTCGCCCACCTATTACGTACTCGTTGTTCATCACACCCCACCGGTTCCGGAGAAAATCGTCGACACGTGGCGGTGACCGCATCGATCCGAGAGATTAAGTGGATCACCGACGTAGTATTGTACTGTAATGACACGGCAATGCGAACAGCGGGTCAGACGACTCGCCGGTGTCGTTGTACTGCTCGGGGTCGGACTCTCACAGCTCGTCAGTCCATGGTTCCTCGCGATAGCGGCCTTCGCCGGGTTGAACCTGTTACAGAGCAGTTTCACCGGCATTTGCCCCGCTGAGTGGTTCATGCCCGGGTGTGAGACTGCCGACACGGACGCGACCGCGGACGACCCGGCCGTCTGAGCGGCGTCGATTCGTCCGTACGTTTTTATTCGATAGCGCCGCAGCGGCACACGTGATTTCGAGTCAGCGCATGGCTGCGGTCGACGCCAACGCCGCGGCGCTCGGCGTCTCGTCCGCCCGGCTGATGGAGTCTGCGGGCAGCGCACTCGCACGCGAGGTGCTCGCCGTCTCAGACCCGGGCGACACCGTCGCCCTCCTCTGCGGTCGGGGGAACAACGGCGGTGACGCGTTCGTCGCCGCACGTCACCTCACCGACCGTGACGTCGTCGTCCACCTCCTCGGTCGCCCGACGGCGATCCACACGACGGTGGCACGCGAAAACTGGGACGTGCTTGAGGCGAGCGAGATCCCGACGAACGTCGTCACCGACTCGGCCGATTTCGCGGTCGGCTCTCCGGACGTCGTCGTCGACGCACTGCTCGGTACTGGGGCAGACGGTGCTCCGAGAGAACCCGTCCGGACGGCCGTCGAACGGATCGACGACTGGCGTGCGTCGGCTGGAGCGAACGGGACCGTGGTCGCCGTCGACGTTCCGACGGGGATCGACGCCGATACCGGTGACCCGACCGGCGACGCCGACGGTGTCGCCGTCGACGCCGACCGCATCGTGACGTTTCACGACGAGAAACCCGGCCTGGCGTCGCTCGACGCGACGGTGACTGTCGCCTCTATCGGCATCCCGGCAGCGGCGACACGGTGCACCGGACCCGGCACGCTGCTCGGGCTCGGCCGTGATCCAGACTCCCACAAGGGCGACAACGGAGCCGTGTTGGTCGTCGGCGGCGGGCCGTACGCCGGGGCACCGACGCTGACCGCGCGTGCTGCGCTTCGGGCCGGTGCCGACCTCGCACACGTTGCGTGTCCGGCCGAGGTGGCCGACACCGTCCAGGGATTCAGCCAGAACCTCATCGTCCACCCCCTGTCGGGTTCGACGCTCGATTCCGCTCACACCTCACAGCTGACCTCGCTGGCGACCGGCGTCGACGCGGTCGTGATCGGCCCAGGACTCGGTGACGCACCGGCGACCGCCGAGGCAGTCGCGACGTTCCTCGCCGAGTACGATAGACGCGTGGTCGTCGACGCCGACGCGCTCCGCGCCATTCCCGACGTCGACACCGACGCCGAGGTGATCTGTACGCCCCACCAGGGTGAGCTCCGCGAGATGGGCGGTGAAACGGCCGCCGACCCGGTCGAGCGCGCACGACTCGTTCGGGCGTTCGCCGCCGAGCTCGGGCACACCTTGCTCGTCAAGGGACGCCAGGACGTGATCGCGGGCGTACCAGCGGAGCCCGGACACGACGGGTCGGTGGTCACCAGACGCAACCGGACCGGGAACCCGGGGATGACGGTGGGGGGGACCGGTGACGTCCTCGCTGGCGTCGTCGGCGCGCTCACGACACGCACGACGCCGTTCGTCGCCGCCGCCGCTGGCGCGTACGTGAACGGCCTCGCCGGGGACGCAGCGGCCGAGGCGAACGGCCACGGTCTCGTGGCGACGGACTTAATCGACCGGCTCCCGCAGGCGCTGTACGATGAGTGACCACGGACCGGGAGACGACCTGACACACACGACCAGCGACGGCGACGTGCAGATGGTCGACGTCGGGTCGAAGCCGACGACGGCGCGGCGAGCGGTAGCTCGCGGGGAGATTCGACTGACGGCGTCGACGGTGGAGGCGATTCACGCCGACGAGGTGGCCAAAGGGGACGTGCTGGCCACCGCCCGAATCGGCGCGATACAGGCGGTCAAACACACGTGGGAGACGATCCCGTTGTGTCACCAGATTCCGATCACCAACGTGGAGACCGAGTTCGTCGTCGGAGACGATCGCGTCGAACTGACCGTCGCGGTCGAGACGACTGGAACGACCGGCTGCGAGATGGAGGCGCTCGAGGGAGTCACGACCGGTCTCAACGTCGTCTGGGACATGGTCAAAGCCGCAGAGAAGGACGACGACGGCTCGTACCCAGAGACCGCGGTCACGGACGTCGAGGTGGTCTCGAAGACGAAGCGCCCGATCGAGGGCGCGCCGTGACGGGGCAGGACGTGTCGGCGCGGCGTACGCCGGAGGAGTGCACGCTCGTCGCACATCGGGGATTCGCCGGCGAGCATCCGGAGAACACGGTCGCCGCGTTCGAGGCGGCGAGCCGACGGGCGGACCTGATCGAACTCGACGTCGTCGCGACCGCCGACGGCGACGTGGTGGTGTTTCACGACGACGATCTCGCCGGCCGCGACGGCGGAGCCCGTGGGCTCACCGACGCCAGCGGCCTCGTCCGAGAGACCGACACGGCGACCGTCACGCGTGCGGAGGTGCTCGAAAGCGGTGAGACCGTGCCACGACTGTCGGCCGCGCTCGAAGCGATACCGCCGACGGTCGGAGTGAACGTCGAATTGAAGAATCCCGGCCGGTCCGACCTGCGCATCGCCGAGAAGCTCGACCGCGCCACGCTCTCTGATCGGACCGACGCGTGGCGGCCGTTCGTCACGCGCGTGGTCGAGACGCTGGAGGCGTACGATAACGAGGTGCTCTGCTCGTCGTTCTGTGAGGGAGCACTCGCAGCCACTCGCGAGGTGTCGTCGTATCCAATCGCGCCGATCTGTTGGCGCTCGGTCGAAGACGCCCTCGCGATCGCCGAGCGACACGACGCGGCGGCGATCCACCCCCCGGTCGAACTGGTCGGCGGGACGCCGTTCACTGACGGGTCGGTCGTGGAAGCCGAGCCAGGGCTCATCGAGCGGGCCCACGCTGCGGATCGTGCGGTCAACGTCTGGACGGTGACTACGTGGTACGAAGCGACGCAGCTTGCGGCGGCCGGCGTCGATGGCCTCATCAGCGACTACGCTAGCGTCGTCGATCGGTGACGCGTCACGCAGGGGAGTGACTTCTCGAACCGGCCGAAATGGAGGACTCCGGAGCCCTCAATTTCGGTCGGGAGCCACTCGTACCGCTGTGTGGCGGCCGTACCCCTCTTAGCAGCGGTTTTCACCCGGCTGTCGAAACGCCGACGCACATGCCTCGAAACGCGGACACGGACGGGGGACTCACGCGCCGACGGACGCTCGCCACGACGGGTGCTGCACTCGCAGGGATGACCGGGCTCGCCGGGTGTGCCGGCAGCGGTGGGAGCGCCACGTTCACGCCGGTCGCCGACGAGCTCACCGCCTGGCACGCAATGGGCGGGACCAACGGCGAGACGCTCGACCAGATCGCGGCCGGCTTCGAGGAGGAGACCGGCATGGCGGCGAACATGGAGTTTCAAGACTCCTACGAGAACGTCCTCACGAACACGCTCGCGGCGTTCGACTCGGGCAACGTCGCGGACATGTTCCAGGTCGACAGCCTCTTCGCTCAACAGGTGTTCGACACCGGGCAGGTGCGGCCCGTCGCAGAGATCCTCCCGGACGACTTCGACACGAGCATCTTCCTCGACAACGTCGCCGAGTTCTTCACGACCGACGGCGAGCTCGCGTCGCTGCCGTTCAACAACTCGAACGCGATCATGTACATCAACCGTGATGCGTTCGAGGCGGCCGGACTCGACCCGGACGATCCGCCGAGCACGCTCGCCGAGGTGCGTGCAGCCTCCCAGACGCTCGTCGACGAGGGCGTCACCCAGTACGGCATCGCCTGGCCGAACCACGTCTGGTTCGTGGAGACGTGGTACGGCTTCGAAGGCGAGCTCATGACCGACGCCGAAAACGGGCACACAGGCGACCCATCGACGTTCTACGCGCCCGACCCGATCTACGATCTCTACGACTGGTGGAAGGGGATGGCAGACGACGGGCTCTACACGAACCCAGGAATCGAGGCCTGGGGTGAGGCGACGTCGCTGTTCATCGAACAGGAGACCGCGATGTTGTTGACGAGTACGGCGTCTGTCGCCGGCCTGATCGCCGACTCGGAGGAGTTCACCGTCGACGCAGCACCGTATCCGACGATCTCGGACACGCGTGTCGGCCCGGTCATCGGCGGGGCGTCGTTTTACGTTCCAGACGGGCTTCCGGACGCACGGTACGAGGAGATCGGCCAGCTGCTCCAGTACATGTCGAAGCCGTCGGTGCAGACGACCTGGCACAAGGGATCAGGATACTATCCGATCACGCAGCCGTCGGTGGACTCGCTGCGTGAAGACGGGTGGTTCGAGGAGAACCCGATGTACAACGTGGCACTCGAACAGCTCCAGCAGGGCGACGCGAGCGACCCGGCGACGAAGCGGGCGCTGCTCGGACCCGCCCGGAACGTCCAGACGGTGATCCAAGACAAGTCGGTCGACATCGTCAACGCCGCCGACCCTGCGAGTGAGATCGACGCGATGAAAGCCGAGATCGAGTCGGTGCTCGCCGAGTACTACGAGTGAGTCTCGAACGTACGCATGGCCTCGCGTGAGCTATTCCACGGTCGACTCGAAGCTGCGGTGTTACTCGCACCGACGGTGCTCGTCTCGGTCGTCTTCCTCTACTACCCGACGGTTATGGCGTTCCGAACGAGCCTCTTCGATGCCGGCTTTGGGCAGGCCCCGGCGTTCGTCGGAGTCGAGCACTATCAGACGCTGTTGACCGACCCGGCGTATCACCGGAGCGTCGGCATATCGGTCCTCTTTGCGGCGCTCGTCGTCGGCGGCGTCATGGTCGTGTCGCTGTACCTGACGTTCCTCATCCACGAGGTCGACGTCCGACAGGGGGCGTACCTGATCGCCGTCATCTGGCCGTACGCACTCCCGCCAGCGGTCGCCGCGCTCGTCTTCTTGTTCATCTTCCATCCGACACTCGGTGTGCTCACGGGGCCGATAGAGGCACTCGGTGTCGACCTCGACTGGTTCAACGACGGCCCACAGGCGTTTGCCGTCGTGACGCTCACTGCGATATGGAAACAGATCGGCTACAACGTGATCTTCATGATCGCCGCGATGAACACGATTCCCGACGCGCTCACCGAGACAGCACGGCTCGACGGGGTGAGCCGGCTGCGACGACTCGTCTCGGTGTACGTCCCGATGATGACGCCGACGCTGTTTTTCCTCGTGATCATCAACACGATCTACGCGTTCTTC
>ERZ1034569.365-NODE-365-length-16870-cov-7.307820_pt1 | contig 16870 bp, 19 predicted proteins | sample MGYA00520706_ERZ1034569 | MGnify/ENA primary metagenome ERZ1034569 (study PRJEB33760, sample SAMEA4777722) | hypersaline lake metagenome | biome: hypersaline environment; feature: brines | place: Spain | collected 2014-08 | depth 0 m ...
CCCCTTCCTGAGCCCGGCGGCCCTATCAACCGGACGGAGACACAAACACCGGTTTGACCGACCGGCTCAGGCCACGCCGGACTGGAGGTTCTCCAGGAGCTTCCCGACGAACAGCCCCATCCGCGGGGAGAGGTCGTCCCCGTCGCGGGGGCTCGCGGGGAGGGCGCGCAGCGACTCGACGAAGTCGGCGTCGTGCTCCATCGCCGCCAGCATGTCCCGGACGTCGACGACCAGCCCCTCGTCGGCCGTGTCGAGCTCCGGATAGCGCTGGCGCTCCCAGTCGGAGTAGTCGATGGTCCAGGCGGGACCGCCGACGGCATCGATGGCCGTCGCGACCGAGCCGACGACCAGCGGCCCGTCCTCGGTCTGGACGTACACCTGGTCGCCCTCGATGCGCGTCCCGTATCTGACGCCACCCTCCTGCCCGCGCCCGTCCATTACACGCCAGTACGACACACGAGCACATCAACGTTCGCGTCGGGGGCTGACGGGCTGGATGCGGTGGGCAGGGCCGACGTGGCAGACCGCCGGCTGGCGGGGAAGCGACGGGGAAGGACGCCACCTCCAGGGCTCGAACCTGGGACCACCTCGTTAACAGCGAGGTGCTCTACCAACTGAGCTAAGGCGGCACGCAGTCGGTGATAGATTGGTCCGGTAGAAACCGCTTTCGCTTCTCCCGCACCGTGTGACCCGGCGCCACGACGGCCCGTCGGACCGCCACGCTTTCGACCGGACCGGAACAATCCGGGGACATGAGCGATGACGCGGACGCGGAGGCCGGCGCTGCCGAGGACGCGTTCGACCGGGTGGTGGCCCGGGTCCGCGAGCGGGTGGTGCCCGACGCGGACGAGCGCGCCGACATGGAGCGGGTGGCGGCGACGGTCGTCGAGCGCGCCGAGGACGCGGTCGCGGACCTGCCCGTCGAGGCGGACGTCCTCCGGGTCGGGTCGACGGCCCGCGGGACGTGGCTCTCCGGCGACCGCGACCTCGACGTCTTCGTTCGGTTCCCGCCCGACCTCGACCGCGAGGCGCTGGAGCGGTACGGGCTCGACGTGGGCCACGCCGTCCTGCCGGATGGCCACGAGGAGTACGCCGAACACCCCTACGTGAAGGGCGTCGTCGACGGGTTCGACGTGGACCTGGTGCCGTGCTACCGGCTGGACGACGCGACGGCCATCCGGTCGGCCGTCGACCGGACGCCGTTCCACACGCGCTATCTCGAGACGCGGCTGGACGAGGCCCTGGCGGCCGAGGTGGTCGTCGCGAAGGCGTTTCTGAAGGGGATCGGCGCCTACGGCTCGGACCTCCGGACGCAGGGGTTCTCGGGCTACCTGACGGAACTGCTCGTGCTGGAGTACGGCGGCTTCCGCGGCCTCGTCGCGGCCGCGGCCGACGACTGGCGGCCACCGGTCGAACTCGACCCCGAGGGCCACGGACGGGCGTCGTTCGACGCCCCGCTCGTGGTCATCGATCCGACGGACCCCGAGCGCAACGTGGCGGCGGTCTGCGGCGCCGAGGCGGTGGCCCGGCTCGTGCACTACGCCCGCGACCTGCTGGCCGACCCCAGCGAGGCCGTCTTCGAGCCCCGGGACCCGGACCCGCTCGACGCCGCCGCCGCCCGGGCGGCCATCGACGACCGCGGCACGCACCCCGTCGCGGTCCGGTTCCGGGCGCCGGACGTGGTCGAGGACCAGCTCTACCCGCAACTCGACCGCTCGCTGGCGGGGCTGCGCGACGAACTCGACCGTCGCGGCTTCCGGCCGCTCAGAGCGGACCGGTTCGCCCAGGCGGCCGACGCGACCGACGACCCGATGGCGGCGCTGCTCGTCGAGTGCGCGGTCGCGGAGCTGCCGGCCGTCGAGCGCCACGAGGGCCCGCCGGCCGGCGTCCGGGAGCACGCCGAGGGGTTCTACGGCAAGTACGCCGCGGACGACGCCGTCTACGGCCCCTTCCTCGACGGCGACCGGTACGTCGTCGAGCGCCCCCGCGAGACCCGGACGCCCGAGGCGGTCGCCGAGACGGCGCTGCTCGACTGCTCGCTCGGACCGCAGGTGAAGGCGTCCCTGGAGGCCGGCTACGACGTGCTGGCCGGGACGGCGGTGGGCGAACTGGCCGACCCGTTCGGCCGGGAGCTGGCGACGTACTTCGACCCCGAGCCGTGATAACTCCGGTATGCTCGACGTTCTACCGTTGTCCGGGCCACAAACCGGTAATCGTGGTGTTACGCGGTCGCTCCGATGGAGAACCGAGTCGTCGGGGTTCCGAAGCCCTCGCGCTCTCACCCGGTGGGACCTGCTGCGTTCCTCGCGCGCCGGCACTCACGGGTCGGGAGCCGAGCCCCCCGAGAGGGACGGATTCGGCTCCACATTGAAGAGGGCGGGTGGTCAAGCTCCCGTCATGTACGACCGCATCCTGCTCCCGACGGACGGGAGCACGCACGCGATGACGGCGGCCGAGCACGCGCTGGCGCTCTCGCGGGCGTTCGACGCCACCATCCACGTCCTCGGCGTGGCCGACATCGACCGGGCGGCCGGGCTCTTCGATGCCGGCGGGGTGGACGAGGCGTTCCTCGAGCGGGTCCGGGCGGAGACCGGGACCGCGGTAGAGCGGACCGCCACGCTCGCGGCGGCCAATGACCCCGTCGAGACGGCCGTCGTCGATGGCGACCCGGCCGACGCCATCGCCGACTACGTGGCCGAGGCGGCCCCCGACGCCATCGTCATGGGGACGCACGGTCGGCGTGGGATCACCAGGTTCGTCGCCGGTAGCGTCACCGAGCGGGTCCTCAGGACCGCGACGGTCCCGGTGTTCACGGTCCGCTGCCCGGACGGCGAGGCGCGCGCGGAGGGGGCGGAGCCGACGGTCGGCGCGGCGGGCGAGTTCCCCACATGCGAGCGGGTCCTGCTCCCGACGGACGGGAGCGGGACCGCCGAGCGGGCCGTCGACCACGCGGTCGCCATCGCGGACGCCATAGACGGGGAACTCCACGCGCTCAACGTCGTCGACGTGGCGGCCGCCGGCGGACAGCGGGACCCCGTGCCGTCGGGAACGGCCGTCGAGGCGCTGACCGAGCAGGGGGAGGCCGCCGTCGACGCCGTCGCCGAGCGGGCCGACGACGCGGGCGTCCCGGTCGTCACGGCGGTCCGCCAGGGGTTCCCCGAGAGCCGTATCCGCACGTACGCCCGCGAGAACGGGGCGGACGTCGTCGTGATGGGGACGCATGGGCGTACCGGACTGGGGCGAGTGCTGCTGGGGAGTACCGTCGAACGGCTCGTCCGGCGCGCCGAGATGCCGGTCTGTGCGGTCCCCCCGGCCGACCGCGACGGGGTCGACGAGGGCGGACTCCCGTAGACGCATGCGCCTGTTCGTCAGCGCCGACCTCGACCCGCTCGCCGCCGCCGTCCGGGCGGTACAGGCGCCGTTCCGCGACCGGCCCGGCCTCGACCCGACGGACCCGGAGGGGGTGCACGTGACGCTGCAGTTCCTCGGCGAGACGGACCCGGCGCGACTCGACGACGTGCGGTCGGCGCTCGCCGCCGCCGTCGACGACGCCGGCGTCGGCCCGTTCACCGCGGAGATCGGCGGCTACGGCGTCTTCCCCTCGCTCGACGACATCAGCGTCGTCTGGCTCGGGGTCCGCCGGGGGCAGGCGGAACTGACGGCGCTCCACGAGTCGGTCGAGGCCCGGACGACGGACCTCGGGTTCGACCCCGAGGACCACGCCTTCACCCCGCACGCGACCGTCGCGCGGATGCGCGACGCCCGGCCGAAGACACACGTCCAGGAGGTGGTCCGCGAGCGCGAGCCCGACGTGGGTGGCATCGACATCGACGAGATTCGGCTCACCGAGAGCACCCTGACCGACACGGGGCCCGAGTACGGGACGGTCGCCCGGTTCCCGCTCTGAGGCCCGTCTGGACCCCACGCCGCACCCGCCCCGCGAGTCGGCGTTTAGGCGGGCCCAAAACATCAGTTCCGTGATAGTTATCGGGGCGGGCGGCCAAGCGCCGAGCATGGCCGAGGTCACGGCGGCCGCGCTGCTGCTCGTCTCTCTGGCGGGGCTGGTCACCGCCCTCGCCACGGGTATCGGCGCGCTCCCCTTCTTCGTCCTCGAGGAGATGAGCGACCGGCTCACCGTCGCCCTCTGGGGACTGGCCTCGGGCATCATGCTCGCCGCGTCGGGGTTCGGCCTCGTCCGCGAGGGGCTGGCCGAGGCCCGGCGGGAGCCGCATCTACTGCCGCTGGACCGTTTCGCCGGCGAGGCGGCCGTCGCGCTGGGCCTGCTGGCCGGTGTCGTCCTCGTCGTCGCGGCCCACGAGGTCGTCGCGGGGACCGAGGTGGACCCGCGACAGTACGAGGCGGCTGACGTCCGCCGACTGGTGCTCATCCTCGGGGTACTGACGGTCCACTCGTTCCCGGAGGGGGTCGCCGTCGGCGTCGCCTTCGCCGACCTGGATATCGAAGGGGTCGCGGCCCTCGGGTTCACCGTCCCGCTGCTGGCCGTGTTCATGACCGTCGCCATCTCGATCCACAACGTCCCCGAGGGGGTCGCGGTCTCCATCCCGCTGCGCGCGATGGGCGTCCCGCCTCGACGGATGGTCGGGTGGGCCGTGTTCTCCTCGCTCCCGCAGCCGATTGGCGCCGTGCTGGCGTTCTACTTCGTGCGGCTGGCCCGGGCGTTCCTCCCCGTCGGCTTCGGCTTCGCCGCCGGCGCGATGATCTACCTCGTCCTGACGGAGTTCATCCCCGAGGCGCTGGCCGAGGGCGCGGACCTCCCCGGCCGGGGCTACCGTGAACTCGTCGTCGGCGTCCTGGTCGGCGTGCTCGCGATGACCCCGCTCGCGTTCGTCTGAGCCGCGTCCGACGCGCACCCTCAAGTGCCAGCCCCGCGGACCGGGGACATGGACAGTGAGGACCCGACCGACGAGGTCCAGTATCACATCGAACTGGCGCCGGGCGACATCACGGGGCCGGTCCTCCTCCCGGGCGACCCCGAGCGCGTCCCGGTCGTCGCCGAGCAGTGGGACGAGGCCGAGTCCGTCGCGCAGCACCGCGAGTACCGCACGATGCGTGGGCGGCGGGACGGCACGCCGCTCGCGTGCACGTCGCGGGGCATCGGCTCCCCGCCGGCCGCCATCGCCGCCGAGGAGTTGGCAGGCGTCGGCGCCGAGACGCTCATCCGCGTGGGCTCCTGCGGGGCCATCCAGCCGGAGGCGGGCATCGGTGACGTGGTCATCACCACCGCCGCGGTCCGCCAGGAGGGGACCAGCGACGAGTACGTCCGGCCCGACTACCCCGCCAGCGCCGACGACGAGGTGGTCACCGCCCTGGTCACCGCCTGCGAGCGGCTCGGCCACGACTACCACCTCGGCGTCACCTGCTCGACGGACTCGTTCTACGCCGGGCAGGCCCGCGACGGCCACGGCGGCTTCCGGGCCGCCGGCGCCGAGGCCCGGATGGACGAACTCCGCGAGGCGGGCGTGCTCAACTACGAGATGGAGGCCGCCGCGCTGCTGACGCTCGCCTCCATCTACGGGCTGCGCGCCGGCGCGGTCTGCACGGTGTTCGCCAACCGGGCCACCGGGGAGTTCCGCACCGAGGGGGAGGGGAAAGCCGCCGAGGTCGCCAGCGAGGCTGCGGTCGTCCTCGACGGGATGGACCGGGTCAAGCGGGAGGCGGGCGTCGACCACTGGCACGCCGGGCTGTCGCTGGACGGATGAGTATCGGAGGGCCCCCGTCGGGACCCATGGGGATGGTTCGGGAAGGCCCGAAAGCGGTCGGAGCGGTCGGAACGGGCATCCCTGGCGGGAGACGACAGTTAAGCCGAGAGCCCGTCAGTCTCGCCGGGTACGGCAACGGAGAACGAGGGGTCGCGCACGTGATACGCGATGTTCCTCGAACAGCCCACGGACTGGGAGCGGTACCTGACCGAGTGCCTGCCGACGGCGGGCGGGACGCTCGCGGACCACGGCGGGGAGCTGACCGTCCGGAACGAGGCGTCCGAGATCACCGGGAGCGACTGGGACCACGATATGACCGTCGTGGTGGCGTTCCCGTCGGTCGAGGACACACGGGCCCGGTACGAGGGGCCGGCATACGCGGAGGGCAAGCCGACCCGACGCCTGCGAGCACGCCTATGCCGTCATCACGCCAGAGTTCGCCGGGAGGGCCTCCCGGACCGACGGGCTCTCGCCCCTGCTGGGCTGGGTTCGCGGGAGCGACCGGAGGCCGGTCGGAACCTCGGTGGTGGGGCCCCCAGCGGCCGTGCCACGTGCCCACGCCACGACAGGGTGCGAGCCCGCGACTCTCACGTGGCCGTCGCTCACGGGATCCGGACCCGGTATCAGGAGTTACTTGGCGGTCCGTGTGGTGGGAGCTACCATGTGTTTATGCCTGCTCACAGCAGCCGCTGCGGGCGGTCCTCTGCAGTACACGGTCCCGGTCGTCGGTGCCGAACTGGGACGGACGACGGTCACCGCTATCGGCGCCGTCCTGATCCTGTTCCTCCTCATGGGGTCCGGGTTCTTCTCCTCCTCGGAGATCGCGATGTTCTCGCTGCCGGCCCACCAGATCGACGCGATGGTCGAGCAGGGGCTGCGCGGCGCGCGGGCCGTCAGATCGCTCAAGGAGGACCCCCACCGCCTGCTCGTGACGATCCTCGTCGGCAACAACATGGTCAACATCACGATGTCCTCCGTCTCGACGACAGTCGTCGGCTTCTACCTCGACGCCGGCACGGCGGTCGCCGTCTCCTCGCTCGGCATCACCTCGATGGTGCTGATCTTCGGCGAGAGCGCGCCGAAATCCTACGCCGTCGAGAACACCGAGGCCCACGCACGGCGCGTCGCCCGGGGGCTGAAGATCGTCGAGAAGGTACTGTGGCCGCTCATCACGCTGTTCTACTACCTGACGGGCGTCGTGAACCGGCTCACCGGGGGGAACCCGTCCATCGAGTCGACGTACGTCACCCGTGACGAGATCCGGAACATCATCAAGACGGGCGAGCGCGAGGGCGTACTCGACGAGGAGGAGCGACAACTGCTCCAGCGTGCTCTCCGGTTCACCGACGCCAGTGCCAAGGAGGTGATGACCCCCCGGCTGGATATGGAGGCCGTCTCCGCGGACGCGACTGTCCGGGAGGCGGTCGAGCGGTGTATCCAGTCGGGTCATGCCCGCCTGCCGGCCTATGAGGGGTCGCTGGACGACATCGTCGGCGTGTTCGACATCCGGAACCTGGCGGAGGTCGACTACGACGACGGCACCGACCTGCTGGTGCGGGACGTGGTCACGCCGTCGCTCCACGTCCCCGAGTCGAAGAACGTCGACGAACTCCTCACGGAGATGCGGGAGAACCGGCTCCAGATGGTCATGGTCGTCGACGAGTTCGGCGCCACCGGCGGCCTCATCACGATGGAGGACGTCCTCGAGGAGATCGTCGGGGAGATACTGGTCGGTGGCGAGGACCACCCGATCGAGTCCGTCGACGACACGGAGGTGCTGGCCCGCGGCGACGTCAACATCGAGGCGGTCAACGAGGCGCTCGACATCGACCTCCCCGAGGCCGAGGAGTTCGAGACCATCGCCGGCTTCATCTTCAACCGCGCAGGGCGCCTCGTCGAGCAGGGCGAGACGTTCGACTACGAGAACGTGACGCTGCGGGCCGAACAGGTGGAGGACACCCGCATCCGGCGGATACGTGTGACCGTCGACCGGCAGCTCGCCCGAGCCGACGACGAGGGTCCGGCGGTCGAGGGGGACGAGTTCGAGTGACCGCCAGTGGCCGACCGGCCGTCGGTGAGCGACTGACGGCCGGCGGAAAGGATTAGACGGCCGGGCGACGTAGCCGCGCGCATCGGAAGATGTACGATACCATCCTCCTCCCCTTCGACGGCAGCGATGGCGCCGCGGAGGTGCTCCACCACGCCGCCGAGATCGCACACTGGGCCGACGCGACCATCCAGCTGCTCTACGTGGCGGACACGGCACGCGAGAGCGTCACCGTCGTCGATGGTGACGCCGTCGACGTCCTCGAACGCGAGGGCCGGGACATCGTGGACGAGGGGGCCAGGGCGCTGGAGACGCTCGGCGTCTCCCACCGGACCGACGTCGTCCAGGGGAACCCCGCCCCCACCATCGTCGAGTACGCCGAGGCGTTCGACCAGGACCTGGTCATGATGCCGACCCACGGGCGCGAGGGGCTCTCGCGGTACCTCATCGGGAGCGTCTCCGAGAAGGTCGTCCGGCTCTCCTCGGTGCCCGTCCTCTCCGCCCGGATGCAGCCCGACGAGACGCTGGCGTTCCCCTACGAGACCGTCCTCGTCCCGACCGACGGCAGCGACGCCGCGACACACGCTGCCGACCACCTCCTCCGGTTCGCGGTCGCACTCGACGCGACCGTCCACGTCCTCTCCGTCGTGGACGAGGACACGCTGGGGCCGGACGTCCGGTCGACGCTGGCCGGGACGGACGACGAGGGGGCCGCGAACGACGCGGTCGAGGCCATCGTCTCGACCGCCGAAACGGAGGGCGTCACGGACATCGTCCCACACGTCGAACACGGCCGCCCGGCGGGGGCCATCCTCGACTGTATCGAGGCACACGACGTGGACGCGGTGGGGATGGGAACGACTGGGAGACGGGGGACGGACCGCATCCTGCTCGGCAGTGTCACCGAGAGGACCGTCCGCTCCGCACCGGTCCCCGTCATGACCGTCGCGAAACCGGACTGACGTGCCCCACTCCGGGCGATGCTCGCCGGGTTCGTCTACGGCACTCGCGCACTGCACTCACGCGAGGAGAGGTCGTATCCTACACCAGTCATGACAGAATCGGGCGTATAAGTCCACAACGACCGACCCCGAGAACGGCAGATCCACAATTATCGATATGATGATGATATATACGAATAAGCACCCTGGCGGCCGTTTCGGACGCGAGCACCGAAGAGCGCGACGGAATCACACACGGGGGCCGTCGCCGGGTGTCGGAGGTCATGGAACGACGACCGCGGCCTCGGGTCGTTCACCTCGCTCGGACGACGAGCGGGATGCTGCCCCGGTGCGTCACGCCGGCTACTCCGGACGCAGTCATAGCTCTTCTATGGGCCCGAGAGCCCATCACTCACGCGAGCGGTTCGACTCGGCGTCGTGGCCCTCGGGACCTCCCCGAGGACGAGGAGCCGGATCTCCAGCACGCCGTCGGCCTCGTTGTAGTCGGCTGTGATGGCCGCTGTATCCACGGCCCGAGGGAAGGTCTGCGGTTCGTGACCCGGATCCGACCGCCGTGACGGTGTTCGACGGCGACGTGGAGGTGGCCGTCCGCCCACTGTACGTCGATATCCTCCGGGGCGGCGTCGACATCCGCCAGTACGAGGTAGTCGTCAGCCCCCGGTACAGTTCGAGTTCGTGCCGCGGGTCGACCATGGCAGCCATCGGAACCACCTGTACGACGGTAGGTCCGCCACCTGCCTGGGTCGGCCGGCGAACCCGTTCGACACCGTGCGGCTGGGGAGCACTCGGTGGCGCGGCTGGAGGAGCGACGACTCGTGACGCCAGGACGGACCCCGCCCCGGGACACTCGCAACAGGTCCCGACCCGCGAGGCTCGCAGTGAGATGCCCGCATACGCGCGAGCAGGGCGGGACTCCGTCCCGCCTGCAGTCGGAGGTGGTCCGATGACGAGGCGAGCGCGTCTCACCGGTCCGAACGAAGCGAGGACCGGCTTTTTCCAAACGTTCTTTGCCCCGAGTGGTGCCCGCAGGCGCGAGCGAAGCGAGCGCCGAGGACACCCGAGCGGCAAAGAAGCTCCCCTAGAGCTTGCCGGCGCGCTGCAGCTTCATGAGGTCCTCGGTGTCGAGGGTCTCGCCCTCCTTGAAGCGCTGGTAGATCTCTTCGGCCTCCTCCTGGGCCTGCTCCTTCTTGGCCTGGCGCTGGTCCTTGCGCTCCTCCTCCTCCTCCTTGTCCATCTCGCGGAGTCGCTTCTGGACGCGGACGAAGTCCTCGTGGTGGCGGTCGGCGGCCTCCTGGGCCTCGACGAACAGCTCGTGCATCTCGTCGGCCTCGTCGCGGATGTCGTCGGCCTCGCGGTAGGCCTCGATCATCTGGTTGTGGTGCTCCTGGGCCTCGTCGGCGAGCTCGGTCACCTTCTGGTGGTGCTCGCTGGCCTCGGCGCGGACCTCCTGGGCCTCCTGCTTGATCTCCTCGAGGTCGCCCGTGTCGTCGAGCTTGGCCTTGCGGTCCTGGAGCTTCTCGCGTTTGGTCTCGATCTTCTCGATGAGTTCGCGCTCGGCGTCGGTCGAGAGGACCTCGGTCTGCTGCTTGAACTCGAGGTCCTCGATCTCCTCCTTGAGCTCGTCGGCCGACTTCCCCTCGTTGAGCTCGAGGTCCTCCTTCATGTCGTCGACCTTGTCGAACAGCTCGTTGGCCTTCGCGTTGAGTTCGTTGCGCTGCTCCTTGTGCTCCTGAACCTGCTCGTTGAGCTCGTCGCGCTTCTCGCGGTGTTCCTGGGCCTCGTCGACCTTCTCGCGGGTCTTCGCGTTGAGCTCGTCGCGCTTGGAGGCGCGCTCGGAGGCCATCTGGTTCAGCTCGTTCCGCCGGTCGCGGAGCTGGCCGGCCTTCTTGATGAGCTGCCCCTTAGAATCGTCCTCGAGGTTGTCGTCTGTCAGTTCTACGTTCTTGCTTTCGTCGATGCTCTCTACCATTGTTGGTAACTCTCTATCCATTACCGCTCCGGAGTCCCACAGCAGTCTCTATGGACGTAGCAGCCACCGAGGGATCCAAAGGTCCTGTCATTCTGGTCGGCTGACGATGCTGGCGAACGCCGGAGGCGTTCTGGTATTTCTATGTTCAGCAGTGATAGATATAATAGTTTCGCCGCCCCATGCGTCGTGAAAGCCACTCTCACGGGCGGAGAAGCGCGGTAACGGTTCACACGACGGCATCGTCAATAGATAAACCGGGTGTCGGATGTCGGGGCCTGCAGCCGCTCCGGTCGGCAGGGAGAGCGGCGGCCTGAAGTGTGCTCGCCATCCGGTTTCGAGCATGACCGACGGTGCCAACACCGATGCGGCGGCCCGCGAGGTCGTCCGCGCGCACGGACACGAGCACGTCACGGCCGAACACGCCAGCACGTTCGAGGTGACGACCGACGACTGGCTCACGCCGACCGGGGACTGCATCCTCGCCGTCGAGGCCGACCGTGCGCCCGCGGACTTCGACGAGGCGTTCGTCGCTCGCTGCCGGGCCGCCGACGCCCGTATCGAGGCCGTCATCGCGGTCGACCCCGCGGGCGACTGGGACGACCCCGCCCACACGGCGACCGTCCGCGGCCGGGGTCACCCGGACCTGCGGTTCGACGACGAGCGCGGCGTCGTCGCACGCACCAGCGACCACGTCGACGACCGGACCGTGATGGTGGACACGGAGGCCGCCTCGGCGGACCTCGACCGCGACCTCGTGGCTGCGCTGGCCGCGGGCGCGGAGCTCCGGCTGACGCTGCGGGTGCTGGCGGGGGAGTAACGGGTCCTACTCGATATCGACGGTCAGCACGCCGTTGGAGACGCGTCGCTCGGTCCCCGACGGGTCGAAGGGGAGGTCGAACGCACGCTCGACGCCCCCGGCGGTGACCGTCACCGCGTTCGCCCCCACCCGGACCGTCGCATCGGGGTCGTCGACGACCAGGGTGGCCGTCCCGCCCTCGGGGCCGACGTCGAACCGGACCAGCGGCCGCGACGCCGGGTCCGTCGCCGAGCCCTCGGGCGACGTCTCGTGGCCGGCGGCTACGGCCCGCCGGGCGGCCGTCGGAGTCCGACCCCGCCGGACCAGCAGCACCCGACGGCCACCGGTATCGGGCCGGTCCTCAACCTCGACGTGGCCCGTGCGGACGGACGCCGAGACGCCGGGGAGCAGGTTCAGCGAACGGACGAACAGCCGCATCGGCGCGAGGAACGGGTTCATTACCACACAGTGGCGGCGCGTGGTATTCAACGGTTTCGGCTGCGGGAGTCCCCCGTTCGCCGTCGTGACGGTCGCGAACCCCACCACTATGTCGGCGCCGTCCCACGGTCACGGTATGAGCGAGGAGCCAGAGGGGGACCCGGAGCCGACGGAGAACATCAGCGGTGGCGAGGCCGGCGGCGGTCCGTCAGGGTTCGAACCGGCGGCGGACCCGGCGACCCGCGCCGAGGCCGTCGTGGACCGACTCGGCGAGCGGTACTGGCGCAAGGCCTACGGCGGGCAGGCGGCGTTCGAGTGCCTGGTCCGGACGGTGCTTTCGCAGAACACCTCCGACAAGGCCTCGCAGCCGGCCCACGACGCGCTGATGGAACGGTACGGACCGGGCGGCCCGGAGTGGGCGGACGACCTGGCGGCATCGGTCGCGGCCGCCACGCAGGACGATCTCGCGGAGACCATCGCCTCGGCCGGGCTGTACAACCGGAAGTCGGAGACGCTCATCCGGCTGGCCGCACGGGTGCTCGACGAGTACGGTGGCGCCGACGCGTTCGACCGGTTCGTCACCGAGGAGAGCCCGGGGACGGTCCGCGAGGTGCTGCTCGATATGAAGGGCGTGGGGCCGAAGACGGCCGACTGCGTGCTCCTGTTCTCCGGCGGCCGGGGGGGTGTCTTCCCCGTCGACACCCACGTCCATCGCATCGCCCGGCGGATGGGGCTCGCGCCGGCCGACGCCGACCACGAGGCGGTCCGGGCGGCCCTAGAGCGCGACGTGCCGGCGGAGAAGTGTGGCTTCGGCCACACGGCGATGATCCAGTTCGGCCGCGAGTTCTGCAGCGCGCGCAAGCCCGCGTGCACAGACGACCCCGACGCCTGCCCGCTGGCCGACCACTGCGACCAGGTCGGCGTCTATCCGGAGACCGGCGACGTGGTCGACCCGGCCGAGGCTCCGGAGGCGGACACGACGGCCGACTGAGTGTCAGCCCTCGACCCGGCGTCGACCGAGCCACTCGCGCTCCCGGACCGCGACGGCGCCGACCAGCAGGACGACCAGCGCGAACGCGACCAGCGACAGGTTCGGGACGGTGAGCCCGGCGACCGGCGCACGCCACTGGACCGCCCCACCGCCACCCTCCACGAGCCCGCAGGCGACGGCCGGCCCGGGTACGGCGAGTGGGAGCGCGGTCCGCCAGACGCCCGGCCGCGCCTCGACGGTCGCCACGCCGACCGCCCGAGCGGGTACATCAGGACCCGCTGGTACCAGCAGAGTTCCCACGGGACCAGGCCCGGCCCGAGCGAGACCCAGAGGCTGCCGGCGGTGGCGACGGCCGCGACGAGCGTCGCGAGCGCGAGCGGTGTCCGCACGCCCGGGAGCGGCCCGTCGCGGGCGAACCGGCGTGTCTCCGTCACCATCGGATCACCCGCTGACGCTGTCGAGCGCGCTCCGGAGCGGTTCGGGCTCGAACGGGGAGTAGGCCGAGTCACCGACGACGAGGGTCGGCGTCCCCCTGACGCCCGCGCTGGCGGCGAACTCGGTGTTCGCGCGGACCCCGCTCTCGTGGGAGCCGTCGGCGATGGCGCTCCCGACCGCGTCCGGGTCGGCGACGCCGGCCGCACCGGCGAACTCGACCAGTCGCGGCCGTGTGGCCCACGCCTCGTCCTCCGGCGGCTGGTTCGCCATCACGTGCTCGTGGAACCGCCAGTAGCTCGCCGGGTCGACGTTCCAGACCGCCAGCCCCGCACGACCCGCGCGTGGCGCGTCCGGACCGAGGAACGGCTCCCCGCCGCCCGTGTAGCAGAGCGCCCGGTACTCCAGCGCGATATCGCCGGGGGTGACGTAGTCGGTGACGAGCGCCCCGAGCGAGAGTCCCCGGTCGGTACCGTTCGAGAACTCCGCGCAGAGCGGGCACTTCCAGTTGCCGACGTACGTGACCGTCGTCGACACGCCGGCGTCCATCCGGGCGTACGTGTACGCGCCCGGGTCGTCCGGAACCGGTGCGGTCGCCACCGGCCCGCTCGGTGTGCCCTCGCCGTCACTATCGCTGCCACCATCGCCGCCGCCGCCCGGTCCAGTACAGCCGGCGAGGCCAATCGTCGCGGCCGTACCGGCGGCTGCGAGGAAGGCCCGTCGTGTCTGCATGGTCGAACTTGCCGGAAGGCGGGCCTCAAGCTTCTGGTCGGACCGTCGAAAACGGGGAACCGGGACCGCGGCGTCCGTCGCTGGGTCGGTTCAGTCCTCGAGCGCGTCGGCGATCCGCTGGACCTCGCGCCGGATGTCGTGGAGTTCGTCGCGGACCTTCCGGACCTCGCGGACGAGTTCCTCGTTGTCCTGGCCGCCCTCGCCGCGGCCGCCGGGGCCGCCCTCGGGGGAGCCGCCGAGCGCGCCGCCGGGGCCGCCGCCGCCCATCATGCCGCCCATCATCTGCGCGAACGGGTTGCCGCCGCCACCGCCGCCCATGCCGGGGCCGCCACCGCCCATCCCGGGCGGGCCGCCGCCCATCATCTCCTCCATGCGCTCCTCGGGGCTGGCGCCCTCGCCGTCCTCGCCCTCGTGTTCCTCGGCGCGCTGCTGGCGGATCTCCTCGACCCGCTCGCGGAAGGACTTCTCCTCGCCGCCGTCCTCGCCCTCGGCCTGCTCGCCGCCCTCGCTCGCGCTCTCGTCGGATTCATCCGTCATACTACCCTGATACCGGTGCGCCACGGAAAAACGTGCGGAATCCGCGGGCGCCGGGGGTCACTGGCCCGACGGACGGTCCTCAATCGTCGTCCAGTTCCCGCAGGACCGCCGAGACGCCGGCGGTCGAGGCGAGAAGCAGGGCCGCGTTGAACACCGTCCGGACGACGGGCTGGTAGCGTGCGGTCACCCACAGGTCGATGACGCGACCGGCACTCGTGTACAGCCCGACCGCTGCGATGACTCCGAGGAGCGAGAACGCTGCGAGCGCCCCCCACTGGAGGTAGCGGGCCGTCGTCTCGGGGTCCGGGAACGTGTCGTCCGCCGCCTCTGACGAGCGAGCCGAGGGCCCGCTCGTCCGATGGTCGCCCCGTTCACCGGCTCCGCCGTCCGCCGGCACGTCGTCGGTCATGCCGACCACCTCCGGACCGCGAGGAGGCCAGCGAACGCGGCCACCATCGCGGCGACGATGCCGAATCCGGGCTGCCCGCCGGCCTCGGTCGCCTGCTCCGTGACGGTCTCCTCCGCAACAGCGGTCTCCGTCGGCGTCTCCTCGTCGAACTCACCCACGTCGACGTCGTTCTCGCGGACGGTTTCGTTCTCGGGGACGCGCTCGCGGGGGGCCAGGGCCGCACCCGAGCGGGCGGTGTCGACGATGACGTCGTCCTTCCAGAGCACCGCCTCCAGATAGTAGTTGTACTCGTCGGGGACGGTCAGTTCGGCCCCGGGCGTGACGGTCTCGCCGCTGCCGATACGGTCGATCCGCATCGACGCGCGGTCGGCGACGATGTTCGAATCCACCTGCCGGGCGTAGACCGTCACGCGGAGGTCCTCGACCGGGTCACCGCCGCCGTTGGTGAGGAACGTCGAGACGTCGAGCGCCGTTCGGTTGCCGGCCGCGGCGATGCTGTACTGGACGACCGGCAGCCCCACGCCGGAGAAGCGATGGAACCGCACGTCCGAGCGGGCGTAGTCCGGGCGCAGACCGGTCAGGCCGGCGACCCGGGTCCGCGTCGACCGGACCCGGGTGCCGTTCTCGTAGACGATGGCCTCGAGCTCGTACTCGCCCTCGCGGGGGACCGTCAGCGTCCCGTTGACCGTCCGCTCGGCCGTCCCGGTCACGGTGCCGACGCGCTCGACGTGCCGGTCGACGACCAGTTCGGAGTCGGGCTCGACCGCCCGGTAGCGGACGGACACCGACTCCGCAGGGCTGCCACGGTGGGTCAGGCCCAGCCCCATCCGCAGGGTCGCGCGGCTCCCCGTGACGGCACCGGTCGAGACGGTCGCCTCCACGATGTCCAGTTCCGCGGGCGGCTCGGGCGGTTCGGTCGGTTGGCTCACGATACCGGGGACCTGGGTGGCGGTCGCCGCGGTCCCTCCGAGCATGAGGACCACGACGCCCGCCAGCGTCAGTTCACGACGCATACGCCGGGCCGTGACGATGCCGCGGTAAACGCTTTGTGTGCGGATAAGTGCTTTGTGGAATCTACGGCGAGCGACGTGCGGGACGCCGCCCCTGTGACCCGGTCCCGCACCCGCCGGAGGATGTCCATCCGGCCGCGGTACCCGGAGCCGGCAGTCTTAATCCGGTGCCCGCGCCACCGTCGGCTAGTGTTCGGCTTCGAACTCGCCCGGGTCGCGACCACGACCGGTTACGGCACGGTCGCCGACCTGCTGCGGCTGCTCGTGGTCCCGGCCTTCGGCTACGCCGCGTACCACGACATCCGGACCCGGCGGGTCGACGGCCGGCTGTGGGCGCCGCTGGTCGTCATCGGCCTCGTCGCGCTGCTGCTTGATTTCTCGCGGGTCGGGCTCACGTCGTTCACGGGTGAGCAGCTGCTCGTCCGCACCGGCCTCTCCCTGGGGCTGGTGGGGTCGCTCGGCTACCTGTTCTGGCGGCTGGGGGCGTTCGGCGGCGCCGACGCGAAGGCCATCATGACGCTCTCGCTCTGTTTCCCCGTCTCCCCGAGCTACCTGCTCCCGTTCGGGACGGTACCGGAGGTCCGGGCGACGCTGGGCGTGTTCTCGCTGACCATCCTGACCAACACCGTGCTCGCGGGGCTGGCGTATCCGCTGGTCCTCGCGGCGGGGAACGCCGTCCGGGGGCGGCTCGCGCCGCCGATGTTCATCGGCCGGCCCGTCCGGGTCGACGCGGTCGCGGGGACCTACGGCTCGCTGCTGGAGACGCCCGGGGGGTTCACCCGCCGCGGGCTGGACCTCGACGCGCTCCGGATGTACCTGCGGTGGCG
>ERZ1034569.368-NODE-368-length-16820-cov-74.418252_pt1 | contig 16820 bp, 15 predicted proteins | sample MGYA00520706_ERZ1034569 | MGnify/ENA primary metagenome ERZ1034569 (study PRJEB33760, sample SAMEA4777722) | hypersaline lake metagenome | biome: hypersaline environment; feature: brines | place: Spain | collected 2014-08 | depth 0 m ...
CCCACAAGATGAGGCAAGCCGGAGGCTACTCGTCCACGACGGACGGGGACGATCCCACGGCGGCCTGAAGCCGCTCCGCGAGTTCCGCGTCGGCGTCCTCCCAGCCGCCCGCCTCGTAGTGCTCCAGAAATTCGCCGATGAGCTCCATCTTGTCGTCGTACGCCTCCGTCAGCTCCTCGAACCGGCGGGCCGCCGCGTCCGGCCGCGGGCCCCACGTGAAGAGCTCCGCCCCGTCGCTGGAAAACGCCACGAGCTTCGGGATGCTGCGGCTTCCGTCCGTCAGGTACTGGTCCATCACGTCCAGATTCTCATCCCGGGGCAGGATGCGGAGCGACACCTGATCGGACAGGGCCGCCGCCTCCGCAATCACCGGGAGCAGGAACGCCGAATCGCCACACCACGGCTCGGTGAGCACCATCCAGAGCTGGGGCTCCTCGATGGCCGCCACGGCCTCACGGAGCGGCTCCGACGGGGCGTAGGCCTCGTGGACCTGCGCCTGCCGGTCCCAATTGTATTCGAGGTAGTGGTGCAGGCGCCGCGCCTCCGGATCGGCGTCGTCGGCGGGCGGCGTGTCCAGCCGTTCAGACCACGCCTCTCGGTACTCCTCGTATCGCAGCCCGTCGTGCGGACGGCCCTCGTCGAAAAAATCAGGCATCGGTGGGAAGACAAAAAGTTCGGGATCGCAGTGAATCGGGTCGCGCTCTTCGGGACCGCACGGCCGCCCGGCGCGTGGGGCGCCGCTACAGCCAGCGACGCACCTTCGCCGCGAGGTAGCCGCCCGCCGCCAGGCCGGCCACCGTGAAGATCGACTGGCGGAGCGCCGAGGACTCGTCCTCGCCCGTGAGGGTTTCCTGTGCGGACTCCACCTGTTCTTCGATGGTGTCCTCCGCCTCGTCCGCGAGCCGCGCCCCAACCTCTCGGGCCTCGTCGGAGGCCTCGGCCGCCGCCTGGCGCACCGTTTCGCCGGCCTCGGTGCCCGCACGTCGGGCCTGCTCGGAAGCGCGCCGGGCCAGGTCTTCGGCCTGCTTGCGGAGGCCCGCCCCCTGTTTCTGGGCCTGATCGGCGAGGCGCCGACCGGTCTCTTCGGCACGGTTGCGGACGTCTTCGCCGGAGCGGGCGGCCCGTTCAGACAGGTCCGTCCCCACGCCGGTCGCTACGCGCTGGGCCTCGTCGATCAGGCGGCGCAGACGGCCACGGGCCTGCTCCGAAAGGCTGGGCGGCTGCGGCCGTGTGGCGCGGGCGGCCCCGTATCCGGCGGCCGCCCCCGCAAGTGAGGAGATCGTCAGTGCGAGGAACGGATGGCGCTGCACCCAGCTTTCGGCCTGCTTCTTGGCCTGCTGGGCCCGCAGGCGCGTCACCTCGGCCCGGAGCTCGTCGAGGAGGTCGTTCATTTCTTGTGCCGTCTTGTCCGCAGTCGACTCGTCGGATGGGGCGTCCGAAGACGCCTCCGAGGCATCGGTGCGGTCAATATCGGAATTGTCTGGGCTCATGGGCTGAAAGGGGTCGGAAGAGGGAATTGAAGTTGAATGAGAGCCGGGGACAAGGTCTCTTGGCTTCACGCCCGGCTGGGATCCTTCAGTCTCGGAGCATCACCCCGACGAACACGCCGACGCCGAACGCCCCGATCATCGTGGCCTTTTGGTGTTGCCGTACCCACGAACGGGCCATGTCCGTCGCGAGGGAGGACGACAGGCCGCCGGGCATCTCCATCTCATCCGCCTGATCCCAAGATGATGGATCGGGGTCCTCGAAGGGAGCCCCCGAAGACGTCGGGGAATCACCGGGCGCAGGATCAGTCGAAGGATTAGACATGGGCGTCTAAGCTTTTGGGGGAAAGGAGGTTGAGACGGAGTGGATTTAGAAGTTTCTGAGTCCCCGGGTGGGAACGAAGGCGCCAGCGGCGACTTTCGTCTAGGGCGCTCGTCCTGGGTCGAACCGCCCTCGGTTCGTGTCGTAGGAGAGAGCCATACCGAGGACCCGGCCTCAAATTTCCGTTCGGCGTCGTCATTCGGATTTGACTCGCACACCCTAAAAATGATTCCCCACTGGCGTCGATTTCTTCTCCTCTGCGTGCTGGCGGGGACGGCCTTGTCCCCGGCCCGGGCCCAACAGGAGGCCCCTCGGCCGGCGGACGCATTTGGGGGGGCGGTGGAGCTGTACCAGCAGCAGCTCTATCCGGACGCGGCCACGGCGTTCGCTACGTTTCGACAGGCCCACGCGTCCCACGTTGCGGCCCCGCAGGCCCTCTACCTGGAAGCGCGGGCCGCCCTGGCGCAGGGAGACGACGCGGGCACCCGACGCCTGCTCAGCCGGCTTCAACGCGAGTATCCGTCGCACCCGCGGGCCCGGACCGCCCGGCTCGGGCTGGCGCAGTACTACCTGGATCAGGGGAATCCCGACCGGGCCAAGTCGCAACTCCAAACCATCGCGACGGCCCCCAGTCGCCCGGACGAGGGCGCGCGGGCCCTCTACCTCTTGGGCCGGACGGAGCAGAATCAGGGCAACCCCAACGCCGCCCTTCCCTACTTCAAACAGGTTTACTCCCGCTACCCCAACGCCGAGTTGGCCCCAGCGGCCCTGTACGCCCGGGGCGTCACCCAGGTGCGACTGGAGCGCTACGACCGGGCCACGGCCTCGTTCGAGCGGCTCGGCGAGCAATTTCCGGACTCCCCGTTTTCGGAAAACCTGGGCACCATTCTGGGCGAAGTGTACTACCGGGTCGGCCAGTACGAGAATGCCGCCACGGAGCTGCAGCGACGCCTTCCGGATCTCACCGGCTCCACTCGCGCCCGCACCCTGTTCCTGCTCGGCGAGACGTACAGTGCCCTCGGGCGCCGAGAGGACGCCACAACGCAGTACCGGTTGATTCTGGAGGAGCTGCCGAACAGCTCGTACACGACTCCTGCCCGCTACGGGCTCGCGTGGCAGCACTACAACGCGGGGCGGCACGCGGCCGCCGCCGAGGCCTTCGCGGCGGTGCGCGCAGCGGACCATCCGCTCGCCGACAGGGCAACGTACTACGAGGCCGCGAGTCGGGCCCTCACCGGCGCCCGGGCGGAGGCCCTGGAGCTGTACCGCACCTTCCTCGATCGGGCCGAGGCGGGTCCGCTGGCAACCGCGGCCCAGTACGAGGTCGGCCTGCTTCACTACCGACGGGAGCGCTACGACCGAGCGGCCTCGGCCTTCCGCGCCGCCACCCAACAGGCCTCGTCGGCGGGGCCGCGCGGCGAGGCATTCTACTGGCTCGGCAATGCCTACCTGGCGACCGACAATCTGGACTCGGCCCTAGATGCGTATACTGAGGCGATCGATCGGGGGGCCGCTCCCGAGTCGGTAACCGCCAAGGTGCGGTTCCAAAAGGCATGGTCCCTGTACCGCAACGGGCGCTACGGCGAGGCGGGCACGGAATTCCAGGCCCTCGCCGACGCTCACCCCGAAACGGCCCGGGGCCAGGAGGCGCTCTTCTGGGGGGGCGACACGTTCTATCAGCGGGAGCAATACGGAGCGGCCCGACGACAATTCCAGGCGTACCTGGACACCAGCCCGGACGCACCGCAGCGAGCGGGCGCGCGGTACGCCCTTGCCTGGACGTATTTCAAGCAACGTCGCTTCGAGCCCGCCGCCCGGTCGTTTCGCCGGTTTCTGGACGTGTACGACAGGGACTCCATGTCCGACGTCCCGTACCGGCAGGACGCCCGCCTTCGATTGGCGGACTGCTACTTTGCCCTCAAGCGGTACGACGACGCCCGGGCGGCGTACGACCGCGTCGACGGGGCAGGCGTCGAGTACGCGCTCTACCAGGGAGGGCGGGCCCTGTACTACGCGGGCCAACCGGGCGCCGCCCGCGATCGCCTCCGTCGCTTCGTCGACGACTTTCCCGACAGTCCCCTCCGCCCCGATGCGCTGTACCGCCTCGGGGACATTCACTTCCAGGAACAGCGCTACGAGGCCGCCCGGGACGCCTTCACTCAACTGCTCGACGATCACCCCGAGACGGCCCGTGCCGCCGAGGCCCAGTACGCGATCGGGGACACCCACTACAACGCGGGCGAGATGAAGGACGCTGTGCAGGCCTACCGCGCCGTCCTCGAAACCTATCCCGAAAGCCCCTCCGCCAGTGAGGCGGCCTCCAGCCTCTTCTTTGCCCTCAACGCCGCGGGCCAACAGGATCGCGCCGACAAGCTCATCGCGGCGATCGCAAACCGCGTGCCGGACGCCAACATGGAGGACCGCCTGCGCTACCACCGGGCCCGGGCCGCGTACCAGCGCGGCGACTCGAAGCGGGCCCTCCGCCTCTTCCGCACGTTTGTGCGCACAACCTCCACCGAGGCGCGCGTGCCGGACGCGTATTACTATCTCGGGCTCTTGTACGCCGACACCGACCAGTACGAGGAGGCCAAAAACTACCTCCGGCAACTCACGGACCAGTACCCCGACAGCGAATACCTCTCGGATGCCAGCCTTCGGCTCGGGGAGATTTACCTCGAGGAAGGGGCCAACGAGCAGGCCGCGGCGGCCTACCGCACCGCCGCCGAGCAGGACGACACCCGGGACGAGCTGCGGGCCCAGGCCCGGTACGGCCAGAGTCAGGCCCTCCTGCAGCTCGGCCGCACCAGCGCGGCCGACACCCTCCTGTCCCAGATTCTGGAGGCCGAGCCCCAGGGCCCCCTCCGAAATGCCGCGCGGCTCGGCCTCGGACGGGTTCGAGAGGAGCAGGGGCGCACCGACGAGGCGCTCGACCTCTACCGGCGTGTCATTCGCGCGTCGGACGGGGAAACCGGCGCCGAGGCGCTGTACCGCCTCGGGCGGCAGCTTCGGCGGCAGGGAAATCCCCAGACCGCCATCCGTGAACTGGAGCGCATGCCGTCCCTCTTCGCCGGACACCCCGAGTGGGAGGCCCGGGCGCTGCTCGAACAGGCCCGGGCGTACCGCGCCCGGGGCGAGACCGGCCAGGCCGTTCAGCTGTACGACGAGGTGCAGCAGGCCTACGGCGGCACTCCGTTTGCCGAGACGGCCCGGGAAGAACAACAGGCAATTGAATCGTAGCGGGCCGCCGCCTCCCGCCTCTCACTCTCGCTGTAATCTCTTCTTGGCTCTCCCGTATGCGCACTCTTCGTCTCGGGCCCGTGCCCATGCGTTCCCGTCTCATCGGCCTCTGCCTCACCGGGATGGTCCTCCTCTTGATCGCTCCGCCCGTGCAGGCCCAGCAGACCGACACGACACAGCTCCCCGAAATCGCCCCGCGGGAGATCGAAATTCGGGGCGAGCGCCAGATCGCCCTTCCCTCCCTGGAGCGCCAGCCCCTGACCGGCTTCACGACGCCCCCTGCGGTCCCGACCGTGCCGCCGGACCATCGCCCGTATACCGGCACCTACGACCAGCCCCTGGACGGCCTTCCCGAGAGCCTGCCGGTCCCCGAATCGGTCGCGTCGTCGATGGCCCCCACCGCCGAGCCGGCTCAGGGCTACCTGGAGGGCGGCAGCGGCCGGTACTTTAGCCGGTTCTTCGAGGGGCGGGTTGGGGTGCCGGTGTCGCCCCGCAGTCGCCTCTCCGTGCACGGCGCGTACACGGGCACCGAGGCGGACCCGAACGACGACGTCGCCGAGGCCCGCGTGCGTCTTCAACACACGCAGGACGCCGTTCGGGTCGACGCAATGGCGCACGGCAACGTGCAGCGGTACGCCCTCTACGGCGCCTCTCCCCTCAGGCCATCCATCGCCGAAGTCCCCGACCGGGAGAGCTACTCGGCCGGCGGCGCGGTGCAGGTCCGCCGCACAACCCCGAATGCCCCGGCCCGGGCGACGGTGCGCTACGACCAAACCGAATATACCTCTCACTTTGATCCTGCCACCTCGGAGCAGACCTACAGCCAGCAGCAGCTGGGCCTCCGTGGATCGGCGACGGCCCCGGTTCCCTACCGGCCCCGCGTGCAGGCCCAGTACCGACGATCGTGGTTGGGGGAGGACCCGCAGACCCAAACCGCCTACGACGCGGACGTCAGCGGCACGGTCTCGTACTCCCCGATCGAGTCGGTGTCTGTCGAGGCCGGCGCCGCCGTCCTCGCCTTCGACACGCCCGCTCGGCCGGCCCGGTCGAACGCCGGATCGGTGGGCGCGACCTTCGTCGCACCGGTCGTGGACGCCGAGTGGCAGGTTAATGGCGGAACCCGCCTCTTTCTTCGCAATCAGCCCCGGCTCGGCGATACGGCCCTGGATGCCCTCTACGCCACCAACCCGTACGCCCAGCACGCCCCCTCTCTCCGCCCCACCCTCGAAACGACCCACGCGGAGGGGGGCCTCACCCTCACGCGCGGCCCGGTGCGGATGAAGGCCGCCGCGGGGTACCGGTACGCCCCAACCTACCGGTACTTCAACCGCGCCGCCCAGGGCGCCTACCAGGGGCTGTATCGGGTTCGGTACGATGCCGCCCGCATTCTGGAGGGCCGGGGGGAGGTGGCCCTGCAGGGCGTCGACGGCGTGCAGGCCTCCCTGGGCCTGTCGGTGCGGGACGGGACGCTTCCCGACGTGGACGGCCCCATTCCGAACTTTGCCGCCGTCACCGCGGACGCCCTCGTCGCGGTCTCATTCGCAGGGGGCGACGGCTTTTTGAAGGCCCACGGGGAGTTTCACGGGCCGCGCGACGCCGGCCTCGCCCGCACCGTTCGGCTTGACCCATACGTCTCCGTCGACCTCGAAGGCACCTACGCCGTGGGGGCGGACCTCGAGCTCGTGGCCCGCGCCGAGCAGCTCTCGCCGGACGCGCCAACCCTATGGGCGAACTATCCGCAGCCCGTCGCCGAGCTCTCGGTGGGCCTGCGGCTGCAATGGTGATCCAGTCCGGACGCGTCGGGGGGCGGCGTCCTCAGGCCCTCGGATTTTATGTTGCGCCCCACGAACGTATTTTTAGGGTGACCCTCGGACCACTCCCGCTCATTCATTCTCCCACGTTCGTCATGGAGTCCCCTTCCGCCGAAGACGTCATCGAGGCGTTCACCGACGTGGTCCAGGATCAACTGGACACCGGAAACGCCGTAGAGGTGCCGGGCCTCGGCACGTTTTCCGTTGAGCACCGCCCGAGCGGGGTGCAGGAGGAGGACGGCGTTCGTCGTCTCGCCCCGCCCCGCAACGAGGTCGTCTTCACCCCAGAACCGGGCGCGTGACTCCTTCATCACTTGCAGACCCCCATGCCCACATCCATCATCCCCCTCCTCGCGGAGCGGCTCGACATTCCGGAGGACCAGGTCCGCCCCCTGCTGAGCACCATGGTGGAGGAGCTCCGCCAGCGCGCCGCGTCCGATGGCGTTCAGCTGTCCGGGCTCGGCACGTTTCGGGAGGACGGCGACGCCCTCACCTTCGACCCCAGCCCGGCGCTGCAACGACGCGTCAATCGGCCGTACGAGGGCCTCTCCGCGGAGTCCCTCTCCCCTGAAGCCGAGCCCGACCCGTCCGCCGCCCAGGATCCTTCCGAGGAGGCCGCGCCGTCCCCGGCGTCGGACGCCGATCAGGACGAGGACCTCGCGCAGGACCGCCCCCCGGCCCAGCCCAACGCCGACACCCGCTCCCCGGACTCTTTCACGATCCTCAGTGGCGTGCTCGCGGCCCTCTTCCTTGCCGGGGCCGGATGGTTCGTGGTCACCCAGACAAACGTGTTGGGCCCGACCCAGAACCCGCCCCCCACGGCCACCGAGACGCCGGCCGACCAGACCGGGCGTAACGCCACCGCGGATTCCGCCTCTGACTCCCAGTCTGTCGACTCGACGGTCCCCGAGGACGAGGCCTCGGACGCTCGGGACTGGACCATCGTCGTGGCCTCCAGCTCCTCCCGCGGCGGCGCACAGGAGGCCGCGGACCGGTATGCCTCCCAGTTTGACTCCGTCGCCGTCGTGTCCGGAACGGTGGACAATACGACGTGGTACCGCGTGACGATTGGGCGGTATGCCTCCGAGTCGACCGCCGAACGCGTCCTCACCGAGCGGGCCGATGCCCTCCCGTCGGACGCGTGGACCCACCGCCTCGAATAGCATTTCTCGAACCGACCCCGTCTCGCCCCTGTGCCTTCTTCTTTGCTGACCGCCGCGACCGTCCTCCCTCAACAGGTGGACACCACGGCCCTCGACACCACCCAAACCGCATCGGGGCAGGCCTCCTCCCTCCTCGATATTCTGGTGCTGGGGGGGTGGGTGATGGTGCCACTGGTGTTGCTTTCCCTGCTCACCATCTACCTGCTGGTGGAGCGGCTCATCACGATCCGACAGGCCGCCTCCGACCCCGAGGCCATTACCGATCGGGTGCGCGAGTTCGTGCGCAGCGGCAACGTCGAGGCCGCCATCCAGTACTGTGAGGAGAAGAACGTGCCCATCACCCGCATTCTGCAGCAGGGCCTCGAGCGCCTGGGGCGGCCGATCTCCGAGATTCAGGACGCCGTGCAGGCCGCGGGCAAGCACGAAACCTTTGACCTGGAGAAGCGGACGAACCTGCTCGCCAGCATCGCCGGCATTGCGCCCATGCTCGGCTTCTTCGGGACGGTGGTCGGCATGATCCGGGCGTTCCAGCAGATCCAAAACCTGCAGGGGAACGTGAACCCCTCCGTACTGGCAGGGGGGATTTGGGAGGCCCTGATCACGACCGCGGCGGGCCTGCTGGTCGGCATCCTGGCGCTCTTCTCGTACAACTACCTCATGGGGCGCATCCGGCGCCTGTCGAACGACATGGAGCGCTCCGCCACGGACTTCATTGACCTCCTGCAGGAGCCCGTCTCGCCGGAGCGGTCCGAGGAGCTGCCGTCGTAAACCTGCGCCTGCGCCGCCCCTCTCGTTGACCAACCGCCCGCGCCGCCATGCCGCTCGACTTCTCCCCTTCCCGCGAGCCGATGACAACCTTCAGCCTCGCGGGCATGACGGACGTCGTCCTGCTGCTCCTCATTTTCTTCCTGCTCACCTCGAGCTTCATCCCGCAGATGGGGATTCAGGTAAACCTGCCCCAGGTGGACAGCGCGTCGCCCGTGTCGGAGCAGTCGATTACCGTGTCGCTCACAAAAGACGGCAACTACTACGTGGCCGGCTCGCCGGTGCCGCAGGCGCGCCTCGTGAGCGAGCTGCGCGCCCGCCGGACCGATCAGCAGTTCCTCATCATGCGGGCCGACCAGGAGGCCCGGATCGGCCAGTTCGCGACGGTTGCGTCCGCGGCTCAGGCCCTTAACATGCGTGTGCTCGTGGCGACGGAACGGGCCGGGCAGTCGCGGTAGCTGTGGCGCTTGTTCTGGACCCGTACTCTCGCCGACCCACGCCCCGAAGGTGTGATCACGCCGTGGTCGAGGGGACTGACGGCGGTCGTGGTCGGGTTCGGGACGTCAGCCGAGGGGCCCGTGTAGGTCAGCCGCCCGGTGTCCGTGTTAACGTCAAAACCCGAAATGGCATCCGCCCGGCGGTTGGCGACGAGAAGATGGCTCCCTTCGGGCACTCGGCATCTCATCCGTGCCACCACTCCCGATCCAGCGAGCGGTACTGAATGGCCTCCGACACGTGCTCGGCCCGAATCGATGCGCTTGCCTCCAGGTCGGCCACGGTCCGGGCCACCTTCAGGATGCGCGTGTAGCCGCGGGCACTGAGGCCAAGCCGGTCGGAGGCCGTGCGCAGTAGGTTCTGCCCTGCATCGTTGAGCGCGCAGTGCTCCTGCACCCGCTGGGCATCCATCTGGGCATTGCTGTAGAGGGCCTCCACCGCCCCAAACCGCTCCGACTGCCGCTCTCGGGCCTGCACCACCCGCTTTCGCACGGCAGCGGACGACTCGCCGGTCCGCTCGGCGCTCATCGCATCGAAGTCCACCGGCGCCACCTCCACGTGCAGGTCGATCCGGTCCATGAGGGGCCCGCTAATTTTGCCGAGGTACCGTTGCACCTGGGCGGGCGTGCAGACGCACTCCTGATTCGGGTCGTTGAGGTGCCCGCACGGGCACGGGTTCATCGAAGCGATGAGCATGAAACGGGCCGGGTAGGTGACGGTCGTCTCCGCCCGGCTGATCGTGATGCGCCCCTCCTCCATCGGCTGGCGGAGGACCTCCAGGACCCGACGCTGAAACTCGGGCAGCTCGTCGAGGAACAGGACGCCGTTGTGGGCAAGGGAGATCTCGCCGGGCGTCGGATGGGCGCCGCCTCCACAGAGGCCCGCGTCGGAAATGGTGTGGTGCGGGGCCCGAAACGGGCGCGTGGCGAGGATCCCGTGGTCGGACGCGAGTTCGCCGCTGACGGAGTGAATCTTGGTCGTTTCGAGCGCCTCGTCGGTGCTGAGCGGCGGCAGGATCGTGGGCATGCGGCGGGCGAGCATGGTTTTGCCCGAGCCGGGCGGACCGACCATGAGCGCGTTGTGGCCGCCGGCCGCCGCCACTTCGAGGGCCCGCTTTACGTTTTCCTGGCCCCGCACGTCGCTCAGGTCGCGTCGGTACTGGCGCGCCTGGTCGAATATCGCGTCCAGATCGTTCGTGTAGGGCTCCGGCGCCGCCGGGCCGTGGGGATCGTGTAGAATGTCAAACGCGTCGGTGACCGTCTCCACCGGGTAGACCCTGAGGTCGTCCACCACGGCGGCCTCCGCGGCGTTCTCGGCGGGCACGAGCACGCCCTCGTACCCTTCCTCCCGCGCCTTCATCGCCATCGGCAGCACGCCGTTGACGGGACGCACGGTGCCGTCCAGGGCCAGCTCGCCCGTGAGCCAGTACCGATCCAGCACGTCCGCCGTGACCGTGGTGCCGCTGGCGGCCACCCAGCCGACCGCCATCGGCAGGTCGAACGCCGCGCTTTCCTTCGGCACGTCCGCCGGCGCGAGGTTGATGGTAATGCGCCCCCACTCTACGGGAATGTCGTTGTTCTCGAGGGCGGCGCGCACCCGGTCGAAGCTCTCCCGCACCGCCGCCCGCGGCAGCCCCACGACCGATAGGCCCCGCATGCCGGAGGCGACGTTCGTTTCGAGCTCGACCGGCAGGGCCTCGACACCGTGCGTCGTGCTACTCCAGACCTGGCTCAACATGAGACGCCGGGGACGTCGGTTCGGGGACGGCGGGCAGGGTCCACAGACACATCGGCTTCACGGGGCATAACGTTCGCCCGGCACGGCCTGCGCCTTCGCGTTTCAAGGCCGCAGCCAGACGGGTGCCCTCGGTGTCCGCCCCCGCCGTCCGCATGAATGTCCCCTCGCCCCGATTCATGCCCCGCTGCCATCCGAGAAGGGGCCGGGTCGCCCGGACCGACCGTTCAATCTGGGTCTAGTGGGGAGATCGTGGTTCCCTTCCGGAGTCCCCCAACTTGCGACGGGCCCAGTAGGATTTGATCGAATCCCAATTTTATTCGTGGGGGGGGCCAAGGTGCGGCACCATGACAGAAGCGCTCGTCCGGGCGTTCCCATACGGAGACTGACGGAGCAACCGGGTCTCGCCAAGCCATGGGTGGCGGGGCTCAACGCGTTGGCCGCCCAGCCGCCCATACAGGGGGGAATCGCGGTACATACTGCATGAACCAGAGGCGCCGTGGCACGGGGCGCGGGGATGCGCCCCGTGCCGGCGTCCTCAGAGGGGACGTCGACAACTGCAGGAGTGTGCCCCCCGGGAGAGTTGAATCGTCGAGGCAGGCCCGCATCCACGGACCTGCGGGGCCGGCCTTAGGTCACGATCATCGTGCCCTGCATGGTTGCCCAGTGGCCCGGGTAGGTGCATACGTAGCCGTACTTGCCCGACTCCGACGGCGTCGTGAACGTCACCGATACCGTTTCGCCCGGCTTCGAGATGTCCGTGGCCGCCAATACCGCAGGGTGGTCGGGGACATATTCGTTCGATGCGCCCGCCTGCACGCCGGCCTGTCCCACCTCCTTAAAGGTGCCCTGCTCCGGGGGCTTGTTCATCACGAGCACATTGTGCTGCATCGACGGGCTCGATGCAGTGTTCTCGAACACCAGCTCAATCTCCGTGTCCGCCGGCACCTCGAACTCCGTCTCCTTGTACTTCATCTGATTGCCCTGCGGGTGGATCGTCACCGTCTGGGCGCCGCCTCCGCTCGACTGCCCGGACGCCTGGCTCGCGGATTGGCTCGTGGACCCGGAGGAGGAGCCGCCTCCCTCTCCGCCCCCGCCCCCGCAGGCCGATACCAGCGATCCGGCGCCGAGGCCCGCAATGCCGACCACGCTCAGGCGCTGTAAGAAATCACGTCTCGAAACGTCCTGTTCATTTGCCATAGTGATGCAAAAACTTAGTTTGGGGTCTAGCCGAAGGATGTCAGGTCTCTGTGCTTTGAAAGCCCGCTGCAGTCACGGGGTCCTACCCGTGATTAAGACACCACGAAAAGTAGTTTACTCGACCACGAAGACCGATTGGAGCCAGACGCGCTTCGGCCCTTTTTCTTCACGACAGTAAGGTGAATTGGTAGATTAAGGTCCCACACGCGCAAGGGCATTGAGACAGGGACTCAACGTCGCCACCGTCTTTGTTCAACACTTCTCATTTGCGGGGGAAGTGCACGTGTGTCTAGTCGGATTAACATTGTGTGGTGGGTTTCCCCACACAGATAAATCGTCCACAGTCGTCCGCACCTCGCCCCCGCACCCGTGAGGTTGATGATCTCAGTCCTACGTTCGCCCGCTTGCTGGTCGCTCGTCCTCTGCGCAATTGGCCTCATGGTCGGCTTCGCCACGCACGTCCCCCCGCAGCGGTACATCGGGCGCTTTTCGACCGCCGAGGCCACCCCCGACGGGCACCCATCCGGGTGGCAGACTGTCCGCTTCGGGGACGTAGAGACGGAGACCCGGTACCGGCTCGTTGAACGACCGGTCGGGGGCGACTCCACCGCGGTCGTTCGTGCCGTCAGCGACGGCGGGGCCGCGGGGCTGGGGCGCACACTGACCCTCGACCCGCAACGGTACCCGGTGTTGTCCTGGCGGTGGAAGGTGACCAATGTGCTCGACGAGGGCGACGCCCGAACCAAAGACGGGGACGACTATCCGGCTCGGCTCTACGTTACCTTCGACTACGACCCGAGCAACTTTGGCCTGGTCGATCGCGCCAAGTACGAAGCCCTCCAGGCCCTCGGGTACGACCAGATCCCGACTCGGGCCCTGAACTACGTCTGGGCAAGCCGGGTCGACCGGGACACCATTCTCCCGAACGCGTTCACGGACTGGGTGCAGATGATTCCCGTCGAGAGCGGCTCGACGAAGGTGGGGACGTGGGTTCGCGAACGGCGGGACATTCGTGCAGACTACCGCCGGGCGTTCGGGGGCGCCCCGCCGCCCATCGACGGCGTCGCCATCATGACCGACACCGACAACACCGGCGAGGCGGCCACCGCGTACTACGGCGACATCGTGGCCCGGCGTCCCCCCTCGGTCCAAGATTCGAACCTCGACTGGTCGGACCTGAACGATTGAAACCGCCCGGTCGGGTCGGTCAGCGGGGCCGGTTCTCAGAAGACCATCTGCCCCGGTACGGCCAGGGCGACCGCGGCGCTGTAGGCGTACGCGACGGCGATGGCAAAGGCCACGAGCATCATCATGCCAGGCGTTTGCCCTCGCCGGTCGTCGACGAGGCACCGTCGGCATCGGTGGAATGGGTGCGATCCCAGGCCATGGCGTCGTTGGGGGCACGAGCACCTCAATGAGGGCGACGTCAAGTCTCTCTGGGACGGGCGACGGCCCCCATCATCCCCCACACGAAATCGAAGCGATAGCGGAACGCATCGGGCACATCGAAGGCGGCGTGCCCCAGCATGGTCGTCAGGGCCGGAAGGGTATAGCACGTCTCGTACGCCGGGTCGATATGCCGGAGCACCCGGTCCATGACGCGACACGTCCAGTAGTCCCGGCACCAGTCGAGGAGCACGAGGCGGCCGCCGGGCCGCAGGACACGGCGCACCTCCCCCAGCACGGCGACGGGATGGGTGAAGTAGTGGAACGTATTGGCGCAGGCCACGACGTCGAACGTGTCGCCGGCGAACGGCAACTCGTGGGCGTCGGCCCGCTCGATGCGCGCGTTCGGCACGTCGGCCAGTTTGTGACGCGCCCGCTCGACCATCTTCGGCGCCAGGTCGACGCCCCTCAACGCAGCCCCCGGCACGTCCTTCGCGATGCGCCGGAGCAGCTCGCCGGTCCCACAGGCCAGATCGAGCATCCGCTCGTTCGGCTTCGCGTCGGCCATCCGCCGCACCACCGGCAGAGTCCCGTTCATGTATCGGGCCCAGAACCAGTCGTAGACCCTCGCCCAGGCGTCGTACTGGGCCGAAACGGACGAATCCTGACGGGACGAATCAGTCATCGGGGGGCACGAGCAAGGACCAACGTGACGAACCGCGTGCGGATCAGCGCCAGACGAGCCCCCCAGGGGCAAAAGTCCCTCCGTGGAGTCGCCCCACGAGGCCCGCGGTTTTCTCATTGCCCCCTACGGATGCTACTCGTCGTCCGGGGCCGTCACACGCAGGGTGCCCTCCATGCCCATCTCGTAGTGCTTCCGTCCGCCCGTCGTCTCGAAGCACGCGATGGTGTACGTGCCCGCCTTGGCGGCCGGGAGGGTGAAGGTCATAGACCCGCGTCCGCCCGGCGGCAACTCGAACTCGTTCTCGTGGTGATCCCCCTCTTCCGCCTCGTCATGCTCCCCCTCTTCTTCGTCGGCGTGGCCGCCGGGCTGCTTGTTCTTCTCGATCGAGACGCCCTCGAAGAGATTTTGCTCGAATCCCTCCTTGTCGCCGGCTACGAGGGACCCCACAACGAAATAGTGCTCCACGGTGCCCTCGTTGGTAAACTGCAGCGTGACCGGTTCCCCCGCGGGGAGAGTGAGCGTGGACGGTTCATAGGCGTGATCCGTCATCGTGACCTCAATTGTATCGGCGGAGGGAGAGACGCTCCGGAACAGGCGGTCGGTCGGGGCGGCCTCGGGGCCACGAGCGGCGAGCCCCAGGACGAGACCGGCACTGAGCCAGGCGGCCAAGGATCGCCAATGGAAGACACGGACGGGCATCATAAGGGTAGTGGGTGCGGTACGTGAACGGACGGGCGCGTCGCAAAGGGGTATGGAATGCCGATGGGCTGGATCCGCCCCGGGCCTAGGCCGTCGCCACGGCCTGCTCGCCTCCAAGCGGCACACTTAGGCGCCGCAGCCGCAGCGCATTCCCCACGACGAAGAGGTCGGAGAACACCATGGCGAGGGCCGCCAGGGCGGGCGACAGCAGCAGGCCGAACGCCGGGTAGAGCACGCCCGCCGCCACGGGAATCAGGAGCACGTTGTACGCGAAGGCCCAGAACAGATTCTGCTTGATGTTGCGGAGGGTGGACCGCGACAGGTGCACCGCGTTGGGGACGCCGCGCAGGTCCCCGGCCATTAGGACGATGTCGCCGCTCTCGATGGCCACGTCGGTGCCGGTGCCGATGGCAATGCCGACATCGGCCTGGGCCAGGGCGGGCGCGTCGTTGATGCCGTCGCCCACGAACGCGACCGTCCGTCCCCCCGCCTGAAAGTCGTCCACCGCCGCGGCCTTCTCGTCGGGCAGCACCTCGGCCTGCACGCGGTCGATGCCGAGCTGGTCGGCAATGGCCCGGGCGGTGCGCTCGTCGTCGCCCGTAACCATGGCAACCTCAATGCCCAGGGTGTGCAGGGCGTCGAGCGCCGCGGGCGTCGACTCCTTAATGGGGTCGGCCACCGCCACCACGGCGGCCAGCGTCCCGTCCACCGCCACGTACAGGGGCGTCTTGGCGGCGTCGGCCAGGCGGTCGGCCGTCTCTTCGGCCCCGGCGGGAATCGCAACGTCGTGCCGTTCCATGAGGCGGGCGGCCCCCACCGCGACATCGCGCTCCTCCACGGTGGCCCGCACGCCGTGTCCGGGGATCGCTTCAAAGTCCGTCGCGTCCGGCAGGGCGAGCTCCCTCTCCTCGGCCCGGGCCCCTAGCGCCGCCCCAATCGGGTGCTCGGACTGGGCCTCCACGGCGGCCGCCCAGCGGAGCACGTCCGTCTCCCCGAATCCATCTCGCGGGCGCACGTCCGTCACTTCGGGCCGGCCCTTCGTGAGCGTGCCGGTTTTGTCGAGCGCCACGAGGTCCGCCGCGTGGAGGGCCTGCAGCGCGTCGCCCTCCCGGACGTACACGCCCAGCTCCGCCGCGCGCCCCGTCCCCACCATCACCGAAATCGGCGTGGCGATGCCCATCGCGCAGGGACACGCAATGATAAGGACGGATACGGCGGAGACCAGGGCGTATGTGAGCACCGGGTCCGGCCCCCACACCATCCAGACGCCAAAGGTGAGGGCGGCCGTCGCCAGGACGAACGGGACGAACACCCGGACCACCCGGTCGGCGAGCGACTGAATGGGCGGGGCCGATCCCTGCGCCTGCTCCACCATCTCTACGATCTGGGAGAGCACCGTCTCCTCCCCCACCCGCGTGGCGCGGAAAGTGAAGCTGCCGGTCTCGTTGATCGTACCCCCCACGACCTCGTCGCCCTCGGCCTTGCGCACCGGCTCCGGCTCGCCGGTCACCATCGACTCGTCGACGTGGGATTGGCCGTCGAGCACCTCGCCGTCGACCGGCACCTTCTCGCCGGGCCGCACCCGAACCACATCGCCCGGCACCACGTCGCGCACGTCGATCTCTTCCTCCTCGCCGTCGCGACGAACGCGGGCCGTGGTGGCCTGCAGGTCGAGCAGCGCCCGGATCGCGTCGCTGGCGCGCCCCTTGGCGAGCGCCTCCATGTAGTTGCCCGCCAGGATGAGGGTGATGATCGTCGCGGCGGCCTCGTAGTAGACGTGCACGGTTCCCTCCGGCAGCACGGTCGGGAGAAAGGTCGCCACCACCGAGTAGCCGT
>ERZ1034569.369-NODE-369-length-16772-cov-5.122091_pt1 | contig 16772 bp, 22 predicted proteins | sample MGYA00520706_ERZ1034569 | MGnify/ENA primary metagenome ERZ1034569 (study PRJEB33760, sample SAMEA4777722) | hypersaline lake metagenome | biome: hypersaline environment; feature: brines | place: Spain | collected 2014-08 | depth 0 m ...
CTCGAACTACTACACGTCACTTCATTGCTGGTTGTCATTAGACAAATAGCGCGACAACCACCACCAACACTATCCGCTTCGTCGGCAGCGTCAGATGTGTAAAAGAGACACCCCCTCGCAAACGTCGGAGACGCAAAGACCCTCATCATCCACCCCGCCTCGACGACGCACCAACAGCTCACCGAAGAGGAACAGGAGGCAAGCGGCGTCACCGACGACCTTGTGCGTCTCTCGGTCGGCATCGAGGACCCCGACGACATAATCGCCGACCTCGAACAGGCGATAGACGCCGCGACCTAATGGAACGCGAGACCGCCGACCTCGGGAACTTCGAGTTCGACTCCGGGGAGTCACTCGAACTTGAGGTCGCATACGAGACCTACGGCGACTATGACGGCGAAAACGCCGTCCTCGTCTGCCACGCCCTCACGGGGAGCGCACACGTTGCGGGGCATGAGGAAGACCGCGGAACCGCCGGACAGGCGGCGGCGTGGTGGGACGACATCGTAGGTCCGGGGAAGGCGGTCGATACGAACGAGTACTACGTCGTCTGTGCCAACGCACCGGGGTCTTGCTACGGAACGACAGGACCCGCAAGCGAGAACCCCGAGACGGGCGAACCGTACGGACCCGAGTTTCCGCCGGTCACCGTCTCCGACTGGACGCGGTCACAGCGTCGTCTGCTCGAAATACTCGGTGTCGACAGCCTACACGCCGTAGTAGGCGGAAGCGTCGGAGGGATGAACGTACTCGAATGGGCGAAGCTATACCCCGACTACGTCGACCGACTCATACCGATAGCGACCGCGGCGCGTCTCGACCCTCAGTGTCTCGCTCTCGATGCGGTCGCACGCCGCGCGATACTGTCGGACCCGAACTGGAACGGCGGTCGGTACTACGGCGACGAAGACGAACCACCCAAGGACGGACTCGCACTCGCCCGCCAGATAGGACACACAATGTACCTCTCGAAGGACTCTATGCGCGACAAGTTCGGACGCAGGAGCGCGCGTCGCGACCCCAGCGACGGCGCGCCTGTCACCGACGACCCGACCGCAGACTTTTTTCCTTACCGTGACGTCGAATCCTACCTCGACTACCAAGCGGAGAAGTTCGTCGAACGTTTCGATCCAAACTCGTACCTCTACCTCCTCCGCGCCATGGACGAGTACGACCTCGCGGCCGGGTACGAGTCCGACGCCGACGCACTCGCGGCGTATGACGGTGAAGCGCTCGTCATCTCTTTCACAGGGGACTGGCACTTCACCGTCGAACAGTCGGAGTCACTCACAGACGCTTTCGAGGAGGCTGGCGCTGACGTAGAACACCACGTCATCGAGAGCGACTACGGGCACGACGCCTTCCTCGTCGAACCCGAAAAGATAGGTCCTCCGTTGCGTTCGTTCCTCGGTACGGGCGTCCGCTGACGGCTACTTTCGGAAGCTTTAACCACCATGTCGGACCTAAACGACCTAAGATGCGCAGAAAGATTCTGGTAGCCGCCTTAGCTGCGAGCCTGTTGTTCGTTGCCGCTCCCGCAGCCGCACAGGACGTCTCGGTGAACGCCGAACCGCAGGCCACCGCAGGTGACAACGTAACGGTAGACAGCCTGGAGATAGACGCCGACGGATGGGTCGCCGTTTACTCCGAGTCTGTCGATGAAGGACCCAACTTCGACGACCTCAAGGGTGCCACCGAGGTCGAGGACGGCGAACACGACGACGTCGTGGTTGAGACAGACGGTCTCGAAGAAAACGCCTTCTACTACGCCGTTCTCCATTACGAAGAGGAAGACTCCGGAGAGTTCAATTACCCGGAGGACAACGAGGTCACCTACAACGACTCGACCGTACAGGACGACTTCTTCGTGGCCGTTGGTACGCGCGACATCCATCAGAGCTACGCTGAGGCGAAACAGCAGCAGAGTAACCTCAGGGAACAGGCCACCGTCCTCGAGGGCCAGCTTGAGGACCTCCAAGATAGGTCGGACAGGGCAGGCGGCACCGACGAAGACCTACAGGACCAGATAGAAACCGTTAGCGAGGACCTCGAATCCACCCGCGACAGCCTCGACGATCTGGACGGCACCATACAGGAGACCGAACAGCTCCTTCAGGAGTTAGAGCAAAACGGCACCGAAACAGGCGGTTCGGGCAACGGTAACGACGACGGCTCCGAAGGCAACGAGACGGACGGCAACGCCTCCGACGACGGCTCCGACGAACCCCAGGGTCTTCCCGGGTTCACGGCACTCGGCGCGCTCGTCGCCGCTCTGACCGCCGCCGTCTTCCTCAACAGACGCGACTGAATGACCGTCGAGGTATCGGGAATAGAGTTCGAAGCACCAGTCCTTCTCGCCTCGGGTATCCTGGGCTCTACCGGTGCGTCGCTCAACCGCGCTATTGAAGCGGGTGCCGGCGGTGTCGTTACCAAAAGCGTCGGACCACAGGAACGGACCGGTCATCCGGGTCCGAACGTCTTCGTCGACGACTCGGAGGAGTACGCGCTCAACGCCGTCGGTCTGTCGAACCCCTCCGATGCCTTCACCGACGAGGCCGGAAAGGTCGAAGGTCCGACCGGGGTGAGCATCTTCGCCGGCACGGCCGAGGGGTTCGCCGAGATGGCACAGACCTTCGAACCATACGCGGACTGTTTCGAGCTAAACGTCTCGTGCCCCCACGCAGAGGGGTACGGCGTCGCCATCGGTGCGGACCCGGAACTCACACACGACGTAACAGCTGCGGTAAACGACGCGGTCGACGTGCCCGTCTGGGTGAAGATGACACCCGACGTCACCGACGTGACCGAGATAGGGGTCGCCGCACAGGAAGCCGGAGCGGACGCAGTCGTTGCGACGAACACGTTGAGCGCGATGGCCATAGACGTCGAGTCCGGGCGCCCCATACTGGGGAACGTCCACGGCGGTATGAGCGGTTCCGCACTGAAGCCCGTCGCCGTACGGTGCGTCTATGACCTGTATGAAACCCTCGACGTGCCCGTCGTCGGTGTCGGTGGCGTATCGAGCGCCGAAGACGCCGTCGAGTACATGCTCGCGGGGGCGCGTGCCGTCGAGGTTGGTACTGCGGTCTGGGAAGGTATCGATGTCCTCGGTGAAATCGCCGACGGTATACAGGAGTACAAGGACAGCAAGGGTCTGTCTCACGACGAACTCATCGGACGCGCACACGAACTCGCACCGAAGGAGGAAAAGTGAGACCTATAAACATAGAAGTCACGGAACGTCTCCGCGAAGGCGACGGCATCGTGACCCTACGTTTCGATGAGTCCTTCGACGCCTCACCCGGGGAGTTCGGTATGTTCTGGGTACGTGGTGTCGATGAGATACCGATGAGCTTTGCGTACGACGACGGAGTAACTGTACGCGGTGTCGGTGAAGCGACAAACGCGATGCTTTCGATGGAAGAAGGCGACGAACTCGGCATTCGTGGACCTTTCGGCACGCCGTTCGACGTACCCCACGACGACGTCGTCATCGTCGGCGGCGGCACCGGCATGGCTCCTGTCGCGCTCCTGACCGAAGCCGCCGCGGCGAAAGGTGCCGACGTAACCACACTCATCGGGGCCGGTACCGCAGACGAACTCGTGTTCGCCGACCGTCTCGACACCGTCGCCGACGTCCGCGTCGCAACGGAGGACGGCACCGCGGGACACGAAGGCCTCGTCACCGGTCTCCTTGACAAGGTCGTTGAGGAGAAAGGTACCCCGTCGAACGTCGCAACCTGTGGTCCCGAACCGATGATGTCGGCCGTCCTCGACCGTTTCGACGACCGACCCGACGACGTACAGCTATGCCTCGAACGGTACATGAAATGCGGCGTCGGAATCTGTGGCTCGTGCTGTATAGACGACACGGGTTCTCCGGTCTGTTCCGACGGACCCGTCTACCGCGGCGACGAACTGACCAACGGCGAGTTCGGCGTCTACCACCGCGACGGTGCGGCACGGAAGGAGTACTTCTAATAGACGCGCCCCCGTTCCTCGTCCATGCGACGCGCACGCTTCGAAAAAGACGGTATCATACACGAAGGAACACTGGAAGACGACGAGATAGTCTCGGAAAGCGGCGGGAGATACGAGGTAGACGAGGTAAACTTCCTCGCACCCTGTGGGCCGACGAAGGTAATCGGCGTCGGACGCAACTACGCCGAACACGCCGACGAACTCGGAAACGACGTCCCTGACTTCCCCCTGTTTTTCCTCAAGCCCTCTACCGCCGTCATAGGCGCTAGCGACGGCATCGTCTGTCCCGACTGGACTGACGAACTCCACTACGAGGCGGAGTTAGGCGTAGTAATCGGACGCACCTGCCGCAACGTCTCCCAGGGCGAGGCGCTCGACTACGTCGGCGGCTACACCTGTGTCAATGATGTCACCGCCCGCGACTGGCAGGACCGTGAGTCACAGTGGTTCCGCGCCAAAGGCGGCGACGGATTCTGTCCCATCGGTCCGTGCATACACGACGAACACGTCGAGGACCGTTCCATACAGACGCGCCTAAACGGCGAGACAGTTCAGGACTCGACGACGGCGCTGATGCATTACGGCGTCGCGGAACTCGTCGCGGAGGCTTCGCGTTTCGTTACACTACGCGAGGGCGATGTGATAGCGACCGGCACGCCGGAGGGTGTTGGACCCATGGAACCCGGCTACACCGTCGAGGTCGAAATCGAAGGCATAGGTGCGTTGGAAAACGAAGTCCTCGGACCTAACTCCTAGACGCGTCCGACGTCTTCAACGCTTACGCTTTCCACGTCGTCGAGACCCGCAAACGCCTCCTCGACCGCTTCCGTACCGCCCGCTTCGTCCTCTACGCCCACGTTGACGAGAAGTGCGACGAGACCGAAGGCTACGTCCTCGCGTTTGATGCCGTTTAGCTCTGCTTCCTCGGGGAGGACGTCTTCCAGACCCGCCTCCAGAGCGTCGAGGTCGGTGTCTGCGTCGTCGGGCATCACCTTGATCTGTGCGATTACCTTACCCATGGTTTACGGTCCCGTGAACCCGCAGTCGGGGCATCGGTAGAGGTTGCTCTGTTTCCTGCACTTGTCGCACCGGTTTATCGTTTGCCCGCATTCGGGGCAGTCGAACTCGGTGAATCCCGCGCCAACGATGTTGACCCCGCAGGAGACACACCGTTTGCGCCCTTTTTGTGCGCTCATAGATCTCCGTTGTTCGTCTCCGTGCATAAGAGTTGTTATAGAAGGTCCCTGAGGTCAGGTATGCGCCCGCTCGGCACCGCACACCGCTTCTATAACTCCAAGACATAATACAAGTAGCAAATATTATATGCACGCATGCCCTTTGCTAGCTTAATGACAGTAGACTGCCTCAGGTGTCGGGAGTGTGGGCGCGAGTACCCCGCCGAGATACGCAACACGTGTGAAGCCTGTTTCGGACCGCTGGAAGTCGTCTACGACTGGGACGACGTCGACGTAACGACCGAAGATATAGAAGACGGACCCGCCTCGATACGCAGGTACGTCGACCTACTGCCCGTCGAAAACGAAGAGTCGTTCGCACAGGTCGACCTCGGCACGGGGCGGAACGGTCTCCACCGCGCCGACAACCTCGCCGACGAACTCGGTGTCGACGAGATATACATACTCAACGACTCGGTCAACCCGTCGTTCTCATTCAAGGACCGCGTCACCGCCGTCGCCGTCGCACGCGCAATCGACTTCGGCGTTGACGCAATCGGGTGTGCCTCGACGGGCAATCTCGCTTCGAGCGTGGCGGCACACGCCGCAAAGGCAGACCTTCCGGCCTACATCTTCATACCGGACACCATAGAGGAAGGGAAGATTACACAGACCCTCGCGTACGAACCCGAGATAGTCCCTGTCGACGGCAACTACGACGACGCAAACCGCCTCGCCACGGAGGTCGCCGACGACAACGGGTGGGGCTTTGTCAACATCAACCTCCGACCGTACTACACCGAGGGTTCGTGCACGATGGCTTACGAGGCGGCCGAAGGTCTCGGATGGGAGTCTCCCGACCACGTCGTCCATCCGATGGCGGCGGGGGCCTCGCTCCTGTCGGTCAAGCGTGGCTACGAGAACCTCGAACGCCTCGGTCTCATCGAGGACTCCGACGTAAAGATGAGCGGTGCACAGCCTGCCGGCTTCCCGATTGCGCGTGCGGTTCGAGAGGACGTTCCCGTCGAACCCGTCGATGACTACGAGACGTTAGCGCACTCCCTCGCGATCGGTAACCCCGCCGACGGGTTCTACGCGAAAGACGCCATCAACAACACCGGAGGACACGCCGCCGACCCCGACGACGACGACATCATCGAAGGCATAAAGCTACTCGCAAGCACCGAGGGACTGTACACAGAACCCGCGGGAGGCACGACGATAGCAGGTCTGAAACAGCTCGTTGAGGAAGGACACGTCGAGAGCGACGAGACCGTCGTGGTCAACATAACGGGCAACGGTCTCAAAGCCGAAGAGACGCTTTCGCGGTACGTCGACGTTCCCGAAAGCATATCACCGTCGCTGACCGAGTTCGAAAACAGGAACGAGAAAGAAAAGAAGGTGAAAGCAAAATGACAGACGTAAGATTCTCAAGCGCACTCGAACGCGTGACGGACGAAAGGACAACGGAGGTTGACGCCGACACGGTAGGGGAAGCCCTCGATGAACTCGCAGAGAGGTACGGCGACGAGTTCGAGGAACGTCTACTCGAGGACGGAGAACTGCGGCGTTTCGTCAACCTATACGTCAACGGCGACGACGTGCGCCACGGCGAAGGTCTCGATACACGGGTAGACGACGACGACGAAATCTCGATTCTCCCGGCGGTCAGCGGCGGCTGTTAGTCTTCCCAGTCGGGCTCGAAGCCCCCGGTCGTGTCTCTGACACTGAGAACCCAAGCGATACCGCCCTGTTCGGGTCCGCGCCCGAAAAGGACGAACGCGCGTTCCGACGCCCACCGGAACCACATCGGGTACGAAAGCACGTACAGAACGGCGACGAGGTTGTTCTCCACCTCTACGCCGACGGGCGAAACACCCCCCAAGACGGCGACTGCGTGTAGCCAGAAAAGACCGACGGTGCCGACACCTATGAAGGCGTACCAGTCGGGGTTACGTGGCTTGAGGTAGCGTGCGTAGACGAACGAACCCACGAACGCTATCACGGCGACTGCGGGCACGTCAAGCGGCGAGACCAGCATTCAGATCATCCCCCTCTGTTTGCACCACGTAATGTAGTCCCACAGGCCCTTGCGCGGGTCCTGGTACTTGAAGTCGTATCCGAGGTCCTTTATTTTCTGGTTCGAGAACCACATGTTGTGTGTCAGGTAATGCGTCATCGAGGCGTCGACCTTTGGGCGCGTGCCTTCCGCCCGGGCCTTCTTTTCGATACGGTGTGAGGCCCACTTTGCGATCTTACCGTATATCTTGTAGGCGCCGAACCGTGCGGGTATGCGTTTTTTCTTCACGCCGAGTGAGTCCGCCAGGAACTCTATGAGTTCGTCCTGTCCGATGCAGTCACTCAGGACGTGGTAGGTTTCCCCGACCGTCTCTTCTTTGTTCTCGTGCACACAGAGTGCCCCGTTGACGAGGTCGTGGACGTGGACGCACGGAAACATCAACTGTTTTTCGCGTGGATAGATCCGTGTCACGGGGGCGAAACCGAACTTGCGCAACAGAAGGAGGATGTGGTAGACACCGTACCCGTGCCGCGGCCCGTAGATGGGTGCGGGGCGTACGATGGAAAGCGGTAGCCCCTCTTCCTCGTGAATCTCATGGAGGACCTCCTCCTGTTTGACCTTCGACTTACAGTAACGGTTGTGGGGTTCGTACGGTGCGTCTTCCTTGTTCGGTTCGTCAAACCCCGCGTCCCCGAGGACCCCGAGTGTGCTCCAGTGTACGAAGTGTCCGACGTCGTGTTCGGCGGCGACTTTCCCGATGTTCCGACCCCCTTCTATGTTGACCTTGTGGAGGACGTCCCACTCGGCGAAGTAGTCGAACAACGACGCTATATGGAAGACAGCATCGAAGTCATGGTCCTCGAATACGGGGTACAGCGTGCTCTGTTTTGTGAGGTCGGCGGGTATGAACTCGGCGCCGACCTCCTCGAATATGTCCTTGTAGTAGACGGGGTTGGGGACGTCACCTTCCGCCTCGGTGTAGTATGCGTCCCGTTCCGCACCTTCGAGGTCGGTGGCGACCACCTCCCACCCTTCCTCGGCAAGAAGTTCGAGCATGTGGCTGCCGGTGAAGCCACACGCACCCGTAACGAGAGCTTTCTTAGGCATCTATAACGGTTAAATTACGCAGACTCCACTTATTCCTTCTCCTTCACGTCAATCGTCTAACCCCGGTCGTCTTGTTCCTCGGCACTCCCCGTGAGCATCTCGCGCACGTCGCCGTCGGACTCCATACCGAAACCCGCGCTCAGGACCCGCGTCAAAGCTTCCTCGGTGGTTTCGTCCGTCCTTTCGAGCCTCTCGGGTTCGACGTCGACGACGTAACCCGAGGTGATGTTGGGGGAGGTCGGAAAGAAGACGACTTCGCGTCCGTCTTCCGTCGTGTTACCGGTCTTGAAACCGGTGATGCGCAGCCCTGCCACCTCTATCTTGACGGGTCGGTCGAACTCCTCGGCGCTGCTGCCCATGATAGTCTCGACACCCATCTTTGTCGCGTTGTAGACAACGCGCACCACGGGTATCTGACCCGCCAGGCGGTCGAGTTCGTCCTTGACTATGTCGCCGACCGCCGTACGCACCACGTACCCGACGACGGCGAGAACCACTGCGATCACGGCTACCGCGAAACCGACCTGTATGAGTTCGTTTACCGCCGGGCTGTCGGTCACCCTGAGGTACCTGATACCCGGAATACCTGCTACCCTTTGGTATATCCAGTATACGACGTACGCCGAAACCGCGACGGGCGTCAGAAAGACAACACCACTGACGACGTTCCTTTTGAGGCTGGCTTTCACGTTCCGAAGTTGCGCCTTTTCCTTACTAATCCTTCGTCCTCATGCGCGCAGCGCGTCCTCTTTCTGTGCCTTCTCCAAGGTGTCGTCTTCGAGGTCCGTTGCGACTGCGGCGGGTTTGTACATCTCCTCTCCCACACGGTCGCTGACGGACGAACGGACGTAACGCTGCATGACGCGGCGTTTGGCGGGGACGTGTCCATAGACGACCTCGTCCTCAACGAGGTCATAGACCGGAATAGAGGGGTTGAGGAGCGTGTTTTCGCCGACGACGGAGTCCTCACCGACCACAAAACCTGAGGTGACGCGGCATCCCGCACCGAGAGAGACGCCGTCTTCTATCACGACGGGTGTGTCCTCGACGGGCTCTAGGACACCGCCTACGAGACTGTTGGCTCCCAGCTTTACGTCGTCGCCTACCTGCGCGCACGACCCTACAGTGTCGCACGAATCGACGAGGGTTCCGTCTCCGACGTAAGCCCCGACGTTGACGAAAGACGGCGACATCATTATCACCGAGTCCCCGAGGTAAGCGCCGTCGCGTATGACGGTGCCGTCGGGCGTGTTGCGCGTCCCACGTTCGAGGAACCCCGAGGTGTCTTTCAGTTTGAACTTGTCGTGGTACTCGACACCGCCGTGTTCGATGGTTCGGTTGTGTCGGTGCGAGAAGTTCAAAAGGACGCCCTTTTTTACCCATTCGTTTGGGACCCACGTTCCGTCTTCTTTCTCCGCTGCGCGTACCTCGCCTTCGTTGAGAGAGCCGAGGAAGTCATCGAGGAGCGACACGTCCGCCTCGCCTTCCTCCCACGCTTCGAGTATCTCGTCTTTGAGTGCCATGCGTGATGGTGTGGCGCTCCGCGAATAACAGTAACGGACTAAGGGCAGTCGCCTTCGTCGAACGAAGACGGTTCCTCGCCCTGTAGGAACCCACGCGCCTCTCCGGTCTTGAGGTTTACGACGACGGCACGCCCCCCGTACCCGTGTGTCCGGTCACCCCCACGCACCACGACGCAGGACTCGTCCGTCGCCACGGTACTTGACCGCGTGAACCTCCGTGTGCCGTGTGGGTGTGCGAGCTCCCGACGTCCGACCTCTTTTCTATCAAGAGACTCGACGACCCACCTGTCAGCGTAACCGTCCTCGCCTTCGTCGTCGTGGTACAGCGTGACGTCGAAGGTGTACGTACCTTCTTCGCCTTCGACAGAGACGTCCACGACGTTCGCTTCCCTGAGGTCGAGTTCGCCATCGATCCTTTCGCCTTCGGTCCCGGTAACCGACGAACCGTTTCCGCGTTCCTCGTCCTCGCCGCCGTTTTCCAGACAGCCACCGAGGACCGCCGCGGTTCCGGCTAGCAGGCTCCGTCTTGTGTACATACGGTAACGACGTATCGCACACTCAACCGCCTTTCGCCAGCTCTTCGGCGGTGAGTTCTATGCCGTCGGCGGCGCGTCTGAAAAGAACCGAACGGAGCTCGTACTCGTCGTGGAAGTTGCGCATCCAGTCGTCGTCGGTGAACATGGCGTGCTGCAGTTCGCGTACGTCCTCGGGCAGTTCGTTGCGGACGCCTGCGAAGTACCCGGGCGAAGCCTCGATTGCGCGTTCACCAAGCGCCGCCTCCTACCCCACACCGACACTCTCTGCGCCGGACTCGCACCACTCGTCGTGTAGGACGGAGTCCCCGAGGATGGTTCTGCGCGCGAAGGCATCGAGGGAAACCCCGTTCACGTGTTCCGTCGCAGGAACACCCTCGACAGGGTGGTCTGACGGGTGTGAGAACCCCGGAACGCCGAACTCCTCGCGGACGGTCGGATACGCCCCGTAGAACTCACCGAAACCCGACTCCAGCGTCCCTGTGTAGACACCCGCGAGGCGCAGAAGCTTCCGGCGCAGGGCGTGTGACAGACCGCGCATGAGCAAGGCGTAGCCACGCGGTAGCCAACGTCCGATGGGGTGCCAGTACTCGGCGTCCGCTATCAGGACGGCACCGATTAGGGTGGCGACGTCGTCGGCTACGTCGGTCCTTCCTTCACTCATCGCCTCGCAAGCCTCTTCGACAAGAGGCCCGAGGTCGTGGTCCCACCCCATAGCGTCGGCCACACCAACGACGTACTCGGCACCAAAACGGAAGTAAGGGGCAACGTCTTCCGGGTCACGTAGCGCGCGCGGACCGACGAGTTTCGCCGCGGTCATAACACGAATCGTACCGCCGCCGTGTTCAGGTTTCCTATTCTCGATGCTTCTGACCCGTTCCTAAGCCTCGTACCGACTTCGGCTGTGTAGGAACCTTCATGTTCCGCGTCCCCACCGAAGACGCCGCTTCGCCCACACCACCTCTGTGTAGCCGAAGGGGCATACTCGGTGACGGAACCCATCGCACGGTTAGCCACGTTCAACTCTCGAATAGTTTATGCGCGACGAGCGTATAACCGGAACATGGCGACGCTCAACGACCTCGGCTTGTCGGACTACGAGGCACGCGTCTACCGGGCTCTTCTGAGCGCGGGTTCGGCGACGGCAAAGGAGCTTTCGCTCACGAGCGACGTGCCGATGGGGCGGGTCTATGACGTCCTCGGTACACTCGAAAACAACAGCCTCGTCCGCAGCCAAGCGGCGAGCCGTCCGAAAAAGTACGTGGCGGTCGAACCCGAGACGGCGCTGGAACGGCTCGTCGTCGAAAAGAAACGCGAGCTGCGCGAGGAAATGGAGAGGTACGAGGGCGTTGCCGGCGCACTCACGGAGAAGCTCGACACCACAGAGACCGTCGCGGAACGCTTCTCGACCGCCGCGGTCGGCGCGGACGAAAGCATCGAACTCCTCCTCGAACGTCTCGAGGCCGCTCGTGACTCCATCTCGATGGTCGTCGGCAACCTGTCACCACAGATAGACCCCGACGACGTCGGCGAGGAGGTCCTCGACCGTCTCGTCGACTCCGTCGAAGAAGGCGCATCGGTGCGCATACTCGTCTCGTCTGACCTTGTGAGCCGTTTCGGTCCCGAGGTTGGGGAACGGTACACAGACGTCCTCTCGGAGTACCCGGACTTCGAGATACGGACCGTCGAGGAGATACGCGGCACGTTCAACGTCATAGACGGCGTCGAGGTCTGTGTCGAGGTCGCGAACCCCCTCGCCCCCAACCGCGTTCTCGCCATGATAGACCTCAAGGACCCCGAGTTTGCCGCGAGCGTCGGCGAGGAGTTCGACGAACGGTGGGACGGCGCTGCACCTCTGAACCTATAGGACGGTCCGTCAGCCACCCCTTCCCTCATCCTCCTCCGAAACGCCTTCTTCGTCCTCGGTGCGTTCCGTCTCTGAGGCTGTCCTTTCGTCTTCGCGCGAGATAGACAGGTAGATGAGGCCCGCCGGTACGACGGCGTATACGGAAGCCACCACGACGAGGACGGCGAACTCGACCGACCCGAAACCCCCGATGGACGTCAGTCCAACCGCGTGCGGTCCGGACATCCCCGTGATGTGCGGGTTCTTTGATAAACAGACTTCCTATTTCGTCCCACCGTGACGGATCTCAGCGCCCATCCTCAGTTACCGCCTACCTTACGCGCGGTAATCTCTTCCCCCTCAGTCACCTCAACGACCGCGGAGGCCCCCGGTTCTGCGTCGACCTCACCACGTACCTCGCCGTCGACCACGAACCGTATCATCGATGCCGTTCCTGCGCCCGTCACGGTGACCTCTACCTCTTCGTCCGAGACGCGTTCGGCGTCGAATCCGTAGCCGGGAAGTCTCGATGTCACGGCTCTTTTCGCCACCGCATACACCACGATGACGAAGATTAGTAGCGGCAGAACGGTCGCGGCAATCTCTAAGGCTCCGAAACCGCCGGCGAAAAGAGCCTTCGCGTACGCACCGGTCATACGCGACGGTACGGAACCGAGGAATGAGTGTCTTAGTTGAGTAGAGCGAATGTAAGATAACTTATACGTCTAACTCAGGCGTCCGAAAGCGCGGAACGGTCTCAGAAGCCCTTGCCGAGGAGTTCGCGCGCGATGATGTTTTTCTGTATCTCCGTCGTGCCCTCGTATATCTGGGTTATCTTGGCGTCGCGGTAGAACCGCTCGACGTCGAAGTCGTTGACGTAGCCGCTACCCCCGTGTGTCTGGACGGCTTCGTTCGAGACCTCGACGGCTATACGCGACGCGTATTCTTTCGCCATCGAAGCCAGCGACGTTAGCTGCTCGTCCTTGTTCTCGACGCTCCAGGCGCTTTTGTACGTGAGCTGGCGTGCGGCTTCTGTCTTGGTCGCCATGTCTGCGAGTTTGTGCTGTATCGCCTGGAACTCCCCGATCGCCTGACCGAACTGCTCGCGCTCCTGTGCGTACTCAAGTGCGCGCTCGTAGGCTCCTTTCGCTATACCGACGCCCTGGGCCGCGACCATCGTGCGCGTCTCGTCGAAAAACTGCATCAGCTGCATGAACCCGGCACCGCGGGTCCCGACGAGGTTCTCCTCGGGAACGCGTACGTCGTTGAATATGAGTTCGGCGGTGTCGGACGCACGTATACCCATCTTGCCCGTGATCTTGTCGGCCTCGAAGCCGTCGCGGTCGGACTCGACGATTATCTGTGAGAAACCCGAGTACCGCGACGAGGCGTCGGGGTTGGTGTCACACAGGACGACGAAGTAGTCTCCGACGGTGCCGTTGGTGATCCACATCTTGTTACCGTTGATGACCCACTCGTCGCCGTCTTTCTCTGCGCGCGTCGAGACGGACGAAACGTCACTACCCACGTCGGGTTCCGAGATAGCCGCCCCCATGATGGCCTCGCCCTCCGCGATGGGGGCGAGGTACTCCTCCTTCTGTTCCTCGGTGCCGAACTCCATTATCGCGTCCGCACCGAAGGCGGTGCTCGTGATACACAGCGCTATACCGGGGTCGATGGAGAAAAGCTCCTCGACGAGTATCGCGTTCTCGACGGGGCTGTAACCCACGCCGCCGTACTCGACGGGTATGTTGGAGCCGAGCAGCCCCGCTTCCTGGGCCTTCTCCATGACCTCCCACGGGTACTTCTCTTTCTCGTCGTACTCCGTCGCGACCGGCTCTATCTCGTTTTCGCCGAACCGGCGTATCTCCTCGCGTACCTGTTCTATCTCTTCCGGTACCTCAAAATCCATGTAGTGACATTATGCTTTCGAGTATATAAACTGCCTGATTTTTCCAAACAGACCTCTCGACGTACGTCGAATTCTGCCTTCCAACCGCCGGTCATTCGGGACCGAACTTCGACGGTCATCCGACGCCGCGCGAGACCAGACGCACCGAACGGACAGGTATTTGTTCCGCGCGCCCCTTCATTAGGCATGGTCGATTTCACCGAATCACAGGAAACCGAGATGATACGTTCGACGGCGTCCGAGATCGCCGACGAGTTCGGTCCCGAGTACTGGCGAGAGATGGAGGAAGCCGGCGAGTTCTCGTGGGACTTCTGGGACGAACTCGGCGAGGCGGGGTTCCATGGTCTCCTCGTTCCGGACGAGTACGGCGGTGCCGACATGGGTCTTCAGGAGATGGGTACGGCTATGGAGACGCTGTGCGCCGAAGGATGTGGCATGGCGGGGACGTGGTACCTGGTTCTCACCGCAGGTATGGCGGCCGTCGGTATACGCGAGCACGGAACAAAGGCACAGAAAGACGAGTACCTCCCTCGTATCGCAGACGGCGACGTCAAGTTCTGCATGGGAATCACCGAACCCGAGGCGGGGACGAACACGCTCAACGTCTCGACACACGCGGAGAAAGACGGTGACGAGTACGTCCTGAACGGAAAGAAGTGCTGGATAACGTTCTCCGACATCGCCGACCGCATAATGCTGGTGACACGCACCACACCGCGTGAGGAGGTAGACCGCCCGACTGACGGCATCTCGCTGTTCCTAGTCGACATGGAGTCCGACGGCATCGACGTCTCACCCATACCGAAACACGGCATAAACTACTCCAACTCGTGTGAGGTGTTCTTCGAGGACGTCCGTGTCCCGGAGGAAGCCCTCCTCGGCGAGGAAGGCGAGGGGTGGTGGGCGCTGGTCGACACGCTCAACCCCGAACGCATCGCCTTCTCAGCCGCTGCGACCGGCATCGGAAAGCTCGCCGCCAACGCCGCCGTTGAGTACACAAACGACCGCGAGGTCTTCAACGGTCCTGTAGGTCAGTACCAGTCGATACAGTTCCCGATCACGGAGGCGTACTCCCAGATGGAGACTGCCTCGCTCATGCGGGACAAGGCTGCCTGGATGTTCGACAACGGAAAGGAATGTGCCTACGAGACCAACGTCTCGAAGGCCGTCGCCGTCGAGGCAGGAATCGACGCCGTCTATCACTCGATGCAGGCTTTCGGCGGCTGGGGTTATGCAAAGGAGTACGACGTCGAACGGTGGTGGCGCGAGATCAACCTGACGCGTCTCGCTCCTGTCACACAGCAGATGGCGTACAACCACATCGCACAGGAAATCGGATTCCCCAAGTCGTACTGAGCCTCCCCTTTCGTAGTTTTCATACGCCAGACCCGCCTCCTTCCGGACATGAAGCTGTCCGTGGGCGGGACGATCCTACACCTCACCCGCGGTAGGGTCGTCGTGCTTCTCTTTGCGTTTGCCCTGTTCGGCTTCGGCGGCTACGACTACGTCGAACAGCGCGAGGCGGTCGGAGAAGCCGAAGCAGTGGACGCGGTAGTTCTCAACTCAACGGTCGTCGAAGACACCGCAGGCCGCGGTATCGATTATGACCCCCGCGTCGAGTACAGGTACAGCTACGGCGGTACGACGTACACGGGCGACGACTTCTTTCCGGGGAGTATCACGCCGAGCTACGACACCGAAAAAGAGGCTCTGTCGGTCGTTGAGGGATACGACGAAGGCGAGACGGTGACGGCGTACGTCGACCCCGACCGTCCGGGAGGGGCTTTCTTGGAGAGACGGGCGACGAATGCGCCGCTAGCGATGGCAGGTGCCGGCTTCTTCGTCGCGGTCGTCGTTCTCCTCCACGCCGCGGGCGCACAGAAACCGGGGCGCGGCAACGAACTCGTACCCGTGGACGCCGCCGGACCCGACCGGTACAGTACTATCGCGGGGGTCCAACTCGACGCCGTCTACAGGTACTCGAAACGCGGCATCGCCGTATCCTCAGTGGCGTTTTTCCTGTCGCTAACCGCATTCACCGTTGCGCTCCTCGCTACCACGGGACTCGCAGACGTCACGGTACAGGCGGACCCTCTCGGACCGGTCGGTGCGCCGCTTGTCGCCGCCTTCGTCGCGTACACCGCTCTGGTCGCGTCCGTGTTCGCCTACGGCGTCTGGTCTTTCACAGAGTACCGCCACCTCCGCGACAGAATCGACGGTGAGACACCACCGAGTCCGTTCAGACACCCAACGCGGCTCGTCACGATAGCGCTCACGAACAACGGACTCGACAAGTACGGTGAACGCGTGAAGTACACCGCGGTGGCTTTCGTTGTCTTCGGATTCCTCTCCTTTGTTCTCGTCAGCATACTTTTCCTGTGACGGTCGGTGCGCCGGGAACACAAACAGACATTAGGCGCCGTCGTCTACACCGACCATGACAGACAAAGACGAGTTCGAGGTGCTTCTGGAAGATGTCCGCGACTACGTCAAACAGACCGACGGAACAGTCGAAGACGAGATAGGACCCGAGATACAGGACGGACGCGAGATACGTGGACTCCGCGTGGGGCGTGCGGGCTACGTATACGACGTCCTCGGCTCACCCGACGCCGCCTACGTCCTCCTCCGTTTCGGCTTCAACTTGCTCGAAACCCGGCGCAACACGCGGGTTG
>ERZ1034569.370-NODE-370-length-16763-cov-19.029327_pt1 | contig 16763 bp, 15 predicted proteins | sample MGYA00520706_ERZ1034569 | MGnify/ENA primary metagenome ERZ1034569 (study PRJEB33760, sample SAMEA4777722) | hypersaline lake metagenome | biome: hypersaline environment; feature: brines | place: Spain | collected 2014-08 | depth 0 m ...
CACCCGCCTTACAGGCGCTGGAGGTTCGTCGCTCGCGGGCCCTTGTCAGCCTGTTCGATGTCGAACTCGACTTCCTGCCCCTCTTCGAGGTCGGGACCGCCGATGTCCTCCATGTGGAAGAACACGTCCTCGTCAGCGTCCTCTGTCTCGATGAAACCGTAACCGCCCGTGTCGTTGAAGAAGTCCACAGTGCCGTTTGCCATTGCACCTGTACTGAACCCGCCCGGATGGATAACCCTTGTGCGAGACGAGCTATCACGGCTGTACCCGCACGTACCCTGCATCATAACCGATTTGATTCGAGGGAGCCAACCCGTCTCACATGACTGCACCGATTCGGGTGCTCCACGTCGACGACGAGCCCGATGTCGCGGATCTGACCGCGACGTTTCTCGCCCGGGAAGCCGACGTGATCGCCGTCGAAACCACCACCAGCGCCGACGAGGCGCTCGAGCGGATCAGGGAGGGGACGGTCGACTGCGTCGTCTCCGACTACGAGATGGCCGGAACGGACGGTATCGAACTCCTCGAAGCCGTCCGCGAGGCGCACCCGGAACTCCCGTTTATTCTGTTCACGGGCCGGGGCTCCGAGGCGGTCGCAAGCGACGCCATCTCCGCGGGAGTCACCGACTACCTCCGGAAGGGGTCCGACACCGAGCAGTACGAACTCCTCGCAAACCGGATCCGCAACGCCGTCGAACGCACCCGCGCCGAACAGGCCCAAAACCGCCAGCTCACGGCAATCGAGACCACCCGCGAGGGGATCAGCATCCTCGACCCCGAAGGGCAGTTCATCTACGTCAACGAGGCGTACGCCGACCTGTACGGCTACGACCCCGACGAGATGGTCGGCGAGCACTGGACGCTCACCTACCCGGACGACGCGGTCGAGGCCGTCCGGAGTGAGGTTCTACCGCTCGTCGAGGACCGGGGCTACTGGCGCGGTGAAACCACCGGACTCCGGGCGGACGGGACCACGTTCCCGGAGGATCACGCCATCTCGGCGACCGACCGCGGCGACCTCGTCTGCACGGTACGCGACTTCACCGACCGCCGGGAGCGTCAGGCCGAACTCCGGCTGAAAACCCGCCTGCTCGACGAGGCCCCGATCGGGATCTCCATCGCGGAGTCGGGCGGCGAGGACAACCCCCTGATCTACATCAACGAGCACTTCGAGGAACTCACCGGCTACGATCCCGAGGCGGCAATCGGGGAGGACTGCCGGTTTCTCCAGGGCGACACCACCCGCGAGGAGCCCGTGGCGGCGATACGAGACGCCATCGATAACGCCGAGCCCGTGACCGTCGAGCTCCGGAACCGCCGAGCCGACGGCACGGAGTTCTGGAACCGGGTCACCATCGCACCGCTGGCCGACAGCGAGGGGACCGTGGAAAACTACGTGGGGTTCCAGGAGGACGTCACCGACCGGAAGGACCGCGAACAGGAGCGCGCGACGCTGGAGCACGGGATCGAACACCTCGGAGTCGGCGTCGCGAGGTACGACGAGACGGGGCGGATCCAGTACGCCAACGAACAGTACGCGGACCTCCTCGGGACGACCCGCACGGAGCTGATCGGCAGGCATATCTGCGACGTCAACCCCGAGTTCGACCGCGACCGTTTCGCGGCATACTGGGACTCGTACGATCTCGGCGAGACGCGCGTCCACGAGACAACCCACGAACGGTTCGACACCGGCGAGCGGATCCCCACCGAGACCACCACCACCCAGGTTCGGATCGACGACACGCCGTACCACATCGGAATCATCTCCGACATCACCGAAGCAAAGGCCAACGAACGACAGCTCCGTCGGGAGGTCGACCGCCTCGACGAGTTCGCGAGCATCGTCAGCCACGACCTCCGGAACCCGCTCAACGTCGCACAGGGTCACCTCGAGCTGATCGCCGACGAGTCCGACAGCGACCACATCCGGCCCGTCCGCGACTCCCTCAGGCGGATGAACGAGATCATTACGGACACGCTCACACTCGCCAGGCAGGGACGGATCGTCGACGAGACCGAGCCGGTCTCCATCCGGCGCGCCGCCGAGGAGAGCTGGCAGAACACGGAGACCGAGGGTGCCGACCTCGACGTCGTCGACGACGTCACCGTCCACGCCGACCCCCACCGGCTCCAGAGCGTGCTCGAGAACCTGTTCCGGAACTCGATCGAGCACGCCGGCGACGTGAGTGTCCGCGTCGGAGCGGCCGGCGATACCGGGTTCTACGTCGAGGACGACGGCCCGGGGATCGCGGAGACGGACCGCGAGAGCATCTTCGAGGCGGGGTATTCGACAACCGACGAGAGCAGCGGGTTCGGGCTCACGATCGTCCAGGACATCGCGGCCGCCCACGGGTGGGAGGTCGCCGTCACCGACGCCGAACGCGGCGGCGCGCGCTTCGAGTTTACCGGTGTCGAACCCGCAGTGTAGTCGTGCGGCCGCCGCCGACTGCCGGCCGAACCGTCGATCCACACACTGTACGAGTACATAATTGCTACCCTTACCGTTATTTTGCGTATTCTATGATTATTTGGTAGGAAATCTCCAGACAGCGGCCAATCCGCTGCTAATCAGCGGCCTCGGGTCCGGTCTAACATAAACGACCGTCAGTTGATGGCATAATAATAATACCTCGTTCCTCGAGATGTTACGGCATACCATAGTGTCCGCGGGGGCAAAGCGTCGTCGCGGGTCACATGTGGGAGAATAACGATGTCACGAGAAATTCCGTTCACTCGACGGGAGTACATGAAGGCAGCCACGGCGACAGCCGGGCTGGCAGCGATTGCGGGGTGTACCGGCGGCGACGGCGGAGGCGGTGGAAGCGGTGACGCACCGTGGTACGATCGGGAACTTGCCGAGGTTCCGGCGGCTCCGGACGGGGGGTTGTACGAACCTAGTGAGGAGGACGAGACGGGCGAGACGGTTAACCATCTCACATGGACGGGGTACGACGCCTCCAACGTTCAGGATCCGTTCCGAAACGAGTTCGATGCCGACACACAACTGGACCTGTTTACCTCAAACCCCAAGGCGTTCAATCGGCTCGAGTCCGGCGAGTGGCAGCAGTTCCACCAAGCGACGTTCGATATGGCGTGGCTTCCGGATCTCGCGGAGGCAGGGCTGATTCGGCCGATGGACTACGAGGCGTGGGAGCCGTACACGTTTGACAAGTACATCGATATGTTCACAAAAGACGAGGATTACGCCTTCGCGTTCCTCGATGAGGAGGACTACTCCTTCGACGTCAACGGGACGATGTACGGCGCCCCGCAGCGGTTCGGGTGGGCGTCCTTCGTGGTGAACAAAGACACCGTCGACGAGTCGGATTATCAAACCTACGACGCCGCGTGGATGGACGGTTACGACGTCGGCGTCTACGATCTGATGTTCTGGGGGGTCCAGATCATCATGCTGCGCGAGGGAATCGATCCCTACAAGGAACACACCGACGACGAACTCGAACAGGTCCGGCAGGCGACTTTCGACCTGTTCGACAACGCTTCCACGCTCCTGCCCGATTTCGCGTCGATGAACCAGGCGATGAAGTCCGGCGAAATCGACATCGGCTTCATTTCGGGTAGCTGGATCAACGGCACCCTTCGGCGGGGTGGCGACCTCAAATTCGAGGCGCATGTCCCCGATGAGGGCGGCGTCATCTGGGTCGAAACGACGTGTATGTTGAAAGGCGACCAACCGACCGTCTCCGACAACTACCTCGCGTACATGCAGCAGGGCGAAACCGCGCAGAACCTGATGTGGCCGACGTCCGGCGGGACGAACGTCGTCCCACACCAGACGGCCATCGACGAGCTCAACGACGAACAGCGGGAGGTACTTCGCGTCGACGAGGTGCCGGACATCGTCGATAATTCGGCTTTCTACACCGGGATTCCGGATCTCGACAAGTTCGAACCGATCTGGCGGGAAGCGAAATCGCGGATCTGAGACGCGCGGGACGGCCGGACTATCTTCAAATGCTACAATCAACCAACCTCAGGGCGGAATACGGGTCGCTCGTCGCTGTCAACGATGTCGACCTTCGGATCGAAACCGGCGAGTTCGCCACCATCGTCGGCCCCAGCGGGTGTGGAAAAACGACGTTACTCAGGATGCTTGCGGGACATCAAGAGCCCACTGCCGGGCGGATCGAACTCAATGGAATAGATATCACGAACGCCGAACCGCAGAACCGGCCGACGAGCCTGGTATTCCAGTCGTGGGCGCTGTTTCCACACATGACTGTCAGGGAGAACATAGAGTTCCCCATGCGGAACAACGGATCCGAGCTCGGCGATCGCGTCGAAGATCTCCTCCAGCAGGTTCGGCTCGACCCGGGCGTCCACGCCGACAAGAAAGCAACTGAACTCTCCGGCGGCCAGAAACAACGCGTCGCCTTAGCACGATCGCTTGCGTACGAACCGGACATTCTTCTGCTCGACGAACCGCTGGCGTCGCTGGACTACGTGCTCCGCAAGCGGCTCCAGCGCGAACTGGCGGACCTCAACGAGGAGTTGGGGATGACGTTCATCTATGTCACCCACTCGCTCGAGTCGGCACTGTTGATGAGTGACAAGCTGTTCGTTCTCGAAAACGGCAACATCATACAGACAGGCTCGCCTGAGGACATCTACCGGGCGCCTAACACCAAGTTCATCGCCGAGTTCATGGGTGACGCGAACGCGTTCAAGCTCGACGGAGCGACCGAACACGACGGTAGCTACGAGGTCCACGCCGCGGCTCTTGACCGGACGACGACGGTACCGTACGAACACGGCCGTGATACACCGTCTCATATCGTCGTTCGCTACGACGACACGGCCGTTGGGACCGAACTCACCGAGGATCTCGGGCTCGAGGTCGTGGTCGAGAACGTCCTCGTTCGGGGGAACACGGTACTGGTCGAGTGTCAGCCACCCGGCGACGACGAGGAGTACGTCGCGGAGATGCCGGTCGATGCGTTCAGAGCGACTGGTATCGACAAGAACGATACGGCGTACCTCCAGTGGGACGCCTCGAAATCCATTCTGGTGCCGGAGTAATCCTGATGTCTACCCTACAGCGGCTTCGAACCCGATTGACCCGATCCGGCGCCTCCGAGAACAGGCTCACTCGGCTGTTTACCCCGCCGGGAATCCTTCTGCTTCCGATGGGCCTCCTGCTTTTGTTGATGTTTGTCGGGCCGATGGTTGCGATCGTCGTCTTCTCGTTCCAGACGGGCAACAGCATCGTGGCGAACCCGCTTGCGTGGTCGATCGCAACCTACGAGGAGGTCATCGGCGGAATGATCTCGGGTGAGGGTGTCTACGGAGACGTTCTGGTCAACACCGTCGCGGTGAGCATCACCACGACCGCGCTTACGCTGGTCGTGTCGTATCCAGCCGCCTACGCCCTTTCGAACCGGATCACCCGATACAAGCTAGTCTTTCTGATGCTCCTGATAATCCCGCTGTTCACCAGCGTGAACATCCGAGTGTTCGGGTGGGCATTGTTTCTCGTCCGGAACGGCGTCCTCGAGAGTATCGTTACCGTGTTCGGCGTTGAACAGTACGCGTCGTTGATGTACCAACGCTCGACGATCATCCTGGGGACGACGTACATCTACCTGCCGTTTATGTTGTTCCCGATCTATCTCTCGCTTCTCAGTATCGAGGACACGACGATCGAGGCCGCAAAGGATCTCGGCGCGAGCAACTACACGCTGTTCCGGCGGATCCTGCTTCCCCTGAGCAAACCCGGGATCGTGATCGGATCGTTGTTCGTGTTCGTGTTGAGCTTGGGCGCGAACGTCGAAGCGGCAATACTCGGCGGAGGATCGATATTTACGCTCGCGAGCAATATCCAGTATTCGTTCGGATACTCGCAGAACTGGCCGCTGGGATCGACGCAGGCGGTTGGACTGCTCGTCATCACCGTAGTGTCCGGTATCGTCATCCTGCGAACGATCGATCTCCGTGAGATCGCCGAACGGGGGGAGTGAGTATGTCGACACACACGGCAGGCCTGGGTGGGCGCTCTCCGGACTGGGTCTGGTACGGCTACGTCGCGCTCGTCGCGCTGTTCCTGATAACGCCGCTCGTGAGCCTCGTGATCGCGTCGTTCTACGACGGACGGTTCTTTTCGATCGTCGACTACCAGTTCACACTCGGGTGGTACGACGCGGCGCTCACCTCCGGTAGCATCCGACGAGCGTTCACGAACACGCTGTCGATCTCGATTCCCGTCACCATCCTGAGTACGATCATCGGAACGGCGGCGGCGCTCGCGTACACCCGATACGAATTCCCGTACCGTGAGACGTTCAAACTGATCGCGTTACTCCCCATCTTCTTTCCGCTCATCCTGCTCGGACTCGGGATGTCGATGTGGGCCAGTCAGATCGGGTTCGGCTACGGGATCGTCCCCTCGATCGTTGGTGAACTCGTCTGGATCTCCCCGATTGTCATGTTCGTCGTCTCCATCACCGCGCTTGGAATCGATCCGAACATCGAGGAGGCCGCCCGGGACCTCGGCGCCGATACTCTCACACTGTACCGAAGGGTGCTCCTACCGTTAGTTGCCGACGGCGTGGTCTCCGGCGCCATCTTCGCGTTCGTGCTGTCGTGGAACAACTACTATATCGTGTCGTACCTCTCGGGCCCGCAGAGCACGATCACCACGTGGATCCACGGGCGGATGACTCAAGGGTTCACGCCGGTCGTGCCCGCCGTGGCGTCGCTCATATTCTACGTCTCGATCCTGCTCGTGATCGGGGCAGCAATCGTCGAGTATCGGGCGGTCGACGATCAGGGGTGACATCCGTCGGGAATCTCCTGCCATCACAAGGAGTATACGATCTCCGCAACTGCGATACGTGCCCGCCGATACACATATGTACCTATGTGTAATCCAATCATATGTTCACCGACAGGATGCTCGAATACACGTTCAGTATCAGACACCACGGGTGCTGGACCGCGGACCTGGCGGAATCGTACCCGAACGTCCGGGCGACGATCATCTATTCCTACCGGATCGCCGGGACCAGTATTACGATGATCGAGACCGCCGGTGTCGACGAGGCTCGACCCGACGGACTGGTCGAGTGGCTCGAATCACACCCGGTGATGAACTCGAGCCAGCTCGTGACATACGACGAGACGCGCCGGAAGGCGTTCGTCAGTTTGGCGGGCGACTACGACACGGACACCGAACCGGTATTGAACGTGTTACTCCGGAACGGCTGCTTCCCGACGATCCCCGCGACAGTCGCCAACGGTCGAGAACACTGGAGCGTGCTCGCGTCGAGCCACGAACAGGTCAGCACAGCCCACGACGAACTCCAAGCAATCGGGTCGGTTGACGTCGACTCCCTGCGTTCGCCCGATCTCGACGCGCTGCTGACCGACCTTACTGGGGTCAAACAGGCGGTACAGAACCTCTCGCCCCGCCAGCTCGAGGTACTTTCCAGAGCGATCGAGGAGGGGTACTACGACTCGCCGCGGTCGTGCAACATCGAGGACCTGGCGGCGCTCGACGACGCCAACACGTCGACGGTCGGCGAACACCTCCGGCGGTCGGAGGCGAAGATCCTCCAAGCCATCGCCCCGATGCTCGACCGGTCGACGCCGGAGGCACATGGCGCGGCGCGGCGGCGGCGGAACTAAAACTCGTCAAAATACTCGTCGCGTTCCCACCCCGACACGTGATCCATCGAACGGTCGAACTCGTCGCGTTTGAGCCTGATAAACGACTCGACAAGTGCAGGACCCAGTGCCTCCGTTAGCACGTCGTCGCCCTCGAGACGTTCCAGCGCGGACCACAGTGTTCGGGGCAGTCGCTCGTAGGACTCCTCGTACGCGTTCGCCGTCGTGGGTTCGCCCGGGTCGGTTTCGTTTCGGATGCCATCCAGTCCCGCCGCCAGCGACGCCGCCATCCCGAGGTATGGGTTGCACGCCGAGTCCGGCACTCGGTGTTCGATCCGCGTGGCCGACCCCAACTCCGGCGGGAGCCGCAGTACCGTCGACCGATTGTCGGGGCCCCACGCGATGTTAACCGGGGCCCAGATCCCGGGCAACAGCCGCTTGTAGGAGTTGACCGTCGGCGCACAGATCGCGGTCAGTGCTTTCATGTGATCGAGCAGGCCGCCGACGAAGTGACGGCCGGTCGCCGAGAGTCCCGATCCGCCCGCGGGGTGTTTCCCGGCCGGGAAGGTGATGTCGTCATCGTCGCTCCTGAAGACGTTTTTCGAGGCCTCCGGATCCCACAGCGAGAGGTGAAAGTGGAGTCCGTTCGCGTCCTCCCCGGCGTAGGGGCGCGGCATCAGGGACGCTTTGTGCCCGTGTGTCCGGGTGACCGACTTGAGCATGTGTCGAAAAAAGCAGATACCGTCGGCGGTCGTCATCGCGTCGTCGTACGCGAGATTCACCTCGTACTGACCGGGCTGGGATTCCTGATGCACCCCGAGAACATCGTGACCCGCACTCTCCATTGCGTCGGTCCAGTCGGCGATCAACCCCGACGCCGCGTCGACGGCACTGAGATCGTAGGAACACCGGTCGTTGTACGGCTCCCACCCGTCGTCGCCGTCGGGGGAGAGCACGGAGAACTCGCTTTCGACGCCGGCCATCGCGCGATACCCCTCGTCTTCGAGATCCCCGAGTACGCTGCGGAGCGCGCTGCGGGCACAGAGGTCGAAACGCTCCCCGTCGACGGTGGTCAGATCGGCGAACACGGCCGCCGTGTCGTCGGCCCACGCGACGGGCCGCACGGAGTCGGTGTCGGGAACCGCGATCATGTCCCCGCCTTCCGCGCCGTACCGGGGGTCGTCGAGGAGTCCGGGTTCGAGTGTCAGTTCGGCGACCCCGTTCGCGAACCCGACCCCCTCCTCGCAGGCATCCGCGGCCCGTTCGCCGGGTATGGTAATGCCGCGGGCGACGCCGTTGAGATCCGTCCAGACGACGCGGACGTCGTTATACTCCGAGAGCGTGGTCATTGACCCACCTACGTTGCCGTCGGAGTATAGTAGTTCGCCCGTGAGTTTGCGGCTAATTATCAGTCCCACCCGTTTCGCCCATCAGTGGGACCCGGGAGCCGAGTACGTGCCTACGGGAGACGTAGCGACCATCGCCCGCACGACGCAGCGAATATAAACGCTCACACATCCACCGGGTAAGGTTTAGGCGGTGGCTCCGAGAGGGAAAACCATGTTATCGTACGACCTGCTACTCAACGGCGGAACGAAATCAACCGCCGACACCATTGCGATCACCGACCCAGCGACGGGCGACCTCGTCGGTCGGGTCGCGCGCGGTGACTCCTCGGACGCCGCCGCCGCGGTCGCGGCTGCAAGCGACGCGACTGACGGGTGGGAACGAACCCCCCCGAGCGACCGCGAACGGGCACTTCGTGCGGTTGCAGACCGGATCGAAGCCGACGCCGACGCCATCGCGGAGTTACTCTCCCAGGAGACGGGTAAGTGTCTCGAAACCGCGGCGGGAGAAGTCGCCGAGACTGCCGCGCAGTTCCGGTTCTACGCGGGCGCCGCTGACAAGGTCCGCGGCGACACGATCCCAACGAGTGAAACCCGCCTGAACTACACCCGCCGGACTCCCTACGGAGTCACCGCACACGTCATCCCGTGGAACTACCCGTTGCTTCTGGGGACCCGCGGCATCGCGGCGGCCCTCACAACCGGGAACACCGTAGTAGCGAAGCCGCCGAGCCACGCCCCGCTGACGACGCTGTGGATCGGCGAATACCTGACCGAGACACTGCCCGCAGGCGTCGTGAACTTCGTGCCCGGCCCGGGGAGCGAGGTCGGTGCGGCGTTCACGTCTCATGCCGACGTCGACGCGATAACGTTCACCGGGTCGACCGATATCGGGCGCGGCGTCCTCGAAGACGCCGCCGAACATATTACTCAGGTTGACGTCGAACTCGGTGGGAAGTCGCCCGCAATCGTGCTCCCCGACGCCGACCTCGAGAACGCCGCCCGGGGGATCGTCGCCGGTATTTTCTCGAACGCCGGGCAAAACTGTGTCGCGACTTCCCGGTGTCTCGTCCACGAGTCCGTCCACGACGACCTCGTGGCGAAGCTGGTTGCAAAGGCCGATCGCATCACTCTCGGCCCGGGGTCCGACCCCGACACCGATATGGGACCTGTGATCTCCGAGACCGCCCGGGAGGAAATAGTCGAATACGTCGATGATGCGACCGATGCGGGTGCAACCCTGCTGACCGGCGGCGGGGTCCCCGACGACCCCGCGCTCGCCGACGGGACGTTCGTCCAACCGACCGTTCTCGACGGCGTCACTCCGGATATGGCTGTCGGGCGCGAGGAGGTCTTCGGCCCCGTGCTCTCGGTCATCCCCGTCGCGTCGACCGACGAGGCAGTCGCGGTCGCCAACGACTCGCCGTTCGCGCTCGCGGCCGCCATCTGGACCGAAAGCCTCGAGGCGACGCGGCTGGCTCGCCGGTTGAACCACGGCCTCGTCGCGGTCAACACCTACCCGGTCTCGATGCCGCAGAGCCCGTGGGGAGGGAACAACGAGAGCGGGCTCGGACGGGAAGGCGGGCTCGAGGGTGCTGACGCGTTCACCACGGTCGACAGCGTCGTTATCGAGTTCGATGCGATGGCGGAGCCGTATCAATGAGTGCAACTGTCCTTATCGCGCGGTTCAAACACGAGACGAACACGTTCTCGTCGCTGCCGACGGGGCGCGAGGAGTTTGCGTCGACCTCGCTGTACACGGACGAGGAGATCCCTCCGGAGTTCCGCGACACCAACACCGACATCGGAGGGTTTCTTCGGGTTGCCGACGCCGAGGGCTGGGAGGTTGTCCCGACAGTCGCGGCCAACGCCACGCCCGGGGGCGTCGTCACCGACAACGCGTTTTCGTCGTATCTTGACCGGATCCTCCACGGAATCGACGCCCATGATCCCGATGCGATTTTGCTGGGGCTCCACGGCGCGATGGTGAGCGAGCGCCACCGCGACGGCGACGGCCACATACTCGAAGAAGTTCGCACGACAGCCGGCGACGACGTGCCGGTAGTGGCGACGCTCGACCTCCACGCCAACGTCTCCGACCGGATGGTCGAGTGCGCGGACGGTCTCTTCGGGTACGACACGTACCCGCACGTCGATATCGGCGCTACCGGCGAGACGGCGGCTCGGGCGGCGGCAGCGACGCTGCGGGGGGAGTTGGACCCGACGGTCGTAATCGACCGCGTGCCGGTACTCCCGCCGCTCCCCCCGCTGCAGACCGCAGCGGAGCCGATGGCGTCGCTGCTCTCGGCCGCAGCCGCCGCCGAATCGGGCTCGGTCCCCGACGTGTCAGTGTTCGGTGGGTTTGCCAACGCTGACGTGTCCGAAGCCGGGTTCAGCGTCGTCGGCGTGGCTGACGAGTCCGTCGCGGAGGAAACAGCCGCTGCGTGTGCCGATATTGCGGCGGCCGCCGAGGACCGGCGTCAAGCGTTCGACCGGACGTACACGGGTGTCGACGACGCCGTCGCCGAGGCCTCGGCGTGGGACCGCAGCGACCCACTGGTGCTCGCCGACATCGCGGACAATCCCGGTGGCGGAAGCGCTCAGGACGGCACTGTGCTCCTCAGAGCACTGCTCGATGCGGGCGTCGAGAACGCTGCCGTCGCCGCCATCTACGACCCGGCCGCCGTCGACGCAGCAGCCGATGCAGGAGTGGGTGAGCGGGTCACGGTCGACCTCGGGGGTCACACAGAGGACAACGGCGACCCGATCACTGTCGAGGGATACGTCCGCCTCCTCTCCGACGGGACCTACCGGAACCAGGGGCCGATGTCGACCGGGCTCGAGGTGTCGTTCGGACGGACGGCGGTGCTCGCAATCGACGGGGTCGACGTAATCGTCGCCGCCCACCGCCAGCAGCCGTACGATCCCGAGGCGTTCCGAAGCCACGGGATCACGCCCGAGCGAAAGCGGGTGCTGGTTCTCAAAAGCACCGTTCACTACCGGGCGGCGTTCGAGCCGATCGCCGGCGGCATCAGGGAGGTATCTGCCCCGGGGTTGTGCAGTCCCGACCTCTCCCTGTTTACGTACGATCACGTCCGGCGGCCGATGTATCCGCTGGATGCTCCGTGACTCGTCGGCGGCCCGGAGCGATACTTAATCGCCCACGTATATGAGACTGAACAGTAATACGGTGGACTGACATGACGTTGAATACGACGTGCCGGTCGGGACTCGTGAGGGCTCGGCCGCCCGAAGCACGGAGATATCTACGATGACAAAGTCACTTGAATCCTGGAACGCCCCGAACCGGATGCTGTTCGGCTGGGGTGCCGCATCGGAACTCGGACGCCATGCCGCAGACCTCGGGGCCGAGCGCCCGCTCCTGGTGACTGACGAGGGCGTCGTCGCGGCGGGCGTGCTCGATCCGGTCAGCGAGTCGCTGTCGGCGGCCGGGCTGGACTACGAGGTCTGGTCCGGCGTCCAACCGGACCCGACCGACGAGGTAGTCCACGCTGCGGCCGACGCCTACGACGCAGCGGACTGTGACCTGATCGTCGCCGTCGGCGGTGGGTCGTCGATTGACACCGCCAAATCCGCCGGTATCGTCGCGACCAACGACGGTCATATTCTGGACTTCGCGGGGTCGGGGAACGTCCCGAACGCCCCGCCGCCGAGCATCTACGCCCCGACGACGGCCGGGACGGGCAGCGAGGTCGGCCACTGGGCGGTCGTCACCGACAGCGACACCGATATCAAAGAGGAGATCGGCGATCCAAAGCTCCTCGCGGAGCTCGCGTTGGTCGATCCGGAGCTAACCGCGAGTGCGCCCGCGCCGGTCAAAGCGGCCACCGGAATGGACGTCCTCACTCACGCGATCGAGGCGTACGTCTCGATCAACGCCCAGAGTCCGACGTCGGCGCTGGCGCTCGACGCCATCGAGAAGGTAGGCACCCACCTGCCGCGCGCCGTAGAGTACCGCGATGGCGACCGCGAGGCGCTCACTGCGATGGCCCGGGCGAGTATGCAGGCCGGAATGGCGTTCAACGGTGCGGGACTCGGCGCCGTCCACGCGATCTCCCATCAAGTCGGTGCCACGTTTGGCGTCCCACATGGCCTCGTGAACGCGATCATCCTGCCCTACGTGATGGAGTACAACCTCCCGCAGGTACCCGCATTGCTGGTTGATGTCGCCGAGGCCTTGGGCGAGAACGTCGACCGCTCGAACCCGGCCGACGTCGAGGGGCGGAAGGCGATCAGGGCCGTCCGCCGACTCGGGAAGTCGGTCCGGATCCCGGCGACATTGGCTGATACCGACGCCGAGCGGAACGCAGCCGCCCGGTTGGCAGAGCAGGCGCTCGACGACGGGAGCCTGACCGGCAACCCCCGAACGACCGGCGCCGACGACCTCGAACGGATCCTCGAACGCGCCTTCGACGGGGAGTCAGCCTACGCCGACGGGACCTGAGGCGGATCCGTCGGTCCCCGGCGGGGCACACGAGTAAGACTCAAGACGGCTTGTGACCTCCCTCAAGGAGAATGCGCGTCTTCGCCTCGAGCCGGGACAGGTGGCGCGGACTCGCCCTCCTCGTTCTCGTCGTGCTCGCCTTCGCCGGGCTCTACGTCGCGGCCCGACGGTACGTGCCGTTCGTGTTCAGAGCCGCGGAACTCCGGCTCTGGATCGCGCAGTTCGGGCTCTTCGCGCCGCTGGTGTTCGTCCTCATCCAGGCCACGCAGGTCGTGGTCGCGCCGATCCCCGGGCAGGTCGTCGCCCTGGTCGCCGGCTACCTGTTCGGCCCGCTTGCGGGTACCGTCTACAGCCTCACGGGCGTTCTGATCGGGAGCGCGGTGGCGTTCAGCCTCTCGAAACGGTACGGCCGGTCGTTCGTCGAGGACATCCTCCACGAGGACGTGGTCGCGCGGTTCGACGACTTCGTCGACACCGTCGGCGTGCCGGGACTGTTCGCGTTCGTCATCATCCCGGGACTCCCGGACGACGCGATCTGCTTTCTCAGCGGGCTCACCAAGTGGCGGCTCCGGACGTTTATCGCGGTCATCGCGGTCGGGCGGCTCCCCGCGTACGTGCTCACGGTCTACGCCGGCGGCGAGATCGCCAGCGGCCGGTTTCTCGAAGGAATGGCGCTGATCGCCGTCGTGATCGCGGCCTCGGCGGTCGGCTACTACAAACAGGAAGCCGTGCGGGACCTGGTCCAGCGGCTGGAGCCCCGGCTGCCGTTCTGAGCGCCGACCACGCTCCCGCCGGGGACCGACGGCGTCTAACCGCCGGCGACCGAACTCACAGTATGCTCGGCTACGCCGCGATGAACCGGACGCTTCGGGAGCGCGACCCGCCGCGACGGTGTAATCGCGACATCCGGCAGACGACGTGGGAACGGGAGGGTATCGAACGGGTCGCGGCGCTGACCGAACGGAACTTCGAGGACCTGCACGCGATCCTCGAGTGGAACCTCGATCACGGGATCCGGTTTTACCGGTGTAGCTCGACGCTCGTCCCGTGGAACTCCCAGTTCGGGCTTTCGGAGTTGCCGAACTACGACCGGATCGCCGCGCTCGCAGCGCGGTGCGGGGACCTGATCCGGAGCAACGACATGCGGCTGACGTTTCACCCCAGTCACTGGTGTAAGCTGGCCAGCGAGTCGGACGACACGGTCGAACGGTCGGTCGAGTCGGTCGAACACCACGGCCGGTGGCTCGACCTGTTGGGGTTGCCCCGCTCCCCGCGATACGCCATCAACGTCCACATCGGAGCGCACTACGGCGACAAACCGGCCACCGCCGACCGGTTCTGTTCGGTCGTCGACGACCTCCCGCCACGGGCGCGCGACCGACTCGTCGTCGAAAACGACGACAAAACGTCGCTGTGGGGTGTGACCGAACTCGTCGACGCCGTCTCCGAGGTGATCGAGATTCCGGTGACGTTCGACTACCACCACCACAGCTTCACGTCCCGCGGGCGATCCTACCGCGAGGGGTTCGCAGCGGCCCGCGACACGTGGGGCGACGTCCGGCCGATCACCCACTACTCCGAACCGGCCTTGCTTCACGGGGAGCCGGAGGCCCGCCCGCAGGACCACGCCGAACACGTCGCCGCCGTCCCCGACTGGCTCCGGGAGCGTTCCGACGTGATGATCGAGTCTCACGGGAAGGAACGGTCCGTTCTCCGGCTTCGGGACCGGGCGCCGGCGTAGCGTCGCACACGCGGCCGGTCGCCGCTCCCGTCGGTGCGCTTACCGCCCGCCGACCGGCCGGACGACGAGCGCCGCCTCGCACACGCAGTGGGGACCACACTTCGGGCACGGGCCGTCGGTGTGACCGGCGATCGACCGCGTGTAATCGACCTCGTACCCGTGGGTAGCCAGGAGCCGTGCCGGCGAGTCGGCGCCGCCGTGAAACCACGCGTCGGCGACGAAGGCGGCCACTCCGGCGTCGTCCCCGACCGCGTGGAGGCGGTCGAGCAGGCGGCTCCCGATTCCCGTCCCGGTGTGGTCCGGGGCCACGTAGCCGGCGTGGACGAGGCCGTATCGGTCGGCGTCCGGCAGCGGAACGGGGTCGTCGGTCCCGAACAGATGCATCGCGTCGCGGACGGTCGTGGCGTCGTCGTACACACTCAGCGCCATTACGCCGACGAGGTCCCCGTCCCGCTCGGCGACGCGGACGAACGTCCCGGCGTCCGCGTCGTCACTGGGGATCTCGTAGGACCACCCGTCGGCGAAGTGCGCCGTGATGATCTCCTTGACAGCCGCCCGATCGGCCGCTTCCAGCGGGCGCACCCTCACCATTCGGTTCGATCATCGTCCCGCAGCGGTATGACTTTTCAGGTCCGCCGGCCGCGCAGGCGGGCGACGTACTCCCCCGGTCGTCGCCAAGCGCGGGATCGGGCTGACCGGCACTCGACCACACCACGCCGTATCAGACCCCGTAGGGGTCGAACGTCGGCCGGGTGTCGGCGTCACGGGGGCACCCGTACTCCGCCCGGAGCCGCTCCGCGAACGCCGTCGACGACCGGGTGAACAGGAACACGACGCCGTAGGGGTAGCTGTACGACGACGCCTCCGGGCGGTCGGGGTCGAGGAACACCGCCTCGACGGCCGGGTCACCCACCTTCGGAACGGCCTCGAACTGGGCTTCGAGCGGCAACAACCCGGTCAGCACGTTCGGGACGAACGCGCCGTTGGGGAGAGGGGCGCGTGGCTGGACGCCGCAGACGCCGATCGGTTCGTCGTCCTCAGTCACGACGGTGTGCGCCGGTGTATCCCGGTCCGGCGTCCAACACTCCCGGGCGATCTCGGGCGGGTCGACGTCGACGGCGAAGCCGGTGTGGATTCCGCCGACCCGGTCGAGCGCCGTCACCCGCCACGGCTCCGCGTCGTCCTCGGGATCCCCCTCGAGTGTCGCCTCGACGAGGTCGCCGGTTTCGACGTCGTCGACCGTGGCCTGGAGCTCCGGGTCCGAGTAGCCCGACTGGTAGACCGAGTACAGCGTCGGCGATTCGACGGCTTGGAGGTTGATCTGGGGGACTGATTCGACCACGCGGTAGACGCGGAAGCGTCCGGACTGCTTCATACCGTACAGCCGTCGTCCGCGGGGCTATGGGTTTCGCTCCCGCGAGTGCTCCGGCCGGTCACGTGAGGGCCGGAACCCACATTTGACTCGCGGACGTGGGTGTAGTATGGACGCACGTCACGTCGAGACGGCCGCCGATCCCGAGACGCTCACAGCGCAGTTGCCGTCGGCCCCGCCCGCAGGGTGGCAACGGACGGACAGCGGCGG